>Ga0247825_10000315_pt1 | contig 29881 bp, 24 predicted proteins | sample 13C_Vanillin_Day_FD_194413 | JGI IMG/M metagenome (GOLD analysis project Ga0247825, IMG submission 194413) | Soil microbial communities from agricultural site in Penn Yan, New York, United States - 13C_Vanillin_Day48 | ecosystem: Environmental > Terrestrial > Soil > Agricultural land | place... | reverse complement strand
ACCCGAGAAGGGGGCCTGGCGGGCCTTGCCTGACCAGGGCCGCAGGATCGTGCTCACCTCCGGCTCAGCCTCAGGAGCGGCATGGCTGACACCCCTTGCTCAAGACTACGGCCGCTTCTGCGCAAAACGCGGCACTCCTGGCGATTGCCTCGACCGCTTCGGTGACGGTCCTAACTTGGACAATGATGACAAGCTCGCCATCTCTCTGGCCCTGGCTATTGGCCCAGCACTAGATGCCGCAGACGCAGAGCTCCGGACCCTGATCTCCCCGACGCGGTTGTTGACCCTGGTGAGCATCAGCATCACGGGTTACATGGCACTCCTTGTCGTGCCCGAGCCCTTCTCGAAGGGAGTGGCTGCTGTGGCCACAGTCCTCCTGTGGGGCTACCTGGGATGGGAGTTATGGGACCTCATCCGAGCCTACATCCGGCTCTCGGAAGAGTCCGCGCAGGCCACCCGCTTCGAGCAGCTCCGAGAGGCGGCCAACCGGTTCGCCAGCACCCTCGGTCCGAACAGCGTGCGCATCATTATCCTTGTAGGCACGGCGGCGGTGGGCGGAACACTCTCACTCGCCTCCAAGGCGCCGAAGCTGCCGGGCTTCGGACAAGTCACGCGCACTGCGGAGGGGACAGCGGGCGTCCGTGCCACAACGGCGGCAGCAGGCGCGGAGAGAGTTATCATCTCGGCGTCCGAAGGCTCGATCCGCGCTGTCCTGCCCCGCAACGCAATGGCTATGAGCAGCGAAGGCGGCCAAGCCACTGTTCGAGCGGGGGCACTCCTTTCCAAGACCTATCGCGCCTTCAAGTCCTTCAGGGAGTTCAAGCGGGCCATGGGGAGCGCAGGTGAGGGCAAGAGCTGGCACCACATCATCGAACAGCACGCGGGCAACCTGAAGCGGTTTGGCGCCGAGGCGCTTCACAACACCGAGAACGTCATCAAGGTGGAGACCAAGGTCCATACGGAGATCAGTGCCTTCTACTCGTCCAAACAACCAGAAACTGGATTCATGGTCGTGCGCGAGTGGCTCCGCACGCAGTCCTACGAGCAACAAAGAGCCTACGGACTGAAAGTCCTACGAAGGTTCGGGATCATCCCATGAGAAAGTCTCAGTTAAAAACCTCTCCGACAGAACGGCTTGTCGAAGAGTTCAGAAAACTCTCCGCTGAGCATGGGCATGCGCTTGAAGCAGCCAATGCCCGTGCGGCCAATCGCAGATTTGACAACCTTGTGGCCATCATCCAAGAACTACGCTCAAGAGATCCCGAAGCTCAACCTCAGTTATTGCAACTGCTGGCTGATCCAGAGCCTTCAACCCGCCGCTGGACGGCCACTGCCGTACTGGATTTCGCTCCCAGTGAAGCCGAGCAGGTGCTTGAGGAACTTTCTCGCACTCAGCGGAACACCCTTGGATTCAGCGCGGATAGGCTGCTTGAGCAATGGCGGGAAGGGACCTTCAATCCCCCCTGGGCTCCCCCGCGCAACGGCAAATGATCACTCTGTACTCGTATGAGCCTGCGAAGGACGAATACAGCGGTCGAGATCGCGTGTCGCTCGATCTCAATGAGTCCTTTGCATCCTTCGAGGAGATGCTTGCCGCTGCCCTCCGGACCCGTCTGGAAGACGAATACCCCCCCCCGGCTTCACCGCGAGGCGGCGTGGCGGCTGCAGCCTCGAGTTCCTTCATGGTCATGAAGTGCAAAGTCGCTGAACGCTGATGCATCGAACGCTGGCCTCCTGAGCGCGACTCGGTGAGGCTAGGGGTGCGTGGACGAGACAAAACTGCCCGACCCTGAGGATCTCCAGCCCCTGCTCTCCGCGGCCCTGGCGCTGCCGGCGCTGAAGCCGCATGCCGCACGCCTGGAGCGGCTCCGGCAGGACTACGCCCGGGGTGTTGCCCAGAAGGATGCTCCGCTGGCTGTCGCGCTCGTGGGTGCCACGGGGGCCGGCAAGTCCACCCTGCTCAATGCGCTCGCCGGCCAGCACCTTGCCCGAGAAGGTGAAGACCGCCCCACGAGCACCTCCTCCACCGTCTTCGCTCCCGCCGGCGCAGACCTGGATGCGCTGTCACGCGTAGGCGCCTCGGTGACGCGCTATACCGCCAGCCCCCACGGGCTCTGGGGCGGGCAGATCTTCATCGACACGCCGGACCTCAACAGCGTGGCCACCACCCACCGCGACGTGGCTCGCGCCGCGCTGGAGCTCGCGGACGTAGCCCTGGTGGTGATGCACCGCGGGAGCGTCGCCGAGGCCACCCAGGTAGAGTTCCTCTCCGAGTTCGCCCGGCGCCGCGCCCTCGTGTTCCTCGTCAACTTCGCGGACGAGCTGTCCGCTGATTCTCGTGAAGCCCTGAAGGCTCAAGCTCGTAAGCTTGCCTCGGAGCAGTTCGGGCTCGCCCAGGACTCCATCCCCACCTTCGCCATCAGCGCCCGCGCCGCTCGCCAGGGCAAGGATCCCTCCGGCGAGTTTGGTGCCTTCCTCTTCCACCTCCGTGAGCTCGCCACCCAGGCAGTCGCTGCTCGCGTCCGTCGCGGCAATGCGCTTGGCGCCCTGGAGGAGCTGGCCACAAGCGTGGAGGCCTCGCTCAAGGAGACCGACGAGCTGCTGTCCCGAATCCGCGCCGCCCTGGAGGCAAGCCTCGGCCGGGCCAGTGAGGGGCTCGCCCAGGACTTCGACTCTCGGCTGGGACTGGCTCACGGACACCTCGCCTCGGAAGTACGCAGGCAGGCGGCGGGCCGCTTCTGGGGCCCAGCAGCTTGGGGGCTCCGTCTCTCGTTGTGGGGCACGGGAGGTCTGGGCGCAGCCACCCTGCTGGCCCGCCGCAGCCTTCCCGTAGGCCTGGCGGTAGCGGCTGCATCCACTGCACTGGATGCGGTCAGAGACAAGACCCGCGCTCGCGCAGCCGAGGTCGCCGTTGTCGAACCCTTCGAGGATGATCTGGCCGTGGAGTCCGCTGCGCGCGCCGCGCTCAGTGAGGCCCGTGCCGTCGCACATGCAAGCGGGCTGGCTCCCACGATGCTAGGTGTCCCAGACACGGACACGCTCCTGGCGGAGCTCCAGGCCGTGCGCGCGAGCACTTGGCGCTATACCGTCACCACCGCCGTGGCGGAGGCCGTGTCAGGCTGGTGGCGTGTGGCCCGCTGGCTGGTGCTCCCGCTCATCAACCTGCCCCTCTTCGCGCTGCTGGGGCATGTCGGTTACCGCGTGGTGCGCGCGTACCTCGAGGGCCCGCTGTTGACCGTGGAGTACTTCGTCAACGCGGGCGCGCTGTTCATGCTGCTCGCGGGCGGCGGTGCGCTGCTGGCCTCAGCGAGTCTCGCGGGCGCTGGCCGAGTTGCTCACCGGGCTGGCCGGACGCGCTTTACGGAGGCCCTCGCCACCCTGAGCGGGAGGCTCGGAGAAGCCGTCGATGAGAGCCTTCGCCCCGGGCGGGATGCCGCTCGGCGGCTGCTGAGCCTCATCCGCGTCCGGTGAGAGCGACACCACTGCCTCGCCCGTACGCGTCGGCTCGTGCGCCGCCACCATGTTGTCCTGCGAGTCGCGGCACACCGGCGCGGCCACGCGCGTGTCTCGCACCGGATCACCGTAGCCAGCGATCCGCGCGGGCACGGACGGGTTGTTCCACCCGCGCCCCGTCTCCTGCGCCACCTTGAAGTGCAGGTGCGGACCGCACGACCAGCCCGTGGCACCGGAGAAGCCCAGGAGCTGGCCCTGCTTCACGCGCTCCCCAGGCTTCACCACCACCGCGCTGAAGTGGAGGTACTGCGTCTCCAGCCCATCGCCATGAGAGACGACGACGTAGTTGGCCTTGGGCGCGAACTTCTCATTACAGCCACCCTCGGTGCTGTCGCCGCGCGCCATGCGCACTACGCCGTTCCGGGCCGCCACGATCGGCGTGCCCTCGGGCATTCGGAAATCCCACGCATAGGTGTCGTTGTACTTGTGACTACCCGTGTCGTGCCCTTGGCTCACCGGATAGATGCGGCCACAGGCAAACGGGACGCCTACCTCTGGCATGTCCGCGGGGGGTGTGGAGGAGACCACTGGAACTGAAGCAAGAACCAGGAGGGTTGAAAGGATCATGGTTTGGGCCGCCTCTCAACGGAGAGAAGTGCCTTGACTATTCCGTGACATTTTCTCTTCCGCCCCGTCTGGTGCGTAGCCCCCAGGCAAAGCCCCTGTCCTCCTGGCTGCTCTCCTCGCGCACTCGTGAAGCACCGTGCAACACCCAAGCAAGCCGCCCTGACTGACTGGTCACTTTTTATTTCCTGGGTTAGAACGAGAGCATGCCTCAGCGAAAGGCACATCAGGCGGCCTCACGTCCGCGCCGCACGCAGCAACAGCGGCGCGAGGAGACGCGCCGCCGGTTGCTCGATGCCACCATCACGGTACTGGTGGAGCAGGGCTATGCCCGCCTGACCACCATCGAGGTGGCGAAGCGAGCGGGCGTCTCTCAAGGCGCCATCTTCACGCACTTCGACACCAAGGCGGATCTGCTGTGCGCCGCCGTCGAGCACCTGTTCCCCCGGCTCATCCAGGACTACCTGGCGGGCCTCAGTGCCCTGCCCAACGGCCGAGACCGGATCAGCGCAGCGATCCAGCTGCTGTGGATTGTCTTCCAGCGCCCGGAGCTCCAGGCCGCCATCGAGCTGTACGTGGCAGCGCGCACGGACCCCGAGCTGCAGGCCGCGCTGGCCGCCATGGAAGGTCCCCACCGCGAAAACCTGGTGCGCGTGGCGCGCGAGCTGTTTCCCGAGGCGGCCTCACACCATGAGTTCGAGGCGGTCATCGAGCTCGTCATCGACGCGGTGCAGGGAGGTGCCATCGCGCGCGTGGCACGGCCGGACCATCCCGCAATCCAGCGCATGCTCAAGGTCCTCACGCGCTTCGTCCACCGCAGCTTTTCCCGAGGCAAGAACCGCCCGCCCAAGCGGGCCTAGCGAGGTCATCCATGGACACAGCCCACATCCCTGACCTCATCACCCCCGCCATCCCCTTCTTCGTGGTCTCGCTCATCGTCGAGGGGTTCGTGGCCAAGCGACTGAAGGACGAGGGTCGCGACGTCATCGGCCACACGGTGAAGGACACCGCCGCCAGCCTGGCGATGGGGCTCGGCAACCTCGTCGTCACCCTCTTCTGGAAGGGCGTCGCCTTCGCGTTCTACACGGTGCTCTACCAGCTCACGCCCCTCAAGATGGGCTCGGGCCTGCTGGCCTGGGTGCTGCTCTTCTTCGCGGAAGACCTCTGCTACTACTGGTACCACCGCGTCCATCACGAGAGCCGCTTCTTCTGGGCCTCGCACGTCGTCCACCACTCCAGCCAGCACTACAACCTGTCCACGGCGCTGCGGCAGCCCTGGGTGACCATGACGGGCCTGCCCTTCTGGGCGCCCCTGGCGTTGCTGGGGTTCTCCCCGGCGATGATCGTCACCGCTCAGTCCATCAGCCTCCTCTACCAGTACTGGATCCACACCGAGTCCATCGGCCGGCTCGGCCCACTGGAGTGGGTGCTCAATACGCCTTCGCACCACCGCGTTCACCACGCGGCCAATCCGCAGTACCTGGACAAGAACTACGCCGGCATCCTCATCATCTGGGACCGGCTCTTCGGCACTTTTGCGCCCGAGGTGGAGCGCCCCGTGTACGGGCTGACGAAGAACATCCAGACCTTCAACCCCGTGCGCATCGCCTTCCACGAGTACGCCGCAATCCTGAAGGACCTGAGGCGCTCCGAGCCCCTGCGTCTCCGGCTTGGCCGCGCCTTCCGCAACCCGGCGTGGAAACCTGCGGAAGAAGAGGCCTCCCCTCCGTCGACACTCCCGGCCTGAACGATCGCACTTTCCCGTCCGGGAAGAGGCAGACTCCCTCCCCTGTTGGGGCGCCGCGCCACTCGGGCGCATGGGAGGGCTCATGGACGTGACGTCGAAATGGCTCGGGCTGTTGCTCTGGCTCGCAGGGTGCGCGACCGCGCAGACCGGACAGTCCACGCAGGCGGGGGCTGCCCCCCCAGCGCATGCCACGGGAGTCGCAGCGGTGGCCTTCGTGGGCGTCTCGGTCCTCCCACTGGACTCTGACAGGGTGCTCGAGAACCAGACCGTGGTGGTGCGCGGTGATCGCATCGAGGCCATGGGCCCCGCGGCCTCGACGCCCGTGCCCTCGGAGGCCATGCGGATCGACGGACAGGGCCGCTACCTCATGCCGGGCCTGGCGGACATGCACATCCACCTGCGCCCCGGTGAGGGTGAGCCCTCGGATCCCACGGGACAGCAGCTCGCCCTGTTGCTCGCCAACGGCGTCACCACCGCGCGTGTCCTGATCGCGCCTCCGAGCGGTCTGGCTCTCCGGGATCGCGTGGCGCGGGGAGAGGTGCTCGGACCCATGCTGCGAGTGGCGGGGCCTTCCTTCCACGGCAAGTCCGTGCAGAGCCCCGAGCAGGCCCAGCTGAGGGTGCGCGAGCAGAAGGCTGCAGGCTATGACCTGCTCAAGACCCATGGCGGCCTCAGCCGCGAGACATACGACGCGATGATGGCCGAGGCGAAGGTTCAGGGCCTGCGCGTCAGCGGCCACGTCACCCAGGAAGTCGGGCTGGCGCACGCGCTCGAGTCGGGCCAGCAGATTGAGCACCTCGACGGCTACCTCGCCGCGCTCCTTCCACCGGGGGACACCACGCCGGTGGGGCAAGTGGAGCTCGGCGCAGCCCTCGCCCGGATGGACCCGGCCCGCATCCCCACACTCGCCGAGACCACGAAGCAGGCTGGCATCTTCAACTCCCCCACCCTCGCCCTGTTCGAGATCGTCGCCAGCGACGGCGCCGTCCCCGAGCTGCGCACGGAGCGGGAGCTACGCTATGTGCCCTCCGCCACGGTGGATGCGTGGACAAAAGAGCTGCTCACGGGTCCGCTGGCGGCCGCTCCCGCGGCCGGCAAGCATCGGTTCCTCGAGCTGCGCCGCCAGGTGCTGCAAGGGCTGCACGCGGCGGGAGCACCGCTGCTGGTAGGCTCGGATTCGCCTCAGTTCTTCATGGTGCCTGGCTTCGCGATGCACCTGGAGATGGAGACGATGGCCGCCGCGGGCCTGCCCCCGCTCACCGTCCTCCAGGCGGCCACGCGCAACGCGGCGGCCTACTTTGGAGAGAGCGAGCAGTGGGGCTCGGTGGCGCCCGGCCAGCGCGCGGACCTGCTGCTGCTCAACGCCAATCCGCTGCGCGACGTGAAGCTTACCCGCGCCCTCGTGGGGGTCATGCTCCGCGGCCAATGGCTCCCACGGAGCGAGCTGGACGCGAAGCTGGAGCAGGTGGCCGCGGCCGCCAAAGCCTCCAAGGGCTGACCACTCCCCTCGAATGGCACTGTATTCAACGGACTTGTGTTCAATGTCAGGCGAAGTATCTACCCCGTGGGTCCGAGACGCTCTCCCTCCTTTCCTGAGGAGAGGCGAGGCGCTAGGACATCGAGAGGAAACCCAGGCTGTGAGGGAGCCATGAGCCAGCGTGAGCTGTGGGAGCGGTACAAGAAGTACCTATGCATCAGCCCGTCCGTGAGCTTCACGCTCGATGTGTCGCGGATGAACTTCGCCGCAGACTTCCTGGACCGAATGCGTGACCCCATGAATGCGGCCTTCGACGCCATGGAGGCCCTGGAGAAGGGCGCGATTGCCAACCCTGATGAGCAGCGCCGGGTGGGCCACTACTGGCTGCGCGCTCCAGAGCTGGCACCCGAGGCGGAGATTGGCCGCGCCGTCCGAGACACGCTCGCCGACGTGCACTGGTTCGCGGAGGAGGTCCACTCAGGCCGTATCGCGCCGCAGACGGCCGAGCGCTTCACCCACCTGCTGCTCATTGGGATCGGCGGCTCGGCGCTGGGGCCCCAGTTGGTCGCGGACGCGCTGGGTGGCGCCGTGGACCCGATGCGCATCTTCTTCTTCGACAACACGGACCCGGACGGGATGGACCGTGTCCTTGCGCAGATCGGCGACAAGCTGCCGGAGACGCTCACCGTCGTCATCAGCAAGTCCGGTGGCACCAAGGAGACGCGCAACGGCATGCTGGAGGCCGAGCGGGCGTACACGGCGCGCAACCTCTCTTTCGGCGCGCACGCGGTGGCCGTGACGGGCGCGAACAGCGAGCTGGATCAGACGGCGAAGAAGAACAGCTGGCTGCGCACCTTCCCCATGTGGGACTGGGTTGGCGGGCGCACCTCGGTGCTCTCGGCGGTGGGCCTGCTGCCCGCGCGGCTGCAAGGCCTGGATATCGACGGGATGCTGTCTGGCGCGCGAGACATGGACCGGGAGACGCGCCAGCGTGACGTGCTCCGCAACCCCGCCGCGCTGCTGGCGCTCATGTGGTACTACGCTGGTAACGGGCGTGGCGCCAAGGACATGGTCATCCTGCCGTACAAGGACCGGCTCCTGTTGATGTCCCGCTACCTCCAGCAGCTCGTGATGGAGTCGCTGGGCAAGGAGAAGACCCTGGACGGCAAGGTGGTGCACCAGGGCGTCGCCGTCTATGGCAACAAGGGCTCCACGGATCAGCATGCCTACGTGCAGCAGCTCCGCGAGGGCGTCCCCAACTTCTTCGCCACCTTCATCGAGGTGCTCAAGGATCGCCAGGGAAGCTCGATGGCCGTGGAGGAGAACGCCACCAGCGGGGACTATCTGCTGGGCTTCCTGCTGGGCACGCGGCAAGCGCTCTTCGAGAAGGGCCGCGAGTCCATCACTCTCACGGTGCCGGACGTCAGTGCGCGCACGATCGGGGCCCTCATCGCGCTATACGAGCGCGCCGTGGGGTTCTACGCCTCGCTGGTGAACATCAACGCCTACCACCAGCCGGGCGTCGAGGCCGGCAAGAAGGCGGCTGGCACGGTGCTGGAACTCCAGCGCAAGCTGCTGAACCACCTGCGCGCGAAGAAGGGGGCGGCTGGCACGGCGGAGGAGCTGGCCGCCGCCGTGGGCGCACCCAACGAAGTGGAGACCGTGTTCAAGGTGCTGGAGCACCTGGGTGCCAACCCCGACCATGGCGTCACGCGCACCGAGGGACCCTCACCCTTCGATGCGCGCTTCGGCATTCGGTAAAGCTACGGCCGCTCCAGCCGGGCCAGGTGCACCTGAAGCACCTGGGCCTGCGGCCAGGGAGGCGTCAGCTCAGGACGCGCGGTGAGGACCACGTACAGGCGTGTACCGGCTGCCTCCTTCATCAGCGCGGACAGAAGCTCCAGGGTCGCGGGATCGGCCCAGTGCACGTCCTCCACCGCCAGCAGCACTGGCTGAGCCTCGGCCATCGCCAGGAACAGATCGATTAGCACCCGGAAGGTCTCCTCCTTCTTCTGGTGCGGTGGGAAGTGGCCCGAAGTGCTCCGGATGGACAAGAGCGCGGCGAACAGCGGCACGGCCCAGTCGAGCTCGAAGCGATAGCGCGAGAGCAGGGTCTCGACCGCGGCGGTGACCTGCGCCAGGGTCGACTGCCTGCCCAGGCCCAACATCCGCTCCAGCAAGTCCACCACCGGGCTCAGTGCGCTGTTGCGGGATTCGAGAGCACAGTGGCACTCCAGAAAGGTGTGCGGTGTGTCCCGCGCCTGCTGCACCAGCTCCTGTACCAGCCTCGACTTTCCGCTGCCCGGCTCGCCGGTAATCAGAATTCCTTGCCCCGTACCCGCCTGCACCTGCCGCCAGCGCTGCCGAAGCAGTTCCAGCTCCAACTTGCGCCCGAGCAGCGGCGCCGTGGGCGTCCCCGCCAGCCCCGGAGTGGAGGAAGGGTGCCGGCCACGAAGGCGGAAGATCGGCGCGGCGTGCACCTCCGCGCTGGCGTGATGCTCATCGGAGGACTCGAGGACAAACCTCTCTTGCAGCGCCTTGGCGGTGACCGCGCTGACCAGGATCTCTCCAGGCCGGGCGAGCGACTCCAGCCGCTCCGCCACGGCGGGGGTGTGGCCTGCCAGCACGGGCCCCCCTGAAAGGCTCTGTCCGCGAAGCTCGCGGCTGATCACGAGCCCCATGTGGATGCCCACCCGGGCCTCCAGGTGGATACCGCGGGAGCGCGCCAGCTCCGCGCCCCGCTGCTCCATCTCCGCCATCAACTCCAGCGCCACATGGGCCGCGCGCTGGGCGTCATCCTCCCGCGCCCGTGGGTAGCCGAAGTACAGCAGCAGCCGCTCTCCCATGATGCTGCCCAGCCAGGCCTCCCGCCGACGTGCCAGCTCGACACAGGCCGTGTGCTGCGCCCAGAGCAACATGTCCAGCTCCGCAAGGTCTCCTGTGTTCACGGCCTCGCCCACAAGCCTCAGGCCGCAGCAGAGCGCGGTGAGCTGCCGGCGCTCTCCTTCCGCAGAGAGCTGGGAGACCTCTGCCGCGGGCTGGCTCTCCCCAGTGTCGGCGGAGGGCCAGCCTTGCGTCGCGCAGGACTCCAGCTCCAGCAGCAGCCCTTGCGCGGAGACTTCGCGTGCCTTGGGGTTCTTCTCCAGGACACGCCGAAGCAGCCGGCCAAGGCGATGGCCCGCGAGCCACTCGGGGAGAGGGATCGGCTCCGGCCCCAGCTGCTTGATGATGAGCTCCTGCAGCCGTGTACCTTCCACCACCCGCTTGCCGGTGAGGCACTCCAGGAAGATGAGCCCCCAGGCGTAGAGGTCCGTACGCTCCGTCACCGGCTCGCCGCGAAGCTGCTCGGGGGCCGCGTACGCGGGGGTCCCCAGCGTGTCGCGGGTCCGGGTGATGCGCGATTGCTCCTCGCGGCGGTCCTCGTTCGAGAGCGTGCCCAGCCCAAAGTCGAGCACCATGGCGTTGCGTCGCACGCCTGTGCTGGTGAGCATGATGTTCTGCGGCTTGAGGTCCCTGTGGACGATGCCCAGGTTGTGCGCGCACCCCAGCGCGTCCAGCACCTGGAGCATCAGGTGCGCAGCCTCCCAGGGTGGCAGCGCTCCCTCCGTGGCGAGCACGTCGCCCAGGGTGCGGCCAGGGACGTATTCGAAGACGGTGTAGAGCTGATTCTCGTCCGTCTGCCCGGAGTCGATGAGCCGGACGATATGCGGGTGGTAGAGCCGGGCGCACAGCCGCATCTCGCGCCGGAAGCGGGCCACGAGCGCCTCATCGTACGTGTGCAGCTGGTGGAGGACCTTGACGGCCACCTCCTGCCCGGTAGCCAGCTGACGCGCTCGATAGACCTGGCTGAAGCCACCCTCCCCCAGAGGGGAGAGGATCTCGTAGCGCTCCTGGAAGACTGTGCCAACATGCGTCAGGGGCCAATCTCCTCAATCATTGCCAGAGCCCGCTTGCGGCCTGAAGACTCGCAAGAGCAACACGAGAGAGGGTACTACGGTGATCAGCCCCACGGCGAGCGCCACCAGCAGCAGACGCAACACACTGGGACTGGCCGCGGCGGACTGGAGTGTGATGTCCGGCACCACCAGATAGGGATATTGGGACACTGCCCATCCCAACACGATGAACCCCACCTGCGCCGCCGCCGCGATCCGCGCCAGACGGTAGCGGCGTCGCCACAGCAGTGCGAAGGCCGCCATGGCTGTCACGGCCGTCACCGAATGCAACGCCAGCGCGAAGGGCTCGTGGAGGAGCCCTCCCCAGATACGTGGCGCTCCCTCGCGCGCGAGCAGTAACACCCCGAGCGCCGCAGCGAAGACGGCTCCGCCCGATCCCAGCGCCCGGCGCCGGAAGTCCTCACGCAGCGGCTCCGTGTCCGCCTCCGCCGTGAGGTACACCGCCGCGAGGAAGGCGAAGAGGCTCAGCGCCAGCACTCCCGTCGCCAGGGCGAAAGGCGTCAGCCACGTCTCGAAGAAACCGCTCACCACCACGCGCCCCTCCATGCGGATGCGGCCGCTCACCACGGCGCCCACGCACATGCCGAGCAGCAGAGGTGAGATCACACTGGCCACACTGAAGACGAGCCCCCAGCGCTTCTGAACCTTGTCCCCGCGCGCGTCATACGTGCGGAAGGTGAACGCTGTACCGCGGAAGACGATGCCCAGCAGCAGCAGCGTCAGCGGAACGTGCAGCGCCACGGTCAACGCGGAGAACGCCCGGGGAAAGCTGCTGAAGAGCAGGACCAGTCCCACGATGAGCCAGACATGGTTCACCTCCCACACCGGGCCGAGGGCGCGGGCAATGAGCGCTCGCTGCTCCGCCTTGCGCGGTCCCGAGGCGAGCAGATCCCACACGCCGCCGCCAAAGTCCGCGCCGCCAAAGAGCGCGTACAGGACGAATGTCCCCGCCATCGCGAAGCCCAGGATGAGCTCAGTGGGCATCACCCGGCTCCCTGCCGGGAAGTGTCCCAGCCACCTGACGCGCGAGGAGAAAAACCACCACCGCGCCCAGGAAGAGATACACGAGCGTGAAGGTCCAGAAGGGCGCGGCCAGGTGCGGCACTGGCGTCACCGCCTCCGCGGTGCGCATCACCCCGTGGATGATCCAGGGCTGTCGGCCCCACTCCGTGACAAGCCAGCCCGCCTCCAGCGCCACCACTCCCAGCGGCGAGGCCAGGAGCCACGCCCTCATCATCCACTGACTCACGGGCCACTCGCGCCGCCGCCAGCGCAGCACGAGCGTCACCAGAGCCAGCAGCGCCATCGCGCTCCCCGCTCCCACCATGAGCTGGAAGGCCACGTGCACTTTGGCCACCGGGGGCCAGTCCTCGCGGGGAAAGTCCTTCAGGCCCTTCACCTCCGCGTCCGGATCTCCAAAGGCCAGGATGGACAAGCCCCGAGGAATCTCGAGCGCATAAGGTGTCGTGGCTGTCTCCACATCCGGCAGTCCTCCCACCCGCAGCGGGGCGCCGCGCTCCGTGTCGAAGTGTCCCTCCATCGCGGCCAGCTTCACGGGCTGGGCCTCCGCGGCGTGCTTTGCCAGGAAGTCTCCCACCAGCGGCTGAGCGAGCGCCGTGAGGCACGCCAGCGGCAACGCCACGGACAATGCCTTGCGGTGGAACGCCGAGCCCGGATGCCGGAGCAGGACAAGGGCATGGATGCCCGCCATCGCAAAGGCCGTCGCCTGGTAGCACGACAGCAGCACATGGGTTGTCTGGTACTTCCAACCCGGACTGAACATGGCCACCAGCGGCTCGATGTCCGTCGGCCCCGTGGGCGTGGGCGTAAAGCCTGACGGGTCATTCATGAAGACGTTGACCAGCGTGACGAAGAAGGCGCTCGCCGCCCCGCTCAAGGCCACCATCACCCCCGAGAAGAGGTGCAGGCCAGGGGACACCCGCTCCCTCCCATACAGATAGATGCCCAGGAAGATGGCCTCGGTGAAGAAGGCCACACCCTCCAGGCTGAAGGGCAGCCCAATCACCTCGCCGTACTGTCCCATGAACTCGGGCCACAGCAGGCCCAGCTCGAACGAGAGCACCGTGCCACTCACCGCCCCCACCGCGAAGAGGATGGCAGTGCCCTTGGCCAGCTTCAGGCTGAGCAACCGGTAATCCGCATCACCTGTACGCCGGGCCTTCAGGTCGCTCAGCACCATCAGCACCGGCAACGCCACGCCCGCCGCGGCGAAGACGATGTGGAAGGCCAGCGAGAGCCCCATCTGGGCCCGCGCATAGAGCAGATCGGTCACGAGAATCAATCTGCTTTATACACGGACGCCACGCAATTAAAACTGCTTCTAATCCTTCTTGGGCCCGTCCACAGACTCGGCGCGCCGCTGCGGCACGAGCGTCTGGACGGAGTTCTTCGCGATCCTCGTCGCCAGCGCCGAAGCGAAGATGATGACGAGCTTGCGGCCCAGCTCCACTGGGAGCGGCCGCTGCTCGGCGGTGGAGGCCACGCGGTTCGGGTGCTGCCAGGCCCGCTTGACGGCCTTCATGCGGCGCCTCGCCAGGATTTGCTGCCGGTGGCGTGCGCGCCACACCGCCACGCCCACCCCCACGCCTGTCAGCACGGCGGCGGTGATCGCGACCCCCACCAGGAGTTCCCGGTGCCTCAAGGCCTGATAGCGGACGTCCAACATCCGGTCACGCCGCCGATCCAACTCCTCCAGCGTGAGGAGCAGCTCGTCGCGGATGCGATCTGCGGTGCGCTCCACCTGCTCCCGTTCGCTCATGCCCTTGGTGATTCGCGTGTGCTCGCCGCCGGACTTGTGCTCGGCCTGGAGCGTACGGTCGGGGTTACGCAGGATCTGGTCGTGCTCGATCTGCTTCTTCGGCTGATCTGCGTGCCTCTGCTCGAGATGGCCCCACTCGTTCATTGCAGCGTCTCCCGTGCTCGATCAAAGTCTGTCTTGAGCCGCTCCTGCGTGTGTGCCAGCGGCTTCTTGGGCAGCCGCTTCACGCCAAACCAGGCAAGCCCGCCGGCGATGAGCAGGATGGCCACGCCCACCAGCAGCACCCCCAGCCAGGCGCTCAGCGGTAGCGCCAGTCCCACCGCCACGAGGAGGGCTGCCAGCCCGCCCAGGGCCAGGGTGAAGCCAGCTCCCAGCAGGATCCCGCTGGTGCGCGCGGCCTTCACCTCCTCACGCAGCTCCTTCTTGGCATGCAGTAGCTCCGCCTTCACCAGCAGCTTCGTCTCGGCCAAGGCATGCCGGACGAGCTCAGCGGTGCTCAAGTTACCCAGTTGGCTTCGCTCCAGGCGCTCCGATTCGAGTTCCACGTCTCCGCCTCCGGACACCAATGGGAGCGGCCGTGTGTCACCGACGCACCGCACGCCCCTGCTCTGGCTGAAGGTGGGCAGGAGTCCCCACGGGGTGAAGTCCATGCATGGCAGGAGATACCCGGACGCCTGCCTGCCCACCAACTGGGTGCTCAGCGCTTGCGGTGCAGCGCGAGCGCCGTGGCCAACGTCTCGCGCACCTGCCGTGCCTGGAAAAGCCGGTCCGCCGTGTCGATCAGGTTGTCCAGGTACAGCACCTGCTTGCGCAGCCGCGCTGGCACAGCCCGTGTTCCCAGGTGAGCGCCTAGCAGCGCTCCTGTCACCGCCGCCGCCACGTCCACCTCGCCGCCGCAGCGCAGCACCATCGCCACCGCCTCGCGGAAGTCGTGCGGCACCTTCAGCGTCGCGTACAGCGCCGTCAGCAGCACCGGCACCACGTGCGCCGGCAGCCCGTCCACGCCCGACAGCTCCGACCGGGGCACTCCCACCTTCCGCAGCGCCGTCAGCGCCCTGCCCGTCTCCCACGTGAGCAGGCGCGGCAGCTGCCGCAGCTCGTCCGCCAGATCCTTGTCGTGCTCCGCCGCCGCCAGGGCCAGCTTCTCGCAGAAGGCCGCCACCGTCAGCGGCTCCTCCTCCATGCCCAGCGCCACGGCTTGAGCGAAGGCCGCCGCCGCCCCGGCGCACGTCGGATCCTTGTGCGTGACGACCGTCAGCACGCCCGCATCATGTGGCAGACGCTTGTGGCCCCCACTCTCGAAGAGGCCCACCACCATGGCCCGGCTGAGCACCGAGGGGCACTTCACGCCCATGGGCACTCCCGCGCTCATCCACGGCGCGCCCGAGGCCAGCCGCTGCAGCGCCTCCGCGAGCCCTCGGGGCGGCTGGAGGATGACGCCCTCCTGCCACAGCCAGGCGAAGTGCGCCGCCGCGCTGCGGCCGTCCACCTTGCCCTCGCGGATGACGCTCTCGGCGGCGGCCAGCATCAGCTGGGTGTCATCCGAGAACTGTCCCTTGGCGAACTTTCCACGCGGACGCGGAGCGAAGTCGTCCGCCAGGTGCGTGAGCCGCGTCAGGCTGGCGGGGGGAATACCCCGGAGCGGAAAGCCCAGGGCATCCCCGATGGCAAGGCCCAGGAATGCCGCATGGAACCTGTCCTGGCGCTCAGCGGGAGTCAACGGCATCGGAGGCGCGCAGATTAGCCGAGCGTCCGGCCAGCACCAGAGCAGAAATCTGGAATCGGGAATCTGAAATCGGCCCGGCGCTCAGTCCCGTCCCAGGTTCACCACCGCCTGCAATCGTGCGACCACCGCCTCCGCTCCCTGGTGCAGGGATGTCCCATCCCACAGGGCTGGAGTCGACTTCCCACCCAGACGATGGAAGTCCGCCTCCACTTCGGGGTAGGTGAGGTTGCGGAAGCGCACCCGGTCCTCCAGCGCGTGGTCGACGACATAGCGCCGCGCCACGGCGGAGGGTGGGTCCGCGATTCGGTGGAAGAGCTCGAGCTGGGGCGATTCCATCGCGGCGAGATTATGGACCGCTGGCTGCGGCCACAGGGAGGAAGAAGTCCGTCAGGTCCTTGCGCGAGCGCTTCGTGACATCCGCCAGGGTGTACTTGTCCAGCACCGCGAGGAAGGCGTCACGCGCCTCGAACAAGATGCCCTTGAGGCCGCACGCGGGCGCGATGGGGCAGGTGTTCGTCTGCCGATCGAAGCACTCCACCAGATGGAAGTCCGGCTCGGTCACCCGGAACACCTGTCCCAGGGAGATGTCCGAGGGAGCGCGCGCCAGGGTGAGCCCGCCCGAGCGCCCCGGGCGCACCTCGATGAAGCCGTGCTTGCCCAGCGCTTGCACCACGCGCACCAGGTGATTCTTGGAGATGCCGTAGGCCTCGCTCACCTCCTGCGTGGAGACGAGGCGATCCGGGCGCGCGGCCAGGTACAGCAGGACGCGCAGCGAGTAGTCAGCGTGAAGCGTCAGATGCACGGCTATTGGCCCCTGCTCCCTCTGGTTGGCTGGCGCTCGGCAAGAAGGCATCCGCGTGGATGTCCTTCAGCGAGAGCCCCGCCAGGAAGAGCTTTTTCCTCAGGGATTGCACCAGCTCCGGGTTGCCGCAGAGGAATGCACGCCAACCCACCGGCTTCGGGCACTCCGCGCGGATGAGCGCGTCCAGCGCGCCCACGTGCACACCCTCTTCCAAGCGGCCCTCCAGGACACTCGTCCGGTAGTGCAGGTTTGGGTGACGCGCGGCCAGCTCCCGCAGCTCCTTCACCAGATAGAGGCCTCGTGGATCCCTGGCCCCATGGAAGAGCCAGATCGGCCCCGCGTGCCCTTCCTCCAGCGCATCCCTCACGATGCCGTAGAGCGGCGCCAGCCCCGTGCCCGTGCCCGCCAGCAGCAGCGGCTGCTCCGGCCTCCCCGGAACGTAGAAGCACTCACCCGCGGGCCCCTGGATGCGCACCGCGTCCCCTGGCCGAGCCTCCGTGCGGAGCCAGCCGCTCATCGCTCCACCGGGGAGCAGACGCACGTGCAGCTCCAGCAGCCCCTCCCGAGGCAGGCTCGCCACCGAGTAGCTCCGCGCCAGCCCATCCGCACGCAGCAGGGTGAGGTACTGGCCCGCCCGGAACTCGAAGGGCGCCTCGGGCCGCAGCCGGACCCGAAGCACGTCCTCGCTCAGAGGCATCAGCGAGTCGATGCGCGCGGACACACGCAGCTCCTCCATGCCGCCGCCCACCTCCAGCTCCGTGCCCTGCTCCAGCGTGCACGAGCACGCCAGGAAGTAGTTGCGCGCCTTGAGCGTCTCCTTGAGCCCCGCTTGGGCCTTCTCGGGCAGCGTGCCGCTCGCCGCGCGCATGAGGCAGGACTGGCACACCCCCGCCTTGCATGCGTGGGGCACGGAGATGCCCTGGCGCAGAAGCCCGTCCAGGACGGACTCCTCCGGCTGCAACGGGTACCACTGCGCCTCATACCTCACCCGCGACATGGGTCTCGCCTCCCTACTTGTTCAGCACGTCCGCGCGCATGCTCTCCGCCGCCGCAAGCACCTGCTGGATGAGCGGATCCGCGACGCCCAGCTCCTTCAGCGTGCCCCCCAGGTGCTCGGCCACCGCGTTGAAGTGCATATCGTTCAGCCCGCGCTTCACCAGGTGCGCGTGGCCCTTGCGCATGTCCTGGCCCGTGTAGCTGTTCGGCCCACCGCACACCATGGTGAGGAACGCCTTCTGCTTGGCCGACTGGCGCTCCATGTCCACGCCATCGAAGAAGTGGCTGATGCGGTCGTCCGACAGCACCCGCCGGTAGAAGAGGTCCACCGCCGCGTCCATCGCCTTCGCTCCGCCAATCTGCTCGAACAGGGTGCTCATCCGCGCCTCCCGGCCCACCGGGGCCTAAAATATGTATCTTAAATGCATGTTTTTGGCCGCAGAGTCAAATACCCGAAAGTCCAGGAGCGTCTCAGGCATTTCAGGGGTCAGGGTGTAGAGGCGCTATCCGCGAGTACCCCGGCTGGGCTCGAAGCGGTAAAGGACTGCGCGAGCCAACGCTTGAGCATCTCCAGGTCCTTGCACCCCGCGAGCAGTGCTTCCTGCCTGTCACTGAGCACCCACCCACGACGTTCAAAGGTCTCTCGGATGACGGTGCGTAGGCTCTCCAACTGGCCCTCCGCCCAGCCTTCCGCCCGGCCTTCCGCCCGGCCCTGTTTGACTGCCAGCGACAAGGCACCGCGCTCATCCTGAATGGCCATGTTCGCGCGCAGGTAGGCTTCCCACTCCTCTTCGTTGAAGCCCGCGGCCCGCGCCGCTTCCAGCGCATCCCGGAATGGCTGCTCTGCCAGCACCTCCGGGACTACCTGAAGGTTCGGAGCCTCTCGGAAGAAATAGGCCCACTTCTCCACTGCCGTGACTGGTAGGCGCGTGGCGTCATACTTGGGCAGCTCCAGGAAGACGAACTGCACTTGGCCCAGCCCCAGGGCTCCTCCATGCTGCTCCTGCATGCGCCAGCGGCTGAGCATGGGCACACCCACCCCCTCACCGGGGGGCCATAGATGGAAATCGCACACCGTCACCCCCACCACGTCATTCAGCTCCGGGTACGGCTGGCCCGCCTCCAGCTGCGCGGTGTAGGCCTTGGCCACGTTGTAGACGACGCGCTTCTCGAAGCCCTCCACGTTGAGCACCTGCATCTCCACCACATAGCGGGTGCCCCGCGCGTCCACGCACCTGACGTCCACGATCGAGTTCTTCAATCCCTGCACTGCTGGACGTTGCTCGGGAGATAACAGCTCCACCTCCACCGCCCGGTGGGCCTCATCCAACTCCAGCAGGCCGTTGAGCAGCGCGATGAGCAGGGGCTTGTGCTCCTCGGTGCCGAAGATCTTCCTGAAGACGAAGTCCGTCTTGGGGTCCGCGAAGAGGGGGCGCATGCCCTGATGATGTAGCGCGGCCCGCTTGCTGGTGCCAGCGCCTGCCGCTCCCTGACACCCCCTCAGAGCGTGGAGGTGCTGTCCGCGAGTGCTGCTGGAGTAGCGCGTAGCCGCCCCAAAGAGAACGGCTGGTCGAGTTGCCGGGCAAGCGGCGGCGGAGTTGGACGCGGCGCTCAAGTGACATCAGGCCGTTGAGGAGTGGCTGTCCGTCAAGGCCGTGGGCTGTGGCACCACTCGAAGAGACAACCTGACGTACCTCTCCTCAACGGTGCGCTTGAATCCCGGGCTTTGGGCATCCAGCCATTGTGCGATCTCCTCCGGTGTCATCGTCCCGGGCGGAGGCGCCTTCCACAGCACGGCGAAGGCCCAGAAGATCTCCTGGATCGTGCTCTCATTTTCCGGCGCCTCTGTGCCCCTGGGGTCACTGGAGAGCTCTCTCAGCTCCTGGAGGAGCTCTTCAAGAAGGATGAACAGTTCCTCCTTGGGTGTAGGCAGCCAGGAGGGCTCCACATCTTCGATGAAGTTGTGGACCGCCGCACCATGAGGGAGATAGCGGCAGGCAAGGCGGCGCACCGCTTCACGGTCACCCGCCCTGTGCGCCCGCGCTGCCTCTCGCAGCGCCAGGAGGCGTGGCCTGCGGATCTCCAGATCCGTGTTCAACCTGAAGTCGTGCAGGGTTCTGGAGGTGCGAAGCTGTGCCCGGCTCCCCTCCGCCAGGGCCAGCCGGGCTTTGAGCCAACCCTCCTCTGAACCGGGCATCCAATCCACCCGCATCCACTCTTCGACCGCGTCGTCACAGGGACTGATGAAGAGGCGTGCCTCGTCTGGAAGGAGCATTCTCATAGCGTAGTCAGCGCAGATGGCGCCCTCCTCCAAGGGGAACCTGCTCCCCTTGCGGTGATTGCAGTCGTGACAGGCGAGCAGGTGGTTCTCGAAAGCATAGGCAAGCCACCAGTAGCCCGAATGCTCCGTTCCATTGCCCGCCTTGGGGCGGAAGTGATCGACCTCACCGCGGCGGTTCGAGGGCCGCCGCTGGCAGTACGCGCACACCCAGCCTTGCATGGCCAGCAGCGCCCCTCGCACATCGGGCTCGTTCCAGTGGCCGGCGAACCTCAGCTCCGCGGCCGGGTCCGCCTGACGCGCGGCCACATGCTTCGCGGCCTGGGCGAAGCCCTTGCCAGGCGCGGTCAGGGTGGGGAGTTGCACGTTGGGCCGATGGAGACGCCTCATGATGGTTTCTTCGGCTCATCCTCCGCACGGCTCTGAGCGAACCGCTGCGCTAGTTTTTCCAGCCATTCCCGGTCCGCCTCTGCCTCTGCCTCGCTCACCTTGGGCGAGTGGGCGAGCATCGCGGTCAGCCGCGCCTCGTGGGCGCCGTTGCCGGGCTTCACCTCATCCAGCGCGGCGCTATGTGGGGGTACGCCCATGAGCCATCGGTAGACCTCGTCTGTCGAGAAGGCGAGGATCTGCCGGTCCAGTTCACGCTTCACAGGCCCCTCTGGGCCTGCATCAAGCACCACCAGCTCACGGGAGTCGAAGCTCGACACGACAAGGGGTGAGTGGGTCGTCACCACCCACTGGACCTCGGGCAGGGCCTTGCGGAGCCGGGGGACGAGGATGCGCTGGAGCGCGGCATGGAGGTGCAGATCGATCTCGTCAATCAGCACGATGGCGCGAATCTTCGAGGGATCTCCGTCTTTCGCCTCTTCGGGGGCCTTGGCGTGCCAAGCCGCGCAGAGGTCCGCCAGCCAGGCCACGGTCGCGCGGAAGCCATCTGGCAATTCCGTGGCGGCGACAGTAGCTCCCCCTACGCGGAAGCGAAGTGTGTCATCCACGTGCTCGACCGAGAGCGCATCCCCTTCGAACACCTCGTCAAGGAGCCGCTTGAGCATCGCCAGCACTTGCCTAGCGCGCTCGCCCTGCTCCAGCAGCACCTCGACGCCGGCCACCTGGGTGAGCGGATCGAACAGCGTCATCTGGCGCCGCACATCCTCACTCTTCGTGGCATGGCGGCTGTCCCTGTACTCAGAGAGGTTGCGCCCGGCGCCATAGGAGAGCAGCAGATGGCCCTGCTCGCGGGCGGCCCAGAAAGAGCGCATGGCCGCATATGCGGGCTCGGCCTCAAGCCGCGACGGGTTGATGCCCGAGTCCCCCATGTGAAGCGCGACCTCCATGAGTTCCTGCCCACTGCGGACCCAAGCTCGAATCTCCGCTGACTGGGGCAAGCCCTCCACTGTGCGCCGCGCCCGCTTGAGCCACTCGTCGCCAATGACAGGCGCGAGCCGGTCGCCCAGCAAGACGAGGGCAATGGCCTGTAACACTGCGCTCTTGCCCGCACCGTTCAGCCCGGCGATGCAGGTCCAGTGGCCGGGCAGCTCGGACGGAGTGGCGAAGGGGATCTCCAGATGATGAATGTTCTTGAAGTTACGGATGACAATCCGATCCAGGGAGACATTCTTGAGTGTGGCAGAGGAAGAACGGACCTGCCGCTCTTCTGGCTCGAAGCGGTTCTGAAGAAAGAAGAGCAAGAACTCCGCTGATGCACGGCATGCAAAAGCGCGAAAGAGATCATCCTTAACCTCGTCCGCGTAATCTGCTACGGCCTTGACGACGACACCTCTTTTCCCCAAGCCCATCACACTCTGGACGAGAGTGGAGGACTCCGAATCGATGCCAAGAGTACGCCGATGGTACCGCTTCAAACGGTCGAAAGCCGACGGATGACGATCAAGCATTGGTGTCGTCGTCGCCGCAAGTGGGCCCACGTGTACTCTGAATGGAGGGTCCCCTGGAAACCCATCCGGGTTCAACAATTGCTCTTCCTGTGCACGCTCACGGCCCCCCGGCGTGAATTGCAAAACACCTCTTGCATCGACTAGGTATCTCTCATATCGGAGGCGTTTCAACACTTTCTCCCAATCCGGGCAACGCTCACGACGGTCAGGATGTGACTTAGGGGATTCTCCCAGATTAAGCTCATGCTCGAGCAGGACATCCAAAAACCACCGTTTCTGCACATCAAGTGATTTTGGGCGGGTAGCAACGAGATTCCAACTCCAGTCTAACTCACTAGAAAGCTCGGAAGCCGTGAACTGCCACATGGCTTCCAAGTTATACGTAGCAATGTCATGAACCAAAGGCCCGCTCTTGTCGAAGATGTCTCCGCTCTCGTCATAACTGAAGATACGATCAGCGACGATAACATCCCCCAAAAACACCTCGCCGCGCTTCCCAGCACAGATGCCACACACCGCGAGGCAGGCAGGATCTAGCTCATCAATCAGGCGCTCCGTCATCATGATTTCCGCCTCCCCCATTTCCCCCGAGCAGGCTGCGGCGACAACAAAGCGCCTCGCGTGCGCGTTCGTGAACTCGCGAACGTGGTAGGGCATGCCGCTCCGGTCCCGAGTCTCCGTCCAGCCCTCTTCCCCAGCCTCTCCAAGGGCCAGCACGGCCGAGAGTTCTTCCAGAAGCGCGGTGATGATGAGCACGTCAACGTGGTCTGGCACCATGATGTCATCCTACCTCGTGCCCAATTCCAACACCTGGAAGGAGCCAGCAGGGAGTTTCTCCCGCGCCAGCGTCACTAGGTGAGCGTGGTGTGTGAAAAAGAGCACCTGGGTTCTCTGGGCTAACTCCGCCAGCACCTTCAGCGTCGCCGTGCTGCGCTCGTCGTCGAAGTTGATGAGGATGTCGTCAACAACGAGCGGCAGCGGCTCGTTGCGCTGAAGGAACTGCTCCAGGCTCGCCAGTCTCAGCGCGAGGAAGAGCTGATCGCGCGTCCCATCGCTCATCCCCTCCAGCCGCACCTTTTCTCCACTGGCACGCACCCCGTAGAGCACCTGCTCGTCCTTCTCACCATAGCCCGCCTCCAACCCGGAGAAGCGCCCTCCCGTCAGCGCCGTGAAGAGGACCGCCGCCCGCTCCAGCAACGGGTTCTGGTTGCGCTTGCGCCACTCCTCCATCTGCTGCTGCAAGAGAGAGCCCGCCAGCCTCAACAGCAGGTAGCGCTCCGCGTGCACACGCATGGCCGCCAGCAGCCCCTGAGCCTCCTCCGCCAGCTCACTCGCACGCCCGCTCCCGTCCATCCGCCGCAGCTCGCCCTGCTCCGTGCCGATCTGCTGATCCAGCTTGGACTTCTCCTCTTCCAGTGCCTTGAGCTCCCCCTCCAACCTCTCCAATATTCCCGGAAGCTGATCCGCCTCCACCGCCGCCACCTCGGCGGCGAACACCTCCAGTGGCCGCCCACCGCTCAGCTCCGAGAGCTGCTGCTCGCACGCCGCGAGCCCCTCCTCCGCCTTCCGCCTCCGCTCCGAGCGCTCCTCCACCTCTCGCAGCTCTTCGTAGCGCTCGCACCCGGCCTCGCGCAGCAACGCCTGAAGCTGCACCCACGCTTGCTCCCGCTCCGTCCTCGTCCGCTCCAGCTCAGCGGTGCGCTGCTCCTGGTCCTTGAGCAGTGCCTCTCGCTTCGTGGCCTGCTGGTTCGCCGCATGCCACCGCTCCTGCAGCCGGCTCGCCGCCACCTCCGGTCCCTGCCCCAACAGATCCGGCGCCACCTGCTCGCACAATGCGGCCACCTCCTGGGTGAAGCGCTGCTGCTCGCGCTCAATTCCCTTGATGCGGCTGCGGAAGCCCGCGGCCTCCTCCATCCGGCGGATCAGCTCCTCGACCTGCTGCAGAGCCGCGTTGGCCTGGGTCGGGTGATCGCCCGCGGACAACCCCAATACCTGTACGGCCTCGCCCCACTCCTGGCGCCATTCGTTCAGCGCCCGCTCCGCCTCCTCCACCTCTCTCCGGGCCAGCACCACCTTGCGCTCCAGCTCCTCGCCCGTCTCCAAGAGCCCCTGGCGCTTCCGGGCTTCGTCCTCCAACTGCTTCACCCGTGCCCTGGCCCGGGAGAGCAGCGCCCCCAGCGGCTCCTGCGCCCCGGTCCCCTCTCCCTCCAGCGCCTCCAGCTCCCGCCCTAGCTCCGCGCGGTGGCGGCCCACCTCCGCCTCCAACTCCTGCGCCTGTTGGCGCAGCTCCCTCAGCTTCCTCGCGCGCTCCACCAACCCCTGGTACCGCCCCAGCCACGCCCGCATCTCCGCCGGAGGTAGCGGCACCACCCCCACCCCAGCCCAGAGCACCAGCCACTCGGCCTCCTGCGCTTCGCTCTGCCCCTCCAGCTTCCGCCGCTCCTCTTCCAGCCGGGTCCGCTCCCGCGCATGGCGCTCCACCGTAGCCGCCAGCGTGGCCTGCCGCTCCACCCGGGCCGCCTCGCGCCGGAGCCTGTCCGCCACTCCATCCGCCTCCTGCACCCGGCGCTCGAAAGACTCCTCCAGCCGCGCGCCTCCGGTGTAGGCAGCAACCTCTTGCTCCTGCCGAGCCCCCTCCAGCCAAGCCCGGCGCACCAGCTGCCAGCCCCGCTCCCGCTCCGCCCGGGCCCGGCCCAACTCCTCCTCGGTGGGCACCTCTCCCGCCCGGCGCAGGGCTTCCAGCCCTGCCTCGTCCACTGCGGCCCGGGCCTCCAGCTCGCGGCGCTCCTTCTCCAACTGCTCCTCCTGCAACCTCCGCCGCTCCTGCTGCGCCTCGAAGCGCTGCACCGTCTCCACCGAGGGCACTGTCAGCCCCTCCAGCGCCTCCAGCGCTCCCTTCCATGGTGCCAGCCGACCCAGTTCCACCCCGGCCTGGCGTTCCTCGGCTTGCAGGGTGCGGCGCCGCTCGGCGAGCGTCTCCTCCACCTCCGCCCGCCGCTGCACTTGCTCCAGCGCCTGCCTCAGCGCCCCAGCCTCCCGCGCGGGCGGCAACGCTGCCAGAGCCTCGCGCTTGCTCCTCAGCTCCAGCCCCAGCGCCTCCAGGCTCCGTGCGGCGGCCTTGGGCCTCTCCACCCGCGCCTGGTAGTGGTTGGCCAGCTCGCGGATCCGGTCGCGCCGCCCCCGAGGCAGGCGCAGCTGCTCCACGGCCTGCTCGAAGGGCAGCTCCGGACGCAGCTCCTTGGTGAGCGAGCGCGCATCCCACTCCTCCTCGCTCACCCGCGCCTTGAGGCCCGGCAAATCTCCACGCTCCTTGAGGTACTGCCCGGAGCCCTGGTGCACGCGGAGGATCTCCTCGGTGCGCTCCAGCAGGCCGGGCGGCAGGGCGAGCGAGTCCAGCTCCCGGCCCAGCCGCTCCAACTCCTGCTCCAGCCGCGCCACGTCCAGCTCCTTGCTCTGCACCCGCGCGTGGAGCTGCGTGCGCTGCTCGGTGAAGCCCGCGGGGAGCAGCACGGCCCCCGCCAGGGCCTGGAGCTCCTGGCGCAGGCTGCCGCGCCGAGTGACGAGCGGCATGGCGCGCTGGAGCCGCTCCAGGTGGTTCTTCTCCACCTGCTTCTCCTGGCGACGGCGGCTCACCTCCTCGCGCTCGCCAGCAGCCCGGCGCAGTGCGTCCTGGTGGCCCTTCCAGTCCGCCCCACGGAGCATGGCCTCCTCGCGCTCCTTCTTCACCTCCTGGTAGCGGCGGGTGAGGACGGTGAGTTTCTGGTTCTTACCCCGGGAGAGGAAGAGGTCCTCCGCCTCCTCCGCTAGGCCCTTGCCGACCTCGCCCAGGCCCACCAGCCCCGTGCCCGCGGAGAAGAGAGCTTGGCCCACTTCTCCCTCGCTGTGGAGCATCTGCTCGCCGCCCTTACGCAGCTGCTCATGGTCAATGGCGAACATGGTGCGGAACAACTCCCGGCTCACTCCGCCGAGGAAAGGCTCCAGGCGCACATCCTCCACACCCTTACCATCCGGCCCGAGCAGCGTATTCTTGTGACCCTTGCGCCGCACCACGTGCAGCACGGAGCCATCCGTGTGTCTCAGCTTGCCCCCCACGCGCAGGTCCGCGTACGGATGGCGGAAGGCATCCCCCGTCTGCCCCTCGATGCCATAGAGCAGGGCCGTGAGGGCGCGCAGGGCGCTGCTCTTGCCCGCCTCGTTGGGGCCAAACACGAGGTACAGGCCCGGCGCCCCCGAGAAGTCCAGCACCGCGCCGGTGAAGGGGCCGTAGGCCTTGAGCTCCAGTTCCAGCAGCCTCACAGGCCCTCCTTCCCGGTGAGCAGCCGCGGCAGGAGGAACCACGCCAGTTGCTCGCGCCACCGCTGCAGGCGCTCCTCCGAGAGCAGCCCGGCGAACTCCGCGTCCTGCAGTACTTCCGGAGGCAGCTTGTTACGCACCGCCTGCCACTCCTGTTCCAGGGATTTGAGGGCCGCATCCTCGGGCTTCAGCGATTGGATAGCCCGCATGAGATTGCCGTAGATGTCATCCCGTGCGCGGAGTTGCTCTAGAGAGAGCTCGCTCTGGGTGTCAAAGCGGATCTTCTCCAGCCACAGCCGGCCTGAGGACAAGTCCGTGGCGCGGGCGCGCAATTCCTGGAGCCAACGCTCGGGAGTCCGCTGGAGTTCGGCGTGCGCGCGGCACGCGCCCTGGACAATGAGGCGCACAGCGAGTGGGCGCTCGGGTTCCTCTTGGAGGATCTGCTGGAGGGCCCCCATGGCCATGTCCAGCACCGCATCTGGATCCTTCGCGCCAAGGGCCTCGAGGCGGCACAGGCGCCAGCGCAGCACGTCCAGTTCCCGGTGCGCGAGTTGCACACGGTGGCCGTCCACCGTCACCAGCATGCACCCCTTGGGGCCGACCTCCCGGATGTGGCGACCCTGGATGTTACCGGGAAAAACAATATAGGGCTCCTGGTGGACGATCTCCCGCTGATGGACGTGGCCCAGCGCCCAGTACTCGTAGCCCTTGGCGGCGAGCTCCTCCACGGTGCAGGGGGCGTACGGATGGTGCCCTTCGCGCCCGGAGAGAGCTGTGTGAAGAAGGCCGATGTTGAAGAACCCGGGGTGCGGGGCTGGGTAGGCCTCCGCCAGGTTCTGCGTCACCGCGCGCTCAGCGAAGCTCTGTCCATGGACGGCGACGCCCAGGTTCTCGAAGAGCTGCGTCTTGGGCTGCTGCGCGGGCAGATCCACGACGTTGTCCGGGAGCTTCAGGTGGCGGGTAATCTCACTGGCGGCATCATGGTTGCCGCGCAGGCGGACCACGGGGATGCGGGCGTCGCGCAAGCGGGACATCTGCTGGCTGAAGAAGAGGCCCGTGTTGTAGTCGCGCCAATCACCGTCATAGAGGTCCCCAGCGAGGAGCACCAAGTCCACCTGCTCCTCAACGGCAGTGGAGACAAGGTTCTCCAGAGCACGGCGGGTGGCACCGCGGAGTTGGGCCACGGGAGCGCCCTCATAGCGCTCGAGGCCCAGCATGGGGCTATCCAGATGCAGATCGGCCGCGTGAAGGAAGCGGAGCATAGAGGCCGCTTCATACAGCCGAGCCCTACCCTATTGAAGGGGCTGCTTCCAAACCTGCGGGGTGAGCCAATCCCCGCTACCGGGCGCCGGCGGCGTTCATCCTCGCGGCCTCGCGGCGCACGGAGGCCTGCTCGATCTCGTAGCGGGCGTCCTCGGGCCTGAGGTCCTTCAGGCGCTGCTGCGCCTCCTGCATCCGGCGGCGCGCGGCCTCCACGTCGATGCCGGCCACGGGCTCGGCGCCATCCGCGAGCACCAGCACCTTGTCGTTGCCCACCTCGACGAAGCCGCCCGCGACGAAGAAGGCCTCACGGCGGCCGCCCTCAATGAGCGTCAGTGCTCCCGGCTCCATCAGCGACAGGAAGGGGGTGTGGCCCGGCCGCACGCCGAAGAGCCCATGGCCGCCCGGCACGATGGCCTCATCCGCCTGCACGGCGAGGATGCGCTTCTCAGGGGTGACAATCTCCACGGTCAGCTTGGCCATGTGTTCCTCGAGTCCCGCTGCTTCAGCTTCAGAATGACAGGCTGTAGGTCTTTCGTCCCACCGCCTCGAACTCCACCTTCGCCTCGTCCGTCACGCGCGGCCCCTTGCCGGGAATCCCCAGCGTCCCCTCCAGCCACTTGAAGTGGCCCTTCAGCTGCCGCACCTCGCCCAGCTCGCGCGCGCCGAGGAGAAAATCCTGCAGGCGCTTCTCCTTCAACTTCTGCCCATGGCGGTCATACAGCACCGCCACCTCCGCGTTAGCCCAGGCCGGCACCTTCACCTTCCGCTTCCCCCGCTTCTCCACCGTCCCCCGCCTGCCCTTCTCCACCAGCGGACGGACCAGCCAGAAGCGCTCCCCGTCGTTGGAGGCGAAGTAGAAGTCATCCACCGTGCCGATGCACCCGGAGAACTGCCACATGGGGCCGCTCTCCTTGAGCATCTCCACCCGGCACTTCCCCGGCCTCTCCTCCACCAGGCGCACGCTGTACAAGCCGTTGGCGCTCACCCGGGCCTTGCTCTTGCGCTCCTGGGCGAGCCCCGGGAGCGCCACCAGCAAGACCACCAGCAGGAGGGCGTGGCGCATGGAGCACCTCCAGGCCAGACGGGGATGCCCCTTTACGCCGCGGCCATCTTCCGGGCGTTCTCCAGCACCTCGTCAATGGCGCCCGCCATGTAGAAGGCCGCCTCGGGGATGTCGTCGTGCTTGCCCTCGGCGATCTCCTTGAAGCCCTGGATGGTGTCCGCCAGCTTCACGTAGCGGCCCGGCTTGCCGGTGAACACCTCGGCCACGAAGAAGGGCTGCGACAGGAAGCGCTGGATCTTCCGCGCCCGCGCCACCGTGAGCTTGTCCTCCTCGGAGAGCTCGTCCATGCCGAGGATGGCGATGATGTCCTGCAGCTCCTTGTACCGCTGGAGGATGCCCTGGACCTTGCGCGCCACGCCGTAGTGCTCCTGGCCCACGACGTTCGGGTCCAGGATGCGGCTGGTGGAGTCGAGCGGATCCACCGCGGGGTAGATGCCCAGCTCGGAGATGGCGCGGTTGAGCACCGTGGTCGCGTCCAGGTGGGCGAACGTGGTGGCCGGCGCCGGGTCCGTCAAGTCATCGGCGGGCACGTAGATGGCCTGCACCGAGGTGATGGAGCCCTTGGTGGTGGAGGTGATGCGCTCCTGCAGGGCGCCCATCTCCGTGGACAGCGTGGGCTGGTAACCCACCGCGCTGGGGATGCGGCCCAGGAGCGCGGACACCTCGGAGCCGGCCTGCGTGAAGCGGAAGATGTTGTCGACGAAGAGGAGCACGTCACGCCCCTCCACGTCACGGAAGTACTCGGCGATGGTCAGCGCCGTGAGGGCCACGCGAGCGCGGGCGCCGGGCGGCTCGTTCATCTGCCCGTACACCAGCACGCACTGGCTGTCCTCCAGCTTGTCCATGTTGATGACCTTGGACTCCTGCATCTCGTGGTACAGGTCGTTGCCCTCGCGGGTGCGCTCGCCCACGCCGGCGAACACCGAGAAGCCACCGCGCTCCTTGGCCACGTTGCGGATGAGCTCCTGCAGGAGCACCGTCTTGCCCACGCCCGCGCCGCCGAACAGGCCGATCTTCCCGCCGCGGGTGTAGGGCGCGAGCAAGTCGATGACCTTGATGCCCGTCTCGAAGGCCTGGACGCGCACGTCCTGGTCCACGAACAGCGGGGCCGGCCGGTGGATGGGCCACGACTGCTGGGACTTCACGGGGCCAATCTCGTCCACCGGATCGCCGGTGACGTTGAGGATGCGGCCCAGGGTCGCCTTGCCCACCGGCACCTGGATGGGAGCACCCGTGTTCTTCACCGCCTGGCCACGCGCCAGTCCCTCGGTGGAGTCCATGGAGATGCAGCGCACCATGTTCTCGCCCAGGTGCTGCGCCACCTCGATGGTGAGGTTGTCCTGCTCGGCGCTGATGGTGGGGTTGGAGATCTTGAGGGCCGTGTACACCTCCGGGAGCACCCCTGGCGGGAACTCCACGTCGACCACGGGTCCAAGAACCTGGGTGATCTTGCCTACCGTCGCAGCTTGAGCGCTCATGAGTTCGTCTGCCTCTTGGGAGGCCGGCTGAAAGCCGCCTCGCATCGAAAT
>Ga0247825_10000314_pt1 | contig 29917 bp, 32 predicted proteins | sample 13C_Vanillin_Day_FD_194413 | JGI IMG/M metagenome (GOLD analysis project Ga0247825, IMG submission 194413) | Soil microbial communities from agricultural site in Penn Yan, New York, United States - 13C_Vanillin_Day48 | ecosystem: Environmental > Terrestrial > Soil > Agricultural land | place... | reverse complement strand
GGCGCGCATGCTGAGCGACACGTCGATGGCGAGGATGATGACGCGCTGCTGCGAGGGGAGCGTGACGACCGCGCTCGGCCGCGCCACGGCGATGAGCGCGCCGATCAGGCCGACCAGCAGCAGCGCCGGCGGCACGTGCTGGCGCCAGGCGCGTCCGGCCATCGCCTCGCGCACCAGGCCGAGGCTCGAGTAGCGCACCACCGAGCGCTTCTTGCGCCGCAGGATGACGATGTAGGCGAGGGCGAGCAGCGGCGCCGCCAGCAGCAGCCATAGCGCCTCGGGCCATTGGAATCCCATCTATTTCGCCTTCAGCGCGGACTTCGGGCGGAACGCCTTCACCACCGCCTCGTGGGTCTCGATGTACGGGCCGCCGATCAGGTCGACGCAGTAGGGCACGGCGGCGAACACGCCGTCGAGCGTCTCGCGGATCGCCTTCGGCTGCCCGGGCAGATTGATGATCAGGCAGTTTTTCCGGATCACGGCCACCTGGCGCGAGAGGATGGCGGTCGGCACGTACTTCAGGCTCACCGCGCGCATCTGCTCGCCGAAGCCCGGCATCACCTTGTCGGCCACCGCGAGCGTCGCCTCCGGCGTCACGTCGCGCCGCGCCGGGCCGGTGCCGCCGGTGGTGAGGACGAGGCTGCACCCCTTCACGTCGACGAGGTCGCACAGGGTCGACTCGATGAGCGCCTGCTCGTCGGCGATGAGGCGCGTCTCGTCGCGCCACTCGGGCGCGGCGATGGCCGACTTCAGCCACTCCTTCAGCGCCGGGATGCCTTCGTCCTTGTAGACGCCGGCGGATGCCCGGTCGCTGATGGAAACCAGACCGATAAGGAAGGATTCTTCTTTCACGTTACTTCATAGATTTCGAGTTCGACACTCGAAGCGAGCCGCGCACCGGTGCCGACGCAGACGATGCGGTTCAGCCAGGCATAGCGCGGATCGCCGGTCTCGAACCAGGGGGTCGTGCGCATGTAGTAGAGCGTGGGGTCCACCGCTTCTCCGGCCGCGAGCCGCTTCATCACTTCGTCCGGACCATGACGATACCCCTTGTTCCTGACATAGATAAGCGCCCCGTCGCCGGTTTCGAGGGTGTAGCGCGCGTCGAGGTCGGCGACGCCGTCGGCGCGGATGACCTGCCAGTCCGCCCCGCCCGGAAGCACGCGCCCCGAGAGGCGCTCGCCGCTGAAGCGCCCGCCGGTGATCGGGATCACGCGCCGGCGCCCGAGCGGCGTCGCGCCGAGCTCCTGCGCCGGCGCGAGGGTGATCTCAGCCCGGAAGAGTGCCCGAAGATTCAATGGTTTTGAGCAGCCGGAACAGCTCGCGAAAGGCGTGCGGGGGCTTGCCCTCCTTCTGCTCCTTTCGACAGTTTCTTATGGAAGCTCTTATCTTCTGAAGATCGGCTCCCGGGTACTGCGTGGCGAACTCGGTCAGCGCCGCGTCGTCGGCGAGCAGCCGCTCGCGCCAGGCTTCCAGCCGCCGGTGGCGCGCGGTGGCCTGCGCCGAATGGCCCTCGATCGCGGCGAGGCGCTCGCGGATCGGACCGGCGTCGACCTCGCGCATCAGGCGGCCGATGTATTGCAGTTGCCGGCGCTTCGCCTCGTGGCTGCGCATGCGCTGCGCCTCGAGCACGGCCTGCTCGAGCGAGGGCTCGAGCCCCATCGCCGCGACCTGCGCCTCGGGAAGCTCCACCAGCTGCCTTCCGAGCTCCTGCAGCTCGAGCATCTGCTTCTTGCGCTGCGTCTTGCTGACGGTTTCTTCCTGCACGCGGTTATCATAGCGCGCCATGCCGAAGCAGCCCGGTTTCACCTGCGACGAAGCGGAGCTGCGAGAGCTGGCGCAGGCGGTGCTCGATCGCGCGCGCCAGGCCGGCGCGAGCGGCGCGAGCTGCGACGTGTCGGAAGCGCACGGCCTCACCGTCACGGTGCGCAAGGGCCGCCCCGAAACCATCGAGCACAACCGCGACCGCGGCATCGGCGTCACCGTCTACCTCGGCAGCCGCCCGCGCGCGCGCCGCGGCCACGCCAGCACCTCGGACTTCTCGCGCGCGGCGATCGAGCAGACGGTCGACGCGGCCGCGGCGATCGCGCGCCACACCGCCGAGGACGATTGCGCCGGGCTCGCCGACGAGGCGCTGCTCGCGCGCGAGCCGCGCAGCCTCGACCTCTTCCATCCCTGGCCGATCTCCACCGAGGAGGCGATCGCCATCGCCAAGCGCTGCGAGGACGCCGCCTTCGCCGTGTCGCCGCTCATCCGCAACTCGGAAGGGGCGAGCGTCTCGGCGCAGCAGTCCCAGTACGTGCTCGCCACCAGCCAGGGCTTCATGCAGCACGTCGCCGGCTCGCGCCACTACCTGTCCTGTGCGGTGATCGCCGAGAAAAAGGGGCTCATGCAGCGCGACGACTGGTACAGCGCCTCGCGCGTGCCGGCGCAGCTCGCCGAGCCGCGCGCGCTCGGGCGCTACGCCGGCGAGCGCGCCGCGGCGCGCCTGGGGGCGCGCCAGATCGCCACCTGCCAGGCGCCGGTGCTGTTCGAGGCGCCGGTGGCGATCCAGCTGATCGGCCATTTCGTCTCGGCGGTGAACGGCGGCAACCTCTATCGCAAGACGTCGTTCCTGACCGACAGCCTGGGCAAGCCCGTGTTCTCGCCGCGCGTGAGCATCGACGAGCGGCCCTTCGAGCGCCAGGGCATGGCGAGCACCTTCTTCGACGAGGAGGGCGTGGCCACGCGCGAGCGGCCGATCGTGCGCGGCGGGGTGGTCGAGGGGTATTTCCTGGGCAGCTACTCGGCGCGCAAGCTCGGCATGCAGACCACCGGCAACGCCGGCGGCCACCACAACCTGGTGGTCGAGCCGGGCTCCCTCGACTTCCGCGGCATGCTGCGAGAGATGGGCCGGGGGCTGCTCGTCACCGAGCTCCTCGGCCACGGCATCAACCCGGTGACCGGCGACTACTCGCGCGGCGCCGCCGGCTTCTGGGTGGAAGGCGGCGAGATCCGCTTCCCGGTCGAGGAGATCACCATCGCCGGCAACCTGAAGGACATGTTTCGCGGCATCGCCGCCATCGGCAACGACGTCCTGGTGCGAAGCGGCCGCTCCTGCGGCTCGATCCTGGTCGAAAAGATGACCATCGCCGGCGAGTAGTCCGGAAGAACTACCGGCCGGAAAAACCATCCAAGCGGGATGGGCCTGACCTGGACGGACGACCCCCAACCCAACGGAAACGGCGAGCACCCGATCGTCGCGCTCCTCGCCGTGGTCGCCATCCTGCTCGCCATCCTGTTGATAACTTGGGCGAGAGTCGAGGTGCACGGCACCGCCGACCTGGAGGCCGCGCTTGCCGAGCCGCGCGCCGAGCATGCCCCGGTGCCGCCGCCGGAGACGGCTCCCACCAAGGAGCAGCGCGACGTCGACGAGGCGGTGACCTCGAGCCGTTTCGCCACCGGCTTTTCCCCGTAGGGCATAATTTTTCCGATGAGAACCCTTCTGGCAGTAGCCGCGGCCATCGTGCTCGCGGCGCCGGCGGTTGCCCGCGAGCAGACCCCCGACGTCATCTACGTCCCGACCCCCTACGAAGTCGTCGACGAGATGTTGCGCCTCGCCAACGTGAAGAAAGGCGACGTGCTCTACGACCTGGGCTCGGGCGACGGGCGCATCCCGGTCACGGCGGCGAAGAAGTTCGGCGTGCGCGCCGTCGGCATCGACATCGACCCGCAGCGCATCAAGGAAGCCACCGAGAACGCGAAGAAGCACGGGGTCGGCAAGCTCGTCACGTTCAAGCAGGAAGACCTCTTCAAGACCGACTTCAAGGACGCCACCGTCGTCACGCTCTACCTGCTGCCCGACCTGAACGTGAAGCTTCGGCCGCGGCTGCTCAACGAGCTCAAGCCCGGCACGCGCATCGTCTCGCACCAGTTCGACATGGGCACCTGGAAGCCCGAGAAGAAGGTCGAGCTGAACGGGCGCGTGGTCTATCTCTGGACCGTCCCCGAGCGCAACAAGTAGCCGTGAAGACCCTGAAGGTCGAGGTGGTTTCGGACGTCATCTGTCCGTGGTGCTACATCGGCAAGCGGCGCTTCGAGAAGGCGCTCGCCCTGGTCGCGGACGAGGCGAGGATCGAGCTGCGCTGGCTGCCTTTCCAGCTCAATCCCGACATGCCGCGCGAAGGCATGGCGCGCGCCGACTACCGCAGCCGCAAGTTCGGCTCGATCGAGCGGGGCCGCAGCCTCGACGCGCGCGTCGCCGCCGAGGGGCAGGGCGAGGGCATTGCCTTCGCCTTCGAGCGCATCGAGCGCACGCCCAACACCCTCGCGGCGCACCGGCTGATCGAGATCGCGCAGCAGGAAGGCCGCGGCGACGCCACCGTGGATGCCCTCTTCCGCGCCTATTTCGAGCAGGCGCGCGACATCGGCGACCCGGCGGTGCTCGAGGACATCGCGGCGCGCTGCGAAGTGTCCGGCTGGCCGGGCGCGGCCGACGAGAAGCGCGTCGCCGCGCTGGAGGCGAGCATGCGCGGCCTGGGCATCTCGGCGGTGCCGACCTTCATCTTCGACCGCCGGCTGGGGGTCTCGGGCGCGCATCCGCCGGACTCGCTCGCCGCGGCGATGCGCGAAGCTCTGACTTGAAGCCTTACACCTTCAGGTGAAATCCAGGCGGCTCTCGAGCAGCAGGCCGTAAATCGCCACCGGCGGGCGCTTGTTGCCGAGCTCAAGGGGCGGCAGCTCCTCCGCGCCCAGCGTCTTCACCGTCGCCCCCAGCGCCTTCATGAGCTCGAGGGACATGACGATCTCGCCGGCGCGCGCGCGGTGCACCAGGCGCTCGGCGATGCTCACGCAGTCGCCGAAGGCGACGAACTGCTGGCTGCCCTGTGCGCCGACCATGCCGAACACCGTCTCGCCCAGGTGCAGCCCGAGCGAGACCGCCGCCGGCAGCCCGTACTCCGTCTTCCATTTCTCGCCCAGGGCGCCGAACTCGAGCTGGATGCCCTGCGCCGCCTTCAGCGCCTGCGCGGCGAAGGTGCCCTTGTCGCCCGCTGTGAACGCGGCGGCGAGCGCGTCGTTCTGCACCGGCAGGGCCTTGCCGCCGTTCGCCGTCACCGCCTTCGCCGCCAGGGTGAAGAAATCGCTCGCCAGCTGCAGCACCTTGTCGGGCGGCAGCACCTCCGAGAGGCGCGTGAAGTTGCGCAGCTCGGCGTAGAGGATGGCGGCCTGGACCCGTTCTGCCTTCATGCAAGCGCTAGCGTAACGCGTTTGTTGCGCTTGCCCTCGGAACGGATGCGGGCAACCGCGAGGCGGCCGATCTCGCCGGTGTTGCGCACGTGGGTGCCGCCGCAGGCCTGCAGGTCGACGCCCGGGATCTCGAGTAGCCGCACCCGCCCCTCGCCGCGCGGCGGCGCCACCGACATGGTCTTGACCAGCTCGGGCCGCGCGGCGAGCTCGGCGTCGGTGATCCAGCGAGCTCTTGTTTCGTAACAGGAAGAAATCAGTTGGTTGAGGCGGGTTTCGATCTCGTCCTTCGCCAGCTTCTCCATCTCGATGTCGAAGTCGAGGTGCGCCTTGTCCTGGGCGATGCGCCCGCCGGTCACCGGCGCCTTCACCACCGCGCCGAGGAGGTGCAGCGCCGTGTGGAAGCGCATGAGGCGGTGGCGCCTTTCCCAGTCGAGCTCGAGGGGCACTTTCATCCCCACCGCAAGGCCTTCGGCTTTCTCGAGAACGTGAAGCACTCCATCCCCGAGCTTCCTTGTATCGATTACCCGCCAATCGCCGATCCGGCCGGTATCGCCGGCCTGGCCGCCGCCGAGCGGATAGAAGATGGTGCGGTCGAGCTCGACCCCGCCCTCGTGCACCGCGACGACCGTCGCCTCGCAGGCGCGCAGGTAGGGGTCTTCGCGAAACAGGAGCTCTGCCAAGGCTACCGGAGGAACAGGATCAATCCGGCGATGAAGGCGATGAGCGCGACGGCGGCGAAGATCATGACGCTGGTGTCGGAAAGCGTGGGCGCCGGCTCCGGCGCCGCCTCGCCGGCAGGGGCGGCGGCCTTGCGGCGCGGCTTGATGCGCCCGGCGGGGACGATCGTGTCCTCTTCCGCGCCCTCGGGCGAGAGGCGCAGGGTGAAGTTGCGGAAGAAGTCGTCGGCGACCTTCTTCGCCGCGGCGTCGACCAGGCGCGAGCCGATCTGCGCCAGCTTGCCGCCGACGCTCGCCTTGACGTCGTAGGCGAGCTTCGTGCCGCCGTTCTGCGGCGAGAGCTTCACCTGCGCGCCGCCCTTGGCGAAGCCCGCCGGGCCGCCCTGGCCCTCGAAGGCGATCGAGTAGGAGGTCGGCGGCTTGATGTCCGAGAGGGTGAGCCGGCCCTTGAACTTGGCGCTCACCGGGCCGACGCGCGCCACCATCTGCACCTGGTACTCGTTGCCGGCAATCAGGTCGATCGCCTCGCAGCCCGGCACGCAGGCCTTGAGCACCTCGGGGTCGTTCAGCGCATCCCAGGTCTCCTGCTGCGAGGCCGGGATGAGCTGCTCGCCGCTCATCTCCATGCAAGTTTCTCCTTGGCGGCCGACGGCTCGCTCAGCGTCCTCGCCAGGTCGACGAGGCTCTTCAGATTATGCACCGGCAGGAAGAGGTCCACGTGCGGCAGCATGGCGCGCACGCCCGCGGGGCGCGCCTCGAACTTCTCGTAGCGCAAGAGCGGGTTCAGCCACACCAGCATCCTGCAGGACTTGTGCAGGCGCTCCATCTCCTCGGCGAGGCCCTCGCCCGCCTCGCGGTCGAGGCCGTCGGAGACGAGCAGCACGCAGGCGTTCTGGCCGAGGGTGCGGCGCGCCCACTTCCAGTTGAACTCGCGCAAGCTGTGGCCGATGCGCGTGCCGCCCGACCAGTCCTTGATCGCCTCGGCGACCTTCGCCATCGCCACGTCGACGTCGCGGTGGCGCAGCTGCCGCGTGATGTTGGTGAGGCGCGTGCCGAACACGAACACCGAGACGCGGTCGCGGTCGTTGGTGATGGCGTGGAGAAAGTGCAGGAACATGCGCGCATACGGGTTCATCGAGCCGGAGATGTCGCACAGCACGACGAGCGGCGGGTGCAGCTCGCGCGGCGCGGTGCGCACCAGCGGGATGATGTCGCCGCCCTCGCGCAGGCTCTCCCGCAGCGTGGCGCGGATGTCGATGTTACGGCCGTTGGTTTGTATCTTCTTCCTTCTTGTTCTAATCAATGGAAGAGGTAGTCTGAGCTGCGAGATCATCTGCCGCGCCTGCGCCAGCTCGGCGGCCGACATGGTGTCGAAGTCCATGCGCTGCAGGATCTCGCGCGAGGAGAAGGTGAGGCGCGCCTCGAGCTCGATCTTCTCGGACTCTCTTTGTTCCTGCTGCTGCTTCGCGTACAGCGCGTCGGTGAGGCGCTGGCTTTGCTGCTCCTCGGGCTTGGCGGTGCCGCGCGCCTTGGGCAGCAGGAGCTGCATCATCTTCTCGGCGAGCTTGGGGTCGCGCCAGAAGATCTGGAAGGCCTGGTCGAAGATCGGGCGCTGCTCCTCGCGCGAGAGCAGCACCGCCGACATGGTCCAGTACCAGTCGTCGCGGCGCAGCGGGAACTGGTGCGCGCCGGTGATCTCGAGCGCGCGCACGCTGTCGAGCACGCGGTCGGGGCCGATGCGCAGGCCCGCGGCGCGCAGCAGGCGCGCGAAGTGCATGACGTTCTCGGCCAGGCGCCCGGCGGCTGCGCTCAAGCGGCGGCCTGTCCCGGCAGCGCGCACTCGCGCGCCAGCTTCTCCACGGCGGACGAGGCGCTCACCAGGTGCTCGCGGAAGTAGCGCTCGTGGTTGCGCTCGAGCTCCGCGAGCCAGTAGACGTAGTTGGCCATCAGCCCCGCGGAGCGCGCCATGCCCTGCTCGGAGGCGTCGCCCAGCCAGTTGAGGCGCTCGAGCGAGGCGCCGTTGCCCAGGTGGAAGCGCGCCACCGGGTCGAGAGGCTCTTCGCCTTCCTTCGCCCGCACCAGGTAGTAGGCGCACAAGCGCAGGAGATCCTTTTCCAGCGCTTCCGGCACCTCGCCTACGTGCCACGCCGGTTCCGCGATGCGGGCAAGGATGTCGGCGGGCGCGTTCTTCTCCAGCCAGCGGCGCAAGCCGGGGATGGGCGAGAGCGTGGCGAAGCGCCGCAGGTGCGGGAACTCGCGCTTCAGGTCCTCGGCGACCTGCTTGATCAGCTGGTTGCCGAAGGAAATGCCGCGCAGCCCCTCCTGGCAGTTGGTGATCGAGTAGAACATCGCGCAGTCGGCATTGGCCGGGTCGGCAACCGGGGCGTGCACGTCGAGGAGCGGCTGCACGCGCGCGCTCATGCCGCGCGTGAGCGCCACCTCGATGAAGATGAGCGGCTCGTCGGGCAGCTGCGGATGGAAGAAGGCGTAGCAGCGGCGGTCGGCCTCGAGGCGCCGGCGCAGGTCCTGCCAGCCCTGCACCGCGTGCACCGCCTCGTACTGCGTCAGCTTCTCCAGCACCAGCGCCGAAGTGCGCCAGTCGATGCGCTCCAGGCGCAGGAAGCCGCGGTTGAACCACGAGCGCAGCCGCCGCCTGAGGTCATAGTCGATCGCACGCCATTCCGGCTTTTCTCTTATGCGGGTGAGAAGGACTCTTCTCATCTCGACCAGCGCCGCGGTTCCTCCCGGGGCCATGTTGAGGCGGTCGAAGAGCTCGCGGCGCGGCGACTCGGAGGCCTGCTGCAGCCGGATCAGGTTGTCGCTGGAAGGATCGGCCTGGTAGGCGGCCGCGGCGGCCTTGAGCTTCTCCTGCGGCGGCGAGTAGCCGGCCAGCACGTCGAAGAAGCTCTCCCGCGCGCGCTCGTCCAGAGCCTGCCACCGGGCCACCGCCTCGCGCGCGAGCGCGGTGCTCGCGTATTCGCCGCTCTCGGCGAGCAGCGCGTCGCAGAGCTGCGCCAGCTCCCGCACGCCGCCGTCGGCGCCGCCGCCGCTGAAGATGCGCCGCAGGAACGAGGGAACGTTCACGCCGCCGCTGCGGTCTTCGCCTCGCCGACCAGGCGCTCGGCCTCATCGCCCGCGACGCGCTCGAGGTCGTCGCGGTACTTGAGGAGCACGCCCAGCGTGTTGTTGACCGTCTCCGGGTCGAGCGCGACGCGGTCGAGCGCCACCAGGCAGTTCGCCCAGTCGATCGTCTCGGCGACCCCGGGAAGCTTGAAGAGGTCCGACTTCCTCAGCTCCTGCACGAACGCGACCACCTCGCGCGAGAGCGCCTCGGCGGCCTGCGGCGCCTTGCGGCGCAGGATCTCGAGCTCGCGGCGCGCGTCCGGATAGTCGACCCAGTGGTAGAAGCAGCGCCGCTTCACCGCGTCGTGGATCTCGCGCGTGCGGTTGGAGGTGATCACCACCACCGGCGGCTCCTTCGCCTTCAGGGTGCCGATCTCCGGGATGGTGATCTGCCAGTCGGAGAGCACCTCCAGCAGGTAGGCCTCGAAAGGCTCGTCGGTGCGGTCGAGCTCGTCGATCAGCAGCACCGGCGCGTCGCCCTCGAGCGCCCTGGCCAGGGGTCTCTTGACCAGAAACCGTTCCGAATAAATATCCGCCGACAGGCGTTCCTTGTTCTTCTCGCCCGCCGCCTCGGCGAGGCGGATCTCGATCATCTGGCGCGAGTAGTTCCACTCGTAGGCGGCCTGCGAGATGTCCAGGCCCTCGTAGCACTGCAGCCGGATGAGCTCACGGCCGAGCGCCTGCGCCACCACCTTGGCGATCTCGGTCTTGCCCACCCCGGCCTCGCCCTCGAGGAAGAGCGGGCGCTTCATCGCCAGGGCGAGGAACAGCGAAGTGGCGAGGCTGCGGTCGGCGACGTAGTCGCCCTGCGCCAGCAGCTGCTGCGTCTCGTCGATCGACTTCGGGAGGGGCTTGGCCATTTTGGGGGAAAGCGCTGCATTTTCCGGCAATTGACGCTGCGCCGCTACCCTCTGGTTCGACAATGGCTCAGACTAGCGGCCGATGCGACGCCGGCACTTTCTCGCCGCCTTGCTCGCCGCGCCGGTCATCGGCGAGGTGCGGTCCCAGCCGCGCCTGCGCCGGGTCGCCGTGGTCACGCTCGGCGCCCTCGAAAGGCAGCCGGTGGTATCGCTGCTGGAGGGCCTGCGCGAGCTGGGCTACGAGCCGGGCCGCAACATCGAGATCCTCGCCCCCTCGCCGGACGCCGCGTATCGCGACCTGCCGAAGATGGCGGCCACGGCGGTGCAGGGCGGGGCGGATGTCATCGTCGCCCACGGCGCAAGCGCGACCCGGGCGGTGAAAGGCGCGACCGCGACGATCCCGGTCGTCATGGTGGTCGGCGCCGATCCGGTCGAAATGGGATTCGTCGGCAACCTGGCCCGCCCCGAGGCGAACCTTACGGGCCTGGGCACCGAAACGCAGCTGCTCACGAACAAGCGCGTCGAGCTGCTGCACGAGATCGTGCCGGGAATGAAGCGCCTCGCGGTGCTGTGGAATTCCTCGAGCGCCGGCCAGACTGCCTCGTTCAGGCTGCTGCGCGAGGTGTGCGCGCCGCTCGGCATCGAGTTGCAGCCGATCGACCTGCGCGGCCGCGACGGCCTCGCGGGCGTGTCCCAGGACCTCGCGAAAGCGAAGGCGCACGGGCTGATCGTGCTGTCCGCAACCACCCTCGCGCGCCTGGGGCCGCAACTGGTCGAGCTCGCCGCCCGGCAGCGCCTGCCGGCGGTCTACGCCGACGCACAGCTCGTGCGCCAGGGCGGACTTGCGGCCTACAGCCCGGACGCCAGGGCGCAGCTGCGCCGCGCCGCGCACTACGTCGACCGGATCCTGAAAGGCGCGAAGCCTGCGGACCTCGCGGTGGAGCAGCCGACCAAGTTCGAGCTGGCGGTCAACGTGAACACGGCGAAGGCGCTGGGGCTTGCGATCCCCGATGCGGTCATGATTCGCGCCGACGAGGTGGTCCGGTAGCCGGCACACGGATTGCTCTTGCCTTCGGCGTCGACAAACCGGAGGAATCATGGAGCAAGACAAGCTGAAGGAATTGATCCTGCAGTCGCTCGAGCACGAGCGCGGCGGGGTGAAGATCTACGAGACGGCGCTGAAGTGCGTGCAGAACGAGGACTTGAAGGAGGAATGGGAGAAGTACCACCAGGAAACCGAGCGCCACGTCCAGATCCTGCACGACGTGTGCGCGCAGATGCAGATCGACCCGGAAGAGCAGTCTGCGGGACGCAAGATCGTGCATGACATGGGCATGGCGTACGTCTCGGCCATGGAAGCGGCGCTCGGCGGGGGCGATCCGGCGGCGGCCGAGATCGTCGCCTGCGAATGCGTGAGCCTTGCCGAGCAGACCGACCACTCGAACTGGGAGCTGATCGGCGAGTGCTCGAAGAAGGCCACCGGCGCCGAGGGCAAGGCGCTGAAGGAAGCCTACAAGGAAGTCGAGGACCAGGAAGACGAGCACTACTACCACTCGAAGGGCTGGCTGCGCGAGCTGTCGCTGCAGGCGCTCGGCCTGAAGGCAGTGCTGCCTCCGCCGGAGGAGCGCAAGCACGTGAAGACCGCCATCGGCGCCGCGCGCGCCGAACAGGAGCGGGGCAAGATGCGGTAATTACTTCGTTGCGGCCTCCACGGCGCGCCGCGCCATCACGGTGATGAGGTGCGCGCGGTACTCCGGGCTTGCGTGCAGGTCGTTGTTCAGGCCGTTCTGGCTCACCTTGATGCCGGCGACCGCATCGGGGCTGAACTTCGCCGATAGCGCCTTCTCCATCTCGGCCTGGCGGAACACCGAGGGGCCCGCGCCGGTCACGGCGACGCGCGCCTTGCCGCCGAAGTCGGCGACGAACACGCCGACCAGCGCGAAGCGCGAGGCGGGGTTCTTGAACTTCACGTAGGCGGCGCGCTTGGGGACCGGGAAAGATACCGAGATGATCAGCTCGCTAGGCTCGAGCGCGGTCTCGTACAGGCCTTTGAAGAACTTGTCCGCCTCGATCTTGCGCTTGTTGGTGTTGATGGTCGCGCCCAGGCCGAGCACGGCGGCCGTGTAGTCGGCGGCCGGGTCGTTGTTGGCGAGCGAGCCGCCCATCGTCCCCATGTGGCGCACCTGGCGGTCGCCGATCTGGCCGGCGAGCGAGGCGAGCGCGGGGATCGCCTTCTTGACCTCCGCGGAGCCGGCGACCTCCGCGTGGCGCGCCATCGCCCCGATCTCGACGGCCGTGCCCGAGACCCGGATACCGGTCAGGTCCTTCGCAGCACCCAGATCGATGAGGTCGGAAGGCGACGAGAGGCGCAGCTTCATCGCCTGCACCAGGCTCTGGCCGCCGGCGAGGTATCTCGCTTCACTCTTCTTCGAAGCTAGAGACACCGCGTCCTTCGAGCTCGCGGGCTTGTGGTATTCGAATGCGTGCATGGTGTTCTCTCCTAGGCAGCTTGCTTGTGCATGGCGCGCCACACGGTCTGCGCGGTGGCGGGCATCGGCACGTCCTTCACGCCGAGCGCGTCGGTGATCGCGTTCATCACCGCCGCCGGCGCGCCGATCGCGCCGGCCTCGCCGCAGCCTTTAACGCCGAGCGGGTTGTGCGTGCAGGGCGTCTCGCGGGTGTCAAGCTGGAACATCGGCACGTCGCTCGCGCGCGGGATGGTGTAGTCGAGGAACGAGCCGGTGACGAGCTGCCCCGATTCGTCGTAGCGGCAGCCCTCGGTGAGGGCCTGGCCGATGCCCTGCGCGAGGCCGCCGTGCACCTGCCCGTCGACGATCATCGGGTTGATGATCTTGCCGAAGTCGTCCACCGCGGTGAAGGAGGCGATCGTGGTCGTGCCGGTCTCCTTGTCCACCTCCACCTCGCAGACGTAGCTGCCCGCCGGGAAGGTGAAGTTGGTCGGGTCGTAGAACGCGTTCTCGTTCAGGCCGGGCTCGAGCTTGTCGAGCGGGTAGTTGTGCGGCACGTAGGCCGCGAACGCCACCTCGCCGAACATCTTCTTCTTGTCGGTGCCCGCGACCTTGAACTCGCCCTTGTCGTACTCGATGTCGGCTTCCGACGCTTCCAGCAGGTGCGCCGCGATCTTCTTGCCCTTGGCGACGATCTTGTCGAGCGCCTTGACGATGGCGGTGCCGCCCACGGCGATCGAGCGCGAGCCGTAGGTGCCCATGCCGAACAGCACCTTCGAGGTGTCGCCGTGCACGATCTCGACGTTCTCGATCGGCAGCCCGAGCCGGTCGGCGACCACCTGCGCGAAGGTCGTTTCGTGGCCCTGGCCGTGCGCGTGCGAGCCGGTGAACACCGTGACGGTGCCGGTCGGGTGCACGCGGATCTCGCCCGCCTCGAACAGCCCGGCGCGCGCGCCGAGCGCGCCGGCGACGTTGGAAGGCGCGATGCCGCAGGCCTCGATGTAGCAGGCGTAGCCGATGCCGCGCAGCTTGCCGTTTTTCAATGATTGCTGTTTACGGGAAGCAAAACCCGCCACATCGGCCATCTTCAGTGCCGCATCGAGCGTCTGCTCGTAGTTGCCGATGTCGTAGAGGAGGGCGACCGGCGTCTGGTAGGGGAACTGGCGGATGAAGTTCTTCCGCCGGATCTCGACCGGGTCCATCTTCAGCTCGCGCGCCGCGGTCTCGACCAGGCGCTCGACCACATAAGTGGCCTCGGGCCGGCCCGCGCCGCGGTAGGCGTCCACCGGCGCGGTGTTGGTGAACACCGCGGTGACCTCGCAATAGATGAGCGGGGTCGTGTACTGCCCGGCGAGCAGCGTCGCGTAGAGGATGGTCGGGATGCAGGAAGCGAACGTGGAGAGGTACGCGCCGAGGTTGGCGGTGGTCTTCACGCGCATCGCCAGGAACTTGCCGTCCTTGTCGAGCGCGAGCTCCGCGGTGGTGACATGGTCGCGGCCGTGCGCGTCGGACAGGAACGACTCGCTGCGCTCGGCGGTCCACTTCACCGCGCGGTTGAGCTGCTTCGAGGCCCAGGTGACGACCACGTCCTCCGGGTAGAGGTAGATCTTCGAGCCGAAGCCGCCGCCCACGTCGGGCGCGACCACGCGCACCTTGCTCTCGGGCAGGCCGAGCACGAAGGCGGTCATCAGCAGCCGCTCGACGTGGGGGTTCTGGCTCGCCACGTAGAGCGTGTAGTCGCCGCTCGCGCGCGAGTACGTCGCGTTTGCCGAGCGCGGCTCGATGGCGTTCGGGATCAGGCGGTTGTTGACGAGGTCGAGCTTGGTGACGTGCGCGGCTTTTGCGAACGCCGCATCGATGGCGGCCTTGTCGCCGATCGACCAGACGTAGCAGGTGTTGTCCGGCGCGATCTCGTGAATTCCCTTCGAAGAAGCAGCCTTCCTGGGATCGACGACGGCGGGCAGCACTTCGTAGTCGACTTCCACCTGCTCGGCCGCGTCGCGCGCCTGCGCGAGCGTCTCGGCGATCACCACCGCGACGCGCTCGCCGGCGTGGCGCACCTTGCCCACCGCGAGGGAGGGGTACGGCGGCTCCTTCATCGGCTGGCCCTTGACGTCGGTGATCAGCCAGCCGCAGGGCAGGCCGCCGACTTTGGCGTTGGCGAGGTCGGCGCCGGTGTAGACCGCCAGCACGCCCTCCGCCTTCTTCGCCTTCTCGATGTTCACCTTTTTCAGAACCGCATGAGCGTGCGGCGAGCGCACGAAAGCGGCGTAGCTCTGGTGGGGCAGGTCGACGTCGTCGGTGTATTGCCCGGCGCCGGTCAGGAAGCGGTAGTCCTCTTTGCGCTGGACGCGCGCGCCGATCAGAGATGTGCTCATGGCTTGCCTCCCATCGCCTTGGCGCCGGCGACGATGCTCTTCACGATGTTGTGGTACCCGGTGCAGCGGCAGAGGTTGCCTTCGAGGGCCTCGCGCACTTCCTGCTCCGAGGGGTTGGGGTGCTGTCTTGCGAAATCGAGCGCGTTCATGACCATGCCCGGGGTGCAGAAGCCGCACTGCAGGCCGTGGTGCTCCTTGAACGCCGCCTGCATCGGGTGCAGGGTGCCGTCGGGCTTCGCCACGCCCTCGATGGTCGTGATCTCGGCGCCCTCGGCCTGCATGGCGACGATCGAGCAGCTCTTGATCGCCCTGCCGTTCATGAGCACGGTGCACGCGCCGCACTGCGCCGTGTCGCAGCCGACGTGCGTGCCGGTCAGCCGCAGGTTCTCGCGGATGAAGGTGACGAGCAGGGTGCGCGCCTCGACCTCGGCCGCGGCCGCCTTGCCGTTCACCTTCATGGATACCTTGATGGTCATGCTCGGGCCCTCCTCTGGGACTCGGGATGGAATCGGGGTGTGGAAACTCTTGGGGAAAATAATGCTACTGCGGCGGTATCATTTGCGCCAGACATGCGTTTGCTCATCGTCGAAGACGACGCACCCCTCGCCAGCGGCCTGACCCGCATCCTCGAAGCCGAGGGGCACGCGGTCGACGTCACTTCCCGCGGCGAGGCCGCGGTCGCCGCGGCTGCGCAGGAGCGCTTCGACCTGGTGATCCTCGACATCGGCCTGCCGCAGATGGACGGCTTCGAGGTGCTGCGGCGCCTGCGCGCCGCACAAAAGGACAACGGCGGCCCGGTGCCGGTGCTGGTGCTCACCGCGCGCGACGCGGTCGACGACCGGGTGCGGGGCCTCGACCTGGGCGCCGACGACTACATGGTCAAGCCCTTTGCCATGCCCGAGCTGACGGCGCGGGTGCGCGCGTTGCTGCGCCGCGCCCAGGCGCACCACGGGCCGCGCGTGGTGCACGGCCCGCTCACGCTCGATACGGTCGCAAGGAGAGCTTTCCTGAAGAACGAGCCCCTGGAGCTCGCGGCGCGCGAATGGGCGGTGCTCGAGGTGCTGCTCGCCAGGGTGGAGAAGATCGTGTCCAAGGAGGCGATCATCCAGGCGGTCGCCGGCTGGGGCGACGACCTGTCGCCCAACGCGATCGAGGTGTACGTCTCGCGCCTGCGCTCCAAGCTCGAGCCCGCGGGCGTGCGCATCCGCACCGTGCGCGGCTTCGGCTACATGCTCGAAGAGTACAAGGATCTCCAAGGTCTCCAAGGGTAAAGGCGGCCGCAGCCTCCGCGCGCATCTTCTGCGGATACTGCTGCCGCCGATCGCCGCCGTGCTCGCGCTCGGCGCCGTGGTCGCGTACTACCCCACCATCGAGCCGGCCACCGAGGCCTACGACCAGGCGCTGGTGGATGTCGGCGTGTCCCTCGGGGCGTACATCCGCAGCACCGGATCGGGCTATCGCTTCGACCTGCCGCCCGCGGTCGAGCAGGTGCTGCGGCGCGACCGCGCCGACACGCTCTACTACCGCGTCATCAGCCCCGGCGGCCAGGAGATCGGCGGCGACGAGTCGCTGCCCGCGCCGCCGCCCGAGTTCGCCACGAGCGAGGGGCTGGTCAGCTACGACGCCGTGCTGCGCGGCGCGCCGGTGCGGGTGGTGTCGGTGGAGGCGCCGTGCGGCCGCTCCACCTGCACGGTGCTGGTCGCCGAGACGACCGCCAAGCGCTCGCGCCTCGCGCGCGAGATCCTCATCGGCAGCCTCTTCCCCGAGCTGCTCATCGCCGCGGCGACGCTGGTGATCGTCTGGTTCGGCGTGAAGCGCGGCCTGGCGCCGCTCGCGCGCCTCTCGGAGGAGATCAAGGCGCGCTCGCCCGTCGACCTGCGGCCGATCGAGGCCGAGGGGCCGGAGGAGACGCGTCCGCTGGTGGCGGCGCTGAACGGCCTGCTGAACGAGGTGGCGCAGGCAAGCCGCAGCCAGCAGCGCTTCCTCGCCGACGCGGCGCACCAGCTGCGCACGCCGCTCGCCGGGCTGCAGGCGCACACCGAGCTCGCGCTCGCGCAGGCGCTGCCCGAGCGCTGCCGCGCGCAGATCGAGCAGGTGCACGAGTCCACGATCCGCACCGCGCGGCTCGCCAACCAGCTCCTCGCGCTGGCGCGCGCCGAGCCGGGCGCGCGCGGCGAGGCGGTCGAGCTCGACCTCAAGGCGATCGCCGGCGCCGAGGCCGAGGCCTGGGTGCGCGGCGCACTCGCGCGCGACATCGACCTCGGCTTCGAGCTCGAGCCCGCCCCGGTGCGCGGCGACGCGTTCCTGCTGCGCGAGGCACTCGCCAACCTGGTGCACAACGCCCTGCAGTACACCCCGCCCGGCGGCCGCATCACCGTGCGCGCCGGGAGACGCGGCGGGCAGTCGTTCGTCGAAGTGGAAGACGACGGCCCGGGCATCCCGGCCGGGGAGCGTGCCCGCGTGCTGGAGCGCTTCTATCGCCTGCCCGGCACCCCGGGGACCGGCAGCGGCCTGGGCCTCGCCATCGTGCGCGACATCGCCGCCGGCCACGGCGCCGCGCTCGTGCTCAGTGACGGCGCGAACGGTTGCGGCTGCCGGGTTGCGATAACATTTCCGCATGGATAGCGTCGACATCGAAGTCCTGAAGAGCGCCGAAGCCTGGCGCAAGGCCGGGCGGCGCGTAGCGCTCGGCACCATCGTCAAGACCTGGGGCTCGGCGCCGCGGCCGGTGGGCGCCATGGTCGCCATCCGCGACGACGGCCTGATCGCCGGCTCGGTCTCGGGCGGCTGCGTCGAAGACGATCTGATCGAAAAAATAAAAACAGAATCGATCGCCGCCAAGCGTCCCCAGCTCGTCACCTACGGCGTCACCAACGAGGAAGCGACGCGCTGGGGCCTGCCTTGCGGCGGCACGCTGGAGGTCGTGGTCGAGCCGGTCACGGACGCGAGCGGCATCGCCGAGCTGCTCGAGCGCATCTCGCACCAGCAGCTGGTGCGCCGGCGCCTCGACATGGCGAGCGGCCGCGCCACGCTGGAGCCCGGGCGCTGGCAGGACGTGCTGGAATTCGACGGAAGAGAGCTCTCCGCCGTGCACGGGCCGCGCTGGCGCCTCTTGCTGATCGGCGCCGGGCAGCTCACGCGCTACCTCGCCGAGATGGCGCGCATGCTCGACTACCAGGTGACGGTGGTCGAGCCGCGCGAGGAGTACTTCGCCGGCTGGGACCTCGAAGGCGTGCCGCTCGACCGCGGCATGCCCGACGACGTGGTGCGCGAGTCGAACCTCGACGGCCACAGCGCCGTCATCGCGCTCACGCACGACCCGAAGCTCGACGACCTCGCGCTCATGGAGGCGCTGAAGTCCGCGGCCTTCTACGTCGGCGCCATCGGCTCGAAGAAGAACAACGACGCGCGGCGCAAGCGCCTCGAGGAGTTCGACCTCGCGAAGGACGAGATCGCGCGCCTGCGCGGCCCGGTGGGCCTGTACATCGGCTCCAAGACCCCGCCCGAGATCGCGGTGGCGATCCTCGCCGAGATGACCGCCGTGCGCCACGGCGTCTCCGAGCCCTCGTGGGCGGCGAAGACCGAGCGCCGCTTCGATCCCTCCGCCTGCGAAGTGAAGGAAGTGAAGCAGGCTTGAAGAACATCGTCGGGCTGCTGCTCGCCGCCGGCTCGGCGAGCCGCTTCGGCTCCGACAAGCTCCGCCACGCGCTGCCGCACGGCGTGCCCATCGCCGTGCAGGCAGCTCGGGTTTTCAAGCTTGAATTAAGAAGGGTCGTAGCCGTTGTGAAGCCCGGGTCCGCCGAGCTTGTCGATGCGTTGAAAAAAGAAGGCTGCGAGGTCGTCGTGTGCGAGAACGCGGCCGAAGGCATGGGCGCGAGCCTCGCCTGCGCGGCACGCGCCGCGGGCGAGGCCGACGGTTATCTCGTCGCGCTCGGCGACATGCCGTTCCTGCGCCGCACGTCGATTGCAGCCATCCGGGACGCTCTGCAGAGCGGCGCGCCGCTCGTCGCGCCGTACTTCCGCACGAGGCGCGGGCACCCGGTCGGCATGGCCGGGCGCTTTTACCAGGACTTGCTTTCGCTCCAGGGAGACGAAGGAGCGAAAAAGCTTCTCGCCGCGCACGAACGCGAGCTGGTGAAGATTCCCATCGGCGACCCGGGCGTCATCCGCGACATCGACACGCCGGGGGACCTGCTACCGCCGCTGCGCATCTGACGCTATGATCGGCGCGGGAGGGAGTCCGTCATCGCCGAGCCGAGCGCCAAGCGCGCGATCCTGTTCGCCGACGTCTGCAACAGCACCGGGATCTACGAGTCGGTCGGCGACGCGCGCGCGCTCGCGCTGATCAACCGCCTCCTGACCCAGCTCGAGAAGCGCGTCAAGGCCGCGGCCGGCACGGTGGTGAAGACCCTCGGCGACGGCATCGTGTGCCAGTTCCGCGACACCGACGCGGCGCTGCGCGCGGCGACGCTGATGCAGGCGGCGGCCGCGCGCATGCCTGCCGCCGGCGAGCACAAGCTGGAGATCCGCGTCGGCACCACCTGGGGGCCGGTCGTCATGAAAGGCGCGGACGTGTTCGGCGACACGGTCAACGTCTGCGCCCGCCTGCAGGGGCTCGCCAATCCGGGACAGGTTCTCACGACGCGCGAGCTGGTCAGGGCGCTCTCGCCGCGCCATCGCGCGCGCTGCCGCGAGCTCTATCCGACCAAGATCCGCGGCCGCGCCGGCGAGGTGATCGTCTACGAGGTGATGTGGCGCGAGGATCCCGACGTCACGCAGATGAATGTCGCGGCCGACGCGCCGCGCCCCGCGATCTGGGTCCTCAAGCTCACCTACGGCGGCGAGAGCGTCACCGTCGAGCCCGGCGGCGCGGCGCGCCTCGGACGCGACAAGACGAACGACGTGGTGGTGGCGAGCACGCTCGCCTCGCGCGTGCACGCGCGCGTCGTCGGCCGCGACGGCAACTATTTCATCGCCGACCAGTCCTCGAACGGCACCTTCCTCATGGTCGACGGCAACACGCGGGAAGTGCGCCTGCGCCGCGAAGAGGCGCTCCTGGGCGAGCGCGGCTGGATCGGCCTGGGCAAGCCGGCCACGAACCACGGCGCGCACGTGCTGCGCTACCGCCTCGAGCGGCGGTAAAGATCAGGGCACCCTTTCTAACCTTCGAAGAAGGCGTTGATCTCCGCCGTCGAGAGGCTCCGCTCGAGATAGCCGAAGCTTCCCCTGTCCTTCACCTCGCGCGCCGCCTCAGCGAGGCCGGTCATCGCGGCGCGGTAGAGCGAGGTCGCGAGGCTGATGCGCCGCACGCCCGCGGCTTCGAGCTCGGCGACGGTGAACGACTTTCCCTTGATGCCGGCCATGAAGTTGACCGGCTTCTTCACCGCGGCGCACGCCGCGCGCACCGCCCCGAGGTCGGGCAGGCCGGGCGCGAACAGCACGTCGGCGCCCGCCGCCTCGAACGCCTGCAGGCGGCGGATGGTGTCCTCGAGGTCGGGGTTGCCGCGCAGGAAGTTCTCGGCGCGCGCGGTCAGCGTGAAGGGGAAAGGCAAAGCGCGCGCGGCCTGCACCGCCGCGGCGACGCGCTCCGCGGCGTGGCCGAGGTCGTAGAGCGGCTTCTCGCGGTTGCCCGTCGCGTCCTCGATCGAGCCGCCGACGAGGCCGACCCCGGCGGCAAGGCGGATCGTTTCCGCCGCGTCCGCCGGCGAATCGCCGAAGCCTTTTTCGAGGTCGGCCGACACCGGCAGCGTCGTCGCCGCGACGATGGCGCGGCAATGCGCAAGGGCCTCGTCGCGCTTCACCTGCCCGTCGCGGCGGCCCAGCACCCCCGCCTGCGCGCCGCTCGAGGTGGCGAGCGCGGCGAACCCCAGGCCCTCGAGGATGCGCGCCGAGCCCGCGTCCCACGGGTTGGGGATCACGAAGGCGCCCGGACCTTCGTGCAGCCTGCGGAAGCGCTCGGCTTTATCGCGCTGGTCCATCTACGCCGCCTCCGCGCAGCCGGCGGGCCTGTGAATGCGCTCGGTCGAGGCCGGGTACTTCGCCAGCTTCTCCGCCGGCCGGCGCGGCCGCGCCAGCAGCTCGCCGCCGCAGTTCGGGCACTTGCCGCGCAGCACCCCGCCCGCGCAGTCGCGGCAGAAGGTGCATTCGAACGAGCAGATCATCGCCTCGGCGGATTGCGGCGGCAGGTCGCGGTCGCAGCATTCGCAGTTCGGTTTCAGTTTCAGCATCCGGCCTCCTCGGGCAAAGGTACCACCGGCCATGGTGGATGGGATAAAAAGGCCGGAAATGTTCCCGAGCGGGAACATTTCCGGGCCACAAGATATAGGGGCTTCCAGGGCACGGACGGCCCCGGCTGGTAGAATCGGCCGCTTTCCCCCCGAGAGCCCATGTTCGCGCCCAATCTGCTCGCCCAGGCCGATCCGGAAGTCTGGAACGCGGTCCGCCTCGAGAACCAGCGCCAGGAGGACCACGTCGAGCTGATCGCCTCGGAGAACTACGTCAGCACCCCCGTGCTGCTGGCGCAGGGCAGCCAGCTCACCAACAAGTACGCCGAGGGCTACCCCGGCAAGCGCTATTACGGCGGCTGCGAGTACGTCGACATGGCGGAGTCGATCGCCATCGAGCGGGCGAAGAAGCTCTTCGGCGCGCCCTGGGCGAACGTGCAGCCGCACTCGGGCTCGCAGGCGAACCAGTGCGCGTACACCGCGGTGCTCAAGCCCGGCGACACGATCCTCGGCATGTCGCTCGCGATGGGCGGGCACCTCACGCACGGCTCGCCGGTGAACCTGTCCGGCAAGCTCTACCGCATCGTGTCCTACGGGTTGAACCAGGAAGAAGAAATCGATTACGACGCCGCAGAGAAGATTGCTCTTTCCGAGCGTCCGAAATTGATCGTCACCGGCGCCTCGGCTTATTCGCTCGCCATCGACTGGAAGCGCTTTCGCGCCATCGCCGACAAGTGCGGGGCGCTGCTCATGGCCGACATCGCGCACTACGCCGGCCTCATCGCCACCGGGCTCTATCCCTCGCCGATCGGCGTCGCGCATCTTGTCACCACCACGACGCACAAGACGCTGCGTGGGCCTCGCGGCGGCATGGTGATGGGGCTGGAAGAATTCGAGAAGCCGGTCGCGAGCGCCATGTTCCCCGGCCTGCAGGGCGGACCGCTGATGCACGTGATCGCGGCCAAGGCGGTGGCGCTCGGGGAGGCGCTGCAGCCGCAGTTCAAGGAATATCAATCTTCCGTCCTGGACAACGCGCGCGCCATGGTCTCGACGCTGACGCAGCGCGGCCTGCGCGTCGTCTCGGGGCGCACCGAAAGCCACATGTTCCTGCTCGACGTGTCGAAGAAGGGGCTCACCGGCAAGGACGCCGAGGCGGCCCTGGGGCGCGCGCACATCACCGTGAACAAGAACGCCATCCCGAACGACCCGCAGAAGCCGGCGGTGACGAGCGGCGTCCGCATCGGCTCGCCCGCCATGACCACGCGCGGTTTCAGGCGCGCCGAGGCCGAGGCGCTCTCGCACCTGATCGCCGACGTGCTCGACAAGCCGGACGACGACGCGAACCTCGCGCGCGTGGCGGGCGAGGTGAAGGCGCTCTGCGCGCGCTTCCCGGTGTACGCATGAGGTGCCCCTACTGCTCGTCCGAGGACACCCAGGTGGTCGACACCCGGGCCAACCTCGAGGCGAACACCACGCGCCGGCGCCGCAAGTGCCTCGCCTGCGAGAAGCGCTTCACCACCTACGAGCGCGTCGACCTGAAGATGCCGCGCCTGGTGAAGAAGGACGGCAGCCGCACCGACTTCGACCGCGACAAGCTGATGGGCAGCATGATGCTCGCGCTGCGCAAGCGCCCGGTGGCGACCGAGGAGATCGAGGGCGCGGTCGACCGCGTCATCGAGCGGCTGCGCTCGCTCGGCGAGCGCGAGGTGCCCACCAGCCGCGTCGGCGACTTCGTCATGCGCGAGCTCGCCAAGCTCGACAAGATCGGCTACATCCGCTTCGCCTCGGTCTACCGCAGCTTCGAGTCGCCCGACGACTTCCGCGAGGCCGTCCAGGAAGTGAAGGCGACGAAAAAACGCCGGAAGTGAGCGCCTTCGGGGCCTTCGACCGCGCCATGATGCGCCGTGCGCTCGATCTCGCCGCGCGCGGCCTGTACACGACGACGCCGAACCCGCGCGTCGGTTGCGTCGCGACCCTCCAGGAAGAGATCGTCGGCGAAGGCTGGCACGAGAAGGCGGGCGGCCCGCACGCCGAGGTCGTCGCGCTCGAGAAGGCCGGGGCGCGCGCGGCGGGCGCCACCCTCTATGTCTCCCTCGAGCCCTGCAACCATCAGGGCAGGACGCCTCCCTGCGTGCAGGCATTGATTCGTTCAAGAGTCAAAAGAGTGGTGGCGGCGATGCGCGATCCGAATCCCCAGGCCGCGCACGGCGGCGAGGCGCTCGCCGCGGCCGGCATCGGCTTCGAGCACGGGCTGATGGAGGACGAGGCGCGCGAGCTCAACATCGGCTTCGTCTCGCGCATGACGCGTGGGCGCCCTTGGGTGCGCATGAAGGTGGCAGCCACGCTGGATGGCAGAACTGCTTTGCAGAATGGGAAATCCCAATGGCTCACCGGGACCGAAGCGCGCCGCGACGGCCACCGCTGGCGCGCGCGGGCGTGCGCCGTGCTGACGGGCATCGGCACCGTGAAGGCGGATGACCCGCGCCTCACGGTGCGCGAGGTCGACACGCCGCGCCAGCCGCTTCGCGTCATCGTCGACAGCCGGCTGGAAACGCCGCCTGCGGCGAAGATCCTCGAGGGGGACAAGGTACTGGTTTTCTCCGCCAAGGCAGGCTCGCTCAGAAACGCCGAGATCATCACCTTGCCCAATGCCAGCCAGAAGGTCGAGCTGCCGAAGATGCTGGAGGAGCTCGCCCGCCGCGGCGTGAACGAGCTGCACGTGGAGGCAGGCTTCCGGCTGAACGGCTCCCTGGTGCGCGAGGGCTGCGTCGACGAGTTCGTCGTCTACCTCAACCCGAGCTTCCTCGGGGACGCTGCGCAGGGCATGCTCGACTTGCCGGGATTTTCTTTGCTGGAAAGCCGGTTGAAGATGAAGGTCCTATCGCTCGATCGCCTCGGCGAGGATCTCCGCATCGTGGCGCGGCCCGCATAGCGCGGCCACCATGATGTCGACCGCGATGCGGGCGCTCGTGCCCTGGCGGTCGAGGCGGGGGCAGTACTCCACCAGCTCCACCGCCGCGAGGTCGGAGCGCCCGCCGATGCGCTCGATCGCGCGCGCCAGCGCCGCGCCGGCGATGCCGCCCTTCACCGGCGTGCCGACGCCGGGCGCGTCCTCGGGCGTGACCACGTCGAGGTCGACGCTGATGCCGAAGCCGGCGGTGCCGGCGGTGGCGATCGCCAGCGCCTCGTCGAGCGCCGCGTCGATGCCGCGCTTTTCGATCTCCTGCATCAGGATGACCCGCACGCCGAGGCGGCGCAGGCGCGCCTCCTCCTCCGGCTCGAAGCTGCGCACGCCGAGCAGGCACACGTGCTGCGGCTCGAGCACGCCCGCGGCGAGGCCGTAGAGCGGGTCGTCGTCCTGGCCGAGCAGCCAGGCGAGGGGCATGCCGTGCAGGCGGCCGGTGTGGCTGGTGCCCGGCGTGTGCGCATCCATGTGCGCGTCGATCCACACCAGGCCGAGGTTTCCTGAAAGCGCCCGGGCGACGCCCGTCCAGGTGCCCCCGGCGCAGCTGTGGTCGCCGCCGATGACGCACGGCAGGCGGCCCTCGCGCACCGCGTTTGCCACAGCCGAGGCGAGCAGCGCGCACAGCCGGCTGACCGCCATCTGCTTGCGCCGCTCGGCAGGCACGGGGCTCAGCATCGGCCCGGCCAGCGCGGCCATGCCGCAGCCCTCCAGGCGCTCGGCGAGCAGCGGCGCAAGCGCGGCCGGCGCCTCGGCGCACCCGGGATCGGCGCCGCCCAGACCCCAGGCCGCGCCGATCAGCTCGATTTGTCGTTGCATCGCTACATCCAGATCAGAGGGACGCTACGCCGTACGACAGAACAGGCGTCGCAGGGTTCTGGTCCAATTTCAATGTGGCTGAAGCGCGCATCGAGGAGTCCGGCATGACGGCAACGGCGAGATGGCAGGAGTGGGCGGGCTTCGCGCTCGGGCTCTGGCTCGCGGTGTCGCCCTGGCTGGTCGGCTATGCCGACAATGCGCCGGCCACCGCCAACGCCGCGTTCGTCGGCCTCACGCTCGCGCTCGCCTCTCATTTCGAGGCGAGCTTCGACGAGGTGGCGGGCGAATGGCTCAACCTCGCCGCCGGCCTGTGGCTGCTCGGCGCCCCGTTCGTCCTCGGCTTCATGGGCCCCACCGCGGCTGCCGCGAACTGCCTGACCGTGGGCGCCTGCGTCACGGCGCTCGCCGCCTCCGCGCTCCAGCTCGACAAGGAAATCGGCAAGCTTTTCGGTTAACCTTCGCCGCCATGTTCACGGGGATCGTGACGGCGGTGGGCAGGATCATGCGCGTCGCGCCGCTGGAAGTCGATACCGGCGCGCTCGACCTGTCGGACGTCGCCGTCGGCGATTCCATCTGCGTGCAGGGCGTGTGCCTCACCGTCACCTCGATCGGGCCGCGGCGCTTCACCGCCGACGTCTCCGCGGAGACCCTGCGCGTCACGACCGGGCTCGACGCGCCGGGCGAAGTGAACCTCGAGAAGTCCCTCGCCGTGGGCGACCGGCTGGGCGGCCACCTCGTCACCGGGCACGTCGACGGCGTTGGCGAGGTCGTGAAGCGCGCGGAGGGCGTGGTCGGCATCCGCGCGCCGCGCGCGCTGTCCCGCTTCATCGCCGCCAAGGGCTCCATCTGCCTCGACGGCGTCAGCCTCACGGTCAATCGGGTGGACCACGATCTCTTCGAGGTGAACCTCATCCCGCATACGCTCGACGTGACGACGCTGCGGCGGCTCGCGCCCGGCGTGCGCGTCAACCTCGAGGTCGACCTCATCGCCCGCTACGTCGAGCGGCTCCTGCCGTCGTCGCCGAGGACATCCTCGACGTAGAGCTTGTTCACCGCCACCAGACCCGCGGCCGCAAGCGGGGTGGCGACGATCACGCCGAGCGGCCCGGCGGTGACGCCGAGGATCACCTGCGAGAAGAGCAGCAGCGCCGGCGGCAGGTAGACGGCGCGCTGCTGGATGAGGGGCGTGAGCAGGTAGCTCTCGACCGACTGGATGGCGATATAGAGGCCGGCGACCCAGATCGCCAGCTCGGGCCCCTCGGCGAGCGCGACCAGCACCGCCGGGACGCCGGCGACGATCGGGCCGATGTAGGGCACGAACTCCGCGAACCCGGCAAAGAGCGCGAGCGGCAGCGCGAAGGGCACGCCGAGGAGGTGCAGCCCGATCCACGTCAGCACGCCGACGATCGTCATCAGCACCACCTGGCCGACGAGCCAGCGCTGGAGCATGTGGCCGATCGCGTTCAGCACCTCTCTCGCGCGCTTGCGCCGCCGCTCCGGGAACAGGCGCACGAACCCCCGCTTGTAGGCGCCCGGCTGCCAGGCGAGAAAGATGCCGAGGAAGAGCACCACGACGAAGCTGCCGAGGGCGGCGAAGGTCGTGCCGACGAGCCGCAGGCCCTTGCCGAGCGCCTGGGCGCTCGCCTCGGGCGTCGGCGTCTCGCTCGCCTCGGCGATCTGCGCGCCGTACTCCGTCTGGCGCAGGCGCTCGCGCACTTTCTCCACCACCTTGGGGAGCTGCTGCGTGAGCTCCCAGGACTGGTTCGCCACGGTGCGCCCGAAGAAGAAGGCGCCGACGCCGAGGAGCGCGAGGAGGAGGAAGATCACCAGGCTCAGGGTCACGCCCTCGCTCCAGCCGGTGCGCCCGGCCAGCCAGTCCGCGGGCGCGCGCAGCAGCACGGCGATGAAGATGCCCATGAAGAGCAGCAGGAACACGTCGATCGCGTACCACAGGAGCACCAGCAGCACGACGACCGTCACGCCGATGCCGACGTAAACCAGCGCGTGCTGCGCGGTGTCCTTGCGTTCTGCCTGGTCCATGGCCTAGGTCCGACCCTGTACGATTGGCCGAGTTCATGAAGGCCATCCGCTTCGACCCCGCGCTGCCGATCAACGCGCGCCGCGACGACATCCGTGCCGCGATCGAGCGTCATCCGGTGGTCATCGTGTGCGGCGAGACAGGGTCCGGAAAGACTACGCAGCTGCCGAAGCTGCTCCTCGAGATGGGCCGCGCGGAGGCGGGCCGCATCGGCCACACGCAGCCGCGGCGCATCGCCGCGCGCTCGGTCGCCGCGCGCGTGGCCGAGGAGCTGGGCGACGAGCTCGGCGGCCTGGTCGGCTACAAGGTGCGCTTCCACGACCAGGTCGGCGGCCGCACCGCGGTCAAGCTGATGACCGACGGCATCCTGCTCGCCGAGACGCAGGGCGACCCGCGGCTGCGCGAATACGGCACCCTCATCATCGACGAGGCGCACGAGCGCAGCCTCAACATCGATTTCCTGCTGGGTTATCTCAAAGGTCTCCTTGGCGTGAGGCCTGATTTGAAAGTCGTGATTACCTCCGCCACCATCGATGCGGAACGGTTCTCGCAGCACTTCGACGGCGCGCCGGTGATCGAGGTCTCCGGGCGCCTCTATCCGGTGGAGATCCGCTATCGCCCGGTGGGCGGCGACGCCGAGGACACGACCCGCGACGAGGAGGAGCGGGCGCTCGCCGACGCGGTGGCGGAGCTCTGCCGCGAAGGCGAGGGCGACGTGCTGGTGTTCCTCCCCGGCGAGCGCGAGATCCGCGACGCCGCGGAAGTGCTGCGCAAAAGATTCCCCAAGCTGGAAATCCTGCCGCTTTACTCGCGTCTCTCCGCGGCCGAGCAGGACCGCGTGTTCCGGCCCGGCGGCGCGCGGCGCGCGGTGCTCGCCACCAACGTCGCCGAGACCTCGCTCACCGTGCCGCGCGTGCGCTACGTCGTCGATACCGGCGATGCGCGCGTCAAGCGCTACAGCTACCGCAACAAGGTGGAGATGCTGCGCGTCGAGCCGATCTCGCAGGCGGCGGCGAAGCAGCGCGCCGGGCGCTGCGGCCGCGTCGCCAACGGCATCTGCATCCGCCTCTACTCCGAGGAGGAGCACGACCGGCGGCCGGCGTTCACCGACCCGGAGCTGCTGCGCTCCTCGCTCGCCTCGGTGATCCTGCGCGCGAAGAACCTCGGCTTGGGCGAGGTGGAGACCTTCCCCTTCCTCGACCCACCGAGCCCGCGCGCCATCGCCGATGGGTATGCCCTCCTGCATGAATTGAACGCGGTCGGAGAAGACAAGGAACTGACTTCCATCGGCAAGGAACTTGCCGCACTACCCCTCGACCCGCGCGTGGCGCGCATGCTGGTGGCGGCGCGCGAGGAGCGCTGTCTCGCGCAGGTGCGGGTCGTCGCCGCCGCGCTCTCGGTGCAGGACCCGCGCGAGCGGCCGCTCGAGCGCGCCGCGGCCGCCGACGAGCGCCATGCGCGCTTCGCCGACGAACGCTCGGATTTTCTGTCGTTCCTGAAGCTGTGGCAGCTCTTCGAGGGCAAGTTCGAGAAGGCATGCAGAGAAAACTTCCTCTCGATTCCCCGCATGCGCGAGTGGCGCGACGTCGAGGCGCAGCTCGGGAAGACCCTGGAAGAGCTCGACTGGCCGGCGTCCTCGGTGAACGCCGAGAAGGCCGAGGGCTACCGCGCCATCCACCGGGCGCTGCTCGCCGGGCTGCTCGGCAACGTCGGCATGAGGATCGAAGGCGAGGCGAGCTATACCGGCGCCAGGGGCATCAAGTTCTGGGTGCATCCCGGCTCGTGGACGAGGAAGCAGGGGCGCTGGATCGTCGCCGCCGAGCTGGTGGAGACGACGCGGCTCTACGCCCGCACCGTGGCCGGCATCGAGCCGAAGTGGCTGGAGGAGCTCGGCGCCCACCTCCTCCAGCGCGACCGGCGCGACCCGCACTGGGAGAAGGACCGCGCCGAAGCCGTGGCGCTCGAGCGCGGCACGCTGTACGGATTGCCGGTATATGCCAACCGGCGCGTGCCCTACGCGCCGTTCGCCCCGGTGCACGCGCGCGAGATCTTCATCCGCTCGGCGCTGGTCGAGGGCGATTACGACACCCGCGCGCCTTTCTTCGCGCACAACCGCCGCCTGGTCGCCGACATCGAGCGCCTCGAGCACAAGTCGCGCCGGCCCGACATCCTGGTCGACGAGGAGCTGATCGCGGCGTTCTACGAACAGCGCGTGCCGGCCGAGGTGACCGGCGGCGCGCAGTTCGAGCGCTGGCGGCGCCGCGCCGAAGCGAGCGCACCGCGCCTGCTGTACCTGTCGCGCGAGGACCTGATGCGCCACGAGGCCGCGGGCATCACCACCGAGAACTTCCCGCCCGCGCTCGAGCTCGGCCCGAACCGCTTTCCCCTCGAGTACCACTTCGAGCCCGGCTCGCCGCGCGACGGCGTGACCATGACCGTGCCGCTCGCGCTCCTCAACCAGGTGCCGGCGGCGCGCTGCGAGTGGCTGGTGCCGGGCCTCCTGAAGGAGAAGGTGCGCGCGCTGGCGAAGTCGATCCCGCAGCGGCTGCGCCACAAGCTCGGGCCCCTCGACGCGTTCGCCGACGCCTTCGCTGTTGCCGTGCCGGCCTCGGACACGCCGCTTGCCGCCGCCCTGGCGCGCTACATGCGCGCCGAGATGAACCTCGACGTGCCGATCGACGCCTTCCGCCCCGACTCGGCGCCGGCGCACCTGCACATGAACTGGCGCGTCATGGACGAGGCAGGCCGCCAGGTCGGCATGGGCAGGGACCTCGCGGCGCTGAAGCGGGAGCTCGCGCCGCAGGCCCAGGCTGCCTTGCGCGAGGACGAGGACCTCGAGCGCCACACAGGCTGGGCGGTCGGCGACCTGCCCGAGCTGCTGGAGATGCAGCGCGGCGGCAATACGCTCATCGGTTATCCGGCGCTCGTCGATGCGGGCGACGCCGTGACGCTGCAGGCTTTCGATTCGCCGGAAAAGGCGCGCGAGGAGCACCGCGGCGGGGTGCGGCGGCTGCTAGCGATCGCCTTCCGCGACCGCGTGCGCGACCTCGAGCGCACCCTGGCGAAGGACGCGGCCCTCGGGCCGCTCAAGGCCGAGGTGATCACGGCGGCGCTGGAGCGCACGTTCCTTGCGGAGTCGCTG
>Ga0247825_10000313_pt1 | contig 29981 bp, 24 predicted proteins | sample 13C_Vanillin_Day_FD_194413 | JGI IMG/M metagenome (GOLD analysis project Ga0247825, IMG submission 194413) | Soil microbial communities from agricultural site in Penn Yan, New York, United States - 13C_Vanillin_Day48 | ecosystem: Environmental > Terrestrial > Soil > Agricultural land | place... | reverse complement strand
CGCTTCGGTCTCCGCACCCAACAGGTGCACGCGCAATGACCGTCCTTTTGTTAGAAATCACCGATCCAAGGGACTAGAGAGCATTGTTGATTGTGTGATCTTTGATGGTTGATTGGTTGGTGATTGGAGATTGTTGATTTTCGATTGATTGCGTTGGCGTTGTGACCCCAATCAGAAATCAAGAATCAGCAATCAACAACGAATCACCGATCAAAGATCACCAGAATCGATTAGCTCAGTCGATCTTCACTGTGACGAAGCGTGGGGCATCCGTCCGCTCTATCGCTGCCGTTCCTCGGCGCGAGCCGCCGACAAAATGTGCTCGAGTCCCAGGTTCCCCTCGTGACACGCGTACTCGAACACGGGCTGGCTATTGTCGCGTGTGAGGGGCATGGCAAACGTGAACGGCCGCGTCCAGACCTCGGGATCGTTGATCGTCACCTGCCACTGCAGCGTGTTGGGACCCACTGGTGTGAAGCGTTCGGTGAGCGTGAACTTCTGGCTGTTGTATCGGTTGTTGTAACCGAAGTGCGTCCGGTCCGTGAAGTTCGTCGTTTCGACAACGAGCGAGTTGCCTTCCCAGTGCCCGCGTGCGTCGCCCAGGTATTCGCGAATCGCGGGGCCGACGTGCGGGCCCTTATCGAGCGGGATGACCCGCGTCTCGTGGATCATCTCGTAGCGAATGGCGACATATTCTGGCGCCTGCACGATCTCGTAGGCGTTGCCGTAGATTGCCGGCATCATCGATCCGGGCAGTCCCCGCGTGATGCAGCGGTCGTACATGCTGCGGTCGAGCCATGAATCCGCGCGTCCCTCGCCGTTACGTGCGTCGTTCAATGCCGCGATCGCGGCCTCACGCTTCTGTGCTTGTGGCGTCATGCCGGGCAACTTTCCGTCGGGTGGATCGATGATGAGCCACGGACGGCTGCCATTGCCTTGCAGGTGTTCGTACCAGTGCGTGGGGCCGGCGCCGGTCTCGGCGCCGCCGATGCCACCAGCGATCTTTGCTGCCAGCGCCTGCCGCGCCTTGGCCAGCGACTCGAGCTCGGCGGCGCTGACGTCCTCGACGGTTCGCCCGTTGAACCCATCGGGTCGCTCAAGCGGCGTGTTGGCTTCGTCCTTGTTCGTGTAGATGCCTTCAATGTCGGGGTGCCCCCAAACCTTCGTCGGCGGTGTCCACGCAGATCCTGTTTTGCCGGTGTTCTGCGCGCGCAGCGGTGCGCAGAGCGGAAGACCCACCGCTGTCACCATTGCAGCAGCGGCGCATACTCGCGGTAACCAGTTTAGAAGCATTCTCGATCCTATCGACTGTTGATTCTTGATTAGTTGTTGATTGGTGAAGCTCGAATCGAAGATCGACAATCCTGGATCAACAACGAATCACCAATCAAAGATCCTCAAATCGCAAAATGCCCTATGAAGCAGCCTGGGGCCCGAACTTGTCGACTGGCATTACAGATCAATTGGGTGGTGTGATCATACGCGCAGCGGTCTCGAACCTTCTGTAGTTCCGGTAGGTCGCCACGCCATGAAGGACTTCGATTTCGAGGCCGTAGGTCTCTTCCATCTCGCTCGGGAGGAGCACCTGCAGCTTCGGGTCGCGCTGGTAATCCACACGGATGGCTGACTCTTTGAGATAGCGAGCGGCGCTCCCGTTGAAACTCAGCTCCGTCCGGAGGACGGCTCCACTGGTCGGCTCGATCCAGACTCGTCCGCGAGCGAGAAGCTCGCCCCCGAAGCCATCACTGACGAGCGTCGTCGGAGTCGAGCGTTCCTGGAACGCGACGATGGCTGCCTCCTGGCCACCGACACGCTCGCGTCCGGCCGCTTTGAAATCGAACCGCGTCCGGTACTGTGGATGCAACAGATCGAGCGCCTGAAGCGGCAGGTTGATCGTGCGGTAGACATCCCCGATGTTGTACCTCGCGTTCTCGCGCATGATGGTAAGCGCTTCGTCGTAGGCGCTGGCTGTACGTTCGCTGAGGAGCTGCGCCATCGGGCGTCCCTGACTCGACACATCGCGCCCATCGACGCGCGTCACGTCACGAAAGCCGTACCACGCCTGACCATCGGGGAGGCGCACCAGAAAATACGTGGACCTGAGTTCGCGTCGAGAAACCGTGTCGCCGCCGTATCCCGAACGCCGCTTGATCCACTGCTTGTAGCGTTCCTCAGCAGCGAGCTCGACGACCTTCGTTTCGTAGTCCAGGAGATAGGCGCCGAGCCGATCGAGCACGACATCGAGCGCAGGAGCCTGTGCCTCGCAGATCCGGGCAAGTCCCACGGTGATGATGAGTGCCGTCAACGCCGCCTGTGCCGCTCGATGTCCTGGCATGTCGCGGGTATGCCGCGATGATACGCGAAGAGTGCGCTATTCTCTCAGTGAAAGGAGGGTGTCGTGACATCGACTCGATTCGTAACAACCATCGCAACCGCACTCATCTCGATCTTCATATTGACGGCGACATTGCTCGCGCAAGCCCCGGACACCGACCGCTATTGGGCGCAATGGAGAGGCCCGCGTCACTCAGGCGTGTCACCAACCGCGAACCCGCCGCTCGAGTGGAGCGAGACGAAGAACGTTCGCTGGAAGGTGGCCATCCCCGGCAGAGGGTTCGCATCGCCAGTCGTGTGGGGCGATCGACTTTTCGTGCTGACGGCCGTGCCGATGAAGATCGCGGGCGATGCACAGCATGCTCCTCGAGGCGCGGTGACTCCACGCGGCGTCCATCGCTTCGTGGTGCTCGCGCTCGATCGCAAGACTGGAAAGACGATCTGGGAAAGGGTCGCACGAGAGCAGGAACCACATGAAGGCTCTCACGTTGACAACGGCAGCTGGGCATCGAGCTCACCGATCACCGACGGCGAGCGCGTCTTCGCGTACTTCGAGTCGTTCGGTCTCTATGCCTACGACTTCCACGGCAAGCTTCTGTGGGAGAAGGACCTCGGCGACAAGCGCATGAGGAACGAGTTTGGTGAAGGCTCGACACCGGCGCTGCACGGCAACACGCTGGTCGTCGTCTGGGATCACCTGGGCGGCGAATCGTTCGTGGTGGCGCTGGACAAACGTGACGGCAAGGAACTGTGGCGCGTGCCGCGCAAAGAGATCGACACCTGGGCCACGCCGCTCGTCGTCGAAGTCAACGGACGCGCGCAGGTCGTGGTCCCTGCGATGGAACGCGTGCGCAGCTACGACCTGGGTACGGGCGAGCTCGTCTGGGAGAGCGATGGGTTGACGATGAACTCCATCCCGTCGCCGATTTTCAGCGACGGCCTGCTCTTCTTGATGAGCGGCTTTCGCGGCAACGATCTGAAAGTGATCCGGGTGGCTGACGCGAAGGGCAACATCGACGGCACCAGCGCCATCGTCTGGACACTCGATCGTGATACGCCCTATGTGCCGTCACCGGTCCTGGTGGACGGCATCCTCTATTTCCTCAAGAGCAACTCCGGGATTCTCAACGCGGTTGACGCGAAGACCGGAACGCCGCACTATCAGAATCAGCGACTGGATGACGTGCCCAACATGTTCGCGTCCCCCGTCTCCGCTCAAGGTCGTGTCTACTTCCCCGGACGGGAGGGGACGACGCTCGTCATCAAGTCCGGGCCGACGTTCGAGGTGTTGGCGAAGAACGCACTCGACGATGGCTTCGACGCATCGCCGGCGCTCGTGGACAATGAAATCTATCTGCGAGGTTATAAGTACCTCTATGCCATCGCTCAACAATAACCACACCATCCTCTTCATCGCTTCCATCGTGCTCCTGGGCGTCGTGAGCATCAGCCCGCGCGCCCAGGCGCCGGCATCGGCGAGCTCGCCGACGTTCACGCACGACATCGCGCCGATCCTCTACACGAACTGCGTCGAGTGTCACCGTGCCGGTGAGATCGCGCCGATGTCGCTCATCACGTATGCCGAGGTGCGGCCGTGGGCCAAGGGTATCGTGCGGCAGGTGTCGGACGGTGTGATGCCGCCGTGGCACGCCGACGCGCCACACGGCACGTTCCGAAACGAGCGTAGCCTCACGGCGGTTCAGAAGGATTTGATCGAACGGTGGGCAGCAGCCGGAGCGCCCGAGGGGAATCCGGCGGACCTTCCGCCCGTTCCAGCATTCACGTCAGGCTGGGGGATCGGTGAGCCGGATGCGATTCTCGAGATGCAGGAGGACTACCCTGTCCCTGCCAACGGCACGATCGAGTACGAGCACTTCTACATCCCGACGAACTTCACTGAAGAGCGATGGCTTCAGGCAATCGAGGCGCGGCCGGGCAATCGATCGCTCGTGCATCACGTGCTCGTGTACTACGAAACGCCTCCGGATGGTCCACGCACGCCCCCGGTGCTGCAGCCCAATCGACAGGACAGCCGCATCACGGCCGTGCACGGTCAGGGTAACCGGCCGCAGCGCGAAGGCAACGTCGTCAGTCGTCTGCTGGCCACCTACGCGCCTGGGACGAGACCGCAAGTCTTCCCCGCGGGCATAGCGCTGCGTCTGCCGCCCGGTGGCGTGCTGCATCTGCAGATGCACTACACGGCGAATGGCAAGGCGGGCACCGATCGATCCAGGGTCGGCCTGATCTTCGCGAAGCAGCCGCCCGAACAGGAGATTCGTGTTTCGCAGTTCCTCAACGCGCAGTTTGCGATTCCGGCGGGGGCATCGAATCACGAGGTGAGCACGGACGTGACGTTCGCGCAGGATGCGACGCTCGTCGGGCTCTTCCCGCACACTCATGTTCGCGGCAAGCGATGGAGCTACACGCTCGAACTACCCGACGGCACGACGAAGTCGATCCTCTCAGTGCCGAAGTACGACTTCAACTGGCAGACCTACTACATGTATGAGCAGCCGATCGCAATCCCGAAGGGCGCGCGCATCCGCTCCACCGCGTGGTACGACAACTCCGCAGCGAATCGCTCGAACCCGGATCCCAAGATCGACGTGAAGTGGGGCGACCAGACGTGGGAGGAGATGCAGTACACGGGCATCATGTACTCGGTACCGCGCAAGTAGTTCAGTTCAAAGGTCAAAGGTCAAAGGTCAAAGTTGAGAGTTGAAAAGTAAGTCTGAAGTTCACTTCCCACTTACTTAACAACTTTGACCTTTGACCTTTGCCCTTGCTATCGGCGCGGCCCGTAGTGCGGCGCCGCCTGACCCAACTCCAACGCGCCGAGATCAGGCGCGCGACCCGCGAAGCCGTCGGTGACGGTCGGCAGCGACACACCGCGATCCACTGCGGCCGATCCTGGCTTCAATCTGAAGTCGAACTCGTCAGCCTTATAGAGTTTCTGCACGCTGGCCGCGTCCTGCGCGTCGAGTCGGCGCACGTTGACGAAGACGTCGTAGTCCACGGCCACGCTGTGCTTGTCCTGCCCGGTTGCGGCCACGTAATCAGCGAGTGACGCAAACCGCTGCGTCGTCAGTTTCGCGTCGTGTTCGGGACCGGTAAAATCCGCGACCACGCCTGACGCGGGAGCGCCCCACTCAAACGCCGACTGTGCCCCTGGATTCACTCGGAAGCCGTTGTAGTCCGACGAGGTGTAGCTCGTGAACGTGTTGACGCTGAGGATCGCCGGCGCCGCGTTCTGCCCGAGCATCAGGTTGTTGCGCCAGTGAATGTTCGACGCCGCCGCCACCTGAGTCTCCGACACAATCGTGTTGTTGTAAAACAGCACCCCGGCGGCGCCGTTGGTGAGTCGCGTCGAACCGGCCGGCAGGTTATACGCGATGTTGCGGATCCAGTAGACCGGTCCGCCAAGCGTGGGCTGATTACAGAAGGCGTGCGACGGATGGTTGATCAACATGTTCCGCATGATGCGGATGTTGTGCATGCTGCCGTCGGCTTCGATCGGGTTGTCGTGCGAGTTGGTGATGTAGTTGTTGTAGAAGTCGATCGCCACCGGCCGCCGATCCCAGTACTCACGCGTCGGGTACTTCGGGCCGTCGATGATGTCGGGACCCGAGGCGAACGAGCCGTCAGGGTTGCCATAGGTCTCGACGTTGATGCCGTCGTGGAAGTCTGCGATGTAGTTGTAGGCGACCACATGGCCCGGGCCGTACAGCTTCACGGCTACATAGGACGCCATCTTCGGCGGAAAGATCTGACCTTCGACGCCGTTGTACTTCGTCCACATGTCACCGGCCCATCCAATCAGGTGCGTCGGATCGTTTCGTCCGATGAACGTGTTGTCCGCGATGTAGAACTGGCTCGAGCCTGCGTAGTTGGTGAAGATGCCGGCGCCGACGTTCTCGAAGCGGCTCTTCTTGACCGTCAGCCCCTTCGCACCGGCAATGAACTGCGTGCCGGCGGCAATGCCGACCTCGGCGTTCCGGAACGTGATTCCTTCAAAGTACGTGTAGTCGGCCGCCTTCACATCGAACAGCGCGAAGTTTCCGTCGCCGTCGAAGACGACTTCCCCATCGCCTGCCGCCTTGATGGCAATCGGCATCTCCGGCGTGCCGTCGGCGGTGAGGTAGTACGTCCCATCGAGCGGCACGGTGCGATTGACGGTAGCGTTGTTGGTGTACTCGTAGCGGTTGTATTTGTACGTGCCGGCGTGAACGAGGATCGTATCTCCCGGCCTGACGCGCGGCCGTCCTGACGTCGCCCAGTCGGTGCCAGCGCACCAGTAGTTGTAGGCGCACATCAATCCCTCGAACGAGGGCTCCGTCTTCTGTCCCTTGAAGCCGTGCGGATAGACATGGAAGACGCGGCCACCGGCATACGGCTGTGGCTCCGCGCGTGTGCGCACGGTCACGATTCGCTCCGCTGGCCCGCGGACGCCCTCCGGATCCGACATTACGAAGCGCGCCTCGTACGACGTACCCGGCTCGAGATCGAGGATGCTGCCCGCGAACATGTTCGGCGCGATGACGTCCACGCGCGACGCGGCGTAGATTCGCTCGCCCTGCAGCCGCAGCAGCGGCAACGCCGGCTTCCACTCGCCCGTGCCCGTCTTCCGGAACGACACCTGTACGCTTGCGTTGCGATTGGTGTCGCCCTGGATGAACCACTCGAACCCGAGGTTGATGAGCGTGGGCGGCTCGATGAGCAACTCGCCGGGCGTCACCATCTCTGGCGATGGAGCATTCGGCGCAGGCGGCCCTTGTGCCTGCATCACGGACGCACATCCAAGAACGGCGCACACAAGCAGGCATGAACGCAGTCGTCGATTCATGAGGACTTCCTCGCGTGGCGATCGAGTAAACGCTCGGTCAGCGTGGACTTCGCCGGTGAGAAATGCGATACGGCTGCACGCACGTACGGGCGCAGCTGCCGCGTGGCGTACTCCGTGTAGCCAACTTGCCGGACCTCGTCGAGCGTTGCGCGGTACTGCTCGAGCAACGACGCCGCCAGCACCTGACCCGATCGCGTGGCGCCGGCAACGGCCGATGCTCCCAACCATCGCGCTCCCTGCGGCAGCGCACGCACCGCAGACAAGGCCATCATGGACGACGTCTCGAAGATCGACTTGTCCTGCCGTGCGGACTCGCTCTTGAGCTCGGTCCACACAGTCGTCAACGCCTCGCCCGACGGCAGGCGTTCGGGTGCAAGGCTTCGTGCTTCTTCACGAATGGCGCGCCACTCCTGGCGCAGCGACGCCACATCGAGCGGCGGTGTGTTGATGGTCTGCGCCAGCCGCGCGGACGTCCGCTCGAGACCGTCGAGCAATTGATCGACGCTGGTGAACTCGGTGTCCGCATCGAGAAGACCCTGCGTCTTCAGTGACGCGGCGATCTCCGGAATCAGGTGCCGGCCGAGACCGCAGACATCCGCCAGCGCCGCGAGGACCCACACCGGCGAGGCACGAAAGGCGACGATCCCCAGCGCCTCGACGGCGTTGCCGACCGTCCGGCGCGCGAGGAAATCGTCCGCAAGCTTCTGGTCGGATCCGTAAGCGCCCTCGACGCCGCCGACCTGCTCGATGAGAAAACGAAGAGTCGTATCGACGAGATTCTGATAGAGACGCGACTCGCGCACCGATCTCGGAAGCGCCACGTCTCCGACTTCGCGCGCGACTCCAGCGCCAAGGCCGACGACCGATCGCACCAACCGTTCCGGCAGCGACGCGAGGTATCGCTTGAATCCAGTCACACTCCCCCTTGATTTCAAACGCAGAGATCGCCGAGATCGCAGGGCGGCCACGGTTACTGCCCGGCCATTTGGCCGGGCCGAGGGCTCGACTCCCTAGCCCTCGTCTACTGCAACCCGATGGCGAGCGCGATCACTACGGCAACCGCGCCGAGCGCCGTGAGCAGTGCCATCAGCGGACCGGCGAATCGCAGCCACTCGTCGTATCCAACACCGGCGGCCGCCAGCACAGCCATCAATCCGCCGTTCGTCGGCGTGATCATATCCATCATGCCTGCGCCGTACTGATACGCCAGCACCGCCACCTGCCGTGACATTCCCAACAGGTCAGCCAATGGCGCCATGATGGGCATCGTCAGCACCGCCTGGCCGCTGACGCTCGGCACCGGGATGTGCAGGCCGATATGCGCCGCCATCATCGCGATCCCGGCAACGGCCGCCGGCAAGTCAGCGATCGGCATGAACAGCCCGCGCACGATGGTGTCCACGATGCGCCCGTCTTCGAGGACGACGAAGATCGCCCGAGCGACGCCAACGATCACGGCCGCCAGCGCCATGTCGCGAAAGCCCTCGGTGAAGGCGCGTGCGGTGCCGGTGAACCCGAGCCGGCCGACGAGACCGGCCCCAACACCCATGACGAAGAACAAAGCCGTGAGGTGATCGAAGTCCCAGCCCTGCGACAGAAGCCCCCACGCCAGCACGACGAACGTGACGCCAACCATCAGGAGAATCGTCAGGTGCCTCGTCGGGTTCTCCGGCGCAACGACCTTCCCTTGCGGTGCGGCGCCGGCCACGCGCGCATCACGCGTCCGGCTCGCATACCGCATGGTGGCAGCGATCCAGATGACAAGCGCGATGGCGAGGAACACCGTGCGAAATGCCCACCCACTCAAACGCGGCACATCCGCGACTTGTTGCGCGATCACGACCTGAAACGGGTTGATCGGACTGAAGGCGGCACCAACGAAGGCGGCGCCGATGCTCATCGCGACCGCGACGATCGGCGAGAACCCAAGCCGGCTCGTGAGTGCAACGAGGATGGTGATGAGCGCGATGATCTCCTCCTGCATGTTCTCGATCACACCGCCCGTTGCGAAGAGCAGGCTGATCACCGGTATGACGAGCAACTGCCGGCGACCAAGCTTCGCGACCAGCCACGACACGCCAGTCGCCAGGGCGCCGGTGCGATCGACCACGGTGAACGCAGCAGAACCGAAGAGGATCAGGAAGACGACATCCGCGGCGTTGGCCATGCCGCGCGGTATGGCGACCATCGCGTCGAAGAGACCGACCGGTCTCTGGTCAACTGGCGCGTAGGTCCCTGCGACAACCACGTTCCTGCCCGTGCGTGGATCCTTCTGACGTTGATACTCGCCAGCCGGCAGCACGTAGCTGAGGCCGGCAGCCAGGACGACGCACGCGACAAGCAGCGTGAGCGGATCAGGAACGCGGAGCCACTTCATCGCGAAGTGGGTATGGCGGGCGCGAGGTCGCAGAACTCGGTGTACGGCAGGTCGCAACCCAGATCACGCAACTCGGCCTGGCAGTGCGCGTCGATTTCATGCTGCTGCGCCGGAGTCAGCAGCTCTGACGATCCGCCCTGGCTCCCCTTGCGAATCATGGAGCCGGCCTCACGCAGCGCATGCATCTTTCCCATGTGGAACTTGTGGTCGATGCCCTTCATGTAGTCGAACGACGAGAGACGACAGACGTCGTCGATGAGCGCGTCCGATGCGTTCACGTCGAGGAACGCGGCGACCGATGTGACGGCGCCGCGCAGGTCCTTCTTCATCGCCTTGAACGACAGCACGAGCACATTGGGCCGGTGACGCTGCGCCCAGTACCCGGCGGCATTGTCCGCCCACGATCCGCCCATCATGAAATTCTTCGACAAAAACAGCCGGTACCACGTTTCCACCTTCGGCATGGCCCCGCCGTAGACGCCGTCTCTGACGAAGAAATAACTCGAGACGAACGCGTCCTTCGGATCGCGAATGACGGCGATGTATTTCGCGTCGGGCGAATACGGGATCAAATCCCAGTTGAAGTGCGTCTTGATCACGCGCTTGCGTTCTGGTGCTGACTGCCAGGCCGTCGCCTCGTCCAGCGGGATGGCGTAGCGGCTCATGAAGCCGGGCATCGTCGCGACGTCGGGCCACGGGATCACGTCGTGGATGTGGTCGTACTCACCCGTGCCGCGGTAAATCAACTGGTGAGCGATCTGCAGCATCCAGTTCGTGCCGCTCTTCGGGAACGTCATCACGATCACGTCCTGCGGCCCTGGGGTATAGCGAACGAACGGATTTTCTTTCGCGCGCTTGAGATTCTGCGTGGCCATGCTCGCCAGGAATCGCTCGGCGCGGCCGGTCGCTTCCAGCGTCCGAATGAACGGCCGCAACAGACCGTTCATCAGGAGCGTGAACGTCCACTGCATCACTACAGACGGTGGCTGATGACGGAACGACGAGGGGCGGCCCGGTTCGAGAGTCGTGGCGTAGCTCATGCGGAACCTGTGCAAAGATATCCGAGATCCGGGATTCGGGACTCGGGATTCGAAGAAAGAGGGCGCCATGAAAAGACCGGTCACCACAATCGTGGTCGTGAGCTTTTGCGTCCTGGCCACCATCGACACGAGCGCGCAGGATAACGTGCGCCGCACGCCGTGGGGCGACCCCGACATCGAAGGGATCTGGACGAACGCGACGCTCACACCGCTCCAGCGTCCACCAGAGCTCGCCTCGAAAGAGTTCTTCACTGCCGAAGAAGCGAAACAGTTTCAGCAGACGCGGCTCGAGCAGACCAACGCCGATCGCCCGCTGCCACCCGGGCAGGTCGGCGCCTACAACGACGCTTTCTTCGAGCGCGGGACGAGCATCGTCCGCAGCCGGAGGACCTCGCTCGTGATCGATCCGCCCGACGGACGCATCCCCGCGCTCACGCCGGACGCGCAGCGGAAGGTCGAGGCAAGGCAGCAGCGCGAGAAGACGAGTCCAGCAGATAGTCCCGAGGATCGCTGGCTGACGGAGCGATGCATCCTGTTCGGCGCGACCGTGCCGATGCTGCCCGAGCCCTACAACAACAACTACCGCATCATTCAGAGCCCTGGCTTCGTGACGATCCTCGTCGAGATGAATCACGACGCGCGCATCATTCCGCTCGACAACCGGCCGCACCTTGCCGGAGCCATTCGGCAGTGGACGGGCGACTCACGCGGGCACTGGGACGGCAACACGCTCGTCGTCGAGACAGCGAACCTGAAGTTCAACCACCAGAGCCGCTTCGGGGTGGGCTATCTCAATGGTCTAAGCGACGAGCGTCTCCGCGTCGTCGAGCGCTTCGCGATGGTGGACGCAAACACGCTCACGTACCAAGCCACAGTCGAGGATTCGACTGTCTTCGTACGGCCGTGGACGGTCGAGCTTTCAATGGACCGGACGGCCGGTCCGCTGTACGAAGTTGCCTGTCACGAAGGCAACTATGGGATCGCCAATATCCTGTCGGGCCACCGGGCAGAGGAGCGGCAACCGCGCCGCTAGCCTTTGTACTTTTGGAAGACCAGGCGTTCCGCTTGAAAAACTGACAAGCGAACGGGACCTAGCCGCTCCCCTTCTCTCGAGCCGCGCGCCAACGTCTGCGCCGACCCAACTGGTCAATCTCTTGCACGAGACCGTGTTGCCGCAGCAAATCACGGGAAGGACATCTGCGGCACAGCCAGCGAGGCCATCTTGTCAATCGCCACCGCGACCCAATCCTGCGGCGCCCGCCGAGTATGTGACTGGGTCCAACTCATTCGCCAGCAGTTCCAGCAAACGCCACATCTGTGCGTCACTGCGGAACAGGCCAGCCGGCTGTGGGGACTGGAAGCGGCCGAGTTAGAAGCGGTACTCTCGGCCTTCGTCGATGCCCACCTCCTGAACCGCACCCGGGGCGGGGCGTATTCGCTCCGCCTCGACCCTGCCTCTCAGGGAACCGGGAGATCTCACTGGCGCTCCTGTTAGGCAAGTTCCGCGTCAGCCTGACCTGGGTTGAAATCCTCCGACGTACGTTCGTCGACGCCATCTTCAAGCACAACTGCCTCGGCCTCGCCGCTCAACTCGCGTACTACTTCTTCTTCTCGCTGTTCCCTGCGCTGATCTTTCTGATCGCTGTCGCCAGCTTCTTCCCCATCACGACGCTGATGGATCAGGTCGTCGGTTCACTTGGTCAGTTCGCACCTCCCGAACTCCTGACCATCGTCACCGATCAGATCCGCAAGATCTCTGGCGATGATCAAGGCGGCCTCCTCACGCTCGGCATCCTGACGGCGCTTTGGAGCAGTTCGACGGCGATGACCGCCATCATCGACACGGTGAATCACGCGTATGGCGTCGAAGAAGGGCGCTCCTGGTGGAAGGTTCGCCTGATCGCCATCGCGCTGACGATTGGCGTCGCCCTTTTCGTGCTTGCCTCCTTCGCGCTCATCATCGTCGGACCGCAACTCGCGGACCCGATTGCCGACGCGATCGGCCTCGGGAGTGCATTCGAGTGGACCTGGCAGATCCTCCAGCTGCCACTTGCCTGCGTGCTGGCCAGCATCGGTATCGCGCTCGTCTACTACTTCGCGCCCGACGTCGATCAGCACTGGACGTGGCTGGCGCCCGGCACCATCTTCGCGACGATTCTCTGGCTCGGCGCGTCACTTGGCTTCCGCTACTACGTGGTCAACGTCACGCGCTACACCGAGACCTACGGCGCACTTGGCGGCGCAATGGTGCTCCTGCTCTGGTTCTACATGTCAGGCTTCGTGCTGCTGCTTGGTGCGGTGATGAACGCGAAGATCGAACACGCTGCGCCGATCGGAAAGAACCCGGGCGAGAAGGTTGAAGGCGAACGGCGCCGGATTGGAACAGACACTATGCGCCGCTGGATCGCTGCCCGCCGGCGGCGTCACGAGCCGCCGCCGTCAGCAAACGACATTCGCAATGCCACTCAGTAGCACACCAGGAATTCGACCGCCGCTGCCTCGATTTGTACGGACATCGTCGCGGGCATCGGAAACCTGACGATCTCGTCGTCCACGTGCACGTCTTCTACAGTCTCGATCTTGATCGCGCGCGCGCGCAGTGTCGGCAGCGACAGGGATCCCTCGCGTCCATCGATAAGATCCTTGAGATACCTGGTCACGTCTTGGCGCTGGTCCTCAGTTGCGGTAACGACCGAGAAGTACCCGTCCGACGGATCCGCGTCGGCCGACAGGACGAGATTCGGTCCTACCGACTGAATGTTCAGAATCTCGGCGAGGAGAAACTCACCGGTGATCGACTCGCCGTCCACCGTCAGCATCGAACGACGAGGCTCGAGACGTGAAAGTACCTGGCAGTAGCGCATCGTGGCCCGCGCGAGCTTCGACGGCACGTCCTCCGCACTGAAAGGCTTCGTGTGGATCGAGGTGATCGCGGCGGGCACAAGGCCGATACCCACACCTTCCAGAAATCTGCGCTCGCCCCACGGTCCGCGTGCGACACCAAGATCGAGGCGGCGTCGGCCTGCGGTATCCCAGCACGCCACGAGCTGCTCACTTGGCGCGTCAGAGTGCAACGTCCTGGCGATGTTGTTCGCCGTGCCGAGCGGGAGGACCGCCAGCGGAATCGGCTTGCCTGCGAGCAGCCGCGCGGCGGCCGCGACAGTACCGTCTCCTCCCGCGGCGACGACAAGCTCCGTTCGTTCGTCGATCAGCTCTCCGAATGCCGCTTCCCTATCGAAGACGCGTGCGAGCTCGTGGCCCGACGTTTCGATGAGCTCGCGGATCCATGAGAGCGACGTGTTATCGCCGGCTCTCTGATTGTGGAAGAGTGAAATTCGCATCTGAACTGTGACTAATTCAAGAGTTGGACCGCTCGTGGCCGCCTGCTTGCACGACGGCGTGTCATGCACATCCTCGTGTCCAATGACGACGGGATCTACAGCCCGGGGATTGCGGTGCTTGCCGCAGTGGCATCCGAGTTCGGCAGCGTGCGCGTGGTGGCGCCCGACGTCGAGCGCTCATCGATGGGGCACGCAATCACCGCATCGCGTCCGCTTTCATATCGTCCTACGCGCATCGAGGGACTCACGGCGTATCGCGTCAATGGCACTCCTGCTGACTGCGTGTCATTGGGCGCGTATCACTGGGAGAAGGTTGACATCGTGTTGTCGGGCCTGAACCTCGGATTCAATCTCGGAAACTCGATCTGGCATTCAGGAACAGTCGCAGCAGCCAAGCAAGCAGCACTGCTTGGTCTACGCGGTGTGGCGTTGAGCGTACCGGCGGGAGCGGAATCCGCAGCAGACTTCGAGCCGCTGAAACCATGGATTCGCCAGGTGCTGCAGACACTGCTCCCGGAGCGCGACCTTCCGCTCGTGAACGTCAACTTTCCGCGGCAACCGCGAGGAATGATCTGGACGCGCGCGTCGGTGAGGCGCTACGACGGGAAGATTGTGCCGACGCAGGATCCCGCAGGTCGCGGACTCTTCTGGTTTACCGTCACACCAATCGAAGGCGCCGACGAAGGCACCGATCGCTGGGCGATTGAGCAGGGCTGGATCGCCATCACGCCACTACGTCTCGATCTCACCGATCCGCATGCGCTCGAAGACGCACGTGCCCGGCGGCCACTCGACGAAGTGCTCGCCGCTGTGATCTCGCCAGGGAAATCGTCTCCGCAGGCCGCCCAATCGGTCCGCGAAGACGAAGCCCCTGCCGCTATCCCAAAGGCCGTTGGCACCGAGCCCGAGGGCTAGAGCCGATAGCGGATCGCGAACTACATCGTCTTCTGCCGCGCCAGGAACGAATCGACTTCCTGTTCCGCGCGCTGCTTCGCGTATCCGTAACGCTCCTGCACGAGGCCGACGAGTTTCTCTGCATTGCCATCCACTTGATCGAGCTCGTCGTCCGTGAGCTTGCCCCACTGCGCCTTCACACTGCCCTTCAACTGATGCCACTTGCCCTGAAGAATTTCGGTGTTCATTCCATACGCTCCTTGATACGTCCACGAACATGCGTCGCAAGACGTGAGTCGAAGGAGCAGATTGCGTACCACTCAATTTCGATCGGTTTCGGATCGCGTGCATATAGAAGCCCGCACCTCGCGCGGCGAGCACAACCGCTGGTAACCCTTACAAGGTGAACCTGAACTGGGCGCGCGGTTCTGATGAGGCTGTCTGCGTCGATTTCCTTAGAGTCTTTGCAATCCACGCGTGATTAGCGTGATGGTCCGAAGATTGCCTTGTGAATGAGCGGGACTTGAGGAGGACACGATGAAACTAGCACTAGGCTGCCTCGCCGCGGCAACGCTGATCGCGACTACGGCGTGCGGTCCAAGAACACCCGACTACGAGAAGACGGCTGATACCGCGCTGTCGAGCGCGGCGCTCGACAAGGTCAACGCCGACTACGACCAGGACGCGAAGACGATTCATCTCAAGGGCACGGTGGACACCGAGAACGATCGTCAGCGCGCGGAGGATGTCGTGCAGAAGGCGGTCGGGGACGGCGCACAGGTGGCCAACGAAGTGACGGTGGCCAACAAGGACGAGGGCATCGCGGATGATCTCGATAGCGGTATCGAGAACCATCTCGGGAATCTCGTCGATCAGGAAGCCGACCTCAAAGACGACGCGATCGACTTCGACGCGAACAACGGTGTCGTGACGATCACTGGCACGGTGAAGAGTTCTGCCGAACGGGACAAGGTCGGCGACCTCGCGCGCAGCCAGCCGGGCGTCAAGGACGTGGTGAACTCACTGGAAGTGAAACCAAACAAGAAGTAGCGACACTTGATCGGTAGCGCTCGTGAGGAGCGAGGAGCGGCGGCGCAACTGCCGCGAGGAGGTTTGCGATGCGTTCGGCCGCTCTGCTCCTTGGGGTGCTCCTCTTGTGTGTCGGTCCTCTGATCGGGCGTGCCGCGGAAGTGCCCGCCACGCCCGATCCGGCTGACCTTCCAGGAGTCTACGAATGTCAGGGGACGGGCGCTGACGGGCGCCCCTATCGCGGTGCCGTCATCATCGACACGGACGGCAGCCGGTTCGTCGTGCGATGGATCATCGCGTCAGAACTGACCGCCGTTGGCGTCGGCATCCGCGAAGGAAACATGCTCGCGGTCAGTTTCTTCGGCCCTGAGTCTGGCGGCGTTGTGCTCTACCGAATCGACGGTCAACAGTTGATCGGCCACTGGAGCGCGCCGCTTGCCGAGGGCCAGGTGTTCGAGGAGACACTGACTCGCGTGGCAAACCCGCCGGAGCCTTCGTCAACAACTCCACAGCCAGCACCGCGTCAACGGCCGTCCGGTACGCGTGCGTTCGGATCGTCGCGTCCGATCTAGGAGTTGACGGTTCAGGTGGGACTAAGCTTTGCAGGCAGACGGCGTCGCAGCCTCATCGACCCTGAGGGATTGAACTAAGGAGAGAACTAAGGAGAAGCGTGGCATGTAGAGGTTCTGGATCACTCGAGTGCCGTCGTCGTCTCGCTCTTGGGCGCAATCTTCAGGAATCGCAAATCTGCTCCTAGAAACCTCGGCTACGTGAGCAGAGACTGGGTCAGAGGCACGGCGTCGATCACACTGGCGCCTGACTGCGCCCGCGACGCCCGCCCTCGCCTGTTGACGATGATCGCGCGCCCGGCTTGTAAGAGCTACAGGAAGGCGTGTTCGTCGCTCCTCCAGAGTTGTCTACGCGCCGCAAACGGCCACGACAGCGGTAGCATTGACGACCGCGTATGGCAAAAAAGACCAAGACACGCTCGAAAACCACGCGACCGGGGTCCGCGGTATCGAGACGCGTCGTACGGATGCAACCCGCTAAGCCCGGTCGCTCCCGACGACAAGCAAAGGCGATCTCTCTCGGAGCTCAGGTCGTCACGTCGATCCGAGCACAGACCCGAGTGGGCGACGACGTCACGATCGTCGGCGTCGGTGCGTCAGCCGGTGGCCTCGAGGCCTTCTCGAGCATGGTCCGCGCATTGCCTCCGAAGCCCGGCTTCGCCCTCGTCCTCGTCCAGCATCTGGCGCCGCAACACGAGAGCGCATTGCCAACGCTCCTCACGAGTTACACGACGATGCCAGTCCTTCAAGTCACCGACGGCATGCTCGTGGAGCCAAATCACCTGTACGTGACTCCGCCAAACGTGCAGATGGGGCTCACCGATGGCTACTTCGATTTGAGACCACGGCCCGACGATCGGACGCAGTACACGCCGATCGACTCGTTCCTGACCTCGCTGGCCGAACACGCCCAGAGCCGGGCCATCGGCGTCATCTTGTCTGGAACGGCTTCAGATGGCGCGACCGGCGTTCGCGAGATCAAGGCGGCCGGCGGGATCACGTTCGCGCAAAAACCGGAGACGGCGAAGTACGACGGAATGCCGCGTGCAGCTATCGCGACCGGCATGGTCGACATGGTACTGGCGCCGGCCGAGATCGCGATCGGGCTCTCCCAGGTGACTGCGCATCCGTATGTGCACGACTTCATTCCTACCAGCGGCGAAGAACTGCGTGTGCGCGACGATCAGCTTCGACGCATCTTCGACCTCCTTCGCCCCGCCAGCGGAATCGACTTCAAGCAATACAAACTGCCCACCATCAAGCGGCGCCTGCTGCGTCGCATGGCACTCCAGCGGCTCACCGACGTTCAGCATTACATACGGCTCCTGGAGGATACGCCGGCCGAAGTGCGTTCCCTGTACCAGGATCTGCTGATTCACGTGACGCGATTCTTTCGCGAGCCCGAATCGTTCAAGGCGCTCGCCCATCAGGTATTTCCCAAGCTGGTCGAGGACCGAGGCGAGGAGCAGCCCATTCGAGCCTGGGTCTCGGGGTGCGCCACTGGCGAAGAAGCCTATTCGCTCGCCATCTCGCTGCTGGAGTATCTGCACGGGCACAATCAGGACGTCCGGATTCAGATTTTCGCGACCGACGTCAGCGATACCGCCATTGAGCACGCGCGTGTAGGACTCTACCCAGCCTCCATCGACGCAGACGTCCCCCCGGACATCCTGCGCCGTTTCTTCACGAAGGTCGACGGGAGCTATCGTGTCAGCAACACCGTCCGCGATCTCTGCGTGTTTGCACGTCAGGATCTGACGAAGGATCCGCCCTTCTCGCGTCTCGATCTGATTCTCTGTCGCAACGTCCTGATCTACATGGACGCGATGCTGCAGCAGCGATTGATCTCGGTCTTTCATTACGCGCTCAACCCTCAAGGCTTCCTCGTCCTCGGCCAGGCCGAAACGGTGGGCTCGCAGGTTGGGCTGTTCACTCTCACCGACAAGAAGTTCCGGATCTATCGAAAGAAGACGTCACCGCGAGCGCCGATGTCGCTCAGCGTCGACTACTCGGCGCGGGGGGTCCAGAAAAGGCCTCAGGCGCCGGACTCCCCGCAGCCGGAAAAGGCGCTGCAAACCGAGGTCGCTCGCATCATCTTCGATCGCTACGCTCCGCCTGGAGTCGTCGTCGATGCCGATCTGCAAATCGTCCAGTTCCGCGGCCAGACAGGCGCATACCTCGAGCCGGCCCCCGGGGAGGCCAGCCTGAATCTGTTGAAGATGTCGCGGGAGGGATTGCTCTACGGGCTGCGGACGGCGTTACATGCCGTCCGAAAGAGCAAGGCGCCGGTTCGAAGAACCGGACTGCGCGTAAAGTCGTCGCGGGGTTGGAAGCCGGTCACTCTCGACGTCCTGCCGCTCACGTCGTCGGGCCGTCCGCATTACCTGGTGTTGTTCCAGGAGCCAAACAAGGGGCGTAACGACGGCGATGACGCTGAGCCGGTCACGGCAGGTGCGCCCTCGCGGCGCGCGCGACATCGCGAACGGCAATCAGAGTTCGAACTGCTGGAGCGGGAGTTGGCCGCCAGTCGCGAATATCTCCAGGCGATCATCCAGGAACTCGAAGCGGCGAACGAAGAGTTGCAGTCGGCGAACGAAGAGATCCTTTCGAGCAATGAGGAATTGCAGAGCACGAATGAGGAACTCGACACCGCCAAAGAAGAGTTGCAAGCCACCAATGAAGAGCTCAACACGCTCAACGAGGAGCTTCACGGTCGAAACGAAGAGCTGAGCCGCGTCAACAGCGACTTGGTAAATCTTCTCGCAAGTGTTCAAATCGCTATCGTCATTATCTCGAGCGATCTGCGAATCCGTCGCTTCACCCCGATGGCGGAGAAAGTCCTCAATCTGATCCCTGGCGATCTGGATCGACCGATCGGGCACATCAAGCCGAACATCGACTTCCCCGATCTCGAGCAGTTGATCCTCGAGGCAATCGATACGGTCGCACCGGTCGAGCGCGAAGTCAGAGACAAGAGCGGACGCTGGTTCTCGCTCCGCATTCGCCCATACAAGAACGTCGACAACAAGATCGATGGCGCGGTGCTCACGCTCTTCGACGTCGACGTGACCAAGCGATCGGAACAGCGGATGCGCCTGGCAAAGGACTACACCGATGCGCTCATGCGGGTGATCGATCAGCCCCTCGTCGTCCTGGACAGTGACATGCGCGTGCAGACCGCCAGCGAGTATTTCGCTCGCGCACTCGGCAAGACGACTGGTGCGATCGTCGGCCAGCATCTCTCCGAGCTCGATGGCGCATGGAGTTTTACGGAGCTTCAGGAACGTATACGTGGCTCGGCAGCGACGTCGTCGCCGTTCGAGCGTGTCCCCATCGTCGTAAAGGGCGAGGATTCGTCGCGACGAACAGTGTGGGTGACAGGGCGCTGGCTGCCGTGGCACGAATCACCCGACACACAGGTGATGGTGCTGGCCATTTCAGCGCAGGAGGCGATCCCGCCGATTAGTGGAGCGTAAACAAAGGAACCTATGGGTGCTCCAAAGAGCTACCGCGGCGGCGACCCGGTCGAGCGATTTCGGGATCTGCAATTGGAGGGCGTTGACAAGGAGGCCCTCGCCCAGCTCGTTCACGAGCTCAAAGTCCACCAGGAAGAGCTCAGCGCTCAGAACCATCAGCTCATCGAGACGCAGAGTGCGCTCGAGGAGTCTCGCGATCGCTACGTCGACCTGTACGACTTCGCACCGATCGGCTACATGACCATCAATCCGAGTGGCATGATCCGCGAGATGAATCTCACCGCGTCCGCAGTGCTCGGCAGGGAACGCGGGAAGATCGTCGGCCTCCCGTTCAGCAGTTTTGTCCTACGAGCCGACAAGCCCCGCTTCTCGGAACACCTGAGACAATGCCTGCAGGCCGAGCACAGCAGCGTGACGACAGAGCTGACACTCAACATCGGCAACCATCTCCCATCCGTTCAACTGGTCACGCGGCGACACGGTGGCGACACCAGTGGCGAGCCGATGTTCCTGACCGCCCTGATCGACATCACCGCTCAAAAGAAGCTCGAACAGGAGCGCCGGGATATCGAAGACGCGCGCGATAAGCTGTCTCGCGAGCGCGAATTCGCGCGCGTGCGTTCCGACGCCAAAGATCATTTCCTGGCCGCATTGAGCCACGAGCTGAGAACCCCGCTCACGCCGATCGTCGCGACGATGTCGGATAGCCGGTTGATCTCGCTCGCCCCGGAGCCCTTGCTTGCCGCGCTGCACACGGCACGACGGAATCTCGATCTCGAAGTACGCCTCATCGACGATCTGCTGGATGTCACTCGCATCTCACGCGGCCGTCTGCAGCTCACGCACGAGCAGATCGACTTGCATCAGGTCATCCAGGAAGTCATCGACATGCTGAGTGTTGAGATTCAGCGCCGGGGCATCACCGTCGCGACGGCGTTCGACGCGCCGCAGCACTTGGTCACCGGCGATCCAGTCCGACTTCGTCAGGTGTTCTGGAACCTGCTTGGCAACGCGACGAAGTTTACGAACGCCGGCGGCACCGTGACGATCGCGTCATCCGCGGGTGCGGACGGGTTCATCCAGGTCACGGTGGGCGATACCGGCATCGGCATGGAACGCGATGTGATCGATTGGATCAACGCGCCGGACGACGCCGCCCGGAGCACGCCGATACACTCCCCGACCGGGCTGGGACTCGGTCTGGCCATCTGCCGTGGAGTGGTCACCGGACATGGGGGCACGCTACGCGCGATCAGCCCGGGTAGGGGGCGTGGCAGCACCTTCATCGTCCAGATCCCGCCGGCGACACCCCAAGAGCACTTGGATTCGCCATCAATGCCGACCCAGTCGCAGCACGATCGACAGACGCCTCGGCTGCGGATCCTGCTCGTCGAAGACCATCAGGACAGCGCGGACATGTTGTCCCAGCTCCTCACGCTTCACGACTACGAGATGACGGTTGCGAGATCCGTCCAGGAAGCACTCGCCGCAGCATCTCGAGAATTCGATCTTCTGATCAGCGACATCCGCCTGCCTGACGGCAGCGGCCTCGAGCTGATGCGCCGGCTGCGGGAGAATCAGAACATTCGGGGGATCGCGATCAGCGGTTTCGGGACCGAAGAGGATTTACAACGCAGTTTAGAAGCCGGATACGGGACGCACCTCACCAAGCCGGTGGACTTCAACCGATTGCTCGAGGCGATCGAACGGATCTCAGGCCCGCGGGGCGCGGGGGATAACTGATCGGCCGCACCTCCATATCGGATTCTGTAGATAGGTTCGCCGAGTCTGATCTACAATCAGGTTCTCACAACAACCGAGAGAATCCATGGCTTCCGCGCGAACCAAGTGCCCGGAGTGCGACGCTTCCAGCGTTGTAGATCTGCAGGACATTCTCTACTCATCCCGCGTTGACTTCTTCCGCTGTCGAGCTTGTTTGTGCTGGTGGATGGTGCCGAAGGGGGCGGAGGAGCCTGCCTCGCGAATCGTGCTCGGCGAAACCGCGTCGGCGAGTTCCCAGAAGATCGGGTTAGCGCGAGAGGACCGTACGGACAGTTCGCAGAAACTCCGACGTTTCGACCGGCTTTGAGCAGTAGCCGTCGTAGCCGGCTGCGAGCGCTCGCTGACGGTCCTCTGGCCGTGCATACGCGCTGACGGCGACAGCCGGCAGGCTGGCGCGCATGCGACGCGCGCGTTCGAGCAGCTCGCAGCCATCGACTTCAGGCATCGCGATATCAGCAACCACCAGGGACACTGGCGTTGTCTCCAGTAGCGTCAACGCCTCGCGTGCCGACCCGCATCGGAGGACATCTGCCCCGCAACGTTCGAAAACGGTCGCCAGCAGCTCTCTCGAATCGCTTTCGTCGTCCACGACCAGGATGGTCGTGCCATGGAGCCGCAGATCCATCGCGGAGCTCTGTGCAGACGACGCCAGCGATCGCTGGCTGATGTCGCTCTCATTGCCTGGCGCGGCTGCGGGCAAGCGGATCGTGATCCGCGTGCCGCGGTCGCGACCGTCGCTGTGCGCCTCGATCTCGCCGTTGTGCTGCTCGACGAGATGTCGCGTGAGCGCCAGACCCAGGCCGAGTCCGCCATGCTGGCGAGTCGAACGACTGTCGGCTTGCCGGAAGCGATCGAAGACGAGCGGCAGGAACTCGGAGTCGATACCGATCCCTGTGTCTGTCACCTCGATCGACACCGCGTCCCCGCTGGCTGCGCAGCGAATCTCGACGCGACCGCCCTCGGGTGTGAACTTTATCGCGTTGGACACAACGTTACCGAGAACCTGCTGCAAGCGTTTCGGATCGCCTTCAATCGGCGGCAAATCGTCCGCAACCCAGTGCGTCATCTGAATCTGCCTGGCGCGCGCGGCAGGTAGCAGCGCCGCGACCGCCGCCTCCACGAGGCCCTGTACCCGCACGGTGCTGCGTTCGATATCGAGCTTCTTCGAGATGATTCTGGAGATGTCGAGGATGTCCTCGATCAGTTGCGCCTGCAGCTTTCCGTTGCGCGCGATGACGTCGATGGCATGACGCACGCGCTCGTTCGACACATCCCCCGACTGCAGGATCTGCACCCAGCCCAGAATCGCGTTGAGTGGCGTCCTCAGCTCGTGCGAGAGCGTCGCGAGGAATTCGTCCTTCAGACGGCTCGCTTCTTCAGCGGCGGCGACGCGCGCGAGCTCCATTTCCTTGCGTGGCGTGACGTCCCGGCACACACCGGTCAACCGCGCCGGCCGGTTACCCTCGTATTCGACACGCCCCTTTCCTTCCAGCCACTTGATCGAGCCGGACGGCGTGACGATGCGGTATTCGATTTCGTAGGGCGTGCCTTCGTCCACGGCCCGCCTTACGGTGCTGAGCACGCGGTCGTGGTCGTCGGGATGAATTTCCTTCTCGTAGCTCTTGAAGGTGCCGTCGAACGTGCCTGGCGGCAAGCCATGGACGCGCTCGAGATTGGGCGACCATCGCACGCTGTTGCTGACGAGGTTCCATTCGAAGGTGCCCATCGAGGCGGCATCGAGGGCAAAGAGCAATCGTTCTTCACTGCGCAGCGCCAGGTCCTCGGCGCGCAGACGCTCGATGGCGAATGCAACCTGCGAGGCAATGACGAGCGCCAGCTGCTGTTCTTCTGGCGAGAGCTCATGAGGCTCGTCGAAGTACAGCATGAACTTGCCGATGACGCGCCCCAGACTCACGAGGGGGATGAACGCCATTCCGGCGATCCCCTCTCTCTCGAGCGCGGGCATGTACGCCTCGAGCGAGGGGTCGCACGATGCGTCGGGGACAAACACCGGCTCAGGATCTGGCGTATCTGGTGCCCACGGCGTGTGTCCTTCAACCGCACGCCGATACGCGTCGGACAAGCCACGATGCGCCTTGAAGCGCATCACACCATCAGGATCGAACAGCAAAATGGCGGACCGGGACACACCGATGCCCTCGGTCAGCGCGTCGAGCGCCGCGTCGTAGATGTCCTCGACCGTGTTGATTCGGCTGATGGCGTTCGTCAGACCGAGGCACACAGCGATATGCGGGTTGATGACTCCGATCACAGGGTTCATTCGCTCGCGCCTATTGTAGTCCCAGCGGTCGAATCCCCTGTGTCACGCTCGATCTCTTCAGGGTTCAACGTCTGCTCTCTCACGCGCCGGACGGCCTGACGATCGAGTAGCTGGCGCACGAACTCCACAAGCGTGAGCACGAGACGAATCACGGAACGGCTTGTGTCGTCAGGCGCGAGCGTGGCCGGCGATGCCACGAGATAGAGCCGAGGTCGCGCGCAACGATGGTGGTGGAGTCGGCGCGTGTGCGGCCCGTGGCGACATCCGGCGACAGCTCCGGCGCGCTCGATGGTAAGCGGCTCGGCGCCGCCACTTTTCTGCGCTGCTTTGGCGGTTGACCGAACACGCGATCCGCAGCCGCAGCGGCTGCGACTGGATGTGTGCCGCTTCGGCACGGGTCCGTTTCTGGCGGTGCGGCGCGGGCCGCAGCCTGTCAGCGACGGGAGAGCCGACCATCGAGGCTGACGAAGCTGTAGGACTGTGTTTTGCCTCGATGCGAGCGGCTTCGCCCGATGCATGACTCTCGCCAAGTATCGAGACGCAAACCTCGACTGTTCAGGTATGCTGCTGCGCTGCTGACAGACACGGTACGCTCTTCGCTTTCGCGGCGCACAAATGACCAGGCGACGTGTGCTCATCGTCGAAGACAATCAGGACGCGGGTGAGATGTATCGCATGTTGATCGAGTTGGCAGGGCATGAGGTCCTGCTGGCTGAAAACGGCGCGATGGGGCTCGAGTTGTTCAAGTCGACTCACCCGGACATCGCGCTCGTCGACATCGGGTTGCCCGGGATGGACGGATACGAGATTGCTCGCCGGCTCAGGGCCGAACCGAACGGTGCGGGCGTCTTCCTCGTGGCGCTCACAGGCTACGGTTCAGCGTCCGATCGTGATCGTTCGCGCCAGGCGGGCTTCGATCTCCATCTCCTGAAGCCCGTCGATCCAGAGAAGCTGCGGTCTGTCCTGGACGGATGCCAATGATTACCCGGCGCGAGCTCCGCGCCCGCCTGGACGGGTCCGCTCTCTTCGCCTCTCTCCTGTCGCTGTCTTTCGTTGCTCTTGCGGTAGCCGTTCGGTGGCTTCTCGACCGCTGGCTGGGCGACAGCCTGGCGCTCGTCACGCTTTACGGCGCCGTTGCGGCCGCGGTGTGGATAGGCGGGTACACCCAGGGCGTCGCCACCGCCATCGTTGGATATCTCGCGTGCGACTACCTCTTTGTCGCGCCGCGCGGGACGTTCGGGTTCTCTGACACCGCGTCGTTTGTCGGGGCACTGACTTACACGGTCACCTGCGCGGTGATCGTCGGACTGGGAAATGCCACGCACGAGGCCCGGCACAAGGCACATGGGCATAGCGAGCTGCTGCGAACGACGCTCGCGAGCATCGGCGACGCCGTTGTCACAACCGACCTGAGCGGCCGCGTGACGTCGATGAATCGCATGGCAGAAACGCTTCTGCGCAGGACCGAGCGTGACGCACGAGGGAAACTGCTGAGCGATGTCTTCGGCGCGGTGAACGAGGACCGCTCTCCAATCGAGAATCCAGCGACGCTCGTGCTGCGCGAGGGTCGCGCCCCCGACGCGACGAATCGTCATGTCCTCGTTGCGGAAGACGGCACGGAACGGCTGATCGACGACAACGTCACGCCGATTCGCGACGAGGACGGGCAGATCGTCGGAGGCGTGCTGACTTTCCGGGACGTAACCGATCGCCGAAAGGCTGAACTGGCCCGAGAGAAGAGCGAACGCGAGCTGGCCGATTTCTTCGAAAACGCCTCGGTTGCGCTGCACTGGATCGGACCGGATGGCGTCATCCTGCGAGCCAACCAGGCCGAGCTCGCCATGCTGGGGTACACGCGGGAGGAGTACATCGGCCAGCACATTTCGAAGTTTCATGTCGATCGGGACGTGATCGACGATGCCCTTTCGCGGCTGTTGCGCGGAGACTCGCTCTCCAAGTTTCCTGCCAGGATGCGGCACAGGAACGGGTCGATCAAGAAAGTGTTCATTGATTCCAACAGCCTGTGGGACAAGGGGCGCTTCCTCCACAGCCGGTGTTTGATGTTCGATGTTACCGAGCAGAAACGGGAAGAAGAAACTCGATCGCTGCTCGCCGCCATCGTCTCGGCCTCTGACGATGCGATCGTCAGCACGACGCTGGAAGGCATCATCCTGTCCTGGAACCAGGGGGCCCAGCGACTGTTCGGCCATTCCCCGGCCGAAGCCGTCGGGCGATCGATTGACCTGATTATTCCGAAGGAGCTGCGGCCCGAGGAGCGCCAGATCCTTCAACGGATCCGGCAGGGCGATCGTGTCGATCACTTCGAAACGATTCGAGTGAGCAAGGACGGGCGCCGGCTGGATATCTCGCTCACCGTGTCGCCTATGCGCGAGGAGTCAGGTCGGGTGATTGGGGCTTCCAAAGTCGCGAGGGACATCACCGAGCGTAAGCAGATGGACGAAGCCATGCGGGAGGCCGACCGCCGCAAGGACGAGTTCCTCGCGACGCTGGCGCACGAGTTGCGGAATCCGCTCGCGCCCATCGGGCACTCTCTTGAAATCCTTCTCAGGTCCGAAGGAGATCCCGGGCTCTTCCGCCATGCGACTGACATCCTCGGGCGCCAGTTGTCCCACATGATTCGCCTCGTCGACGATCTGCTCGACGTGAGCCGAATTACGCGCGACAAGTTACAACTGCGGAAGACGCGACTCGACCTGGCATCGATCATCAGGAACGCCGTCGAAGCCAGCCGTCCGCTGGCGGAACGTGACGAGCAAACGATCGACGTCTCTCTACCGGAGCAGCCGATCTTCCTCGATGGGGACCCGGTCCGCCTCACCCAGGTCTTCAGCAATCTGTTCAACAACGCCTGTCAGTACACGGAGCCGGGAGGACGAATCTGGCTCACGGCCGAGCGTCAGGACAGCGAGGTCGTCGTGCTCGTACGGGACAGCGGCATCGGTATGCCCGCCGATCAACTCGATGGTATTTTCGAGATGTTTGCGCAGGTGGATGATGAGAGCGAGCGCCCGCGCCGCGGATTGGGAATCGGGCTGACGCTGGTGCGACGCCTTGTACAGTTGCATGGCGGAACGGTCACGGCGCGCAGCGAGGGGCGCGGCCTCGGCAGCGAGTTCGAGGTGCGCCTCCCCATCGCCGAGTCATATCCTGATTTCGAAGCCGCGGCGCCGGAGCGTACACTCGACTCCGCCGCACGCCGCATACTTGTCGTCGATGACAATCGCGACAGCGCAGAATCGATCGCGACACTTTTGCAGCTCAGCGGACATCGCCCGTTCGTCGCGCACGACGGTCTCGCCGCAGTCGAGGCAGCCGAGCATCTGCGGCCCGAGGTCGTGCTTCTGGATGTCGGGCTCCCCAAACTCAGTGGGATCGATGCCTGCCGCCGCATCCGCAGTCATGCATGGGGCAAAGGCATGGTCATCGTCGCGCTAACGGGCTGGGGTCAGGAAAGCGATCGACGCAACACCAAAGAAGCCGGCTTCGATGCACATCTCGTGAAGCCGGTGGACTACGGCAATCTGCTTCAGCTTCTGGCTGCGCTGCTTCCGCTCTCGTAGATCGTTCGTTTCGTATTACGCTCCTCTCACTTCTCGCCCCGCTCACGACACTATGATCAGCACCGCCACTCCCGTGCGCCCGAGCGCCGCGTGGATAAGTCCGCGAAGAACTGCGTGGATCATAGCGGCTGCGTTCGTGGTGATGGCGGTGCGCCTCGCGCTGTACCTCAATCGCTACACCGTCAACCTCGTTTACTGGGACCAGTGGGATTTCCTCAGCGGGTTGTTCGACGGTGCGGACACATGGACGTTGTTCCGATGGCAACACGGACCGCAACGTCAGGGGATCGGCAATCTGATCATTGCCGTGCTCTACCCGGCAACGGGCTGGAACGGCAGGGTTGACGCGGCAGCATCGGCAGTCGCGTTGGGTCTGGCCGGCGTCGGGGCTCTCTGGCTCGTTAAACGGGTCTGCGGTGCCCTGCGCCCGTGGGATGCCGTCGTGCCGCTCATCTTTCTCACGACGTCGAGCGCGGAGACCTACGTGGTTGCGCCGAACATCGCGCATGGTCCCTTGTCTGCGCTGCTGCTGACTGGTTACGCGCTGGCCCTGACGATCCCCTCACACGCCGCACGATGCACGGCGCTGGTGATTCTGAATTTTCTGTGCGTGAGCACCGGCTTCACATGGCTACTCGGTCTCGCCACGCCTCTGTTGTTGCTGTTGCTGGCCTGTGGCCCGCATCTCAGTTTTCGAGAGCGCACGATGTACGAGGCGAGCGTCGCTGCCACTCTGGCGTCGTTCGCCCTGTTCCTTTACGGGTTCACTCCGCAGGCCGCCACGAACTGCTTTCAATTTCCGCACGTGCGGCCCTGGGAGTATGTGCCGTACGCAGGGTTCGTCCTGGCTCGCCCGTTCGGTCTCCATGCAGGAGAGGACAGTATGCGGCTGATACAGGGAACGGCTGCGTTCGTCGCGATGGCCGGGTTAGTGGGATATGGCGCGTTCAGGCTGATACGCGCGCGTGGCGACTCGAACTTCTGGGCAGTCGTCACTTCCCTTTCTGGCTTTGCACTGCTCTTCGCATCGAGCAGCGCCGTCGGGCGCATTTGCCTCGGATTCGACTCAGCAAACGCGTCACGCTACATCCCGTACATGCTGCCGAGTCTGTTGAGCTTGTATCTGGTGATCAGGAGGTCTGCCTCCAGATCAGCGGTTGGAAATGCACTGCTGCCGGTGTTTCTCGTGGCGTGCATTGCGAAGGAGGGCGACGAGTTCAGCGCCAATGAGGCGGCTGACTACTTCAAGTACAAGCAACGATGGAGCGACTGCTATCTGGCCATGCACGATATCGACGTATGCAACGCCCGGGCTGGACATCCCGTCTACCCGGAACCCGGCGCAACTCGTCTTCAGCAGAAGCTCGACTGGCTCGAGGATCGTCGATATAGCCTGTTTCAGAATAGCGACCGAACGCCTGGCCCTCGTTAACGGCTGCGGCCGCCGCAGGCCTGTCTAGAGCCTGCGGCGACGTGGCCGGGGGGAACCGGAAGATTCGAGATGATGGTTTCACGGATGATGGATTTGTAGCTGCAAGATGCGAGCCCCGAGGTAAGGCCCCACTCTCAGAAAAACTTCGGGCTCCTCCGCCGTTAGGCACTTGTCCAGCTTGTAGAAGGTACAACTCGACGTTGTAATTCTTGTCGACCTAGGTTCGCCCCACGGTCGTGGCGCCTCATTCGATCCCGGCATCACACCTGCCCATTCAGTCGAGAGGTGCATCGGCATCGTGGATGCGAGGGTACGAAACGTGCTCTTTGCATCTGTGGAGTCAATGTGTCGGAATGACCGAGGCAGTTCGGCAACGGCGGCAATCACACCGAACATCGCCGCCATCGGACCCATCAGGTAGCCAGGACACCTCTGCGCCACGTCGGCTCCCCGTGAAAACCCGCTCGGACTCTGCCCCTCGAGCCGCGTCCTCCCGTCGCCCCAGACAGACGAAAGCTCCGCCCCGCCCCCGCATACTCGTCATCGAAGATGACACATACGCGCGCGAGGCACTTACGCTTCTGCTCGACTATTACGGCTATGACGTCGTTGCGGCGAGTAACGGCACGGACGGGCTCGCGCTGGTGACGGATGCGGAACCCGACCTCGTGGTGACGGACTGGCGGATGCCGGGGCTTTCAGGACATGCGTTGTGTGTCGCGCTTCGTAAACGTCGGGACACGATGCCGATCGTCGTCGTGACGTCTGCCGACGAAGTCTTCAGTTCGGATCAGCCAGTGAATGCTCGCCTTCGCAAGCCCATCGATCCTCCGCTTCTCAATCGCGTCATCATCAACGAGCTGCGCTCGCAGGGCCACTCCTAGCAGGCCGATGAAAAAGTGACTCGCGACAGCATGTCTATCTCCAACGGGAGTCCGCGGTGGATGTCCCGGTATGAACCGAGTGCGGTAGCGACCCGATCACGCCGGTCTTGCGAGCAGC
>Ga0247825_10000312_pt1 | contig 30009 bp, 23 predicted proteins | sample 13C_Vanillin_Day_FD_194413 | JGI IMG/M metagenome (GOLD analysis project Ga0247825, IMG submission 194413) | Soil microbial communities from agricultural site in Penn Yan, New York, United States - 13C_Vanillin_Day48 | ecosystem: Environmental > Terrestrial > Soil > Agricultural land | place... | reverse complement strand
ATGGTGCTGCTCATCGCGGCAGGAGCGGCGGCGGCAAACCTCGCGCTGGCGCATCTCGCCGAAAGCGGCTACTGGCGCTTTGCCGAGCGCGCGCTGCACGAGTTCCTGATCCGGGTCCACATGGGAGTGGAGCCCACCGCGTATCCGCAGGCCTACGAAGACTTCGTCATCTTCGAATCCACGGCTTACGCGCTCACGCTCGGCATCGGGCTCGTGGTGCTCGCAGCCTTCGGCCTGTTCGTGCTCCTGTTCCCCGCAGCGCTGTTGCTCGCGCGCGAGGCGCGGGTCCTGAAGCCGATCGACGCCTTCTGCGGCTTCCTGTTCCTGGTGTGGCTGCCGCTGGTGTTCCTCGCGCCGGTGCCCTGGCACGGCGACCCGACCGACCTGATCCACCGTCCGCTGGTCCTGCTCTACGCCGCCTTCGCGCTCTGGACCTTCTGCCTCGTCCTCAGGCTGTTCGCGGGCAGGCGCTGGCCCTGGCCGGCGCTCCTCGCCGGCAGCCTGCTCGCCCTGCCGCTCGTGATCGCCAGCGCGGACGGCATGGCGCGCCCCAAGTTCACCTGGGGCCAGCGCGAAATCGCGACGCGGGTACCACCGGGACTGGTGGAAGCCGCGGCGTACCTGCGCGCGCAGGCGGGCGCCGGCGACATCTTCGTGGTCGCCGGGCTGACGGCCGACGACCTGACCTTCGACACGCCCACCAAGCTCTGCAGCCTGAGCGGCATGCCTTCGTACCTGTCGCGCCCCGGTGTCGAGATGACCAAGGATGCGGCGCGCAGGAAAGTCGTCGCGGAACGCCTGGCGGCGATGCAGAAAATCGACCGGCAGCCGGACTACGGCGCCGCCATGCGCTCGCTCCAGGCGCTCAACGTTCAGTGGTACGTGGTGGCAAGCGATGCCGGGCCGCACTGGGACCCGGGCCGCGGCCGCGCCGCATTCAAGGCCGGGACGGTGGCGCTGTACCGCACTCCATGATGAGGTGGGTGTATGGGATGCGGATCAGGTCGTGGCGCACGAAGCTCTCCACCTCGGCGAACTCCGCGCGCGCCAGGCGCTCGTAGGCCGCGCGGCTGCGCACGTGCCGGCCACGGTCGAGCTTGAGCATGAGGCGCGCCAGCATCGATTGGTCGGGCGTAAAGCAGCCGTCGTAGGTTACCAAGCGTCCGCCGGGGCTGAGCGCGCGGCGCGCGACGCGAAAGAGCGTGGCGGCTTCGCCGTCATCGAGGTGGTGCAGCACGCCGTGCGCGATCACCAGGTCGAAGCCCGTGCCTGGAGAGAAACGCTCATCGACCGCCGCGCAATGGAAGCTTGCGCGATGGCCGAAGCGCCGCCGCGCGCGCTCGATGTACTCGGGGCTCAAGTCGTAGCCGGTGTAGTCCACCTCCGGCAGGACCTCGAGGATGTCGCCGGTGCCGCAGCCGATGTCGAGCACCCGCTGCCCGGGCTGCACGCGCAGGTGCTCGCGCGCGTAGCGCTCGCGCGTGCTGTCGCGTCCCACGAGGCGGCGAAACATGCTGTAGACGGCCGGGTGCGAGAGCAGCGCTCTCATGGCTTGTGCGCCAGCGCGAGGAGCGATCGGCCCCAAGGGAGCGGCAGGCCAGCGCGGATCAGGCCGCGCTCGAGCGCCATCACCCCGCGCAGCATGCGGTTGGCGGCGCGTCCGACGCAAAGCTCACCGGCGGCGTCGAAGCCCTCAGCTTCCTGCTGGATGGAGGAAGCGTCGCGGATGGCGGCGAGCACGTTGCCCTTCCGCGAGGCTTTGAAGCCGATTTCAGTCACGCAGCCGCTCCAGCACCAGGACATTGTTCTCCGGCGTGAGGATCTCACCGACGTTGGCGGTGCGGATCAGCACCTTCACGCGCAGTCCGGCGGCGCGCGCTGCCTTTTTCCAGCGCGCGAGCGAACGGATGCGCTTGTTGATGCGCACCTCGCCGCCGGCGGCGGCTTGTCGCATGGCCTCCAGCGTGTCGAACTCGTCGCTCGCATGGAACTGCACGTTCTGCGTGATCCAGCCGAACTCGCCGCCCACCACCATGACACCGTCGTCGCGCAGCAGCCGGCGCATGTTGACGAGGGCCTGCTGCCAGCGCGCGTCATCGACGATATGGAAAACCACGCCGATGGCGTTGACGATATCGAAGCGCTGCTCGAGGCTGAAGGTGGGCTCCGCCACGTCGCCGCATAGGATCTCGACGCCTGCGGCGCCGGCGTACTTGTCGCGCAGCCGGTCGGCGCACGCCTTCGAGATGTCGAGCGCGCAGACTTGCGCGGCGCCAAACGTGCCGCGGTAGAAGTCGATCCAGTGGCCGGCGCCCGGACCCAGGTCGAACACCGCGGGGCGCTCGCGCAACCGGCAGTGCAGCAGCGCGCGGATGATCGCGTTCTCTACCGCGTTGTAGTGGTATCGCGAGTGCAGCTCGCTCACCGCCGGCCCGATAGTGATGCGATCGGTGAGCTCCCCGGCCGCAGTGTAGTAGGAGTCGAAATAGCGCGCCGCCTCGTAGGGCCGCTTCTTGCCGCGCACCGTCATCGGGTAGACATAGGCCTTGAGGAAGCGCCACGGGAAGAAGCGCAGCAGGTTGCGGCTGTGCAGCCAGAGCGCGAGACGGTAGGCCCAGTTCATGCGCTCTCGGCCGGCTTGCGGCTCTTGAGATAGCGCCGGGCCTCGGGCCCGCAGTTGAACAGCAGGTCAAGCACGGTAACGTTGGGCTCGAAGGCGCCGTGCAGCTGGGGGTATTCCGGATAGTCGTAGACCTTGAACTCGAGCCGGATGCCCGCGGCGCTGAAGCCCGCCGCATCGGTGTAAGGCCGGGCCGCCGGCCCCGAGAGATAGGCGCTCGCCTTGAGGTACTGCGCGATGCGCAGCGGCCGCGCCGCCTTGTCGCCGGCGATGCCCAAATCGCGCGACATGCGCGTGCTGGTGCGGATGCCGAGTTGGGCCATGATCCAGGCGCAGAGCCGCACGTTGAGCTCGGAGATCGTCTCCGCGCGCGCCTGCAGCAGGTCGAAGAACGCCGGCGCATAAGCGCGGAAGTGCGGCGCCTTCTGGTAGGCGAGCGTCAGGCTGCGCACGTGCTTGTCCAGCCAGCGCGTGCGGTAGTCGATGCGCGCCGCCTCGATCAGCGTGTCCTGGTCGTGAGACACCGGCACGCTCAGCCACAGCGGGCCGCGGTCGGTCTTGATGCGGTTGCGGTTGCGCCAGTCCTTGTGCGTGTACTGCACGTCGTCGTAGTACACGAACAGGTCGCAATCGTCGATAAGGTCGAAATATCCCCGCCACGGGATGTAATTCGACTGGATCATTCCGAGTCTCATATGATGCGCACCATGGATTCTTCCACGAACCGGCCCGGTCCCGACTATTCGGTGATCGTGCCGGTTTACAACGCCGAAGCCACGCTGGAGGAGCTGGTGCGCCGGGTGGGCGCGGCGTTTCGCGAACTCGGCCGCACGCACGAGATCGTGCTGGTCGACGACGCGAGCCGCGACGGTTCTTGGGCGCTGATTCAGCGTCTGCGCGCCGAGGGCGCGGCGCTGCGCGCGTTCCAATTCGGCCGCAACCACGGCCAGCACTTTGCCCTGAAATGCGGCCTCGACCACTGCGCCGGGCGCTACGCCATCACCATGGACGACGACCTGCAGCACCCGCCCGAGGAGATCGGCAAGCTGGTGAAGGCGATCGAGGCCGACGACGCGGTGGACGTGGTGATCGGACATTACCGCCGCAAGGAGCACTCGGTGTTCCGCAACCTCGGCGCCGCGGCCCTGCACCGCATCGAGCGCGCCATTTTCCGCACCGAGCCCGGCGTGTTCCTGGGCGGCTTCCGCGTGCTGCGCCGTCCCGTGGTTGACGAGATCCGCCGCGCGCGCCATGCGCAGCCACGCATCGGCCCGCTCATCCTGTCGATCACCGGTCGCATCAAGAACGTGCCGGTGCGGCACGAGCCGCGCCGCCACGGCCGCTCGGGCTACACCCTGCGCCGCCTGGTGCGCGACACGCTCTCGAGCATCATGAACTACAGCTCGCTACCGCTGCAGCTCGTGAGCCTGATCGGCTTCGGCGCCGCGCTGCTGAGTGTGATCCTCGGCGCGGTCTACCTGTGGGTGTATTTCAGCAGCGGCGTGGTGCTCTCGGGCTTTACCACGCTCGTGCTGCTGATCCTGTTCACCTCGGGCGCGGTGCTGTTCTCGTTCGGCCTGGTGGGCGAGTACCTGCGGCGCATCGTCGCCCAGCAGCTCATGTTCTCGCAGTACCACGTGCGCGCCGAGCTGCCGGCGTTGGAGTCAGAGCGCAATCCGCTCTGAGCGCGCGAGCCGCTGGTAGGCGCGCGGGAAGATGCACCAGCGGTGCTGCTCGGCCTCCCCCGCATCCCCCAGCGAGATCAGCTCGCGGCGCCGCCGTTCGTCCGCATCGGCCATGCCCGCATGGGGCTGCGCGGCGGGCTGGAGACCGAGGATCTTCATCTCCGGAGCGCAGAGCCATTCCACCGCCCCGAGCAGGTCCGGCGGCAAGTACTCGGCGAAGCGGCCGACCGATTCGCGGCTCACCCCCTGGACCGGCGCGAAGGAGGAATTTCCCTCCCATTCGCGCCCTCCTTGGTCGCGCAGATTCTCGATCGCCCCGGCCGCCGCGCGCGGCATCTGCCAGCGGTCCGCGAGCTGGTCGAGCCAGGCGCGCGGGTCCGCCACCAAGTGCTCGTAGCGCACCGCCGCGAAGTTCGCGCGACCTGCGAACTCGAGCGCGAAGGCCACGCTCTTGCGCCATTGGCGCACGATATGCAGCACCGGCAGCCCGCGGTCGGCGTAGGCTGCGCCGCCGCCGTGCTTGATCGAGGTCAGCACGTCCCGCACGTCGCGCAGCACGAGGATCACCGGCACGCCCTCGGCCAGGAAGTAAGGGATGTACTCCTCGCAGAACACCTCCTTGGCGCCGAGCAGGCGCGCCGCCTCGCGGCCGAGGACGCCGGGCAGGCCGTCGCACAACCGCCGGTACACCTCGGCGAACGAGCCGCCGCCGACGCCCGCGGCGTGCGCTGCGATCGCCGGCAGCTTCCAGCCGTTGTAGCCGCGCATCGCGGCGAACGACGCCGCCAGCGCCTCGCGCGTCAGGCGGTGCGTGGCGAGGAACGCGGCGAAGTCCTCGGCACGGTAGCGCTCCTCGAGGAACAGGTGGCCGAGAGGATAGCGCTCCTCGCCCGCGCCGCGCGTGCGCAGGAAAGCGCGCTTGGTGTCGTAATAGAGGAACGGAAACGGCTGCGGACCGATGCACGCGCCGGGCAGCGCGTGCACCAGCTTCTCCACCAGCGTGGTGCCCGAGCGCAGAAAACCGGTGATGAAGCAGTAGCGCCTGGGGTGCATTTCGCTTAAGTGTAATCTCTGCCCTGTGAAGGTGCCCTTCAACCGCCCCTACATGACCGGGCGCGAGCTCGGCTACATCGCGCAGGCGCACCAGAGCCACCGCCTCGCGGGCGACGGCCCGTTCACCGCGCGCTGCAGTCGCTGGCTCGAGGGCCGCACCGGCGCCGCCAAAGCGCTGCTCACGCACTCGTGCACCGCGGCGCTCGACATGGCGGCGATCCTCGCCGGCATCGAGCCGGGCGACGAGGTCATCATGCCCTCGTATACCTTCGTCTCGACCGCGAACGCGTTCGTGCTGCGCGGCGGGGTGCCGGTGTTCGTCGACATCCGGCCCGACACGCTGAACATCGACGAGCGCCGCATCGAAGCGGCGATCACGCCGCGCACCAAGGCGCTGGTCGCGGTGCACTACGCCGGCGTGGGCTGCGAGATGGACGCGATCCTAGAGCTCGCGCGCCGCCGCGGGCTGCTGGTGATCGAGGACGCGGCGCAGGGGCTGATGAGCGAGCACCGCGGCCGCAGCCTGGGCGCGCTCGGCCACCTGGGCTGCATCAGCTTCCACGAGACCAAGAACGTGATCGCGGGCGAGGGCGGCGCCCTGCTGGTGAACGACGCGCGCTTCATCGAGCGCGCCGAGATCGTGCGCGAGAAAGGCACCGACCGCACGCGCTTCTTCCGCGGCGAGGTCGACAAGTACACCTGGGTCGACATCGGCTCCTCCTTCCTGCCGGGCGAGATCGTCGCCGCGTTCCTCTGGGCGCAGCTCGAGGAGGCGGAGGCGATCACCGCGCGGCGCATCGAGCTGTGGAACCGCTACCACGAGCGCCTCGAGCCGCTCGAGCGCGCCGGCCGGCTGCGCCGCCCGCTGATCCCCGCGAGCTGCCGCCACAACGCGCACCTCTACTACGTGCTGCTGCCCAGCGTCGAGCTGCGCTCGCGGCTGATCGAGCGGCTGCGCGAGCGGCAGATCAACGCCGTGTTCCACTATGTGCCGCTGCACAGCTCGCCCGCCGGGCGGCGCTTCGGCCGCGCCGCCGGCTCGATGGAGCATACCGACCACCTCGCGGGCTGCCTGCTGCGCCTGCCGCTGTGGCTGGGCATGGATCCCGACGTGGCCGACCGGGTGGCGCGCGAGATCGAGGCGCTCTGAATGCGCCCGGCGCTGCCCCTGCCCGCGCGCTTCGTCGCCTTCGGCCTGGTCGGCGGCGTGTGCCTCGCGCTCAACACGCTGCTGCTCTGGGCGCTCACCTCCGGCATCGGCCTGCACTATCTCGCGTCGACCGCGCTCGCCTTCTTCATGATCACGCCGCTCGGCTTCCTGCTGAACAAGGTGCTTACCTTCCGCACGCGGCGCGAATACGCGCCGCTCGAGCTGCCGCGCTATTTCGCGGCGATGGCGGCGAGCTTCGGCGCGAACCTCGCGCTCATGTACCTGCTGGTCTCGGTTCTCGGCGTCTGGTACCTGGCGGCGAGCCTGCTCGTCGCGCTCGCGCTGCTCACCGTCAACTTCCTCGCCAGCGACCGCTGGAGCTTCCGGGTGCAGCGTTGAGGGTGGCGGTGGTGCACGAGTGGCTGCTCGACTACGCGGGCAGCGAGCGCGTGCTGGCCGAGATCCTGGAAGTGCTGCCGCAGGCCGATCTCTACACGCTGATCGACCGTCCCGACGACGAGCTGCGCGCCGCGATCCCGCGCCGCGCCCGGGGCACCACCTTTCTGCAGGCGCTGCCGCGCCCGCGGCGCTGGCTGCGCTATTACGTGCCGCTGATGCCGCTCGCCATCCGCAGCCTCGACCTCTCGGGCTACGACCTGATCGTGTCGAGCAGCCACGCGGTGGCGAAGGGCGTGCGCAAGCGCCCGGGCCAGTTCCACGTGAGCTACGTGCATACGCCGATGCGCTACGCCTGGGACCTGCGCGAGGAGTACCTGCGCGCGGCCGGGCTTGACAAGGGCCCGCTCGGTTGGGCGGCGCGCGCTACGCTCGAGCGTCTGCGACGCTGGGACGAGAGCAGCGCGCAGGGCGTCGACCTGCTGCTCGCGAACTCGAGCCATGTCGCGGCGCGCATCCGCCGCGCCTACGGCCGCGACGCCGAGGTGCTGCACCCGCCGGTCGACGTCGAGGGCTTCGCGCTCGAGGAGCGCAAGCAGGACTTCTACCTCACGGTGTCGCGGCTCGAGGCCTACAAGCGCGTGGACCTGCTGCTCGAGGCGTTCGCCGCCCTGCCCGGGCGCCGCCTGGTGGTGATCGGCGACGGCCCCGAGCTCGCTCGTCTGCGCGCCATGGCGCCCGCCAACGTCGAGCTGCGCGGCCGGCTGCCGACGCCGGAGGTGAAGCGCGCCATGCAGCGTGCGCGCGCGTTCCTGTTCGCCGGGATCGAGGATTTCGGCATCGTGATGGCCGAGGCGCAGGCCTGCGGCACGCCGGTGATCGCGTTCGCGCAGGGCGGCGCCGCCGACATCGTGCGCCACGACAGCGGCCTGCTGTTCGAGCCGCAGAGCGCCGCAGCGCTGCTCGACGCGCTGCGGCGCTTCGAGCAGCGTGAATTTGTGCCTGCGCGCTGCCGCGAGAACGCGTTGCGCTTCGGCGCCGGCCGCTTCCGCCGGCGCTTCGAGGAGCTTTTGCGCGCGCACGGTACACTGCGCGCATGAACCGGACAGTGCTGGCGGGAATCGCCGCCACCTCGGCGGCGCTGCTGATGACCGAGCTTGCGCTCACGCGCATCTTCTCGGTCACGATGTTCTACCACTTCGCCTTCCTCGCGATCTCGATCGCGCTGTTCGGCCTGAGCGCGAGCGGCGTGTTCGTGTACGTGACGCGCCGCCGGCTCGCGCCGCGCGCGACCCAAGAGCTGCTCTCGCTCGGCGCGCTGGCGCACGCCGCGGCCACGCTGATCGCGCTCGCCGGCCTGGTGAACATCCGCATCGAGCTCAGCTACTCGCCGGAGAACGCGCTCAAGCTGGTGGCGATCTATCTGCTCGCCGCCCTGCCCTTCTTCACCGGCGGCGCGGTGATCTCGCTCGCCTTCGCGCGCCTGACCGAGCGCATCAACACGCTCTACGCTGCCGACCTGCTCGGCGCGGCCGCCGGCTGCCTGGTGCTGGTGCCGCTGCTCAACCTGCTCGGCGCGCCGGCAGTGGTGATCAGCGCGGCGGCGCTCGCCGGCGCCGCCGCAATCCTGTTCGCGCCGGCGACGGGCCGGAAGCGCGCGGCGAGCGCCGCGGCCGTGGTGGTCGGCATTCCCGCGCTGCTGCAGATCACCGGCGTCGGGCTGTTCGACGTGATCTACATGAAGGGTCACGAGCCCGACAAGGTGCTCTACAGCAAGTGGAACTCGTTCTCGCGCATCGGGGTCTACGACCGCGCGCACCACGACTGGTCGCTCAGCCCCAACTACAAGGGCAAGCCGCCGGCCACGCTGTTCATGGACATCGACGCCTCGGCCTCGACGCCCATCGTCAAGGGCACCGGCAAGGTGGAGGACGCCGCCTACCTGCGCCACGAGCTCACCGCGGTGGCCTATCACCTGGTGCAGCGCCCCGAGGGCTTCAGCGCGCTGGTGATCGGGCCCGGCGGCGGCCGCGACGTGCTGTCCGCGCTGCTGTTCGGCGCGCGCCGCGTCGAGGGGGTGGAGATCAACCCGATCATCGTGCGCGACGTGATGCTCGGGCGCTTCAGCGAGTACTCCGGCAACCTCTACCGCCATCCCGCGGTCGCGGTGCATGTCGAGGACGGACGCAGCTTCGTGCGCCGCAGCACCGAGCGCTTCGACGTGATCCAGGGCTCGCTGGTCGATACCTGGGCCGCGACCTCGGCCGGCGCCTACACCCTGACCGAGAACTCGCTCTATACGGTGGAGGCCTTCGGCGAGTACCTCGACCACCTGACCGACAACGGCCTGCTCACCATCACGCGCTGGATGGTCGATGGCCTGCGACTGATCAGCCTCGCGCAGCAGGCCTGCGCCGAGCGCGGCCTCGACGCCAAGCAGCACCTCGCCATCGTGCGGCACGACCGCGTCGCCACCTTCATCCTGAAGCGCGCGCCGTTCACCGCGGACGAGGTCAGGCGCCTGCAGCGCGTCACCGACCAGCTCGGCTTCAGCCTGCTCTACGCGCCGGGCCTGCCGGCGCCCGCCGGCGTGAAGGAACTCGCCGAGATGCGCAACATGCGCACCAGCGTGAACGACTACCGCGCGCTGATCCTGGCCGAGAACCCGGCGCGCTTCCTCGCCGCCTATCCGTTCGACATCAGCGCGACCACCGACGACCGGCCGTTCTACTTCCACACCGTGCGCCTCGCCGACCAGGCGCGCTCGGCGTTCGGCAGCGCGATGCTGTTCGGCGGCGGTCTGAATGCCCTGCTCACGCTGTTCATGATCTCGGCGGTGCTGGTGCTGCTGTTCATCATCGGCCCGCTTGCGGTGGGCGGCGAGCGTCCCCGGCCCGGCTGGGCCGGGTGGCTCGCCTACTTCAGCGCGCTCGGCGCGGGCTTCATGCTGCTCGAGGTCGCGATCCTGCAGCGCTTCGTGCTGCTCCTCGGCCATCCGGTGTACTCGCTCACGGTGACGCTGTTCTCGCTGCTGCTCGGCACCGGCCTGGGCAGCCTGATCAGCCGGCGCGTGCCGCAGGAACGCGTGCGCGCGGTCACCGCCCGCGCTCTCGGCGGCGCAGCGCTCGGCGGGGTGGTCGCAGCGTTCGGCGTGGCGTCGGTGGTCGACTTCGCCATGCCCTGGCCGCTCGCCGCGCGCATCCTGGCCGCGGCCGCGCTGCTGGTTCCGTTCGGCGTGCTGCTCGGCATGGCGCTGCCCGGTGGCATGCGCCTGCTCAACGCCTCGCGCCCGGAGCTCGTGGCCTGGGGCTGGGGCATGAACGGCGCGTTCTCGGTGGTGGGCGCCACCGGCGCGATCTTCATCGCGATGAACTGGGGCTTCTCGGTGACGCTGCTGGTCGGCGCCGCGGTCTACCTCGCGGCGGCTGCGCTCCTCCTCCTCAATAGCACTGCGGCACGCAGCGCAGGCAGCCTGGCTGCGTCTGCAGCTCGAACACCCTGAAATCGTGGCAGCGCCAGGCCTCGCGGTAGCCCCGGCCGGGCAGGTCCGCGAGCACGCGCTGCGTCTCCTCCCGTCCGACCGGCCAGTTGCTGAGCTTGAGGTCGGTGACCACGCAGCGCACCGGGTCGCCTGACGGCACCTGCCGGAGCGCGTCCGGATAGCTGATCCAGGCGCGTGTGGCGAGGTGCGGCACCAGTGAGCCGGTCGCGGCGGTCGAGGCGCGCTCATCCAGGCAGGGCATGACCCGCGCGAGCCACGGCGCGTGCAGGTAGTGGAAGAAGCTGCGCGCGCGGCCGAGCTCGCTCAGGCCGTGGGTGGCGATCGCCCAGACCAGCATCCACAGGCCGGCGCGCCGCCAGCCGAAGCGCTCGGCGAAGGCCGCCAGGCCGAACGGCAGCGCCCAGAACAGCGCCGACCCCGGCTCGATGCCGTAGTGAAACACCAGCCGCACGCGCTGCTCGCCTTCGCTCAGGAACAGCATCAGGTACGGCGGCAGGGCGGCGAGCGCCGCGCGCCAGTTGAAGAGCGGCAGGAAGCCGAGCGGCGCCAGGGTCCAGAACAGGAAGTTGAGCCGCGGAGCGTCGAGGATCTGCGAGAAGAAGTACGCGGGCTGGAGCAGCGGCGCCAGCAGGACGTCGGTGATGCCGCCGCCAAAGCGCTGGTACATCCCCAGGTAGGCGTAGTCGTCGCCGAACAGGCGCGGCACCACCTTTACGTCGAAGAAGAACAGCGCCACGCCGGCAGCGGCGAGCGCGATTCCGGGCCAGCGGCGCGCGCCGGTCAACGCCCAGGCGATGCCGATGCCGGTGGCGACCACCGGCGCCGATTCCTTGGCGCCCAGCGCCCCGGCGAGGGCGAGCAGGCCGAGCACGCGTGCCCCGCGCCGTGGCGAGCCGAAGCCGGCGAACGCCCACAGGAAGAGCGGCAGCATGAATACTTCGGGGTGAAAGTCGAAGGCGTTGGCATTGCGCAACGGCAGGTACGCCCAGTAGAGCCAGGGCAGCGCAGCGCGTACCCAGTGCCCCTCGCCGAAGCGCTGGCGCGCGAGGTGGTAGAGCGCAGGGGCGCCGGCGGCGAGGCCAAACGCCTGGACGAAGAGCAGCGTCTCGGGCCGCGGCACCAGCCAGAAAAACGGCGCGAGCAGCCAGAACAGCGGCGACTGGTGGTCGGCGAACAGGTTCATCCCGTCCTTGATCGACGAGACGTAGCCGTTGCCGTGCGTCAGGTTCCACATCGCGTTGGTGAAGATGCCGAGATCGTGGCCGTGGCTCTCGAACGCCCAGTGGCGCAGCGCCGCGTTCCAGAAGTAGACCGCGCCGACCAGCGCGGCCGCGGTCCACAACGTGAGCGCCGGCGCGCGTTCGACCCAGCGCAGCCAGGTCTGGCCGATCCGGATGCCCAGGCGCACGAACTGGCTCTTCTCCCACGGCTCCCCCGTCCAGCGCCGCGCAACGATGCCGAACAGCAGCACGAACGCCACGGCGCCGATGCCGTGCGTGAGTATCCAGACCAGGGCGCCGAGACCGGAACCGGGGTTCCCCCGCTGCCAGAGTTGCAGCGCCACGGCCGCCGCCGCCAGCGCCGCGGCGCCAATCGCCACATGCCGAGGGCGCGTCGCGCGCGCGACTTCGGCGGCGAAGCGTGCCGGTCCGGCATGGACCAGGACCGCGATGAACGCCGCCACCGCGGCCGGCATGCCGAGGTCCTGCAGCTCCATGGCGCCGACCCCCGGCAGCGTGACCCACACGTCCTCCGCGAACTGCGGCCAGACCAGCAGCGCGGCGATCAGAACGTCAAACAGGAGCATGCGCGAGCCGGCGGAACGACGAAAGCGGGTTCATGGCCGGCAAGGCGCGAGGTCCACCAGCTCGCCGCGGGTATGGCGGTGCAGGACGAGCGTGTCGCCGAAGGCTTCGAGCCGTGCGTCGAGGCCGTTGTAGATGCGCGCCCAGCCGCTGACGCCGAACGGCTCGGTCACCGCGGTCTGGCCGCGGAAGAGTTGCGGACAGTTCTTCTCGATGCGGTCGAACAGCGCGGAAGCGCGTCGCTCCGCCTCGACGTCGGCGGAGCTGCGTTGCACGCGGGTGAGCCCGCAACTCGCGACCGAAAGCGGCTCGATCGACTTGCGCCCGCCGGCCCACCAGTTGGCGGCGCGGGACAGCGGGTCCTGGTCGTCGGGCCGCCACGAGATGGTGAAGCAGTCGGCGGTATCGACGCGAAAGCCGAAGCGCAGCAGTCGCGCATCGTAGGCCTTCACCTGCGGCGGCGCCGGCCTGCCGTCCGTCAGCTCGAGAAAGCGGCCGAGGGCGCGCACATGGCCACGATGGCGCTCGAGCAGCTCCTTCAGCCGCGGCGAGTCCGTGGGAAGGCTGTGCTGCCCGCGAACATTGATCAGTGCGGAGGCAGGGTGCAGGAACGGCGCCACCACGGCCATGGGCAGGATCTCGACCGTCAGATAAAGGGCCGGCTCGCGCGCGGCGCGCTCGGGCACTTCGTAGGGAAGCCAGCGGCCCGACCATTCCGCGGCAATGAACCAGCGCGGCGGCGAGGCCACGATGCCGATGCCGACCTGCACCACCAGAAGCACGGCCAGCGTGGCGCGCGCGGCGTGCGCCGGGAGCAACAGCTCCACCAGCCGTGCCAGGCACACCCCGGCGAGCAGCAGCACGATCAGGCCGTAGCGGCCGTTGGCGGAGCTGGCCAGCCACAGCGCCAGCGCGGCACCAAAGAAGGCCAGCACCCGCCAGCCGGGCCCGCGCGCCGCAGCCAGCGCGCGCGCGCTTCGCCTTGCCGCCAGCAGCGCGATGCCGGGCAGCGTCAGGACCAGGGCGGCAAAGCGCAGGTCGGGGGCAAAGTTCTCGGCATAAATGCGCGGATCGAGGGTCGCCATGCGGAACGGAAAAGCAAGCAGCTCGGCCGGGTCGCTCAGGACGAAACGCTCGTTGACCATGTTGAATGCAAGCGCGTGCGGCGAGCGGAACCATCCGTTGAACAGCGGGAATACCGGATTGCCGAACTCGCGCAGCATCAGCAGCAGCCATGGGCCCGCAAGTACCGCGACCGCCGCCGCCGCGCCGAGCAGGTAGGGAAAGCCGCTGCGCACGGCGAGCGCCAGCGGAAGTGCCGCCACCGCGTAGACTGCATTGGAGTACTTGAGAGCGGCCGCGATCCCGAACAGGGCCCCCGCCAGCGCCGCGCGCTGCCCGGCGCCCGGCCCTTCGCGCAGCAGCAGGAGCATTCCGGCCAGCATCGGCGGCACCAGCAACGGGTCGAGGAAGCTGCCGCCCACCATCATCCAGTAAACGCCCGAGGCCGCGCCCAGCGCGGTCGCGAGCACGGAGAATTCCGTCTGCTCGCGTGGCGGCAGGTGCGCGAACAGCCTGCGCGCGATGAGGTACACAAGGCCGACGCTCAGGCTGTGCGCCGCAGCCAGCATGATCGACACCACCACGCTGTGCCAGCCGCCGGCGACCATCAGGTAAAACGGCAGGTAGCCGACCGGGTTCAGGTAGCTCTGCGCGCTCGCGGCAAAGAAATCCTGCTCGATGCGGCCGGCGACGAGCTGGAATGGAGCGTAGTAGTGGTAGTTCAGCAGGTCCCAGTTGACGTCCTTGCCGGCATGCACCGCCCACGCCGCGCACAGGATTGCCGGCAGGCCGAACACCAACCACGGCGACGTGCTTCGCACGCGGCGCGGCTACCCGCTCTTGCCGCGCTTGAACTGCTTCATCCGTTCCCCGAGCGCGTGCGCCGCGGCCTCGTTGCCGACGCGGCGATAGTGCTCGTGCAGCGCCTGGAACGCGCCATTGTCGGGCGACGGCCAGATCGACGCCGCGGTCTCGAGGTCCTGGGCCGCACCCGGGGTATCGCGCAGGTTTTCGCGCAGCACGCCGCGGATATAGAAGAAGCGCGACAGATGCACCTTGGGCACGTCGGCAGGCATCGCGTCGCGCGCCTTGTTCAGGAAACCGGCGACCACGCCGGCCGCGTACCCGTCCGGGTTGGCCGCCAGGCCTTCCGCGATTCCCAGCGCGCCATAAAAGTCGCGCGCGAGAAGGTCGAGATGGCGCTGCGTGCGCTCGTCGGGCCGCTGGCCGAGGCGCAGCGAGCGGCCGAGCAGCATCGCGTAGTGGCGGCGCAGTTCGCCCTGGATGAACGCCACCCAGGCGTTCGTATCCCGGACCCCGAGGACCGACTCCTCGAAGAACCTCGCCGCCTCCTCGGGAACCTCCGCGGTCACCCGGTTCGGGTCGGTGGACGACTTGTCGACCTCGACGTGCAGCCAGCGGTCGCGCTGCGCGTAGCGCTTTTCCGTTTCCAGCGTGAAGACCACCGGGGCGGTCTCCCGGTCGATCATCTCCTCGATCAGCTTCTCCTGCGTCTGCGCGTCGGTGCGCAATGGATGGAACAGTCGATTGCCGAGGATCAGACCCTTGCGCTCGACCAGGGTGATATCGGGCCGCCAGTTCTCGATCATGTGGAAGTAGGCGATCGGCGCGAGATCCGGGTCGCCGGCGACGAACACCACCGCGTCCTTGGGCAGGGTGTTGAGCACCGCCTGCGCATAGCGCGCGCCCCAGTCGCTCGGCGCGAGGTTGGTTCGGGCGCCGACCGCGAAAATCAACGCCAGCAGCGCGCCCGCCGCTGCCGGCACGAGCGTGCGCCAGCGCGCGAAGCGCTGCGCCGCCCAGGTGAACCCGAGCCCCATCCACAGCGCGCAGATCGCATACGCCGGCAGCGGATAGACGTGGAACACGTGGCCGCGAAAGGAGTCGTAGTCGAACCGCAGAAGCAGCAGCAGCACGAAAGAGGGCATCAGGAAAGCGATGGTCAGGAACGCCGCGGTGCGCCTGCCCAGGATGCGCCACTGCAGCGCGAGGCCCGCCGCGGCGAGCAGCGTGCCGACCACGGCGAACTGCAGCAGCAGCTCGCCGCCGAGGAACTGGAAAAACTTGATGCGGTCGAGCCAGCCGGCGGAAATCGAATGATCGATTCCCGCATATCCCGAGCGGCTGACGAAAAACCAGATCTCCGGGATGGTTTCCAGGGCACCGTTGAAGCTGATCGGCAGCGCCGACCATGAGCGTCGCACCATCCAGACGTAAGGCAGCAGGCCGAGGATCACCAGCCAGGAAAGCGCGCCGAAGCGCGCCAGCAGCTCGCGGCGCAGCGGCCACAGCAGCACGACGAAGGCGGGGGCGGCGAGCAGCATGAGCGGATAGTGGTTGCTCAGGCTCAGGCCGAACACCAGCGCCATCCACGGCAGCAGGCGCCGGCCGCTCGCGCCCGCCGGCCCCTGCGCGCCCGGCGGGCACGCCTGCAGCCCCATGAAGACCAGAAGCAGGAAGAAAAACGTGTTGAGGGTGTAGACCTCGGCGATGATCGACTGCGACCAGAACACCGGCGACATGCCGAGCGCGAAGGCCGCGAGGTAGGCCGGCAGGCGCCCGGCGATCAGCGCGCGCGCGCAAAGCCAGGCGACGGCGCCGGTCAGCGCGCCGAACAGCGCGCTCGCCAGATGCACGCGGTACGCCACCGAGCCGAACGGCAGATAGGTGAAGAGATGGCCGATCAGCGTGAACAGCGGATAGCCCGGCGGATGCTCGATGCCGAGGAAATAGCTCGACAGGATAAAGAGGCCGTCGTCCTCGAGCGCCACCGTGCGCGGCGCCGTGGCCGCATACAGAGCGAACAGCGCGACGGCGACGCCGGCGGCCTGCAGCCAATCCGCTCGCCGCGGCCGGAACGGCTCCGCGGGCAGCGTCATCGCCGCGTTGCCGCCTGCGCGCCCCAGGTGAACGAGGCGGTGGTAAAGAAGTTCCACAGCGCGGCGATCAGCGCGCCGCCGAGCCCGGCCAGCCAGTACGGTGTGGACTTGAGGAACAGCCAGTCGGCGATGGCGAGGTTGATGAGGGCGCCGATGCCGCAGGCCGCGTAGAAGCTGAGCAGGCCGCGCCACGCCGCGCGCCCTCGCAGCCGCTGGTCACCGTAGGTGAGCATGTTGTTGAGAACGAAGTTGCTGGTCATGGCGAACCAGGTGGCCAGCGCCTGGCTGAGCAGGAAATTCCCCGAGGCGGCGAACAGCAGCCAGAGCGCGCCAAGGTGCACGCCTACGCCGGTCACCCCAACGGCCGCGAACAGGAAAAACCTCGCCGGCAGCAGGCGACCCATCATGTGGTAAACCAGCAGCATGAAGAACTCGGCGACCACGCGCGCGCCGAGCTTGCTTTCGCCGTGCTCGCGGCTGCGCATGCGGTACGGCAGCTCGACGATGCGGATGTCGCCGCGCGCCGCGGCGATCAGGTCGAGCAGGATCTTGAAGCCGCGCCCGTAGAGGTTGCGCACCACGCGGTCGAGAAACGTCCTGCGGACGATGAAAAATCCGCTCATCGGATCGGTCAAGCCCTTGCAGAGGCTGGCACTCAGGGCGCTCGCCATCCGGCTCACGCGCACCCTCGAGGCCGCGAGCTCGCCGGTACTGCCGCCGGCCATGTAGCGGCTCGCCACGGCCACATCGGCTTGCTGCTGCCGCGCCGTCTCGAGCAGCCTGGGAACCAGGGTCTCATCGTGCTGCAGGTCCGCGTCCATCACCGCGAGGTACGGCGCCGAGCTCGCCAGCATGCCCTCGATGCACGCCGAAGCCAGCCCGCGCCGGCCGATGCGCTGAATGCAGCGCACCCGGGGGTCGCGCTGCGCGCGCTCCCGAACCAGCGCTTCGCTGCCGTCGTCGGCGTCGTCGACCACGACGATGGTCTCCCAGTCGACGCCGGCGAGCGCGCGCTCGAGGGCGTCGAGCAGGCGCGGAATGTTCTCGCGCTCGCGAAACGCCGGCACTACGACGGAGAGCTCAGGCATGGACGTCCCAATTTAGCAGGCTCAGCAGGAACGCGGCGAGCATGATCTCCATGCCGCCGACCATCAGTGCCGCGGCCGGAATCGTGTCGCGCATCACGACCCTGGGATCCAGGGCGCCGAAGCCGGCTTCGCGCCACTGCCAGAACGCCGCGCCGCTCCACAATAGTCCGCACACGGCGAGCGCCAGGCCGAGGAGCAGGCCGCGCTCGAGCGTAAGGGTGCGCAGCAGCCGCTCGACACCGGGGTGGCGCGCGAGCAAGCCGGCGTTCTGCGCCGAGACGCGGGCGAACAACGCGAACAGGCAGAGCTGCATGCCGAGCAACGCGGCAGCAGACGCGTACAGCATGCTGTGAATGTCCAACCCTGCGCCCAGGACCTGCAACGGTGCGAGATACAGCAATGCCGTCAAGACGATGCCCAAGGTCAGCAAGGCGAGCCCGGGGTAGAGGAACAGCCAGCGGGGACTGAACAGCAAGAGAAACCGCAGATGCCGCCAGCCATCGCGCCAGGTGCGCAGGTGCGGCGGCCTTCTACGGCCGTCGGGCGAGAGCGTGGTCGGCACTTCGGCGATGCGCCATCCCGCCAGCGCTGCCTTCACCACCAGCTCGCTCGCGAACTCCATGCCGGTGGTGCTGAGGTGGAGCGAGCGCACGGCTTCGCGGTCGAAGCCGCGCAGGCCGCAATGGAAGTCGCCGACCCCGGTGCGAAACAGCAGGCGGCCGATGAAGCTGAGCACCGGGTTGCCGAGGTAGCGGTGCAGAAACGGCATCGCGCCCGCGCGGATCTCGCCGCGGAAGCGGTTGCCCATGACCAGCGGATAGCCCTCGCGCAGCTTCGCCACGAAGCCGTCGAGACGGGCGAAGTCGTAGCTCTCGTCGGCGTCGCCCATGATGACGTAGCGACCGCGAGCTGCGGCGATCCCTCCCGCGAGCGCCGCGCCGTAGCCGCGCTCGGCAACCTTGACCACGCGCGCGCCGGCGCGCTGCGCCAGCTCGTGCGAGCCGTCGTCGGAGCCGTTATCGGCGATCAGCACTTCGCCGTCGATCCCGGCGCGCTCCAGGAAGCCGCGCGCCTTGGCAACGCAGCCGCCGACGGTCGCCGCCTCGTTCAGGCAGGGCATCAGAATCGTCAGCTCGGTCATCGGCGCCCCCGCGCCCCCCAAAAAAAAAGGTACCCCGAAGGGTACCTTTTGTTGAAGCTAAGCTTGGCTATTAGCCGCGGCAGGAGCCGGGCAGATACTTCGGGCCAACGGTGGTGCCGTCCGCCGGCAGGCCGCAGCGCCAGCCGAACAGGGTCTGGCTCGCGCCGGCCGTCATCACCGCCGGAGCGGCGGCGGTCGACAGCGGGATCAGCGAAACCACCGAGTTGTTCACCACGGTCGAGATGTTCTGCACCGTGGCGCGCACTTCGCCGTTGTCGCCGGTATGCACGGCGCTAACGTACTTGGTGCGTTGCGAAGCGGTGAGAATCTCGCAGCCCCAGTTGTCCGCGCCCGGCACGCTGGACGGACCCGACTGGTACACCTCGGTGATCGAGGTACGGCAGGAGCTCATCGCCAGAATGACTTCCGACATCTTGGCGCGGATCGTGTAGTCCTGATAGGCGGGCAGCGCAACCGCCGCCAGAATGCCGATGATCGCGACCACGATCATCAGTTCGATCAGGGTGAAGCCCTTCTGGAACGTTTTCATTTGGTACTCCCTTCTATTGGTGGACAACTTGGCCGGTCGTTTTATACCCGGCCCGGCCTCTATACGCAAACCGCATGCCACCCGCCGGGTGGGCCAAGGGCGTTAAAAATGTCACCGAAACCGGGGGTTTACCTGCCGTTTTGCGCCTTCGGCTGTCAATTTCCGTCACTCCTCAGGGCGTGCGCCGCGCGCCCGAGGCGAACACCATATAGGTCATCAATTTCTGGGTGGCGACCTCGACGAAGGGCGCCGGGTAGCCGGCTTCCTTCAACGCCCACTTGATGCGGTTGCCGAAGCAGGCTTTCTGGTAGAGGTTCGGCCGCCGCTCCGCGGCGAAGGCGCTGATGCGGGAAAAGATCCGGTCGAGCGTGCGCATGGCTTTTTCGGCGGACTTGGTGGTCGACAGGTCCACGCCCGACTGCGGAAAGCGCTCCTGCAGCTCGGCGACGATGGAGTCGGCGAACTCGTCGATGTGCTTTCTCGAGAACCAGCCCAGCAGCATGCCGGGGCGGATTATACGGGGAGGTCCCCGCCCGGCTGCGGCGTAAAATCGGGCCGGTGTCCGGAGAGACCGACGCGGCCGATCGCCTGATTGCCGAGGGGAACCGCGCCGAGGACGCGGGCCAGCTCGAGAAAGCCTGCGCTCTCTACCGCGAAGCCGTGCGCCTCGCCCCGCACTCGGCCCGCGCGCACCTCAATCTGGGGATCGCGCTCCAGGCGCTCGGCGACGACGCCGGCGCGACGGCGAGTTACGAGAAGGCGCTCGCCCTCGACCCCGCCAATCCGTACGTCCCGTACAACTTCGGCAAGCTGCGCTACGAGCGCGGCGCCCCTGCGGACGCCGAGCGCCTGCTGCGCCAGGCCTTGCGCGCCAAGCCGGACTTCCGGGAAGCGCGCGTCATGCTCGCGTACGCGCTCGACGCGCAGGCAAAAGTGGAGGCGGCGGCACGCGAGCTCGATGCCATAGCGCCAGAGCAGCGGGATTTCGGCACCCATTTCGCCCACGCCGGCTTCCTGCGCAAGCTCGGCCGCACCGACGCCGCGGCCGGCGCGCTGCGGCAGGCGCTCGCCCTCGAGCCGCAGAACCTGGATGCGCGCGCAACCCTGTTTCACGTGCTCGAAGCGGAGGGCGACCCGGCGGGCGCCGCGCGCGAGCTGGAAGCCGTGCTGCAGCAGCGCCCGGACTGGGCGGAGGCGCTCTACAACTATGGCGTAGTCCTGAAGAAGCTGATGCGCCTCAACGAGGCGGAAGACGCCTTGCGCCGCGCCCTCGCCGCGCAGCCCGGCTTCGCCAGCGCCACGCGGCTGCTGGGCGGCGTGCTGCTCGGGCAGTGCCGTGTCGAGGAGGCGCTCGCGCTCTATCGGCGCGCGCCGCGCGACCCCGACCTCGCTTCCGCCGAGCTGTTCGCGCTGAACGCATCGGAGAAGGTGGCGGAGGACGAGCTCTTCGCGCGCCACGCCGCGTTCGGGCGCGAACTCGAGCAGGCGGTGCCGGCGCGGTTCGCCTTCGCCAACCGCAAGGATCCCGCGCGCCGGCTGCGCATCGGCTACGTGTCGGGCGACTTCGCCTACCACGTGGTCGCGCTCTTCATGCAGCCGGTGCTCGAGCAACGCGACCGCCGGGCGGTCGAGGTCTTCTGCTACTCGACCAGCGAGCGCGTCGACCAATACACGCGGCAGCTCATGCAGGCGAGCGACACCTGGCGCCCCAGTGCCGGGCTGTCGGGCGCGCAGCTTGCCGACACGATCCATGCCGACGGCATCGACATCCTGGTCGACCTTGCCGGCCACTCCGGCGAGCCGCAGCTGCGCGTCTTCGCGCAGAAGCCTGCGCCGGTTCAATGCACCTGGCTCGGGTATCTCAACACCACCGGCCTCACGCGCATCGACTACCGCATCACCGATGCGCACGCCGACCCGACCGATGCGCGACACACGGAAAAGCTCGCGCGCCTGCCGCACAGCCAGTGGTGTTACCGGCCGTTCATGCAGTCCGTGCCGGCGGCCTCGCCGCCGCTGCGAAAAAACGGCCACCTGACCTTCGGCTCGTTCAACCAGTTCCTCAAGCTGTCGCGGACCAGCCGCCGCCTGTGGGCGCAGATCCTGTCGCAGCTGCCCGGCGCGAAGCTGGTGATCCTGGGCGTGCCGCCGGGGCAGGCTCGCGACGGCCTGCTCGCGGACTTCGCCAACGCCGGCATCGGCGCGGAGCGCGTCAGGCTCGTCCCTTACATATCGCTCAAGGACTACTTCGCCTGGTACAACGAGGTCGATATCGCGCTTGACACCACGCCCTACAGCGGCGGCACGACGACCTGCGACGCGCTGTGGATGGGCGTGCCCCTGCTCACCGCCCCCGGCGAGCGGCCCGGCTCGCGCAGCGCGGCGAGCATCCTGATGAGCGCCGGCATGGGGGACTGGATCGCCTCGGACGCGGACGACTATGTGCGCCGCGCCGTGGAGTTCGCCGGCGACGCGCAGCTGCTCGCCAACCTGCGGGTCACGTTACGCGCACGGCTGCAGGCGAGCCCGCTCATGGACGAGGCCGGCTTCACCCGGGATCTCGAGGCGCTCTACCGCCAGATGTGGCGGTCGTACTGCAATCAGGGCTGATAGCCCGGGATGCGCGTCTCGTCCACGTCGTCGATCTGCTCCGGGTCGAGGAACATCTCGGCGTAGCGCCGGTACACCTTGCGGCGCACGAAGATGTCGAACAGGTCGGGGTCGACGTGGTTGTTGAGCTTCATGCGGCCGAGGATCTCGAGCGACTCGGACAGCGTCTTGCCCTTCTTGTAGGGCCGGTCCTTGGCGGTGAGCGCCTCGAAGATGTCGGCGATGCCCATGCAGCGCGCCTGCACCGACATCTGCTCGCGCTTCAGGCCCTTCGGATAGCCCTTGCCGTCCATGCGCTCGTGGTGGCCGCCCGCGTACTCGGGCACCTTGGTCAGGTGGCGCGGCCAGGGCAGCGCTTCCAGCATCTTGATGGTGGCGACGATGTGGTGGTTGATGACCTTGCGCTCGTCGTCGGTGAGCGTGCCGGCGCGGATGGTCAGGTTCTTCACCTCGTCGTCCGACAGGAAGGGCATGTCGCGGCCTGCCACGTCGCGCCAGCGGTAAGCGGCGATGCGGCGCACGCGCGCGATGTCCTCGTCCTTCATGCGCTCGCCGCCGATGTTGCAGCACTGCAGGAACCTGCGATCCTCCTCGAGCTGGTCCAGGCGCGCGCGCGCCTCGCCGGCGGAGATCTCCTTCTTCAGGGCGAGGATTTCGAGATCCCGCTTCAGCACCTCGAAGCGCGTGTCGATGAGATGAATCCGGTCGTAGATGGTCTCGAGCTTGGTGGCCTTGTCCACCACGTGCACCGGGGTCGTCACCTTGCCGCAGTCGTGCAGCAGGCCCGCGATCTTCAGCTCGTAGCGGTCCTTCTCGCTCATCTGGAAATCGCGCAGCGGGCCTTCGCGCGTGTCGTTCACCGCCTCGGCCAGCATCATGGTGAGCTGCGGCACGCGCTGGCAGTGGCCGCCGGTGTAGGGCGACTTCTCGTCGATCGCGGAGTTGATCAGGTTGATGAACGACTCGAACAGCTGCTCGAGCTGGTTGATCAGCATGCGGTTGGTGAGCGCCACCGCGGCCTGCGAGGCGAGCGACTCGGCGAGGCGCTGGTCGGAGGCGGAGAACGCGGCGATCTGGCCGGTGCGCGGGTCGCGCGCGTTGATCAGCTGCAGCACGCCGATGGTCTCGTGCTCGTGGTTGCGCATCGGCACGGTGAGGAACGACTGCGAGCGGTAGCCGGTCTTCGAGTCGAAGGCGCGCGTGCCGGAGAAGTCGAAGCCCTCGGCGGCGTACGCGTCGGGAATGTTGACCGTCTTTCCGGTGAGCGCGGCGTGCGCCGCCACCATGCTGTGGTTGGGCTTGCCGTCCTTGTAGAGCTGGATCGGGTAGAACGGCACCGGGTTGCCGCTGGTGCCGCCCAGGTAGTACTTGAGCGAGGTGGTGCGCACGATCTCGAAGCGCAGGGTCTTGTCCTCGGCCAGCCGGTAGAGCGTGCCGCCGTCGGCGCGCGTGATGGTCTTAGCCGCGGCGAGGATCGATTCCAGCAGCCGGTTGATGTCGCGCTCGGCCGAGAGCGAGGCGCCGATCGCGTTGAGCTGCTCGAGGCGCTGGCCGAGGTCATCGGCGCCCAGCGCTCCGAGGCGAAGGCTGGCGCTGGTGTCGATGAGGTTCACGGCGCTGCTACTTGACGCAGACGGCGCGCACTTCTTTCATGTGGGTGACGCCCATCAGGCATTTCTCCATGCCGTCCTGCTTGAGCGTGCGCATCCCGTCCTCCAGGCACTGCGCGAGCATCTCGGCCACGCGCGCGTGCTCCTGGATCAGCTTCTTCAGCTTGTCGGTGGCGATCAGGAGCTCGTGCAGGCCGCAGCGTCCCTTGAAGCCCGAGCCGCCGCACTTGTCGCAGCCGACCGGCTTGTAGAAGGTGAGCTGGCCCTTGTCGTTGCCGTACTGCCGGATCCAGTCCTTGTACACCGCCTCCATCGAGCCCTTCGGGTCGGCCTTGAAGCGCGCGGTGGCCATCAGCTCCTCGCAGTACTCGCGCAGGAACGCGGTGAGCTCGGCCGATTCCGGGGTGTAGGGCTGCTTGCAGCTGCACATGCGCTTCGCCAGGCGCTGCGCCAGGATGCCGAGCAGCGCATCGGAGAAGTTGAACGGGTCCATGCCCATGTCGAGCAGGCGGGTGATCGATTCCGGCGCCGAGTTGGTGTGCAGCGTGGCGAACACCAGGTGGCCGGTGAGCGAGGCCTCGATGCCGGTGCCGGTGGTCTCCTTGTCGCGCATCTCGCCGACCATGATGATGTCCGGGTCGGCGCGCAGGAACGCTTTCATCACCGCGGCGAAGTCGAGGCCGGCCTTCTTGTTCACCTGCACCTGGCGCAGGCCCTTCTGCGTGATCTCGACCGGGTCTTCCGCGGTCCAGATCTTGGTGTCGGGGGTGTTCAGGTACTTGAGCACCGAATGCAAGGTGGTCGTCTTGCCCGAGCCGGTCGGGCCACACACGAAGAACAGGCCGTAGGGCTTGGACACCGTGCCCTGCAGCTGCTCGAGGTTGCGCGCGGTGAAGCCCATCTTGTCGAGCGGAATCGGCTCGCCGGCGGCGAGAATGCGCATCACGATGTCCTCGACCCCGCCCGCGGTCGGGATGGTGGCGACGCGCAGCTCGATGTCGAGCGGGCCGAACTTCTTGAACTTGATCTTGCCGTCCTGCGGCTTTCTCTTCTCCGAGATGTCCAGGTCGCACATGATCTTCAGGCGCGCCGCGATTGCCGCGCGGTAGCTCGCCGGAATCTCGATGTAGGGCCCGAGCGAGCCGTCCTTGCGGAAGCGGATCTCGGTCTTGGCCTTGCCCGGATAGGGCTCGATGTGGATGTCCGACGCCCCCTGGTTATAGGCGTCGATGATCACCTTGTTGACCAGCTTCACCAGCTCGTTGTCCGCCGCGGCCGAGACCTCGTCGTTCGAAGAGCCCTCCAGCACCTCGCTCGGGTCGTCGCCCATGGCGCCGAGCAGGTCTTCCACGTTGCCCAGGTCGCCGCCCGCCGGGCCCGCCTCCGCGCCGTAGAACTGGTTGACGGTCTCCTTGAAGTCCTTCTGCGTGGTGACCTTGTAGAGGATGCGCGCCTTGGGAAACACGTTGGCGGCGATGCGCGAGGAGCGGATGCGCTCCGGGTCGAGGCACAGCACCGTCAGGCCCTCTTTGGCGTCGTCGATCGGCACCCACTGGTTGGCCTCGACGTATTCGCGCTTCAGGTTCTTCAAGAGCTCCGCCGGCTTGACGCGGTCGCTCTTGAACGCCTCGTACGGCACGCCGAAGAACTTGGAGAGCGCGGCGCCGATCGCCGGGATCTTGACCTGGAACTCGTCGGTGAGGACCTGCTCGATGTCGATCGCCTTCTTGCGCGCCTGGCGCGCGGCGAGCTCGAACTCGCCGGCGGAGAGCACCGCGTCGGCGATCAGGTAGTCGTACTTGGTCTTGGCGACCTGCGGCTTCTGGCGCTGCTTGAAGGCGATGGCGAGGGTCTGCGACAGCTCGCTCACGCCGTCCTCGGCCAGCGCGCCGAACGGGATGCCGGCCTTGTTGTTGATGATCTGGATCACGCCGATCAGGTCGTTCGAGCCCGATTCCAGGATCGGCGCCACCAGCATCTGCTTGGTGCGGTAGCCGGTGCGCTTGTCGACCTCCTGCAGGAAGCGCAGGTTGCCGTTCAGCGCGCGCAGCTCGTTTTCGTCGTAGACGTCCTTGATGTTCGCGGTCTTCTTGGCGAGCGCGACGTAGCCGGCGATCGAGTGCTCGGCGATCGGCAGCTTGAGGTCCTTGAACGAGTTGAGGCCGGTCTTGACCTTGGAGACGATGGACTGCTTGTCCTCGCCCATCGAGTAGATCGTCAGCCGGTCGGCGTTGAACAGCGCGCACACATCCGCGCTCACCTCCAACATGATCTCGTCGATGTTGTTGGTCGCGTGGATCTTGTTGGTGACCGCCTGCAGCTGCTTCTGGAACGCGAGCCGCGCGGCGACATCCGTCTGCGCCGAGGACTGCTGGCTCAGGACTGCGCTCATTTCCCCACCCCTCCCTGCGAACTACTTATTGCTAGACTTGACATGTTAAGCCCAGCCCCCCTGATTTTCAACGAATTTCCGGTTTCTCCACAGCTTTTAACCCGCCCTCCAGGAGCCACACTTTGAAACCCCTTTGGGCGAACAGGAACGCCGCCGCCGCGCTGCGCCGGCCGCTCTGGCAGTAGGCAATGTAATCCTTACCACGGTCGAGCACCGCGAACATATTCCTCACTTCGGCGAGAGGAACGTTGATCGCGCCGGGCAGCTTGTCGTACTGGTATTCCGACGGATAGCGCACGTCCAGCCAGAGCGCGCCGCGGCGCACGCGCTCGGCAGCGTCGTCGTAGCCGATGCGGCGCAGCAGCGGCTCACGCAGCATCTCGTTGAAGTGGTTGCGATTCAGCCGCAGCAGGTAGCCCGAGGTCAGCGCGCTGACGCTTGCGTTGCGCTTGGCTTCCGAGACCAGCGCTTCCTCGCCGAAGGCATCGCCGGACTTGAGCTCGGCGAGCATGACCTCCGCGCCGCCCACCAGGCGCCCGACCTGGAAGCGCCCGGACTCGATCAGGTAGTAGAAGTCGCCCTCGTCGCCTTCGCGGATCACCGTATCGCCGCGCGCAACTTTTACACGCTCGAAGCGGCGCAGCAGGTCGTCGATGCGGGCCGCGGGCAGCTGGGCAAAAATTCCGGCGCGCAGGCTGCCGAGCGAGAACGGGCCGCTCGAGCGCAACGGATCGCCCCGCAGCCGGGCGATGGTGCCCTCGGGATCGGAAGCCGCGACCTGGTCCCAGGTCGCGAGGATGTCGAGCAGATCGTCGTCGATGATGATCACCTCGACGTCGGTAATCGCCTTGGCGCGCGAGAGCTTCTCCCGGCGCCGGTTGAGCGCGTGGCGCGTCTCCTCGCTGCCGCCGACCACGACCAGCGTGCCGCCGCCCTCGAGCGCCAGCAGCACTTCCCCGGTGAGCAGGAACACCGAATGACCGCCCTGCAGGCGCCCGGCCAGCGGGTCGGCGCCGCGCTGCACGCGCTCGGTCTGGGCGACCTCGGCGAGCTCGGCGATGCGTTCAGGCGAGAGTCCGGCGAGGGGCGCGAGGGCGGAAAGCTGTGTCGGCGTGGCTTTCAGAATTCCAGCACCAGGTTGTTTTGCAACATCCGGGGCCGGAAGGTTCCTGCGCATTCCTCGATCTCGAGCATGGTGGGCTCGATCTCGCCCGGCTTGAGGTGAGTGATGTAGATCTCGGCGTTGCGCTCGAGCTTGCCGAGCTCCTCCGCCAGCGTCTGCGGGCAGAGGTGGCGCGACACTTCCGCCAGCTGGCGCTCCTTGTTGGAGAACGCGGTCTCGATGATCAGGAACTTGAGGTTGGCGATGCGGTTCACCACGCGCCACAGGGCGTCGTTCGGCCCGGTGTCGCCGGTGAACACCAGGCTCGCGGCGCCGCTGTCGAGGTGATAGCCCACCGCCGGCACCGTGTGGCGCGCCGGAATCGGCGTGATCTTGCGCTCGCCGAGCGTGATGACCTGGCCGACCTCGATCGCCTGGTAGCGCAGGAACGGCGCCTGCGGCGTCGGGATCTCGGTGAAATCGGGCCAGATCGCCCAGTTGAACAGATGATTCTTCAGGATCTCGATCGTGGCGCTGGTGGTGTAGACGGTGAGCGGCTTGGAGCGCATGCCGCCGACCGTGTCGACCAGGAACGGGATCGACGCCACGTGGTCGAGGTGCGAGTGGGTGACGAAGATATGGTCGATCTGCGACAGCTCCGCGAGCGTCAGGTCGCCGACGCCGGTGCCGGCGTCGATCAGCACGTCGTTGTCGAGCAGGAACGAGGTGGTGCGCAGGTGGCGCCCGCCGATTCCGCCCGAGCATCCGAGCACGCGCAGCCGCATGGCGTGGAGGCGCTTCCCTACTTGTCGTCGAACACGGTTACGCCGTCCCAGTCGGAAGGCGGCGGGTTGCGGCGCTTGTCCTGCACCTTCTGCAGGTAGATTCCATACAGGCCGCAGCCCGGATTCATGGCGAGCAGATGGCCCAGGCTCATGTCCGCGGCATCCCAGTCGCGCGCGCGATAGGCGTGCAGCACCTCGCTCCAGAGATGCAGCTCGTCCTGCGGGATTTCCCCTTCCAGTCCGAGAGGCTCATAGATGGTGATGGCCTCGTCTTTCCCCTTGACCTTGACCCGGTCGATTTCCCTGAATACCACATCTTGGACCCGGCTGCGCGTGGCCTCGCCGACCAGGATCCCCACGCCATAGGCTTTTGTCCGGCCCTCCAGCCTCGAAGCTACGTTGACCGCATCCCCCATCGCAGTATAGGCACGGCGCAGACGCGAGCCCATGTCGCCGACGCGCACTGTGCCGGAATTCACACCGACGCCGATTTTTAACGCCGGCCAGCCGCGTTGCGCGAAGCGCGCGTTGAGCGGCGCGCACTGCCGATGCATCGCGAGCGCCGCGAGCACCGCGTTGCGCGCGTGCTGCGGGTCGTCCAGCGGCGCACCCCAGAACGCCATGATCGCGTCCCCGATGTACTTGTCGAGCGTGCCGCGGAAGCGGTTGCGGATGATCACGCTCATCTCGGTGAGATACTCGTTGATGTACTCGCGCAGCGCATCGGGGGTGAGCCCCTCCGAGATACCGGTGAAGCCGCGCACGTCGGCGAACAGGATCGTCAGTTCCGCGCTTTTCGGCTGCATGTCGTACTTCGCCGGATTGCGCGTCATCTGCGCGACGTGCTCGGGCGGCGCGTACGCGCCGAACAGACCGATGATCTGGCGCTTGGAGCGCGACTCGACGAAATAACCGTACGCCATGTTCATCACGTAGATGGTGGCCGCGACCAGCACCGACGCGGCGAGCGGCAGCACCAGGCCGTAGTTCCACACCATCAGGTTGAAGGCAGCGACGAGCGCGATACCGAGCGCGGTGGCGATCGTCGCCCACAGCGCGGAAAGGCGCGGAACGAGGAAGGCGAACACGATGCCGCCGATGATCAGCAGCGCGACCTCGACGCCGATCACGTAGAGCGGCTGCTTCCTCACCTCCTGGTCGAGGATGCCGGCGATCATGTTGGCGTGGACCTCCACCCCGGGAAAGACTTCCGCCACGGGCGTGGCGCGCATGTCCTGCAGCGTCGGGGCGGTGGTGCCGAGAATGGCGATCTTGTTCTTCAGCAACTCCGGCGCGACGCGGTCCTTGATCACGTCGGCCAGCGATACGTAGCGGAAGGCGCCGCGCGGACGATAGGGAATCAGCGCCGCGGCGGTCTCGTCGACCGGAACCTCGAGTGCGCCGATGCGCAGCCATTCGAGCTGCGCGGCATTGTCCGGCCCGATCACGATCTCGGGCGGCTTGCCGGTCTGCGTCGCCAGCAGCGCGCGCACGACCGCCATCGACAGCGACTCGTAGTACTGGCCCTCGTATTCGATGACCAACGGCACCCGGCGCAACACGCCGTCGAAATCGGTGACCGGATTGATGTGGCCGGCGCCTGCCGCACTCTCCAGAAGCACCGGCAGATTGCCGGTGTACCCGAACGTCGCCGGAAAGAAGGCGCGCCGGCCGTCGAAGGTCCCTTTCGCCAGCACCGGCGATGGCAGCGCGTTCGCTTTCACCGCGCCCGCGTCGAAATTGAAGTAGTAGCCGAGCACCACCGGCCGGTTTTTCATGCTGGCGGCGAAGCGGGCGTCGAAGTCGAGCTCCGGCCGCAGTCTCGCGTAAGCCGCCTGGAAGGCAGGAACGTCGCGCGCAATCCGGTCGAGCACCGCCACGCCCGAGCTCGGGTCGCGCTCGGCCCACACCACGTCGAAGCCGAGCACCGCCACGCCGTAGCGATCGAACAGCTTGTCGGTGAGCTCGGCCATCAGGCGCCGGTTCCAGGGCCAGCGGCCGATTTCGCCCAGGCTCTTCTCGTCGATGTCGAGGATCACCAGGCGCTGGTCGACCTCGCGCGCCATGGTCGCGCGCAGGCGCGTGTCGTAGATGATGTGGTCGAGCTGGGAGACGAAGCGCAGCTTGCCGTCCGCGGTGGGGAACCAGCCCGCGGCGTGCGCTACGAAGAAAAGCGTGATCGCGAGGCCGAGCGCGACCCTCAGATCAAGCCTTGAGGAAGAACTCCATCTTGACGCCGGCCAGCTCGATGACGTCGTGGTCCTTCAGGGCATGCGGCGCGGCGCCAATCTGCTGGCCGTTGACCGTCGGGCGGTTGGCGCCCTCGACATGGGTGATGAAGTAGCCGGCCGGGCGGCGCGTCAGCACCGCGACCTGCACCCCGGGCTTGCCGAGGGTGGTGAGCGGCTTGGTGAGCTCGAGCTCCTTGCCGGCATTGCCGCCGGAGAGCAGCTGGATCGCGCCGAGCGGCTGGCCGGGACGGCCGGCGGGCGCGGCCGCCGGGGCCGCGGAAGGCGCCGCGGCCGGGGCGGGCATGGTGGCGTCGGCCGGCTTGATGG
>Ga0247825_10000311_pt1 | contig 30042 bp, 26 predicted proteins | sample 13C_Vanillin_Day_FD_194413 | JGI IMG/M metagenome (GOLD analysis project Ga0247825, IMG submission 194413) | Soil microbial communities from agricultural site in Penn Yan, New York, United States - 13C_Vanillin_Day48 | ecosystem: Environmental > Terrestrial > Soil > Agricultural land | place... | reverse complement strand
GATGATCGAGCCACGTGGTGATCACCGTCTCGGTATCGTCACGATCGATGAGCGGCACACCAAGCGGCGCAAACGGATGGGTCCATCCAGTCAGCATCGGCACAAGACCGCCCTGCGGCCGTTCGATTCGTGCCGGAAACAGTCCTGTCAGGCGGCCTGTTGTAGAGCGCACAAGCACCGCCCCCGCGCCAGCGCCGAAAACCTGCGCGGCGGCGATCATGAAAGCCGGATCATAGAACACGTTGGGCTCGGCCGCTCGGGCGGCCAGCGCGCGGATTTCATCTGTCAGCGGCACGAGCGCGGACAAGCCACACCATGCAGTGCTGGAGGCATTGCCGAGCGGGGCGTGCATGGTGCTGAGCGCGCTCAAGGCTGCTTCGGACGGCCCAGGATGAACGCGTGGAAGCCGAGACGCCGCCGGGTGACCAGGAACAGCAGCGCCGATTCAACGACCAGTGCCGTGGTGGTGGCGACGGCGGCTCCTTCCACGCCTATCCACGGGATCAGTACGACGCAGAGCACGATGTTGAGCACGAAGGCTATGGCATAGACCATGGCGCAGATGCGCTGCTCGCCGAGCATGCTCAGCAGCCGCTCGACCGGGCCGAGCGCTGCGCGCGCCAGAAGGCCGATCGCGAGAATCATCATCAGGTGGTGGCCGTCGACGAACTTCGCGCCGAACAGCCAGAGCAGCATGCGCCCGGCCGCGAGGACCACGAGGCAGGCCGCAAGCGAGCCCCAGAACACCCAGCGGACCGAGTCGGCAAGTATGGCTTCGAGCCGGGCGCGGTCGTTCGCGGTGTGATACTCGCTGAACCGATGCGCCACCGCAGCCGACACCGCGAAGTGGACGAAGGAAATCAGCGCCAGCGTCTTCGCCGCCGCATAGTAGATCGCGACGTCGTCCGGCGAACGGAACTGCTGCAGGATCAGGATGTCGACGTTGGTCAGGAGGACGTAGAAGCCCTCGACGAACAGGATCGGCAGCGAGACCGAGAGCCACACCCGGGTGTCGTGGGCCTTCGGTCCGGACTCGACGGTCTGCCGGAGCTTGCGGTTGAGCAGCAGCGTCTGCCCGATGGCGGTCACCATTAGCGCGATGCCGACCGCGAACACCGCCGTCTCCGCATTGGCCGGGAAGCTGAGCAGCCAGGCCGCGCAGACCAGCACCAGCATCACCAGATGCCGGAGCACGTAAGGCGGCAGCAGTGCGATGTGGATCCAGTTGTAGGAGCGGGCGATGCCGTCATGGATTTGCATGATCGCGTAGAACGGCAGCGTCACCAGCGCGACCGACAGCGGCACGACGAGATAGCCGGCGATGTACGGCTTCACCAACTGGATCAGCAGCACGCCGACCGCCGCGACCAGTGCCGCGCTGCCGACCGTGATCCAGCGGCTGCGCGACAGGTAGCCGCGCAGAAGGTCATGCGCCTTGCGCCGGGTGTATTCGGGGATGAAGCGCTGTGCGGCGGTTGCGAGACCCATGTCGGCGAGGTCGCCGATCATCAGCACCAGCGTCCAGACATAGACGTAGATGCCGAACTCGAAACTGCCCAACCAGCGCGCGAGCAGGATCTGCGACAGGTAGAGCAGGCCGGCGCTGAACACGCGGATCAGGAACGCGCCGCCGGCGAATTTCTGGGCGAGCGAACGGTCGCTGCGGTCGGCCAGCCAACTGCGGACCTGCGCAGGAAGGCCGGCAAGCGTCATGCGCGCCGGACGATCCGGATTTTGCGACTCGGTCAACGCCACCTGAACACTCCGGCAACACCGCGTCCGGACGCGGCACTTCGAAGGCTCAGGCCTAGCAAGGAACCGTTAATATCCGGTTTGGCGGAACCCTCCGGTTCAGGCCGGAATTGCAAGCTCCGCCAGCGTTTTCTCGACGATCCTGCGTTCGTCGGGGCCCAATGCGGGCTGCGGAGGGACGGGATCGCCGACATCGTAACCTTGCGTTTGCAATCCCGCCTTGATGCAGGCGGCGAGATTGAAACGGGCGAAGGCCTCGTTGATGCCCCAGAGCTTTCTCTGAAGCGCCATCGCCTCGTCCCAGCGCCCGGCGCGGCAGAGGTCGTAGAGGCGGACGCTTTGCCGCGGCACCACGCAGGCGGGTCCGGCCATCCAGCCGACGCCGCCGATCAACATGACGGCCGCGGGAATATGCGCGGAGGCGGAGAACACCTTCATGTCCGGGCAGCGGTTCATAATCGAGAGGAGCCGGCCGGTGTTGGTGGAGGCGTCCTTGATGTAACGAATGCGCGGGTGTGCCGCGAGCCGCGCGATCACGTCGAGCGTGAGGTCGCTGCGCTGGAACTGCGGATTGGTGTAGAGCACCACGGGGATGTCGACCGCGTCGGCGATGGCGCGGAAATAGGCTTCGACCTGCGCGTCCTTCAGCGGGAAATAGGATTCGAGAATGGCGAGGATGCCGTCGGCGCCGAGCCGCTGATAGCTCTTCGCCTGCGCGACCGCGTCATCGGTCGCTGTCGCCGCAACGCCCGCGATCACCGGCACGCGCTTGTTCGCCGCCTCGATGGTGGCCTGCACCACGGCGGTGCGTTGCCCGGCATTGAGATAGGCAAACTCGCCGGTCGAGCCGAGCGGAGTGAGGCCGTGCACGCCGGCCTTGATCAGATCGTCGGACAGCCTGCCCAGCACATCGGTCCTGATGCGGCCGGAGGTGTCGGTCGGAGAGACGAGATAGGGAAAGACGCCGTGGAAGTCGGTCATGATGCGAAGGTGTGTAGCATCAATCCTCGCTCGCCTTGAAGCGGCTCATGCCTTTCAGCGCGAATGGTGCGACGAGCGCGAGCAGCGCGATGCCGAGCAGCGTCGCCGACATCGGGCTCTCCAGCAACACCATGGGATCGCCGAGGTTGATCTGCAGCGCACGTCGAAGCTGGCTTTCCGCGACGGGCCCGAGGATCAGCCCGACCACGACCGGCGCAACCGGATAGTCGAAGCGCCGCATCAGGAAGCCCAGAACGCCGAAGGCTACGAGCATCGACAGTTCAACCACCGAAGGCTTGGCGGCAATGGTGCCCATGGTCGCGAACACCAGGATGCCGGCGTAAAGCCACGGCGTCGGAATTGCGAGCAGGCGCACCCACAGGCCCACCAGCGGCAGGTTGAGGACCAGCAGCATCACGTTGGCGATGAACAGGCTGGCGATCAGGCCCCAGACCAGATCGGGCTTTTCGGCGAACAGCAGCGGCCCGGGATTGAGACCATATTGCTGGAAGCCCGCGAGCAGCATCGCCGCGGTCGCCGAAGTCGGCAATCCGAGCGTCAGCAGCGGGACGAGCGTGCCGGCGGCGGAGGCATTGTTTGCGGCCTCGGGTCCGGCGACGCCTTCGATCGCGCCCTTGCCGAATTCTTCCGGGTGCTTGCTCAGGCGGCGCTCGGTCGAATACGACAGGAAGGTCGGGATCTCGGCGCCGCCCGCCGGTAATGCCCCGATCGGGAAGCCGAACATCGTGCCGCGCAGCCATGGCTTCCACGAGCGAGCCCAGTCGGCCCCTGTCATCCACAGCGAGCCACGCACCGGCTCGATCTTCTCCTCGCCGTGATGGCGGCGCGAGGCGACATAGAGCGCTTCGCCGACCGCGAACAGCCCGACCGCAAGCGTCGTCACCTCGATGCCGTCCAGCAGCTCCGGAATACCGAACGACAAGCGCGGCTGGCCGGTCAGCTTGTCGATGCCGACCAATCCCAGCGTCAGCCCGATCATCAGGCTGGTCAGCCCGCGCACCGGCGAGGATCCGAAGGTCGCCGACACCGTGACGAAGGCGACGCACATCAGCGCGAAGTAGTCCTCCGGCCCGAAATTCACCGCGACGTTCACCAGCCACGGCGCCAGAAACACGATGCCCAGCGTCGCAAGCGTACCCGCGACGAACGAGCCGATCGCGGCGGTCGCGAGGGCCGGGCCGCCGCGGCCGGCCTTCGCCATCTTGTTGCCCTCCAGCGCCGTGACCATCGAGGCGCTTTCGCCGGGCGTGTTGATCAGGATCGAGGTGGTCGAACCGCCATACATGCCGCCGTAGTAGATGCCGGCGAACATGATCAGCGAGCCCGCCGGATCGAGCTTGAAGGTGATCGGCAGCAGCAGCGCCACGGTGAGGGCAGGGCCGATGCCCGGCAGCACGCCGACCGCGGTTCCGAGCAGCACGCCGGTCAGCGCATAGAGCAGGTTGATCGGCTGGGTGGCGATGGCGAGGCCGTGGATGAGGGACGAAAGCGCTTCCATGGCCGGACCTCAAAGCAGCCGTTCGAGGGGGCCGGCGGGCAGCGACAAGGTGAGAAGCTTGTCGAACAGCAGGTACACGGCGAAGGCCAGCACCGCGCCGATGACGAGGTCGGTGATCACCGCCTTGCGCCCGAACGCCGCCGCGGTCGCCGCGAACAGCACCGCGGTCGCCGGAATGAAGCCGCCGCCGAACGCGATGATCGCCATCAGCCCGGCGAAGCCGCCGAGGATGAGGACGATGGCCTTCGGGTCATAGCTCTCGCGCCCGGGAAAATCGCCGCGCCAGGCGAGCGCGAGATTGGCGATGGCGATGACCGCCATTCCCCCTGCCACCACGTAGGCCATCATCTTCGGGCCGAGGCCGTAGGTCGGGGCGATCTGCAGGAGCGAGGCGTCCCAGGCGGTGACCGCCGCGACGACCAAAAGAAAGACCGCGATGGCGATGGCCGCGCGGTCGGGTTGTTTTGTTTGTGCGTCCACACCGGCCCCCGTGTCCCGGGCGCAGTGCAGCGCGAAGCGATGCGCTGCAGACCGGGACCGTTACGAAATAATCCCTTTGGAACGGCCCCGGATCGGCGGTGCACCGCTTCGCGCTGCACCGCGTCCGGGGCAGGAAGCCGTGGTTACTTCACCAACCCAACCGTCTTCATCACGCCTTCGACGCGTTTCTGCTCGTCAGCGATGAACTTCGTGAACGCGTCGCCCGCCAGATAGGCGTCGTCCCAGCCCTTCTGCTTGAGCACTTCCTTCCAGGCGTTGGACTTCACCAGCTTGTCGACGAGGTCGGCGAGCGCCTTCTTCTGCGTGTCGTTGATGCCCGGCGCGCCGAACAGCGAGCGCCAGTTGGCCAGCACGAGGTCAATGCCCTGTTCCTTGAAGGTCGGGTAGTCGGTGCCGGGCAGGCGGTTCGCCGAGGTGACGCCGATGGCGCGAAGCTTGCCGGCCTTGATCTGGCCGTCGTATTCGGCGACGCCGGAAATGCCGGCCGTGACCTTGCCGCCGAGAATGGCCGCGAGCGACTCGCCGCCGCCGGAGAACGGCACGTAGTTGACCTTGGAGGCGTCGCCGCCGGCCGCGCCGACGAACAGCGCCGCCATGATGTGATCGACGCCGCCGGCCGAGCCGCCCGCGAACGTCACCTTGGCGACGTCCTTCTTCACCGCTTCGGCGAGGTCCTTGGCGTTCTTGATCGGCGAGTTCGCCGGAACCACCAGCACCTGGGTCTCCTCGGTGATGCGGGCGATCGGCGTGATCTGCGACAGCGACACCGGCGACTTGTTCATCAGAATCGCACCGACCATGACGAAGCCGTTGACCATCAGCTGATTGCCGTCACCTTTGGCGCTGTTGACGAACTGCGCGAGGCCGACGGTGCCGCCGGCGCCGGCGATGTTCTGCACCTGCGCGCTTTTGACGAGCTTCTCGGCGGTGAGGGCCTGCTGGATCGAACGGGCGGTCTGGTCCCAGCCGCCGCCCGGCGCGGCCGGCGCGATGATCTTCACTTCCATCTGGGCAAAGGCCTGGTTCGTGAATATCTGGCTCGTGAAGATCTGGGCCGCGAACACGGTCGCGCCCGCGATCAGCGCGCCCCGGCAAAAACGACGGACCGACAATGACATGGATGGCCTCCTTGGTAGCTCCCAAGGCTATTAAGGGCCGCTTTTGGAGCAACGTCCAGTGCCGTCCGGTGTGACCTTGGACTGTCCCGCGGGACTATCCGGCGAAGCCGCCGCCATCGAGGAACGACTGTTCTTCCGGGGTCGTGGCGCGGCCGAGCGCGGCATTGCGGTGCGGAAAGCGTCCGAAGCGGCGGATGATATCGGCGTGCAACTCCGCCCATTTCAGCGCCTCGGCGTCGCCGGTCGAGCGAAACAGCGCGCAGCAGCGCTCCTGGTCGGGCATGTGCTCGGAGTGCTCGAACGGCAGGTAGAAGAACGCGCGCTCCTGAACCGGCGTCTTGAGATCGAAGCCGCGCTCGATGGCGCGTGTGGCGACGGCGCGGGCGAGTGGATCGGCCGCGAAGGCGCGGGAGCTGCTGCGGAACATGTTGCGGGGGAACTGATCCAGCACGATAACCAGCGCGAGCGCGCCGTCCTGCGTCTTCTCCCAGGCGGCAAGTTCGACGCGCGCCGCGGCCTCATAGGTCGGAAGAAAACGCCTGCGAATCTCGTCGTCGAATGCGGTGTCCTTCTTGAACCACTTGTCGGGACCGGAACCGCGCCAGAAAGCCAGCACCGCGTCGGCGGACGCGGTCACAGCCGGACGTCCCCGTTCTCGATCTGCTGATAGAGACTTTTGTCGAGCCGCACGAAGCTCTTCGATTTCGGGTCGTTGAAATAGATCGGATCGCTGGTCAGGCCCGGGTTGAAGCCCTGGCGCACCAGGTCGCCCTTCTTCTGCTTGAAGGTCGAGGTCATCTCGAGCTGCTCCTGGATGCGCAGGAACATCGGCCGGGCGTATTCCGGCAGGTTCGCGCACAGATGTGCGTGCAGGCCTTTCAGATCGCACCCGTCCTTGCAGGTGATGGCGGCCATGCCGGCGCGGCCGTCGCGGCCGACCACGGTGACGCCGTAGACGTTGGCGTCCTCGATGCCCGGGAAGGTGTTGATCGCTTCCGAGACCTCCGAGGTCGAGACGTTCTCGCCCTTCCAGCGGAAGGTGTCGCCGACGCGATCGACAAAATAGAAATAGCCGCGCTCGTCCTTGCGCATCAGGTCGCCGGTGCGGAACCAGGAGTCGCCCTTGGCGAACACATCGCGAAGCACCTTGTTCTCGTTCTGCGCCGACGCCGCATAGCCTTCGAAACGGTTGCCGGGCTTGGAGGGATCGTTGACGATCCGGCCGATCACCTCGCCCAACTCGTTCGGATCGCAGCGCTCGCAGAAGCCCTCGGCGTTGCGGATCGGTTGCTGCTTCTCGATGTCAAAGCGCACCACCGCGATCGGGAAGCGATGCGCCACGAACCATGGCACGCGGCCGACCGCGCCGGGCTTGCCCTCGAAGTTGAAGATGTTCACGTTGCCTTCGGTCGCGCCGTAGAATTCGAGGATCTTCGGGATGCGGAAGCGTTTCTGAAATGCGTCCCAGAGATCGGGGCGAAGCCCGTTGCCGCAGGCGGCGCGGAGCCGGTGCTTGCTCTCGTTCGGGTGAGGCGGCGAGTTGACGAGATAGCGGCAGAGCTCGCCGATGTACTGGAACAACGTGCAGTCGTAGCGCACCACGTCGTCCCAGAATTCCCGCGCCGAGAACTTCTCGCGGATCACCACCGAGCCGCCGTTGAGCAGCACCGAGCCGATTGCCACCACGCCGCCGGTGGTGTGATACATCGGCAGGCAGTCGTACATGCGGTCGTCGGGCCTGGTGTCCATCACCCCGGCAAACGCACAGCTCGCGAGCATCACGCGGTAGTGGTTGATGTTGGCGGCCTTCGGCAGTCCCGTGGTGCCGGAGGTGTAAATGTAGAGAGCGCGGTCCTCGATGGTCAGGCTGGCGCGCTCCGAGGCGTCGAGCGCGTGACCGGGCAGTGTGTTGATCAGCGTATCGAGGCGCTGCATGTCGGCGCTCTCGCCGTGGGACCAGATCTTGGGGTTGGATTTGATCAGCGCACGCCCGGTGGCGAACACGTCGGCAAGCTCGGCCGCGACCACGACATGCTTCGGCTCGACGATGTCGACGCAGTGGGCGAGCGCCATCCCCACCAGATTGAAGTTGATCAGCGCCGCGACGCCGCCGGCACTGGTGATGCCGAGCCATGCCGCCATGTATTCCGGCCGGTTCGGCATCAGCAGGCAGACGCTGTCGCCCTTTTGCAGGTTCTGCTGCCGGCACCAGCGCGCATAGCGGTTGGCGCGCGCGGCAAGCTCGCGGTAGCTGAAGCGCTCGCGGTCGGAGATCAGCGCTGGCGCATCGCCGTACTTCTCCGCCAGTTCGGCGATGACAAACGGAAACACCCGCGTGGGATTTTTGGCGATCGGCGTCGTCATCTTGAGCGCGCGCAGCGCGCCCTTCAGGTAGATGACGTCGTTTTTCAGGTTATCGAGGAAGCTCATGCGTCCCGGAGCGCCTTCGGGGGGCGGTTCGTCGGATCGAATCACGACCGTCCGCGCATCCTATCATCGAAGGATAAACGAAAGCCTGCGGGGCGCCTTGCGGCGCCCGCGTGCACTGCAAAACACCAGGGTTCAGTGGCCGGTGGCGGCGCGTTTCTGCGTGGTCGAGTTGGGCGCGGCCGGTTTGGGCGCGGCCGAGGCGGTCGCCGTCGCAAGCTTGGGGCGCCGCCGCGGCAGCGGCACGTCGGCGAACTTGCCGGCTTTCGCGTCAGGCGTGGCGGTCAGCGGCGCCACTTCGGCGGCCCTCGCGGCCGACGGCGCGAAGCTCATCAGCGACGGGTTGTGCACGTCGGACGCGCCCGGCATGGAGCGGGTCGTGCGTCCCGGCTGGCTCGGCGGCGGCGCAAAGACGCCGGGCGGCGGAATGGCGGCGGTCTGCAAAGCCGGCGTCGGCGCGTGAATCGGGGCCTGCGCTTGGTTCTGCGCGGGCAGCACCGTGGGCTTGGCCGCAGCGGGCTTGGCAGCAGCGGGCTTGGCAGCAGCGGGAGCCGTCGCGACGGCCGCGGTCGCGGCTGCGGACCCTGGGGCCGGATCGAGCGGGGCGGTGTGCGGATCGCGGTTCATCGCCGCGTTGGTGCCGGCCTTGCCCTTGGCAAGCTTGCCGACCTTCGTGCGGGCGTCGGCGAACTGTGTTTCGGCGCTCTTCTTGGCCGGGCCGAGATAGACGGCAACGGCCTTGACCGCGCCGGGGCGCTCCTTGACCAGCGAAGAAGGCTTCACGCCTGCCGGCAAGCTCGAAAGCGAGAAGGCCTCGCTCGTCTCGTCGTCCGCGGTTTCTGCGGCCGGACGCTTGCGGTGCGGACCGCACATTTCGTCGCGCAGATCCGGCGGGGCAACATTGACCGGCTGCAATTGCTCCACCGAGCCGAGCGACGGCGTGAGCCAAGACAGCGCGCCGCGGCTGAAGCCGCGCTCGAGCAGACCGGCGGCCTTGGCACCGCGATAAGGCCCCGACTTCGCGCCGAGCACGACGGCGATCAGCTTCTTGCCATTGCGCGTCGCCGATGCGACGAGGTTGAATCCCGAGGCGCAGATGAAGCCAGTCTTCATGCCGTCGGCGCCTTCGTAGCGGCCGAGCAGCGTGTTGTAGTTGCGCATGACCTTTTTGCCCATCTGGATCGCATGGAGATTCCAGTAGAGCTCGTATTCCGGGAAATCGTGAATGAGCGCGCGCGCGAGAATCGCCAGATCGCGTGCGGATGAAATCTGCTCGTCGGCCGGCAGGCCGTTCGGGTTGACCCAGTTCGACTGGGTCATGCCGAGCCTGCGGCTCACCTGCATCATCTCGGCGGAAAAGCCCTCGACCGAGCCGGAGACGCCTTCGGCGAGCACCACGGCCATGTCGTTCGCCGACTTCACCATCAGCATCTTCAGCGCGTTGTCGACGGTGACCGTGCTGCCGGGCTTGAAGCCCATCTTCGAGGGCGCCTGCAAGGCCGCCCGCGAGGAGACGGTGAACAGGCTGTCGAGCGTGATGCGCTTGTTCCGAACCGCCTGGAGCGTGACGTAAGTCGTCATGACCTTTGTGACCGAGGCCGGATACCACGGCACGGAAGCGTTCTCGGCGAACAGCACCTTGCCGGTGTCGGCTTCGATCAGCAGCGCAGCTTCGTTTGAAGCCGCGGAGGCGCAATTGGCGCTCATCAGGATTGCGGTGCCCAAGGCCGCAACAAACATCGAGGGTCGAACAGGCGAGACGAAATTCACTGGCGGGGTCCGTTTCTGTTTGCGGGCCTCGGGACGAGTGTTGGTTCACCCGATGTTCGTACGATTTAAATCATAGGGCGGGCGGAAGGAAAAGCGTACCGTTGAGACGCCCGAACCCGGATTCGGGTTCATGGTTTATCGGGACGCGGAACTTTTTTCGCTTGGCCAGCCCATGACATGGTAAATCCCAGAGGAAAGCGACCAAAGTTCGGCAAGGAGGCCGCAATGACCGGCTGCATCGTTGGTTGGGCGCATACGCCGTTCGGCAGGCTCGACGGCGAGAGCGTCGAAAGCCTTGTGGTCAAAGCCGCGACCGCGGCGCTGGCCGACGCCGGAATCGAAGCAAAAGACGTGGACGAGATCGTGCTCGGCCACTTCAACGCGGGCTTTTCGCCGCAGGACTTCACCGCCTCGCTGGTGCTTCAGGCGTCGCCGGACCTGCGTTTCAAGCGAGCCCTGCGCGTCGAGAATGCCTGCGCCACCGGTTCAGCCGCCGTTCATGTTGGATTGAAGTCAATTGCCGCCAAATCGGCGCGCGTCGTCCTCGTGGTCGGCGTGGAACAGATGACCGCGACGCCCGGTCCGGAGATCGGCAAAAACCTGTTGAAAGCCTCCTACGTGCGTGAGGAAGCCGACATCGAGGGCGGCTTCGCCGGCATTTTCGGAAAAATCGCCGGCCTCTACTTCCAGCGCTGGGGCGATCAGTCCGACGCGCTGGCGATGATCGCGGCGAAGAACCACAGGAACGGCGTCGGCAATCCCTACGCGCAACTGCGCAAGGATCTCGGCTACGAGTTCTGCCGCAACGTCAGCGACAAGAACCCGTTCGTCGCGGGCCCTCTCAAGCGCACCGACTGCTCGCTGGTCTCCGACGGCGCGGCGGCCGTGGTGTTGGCCGATGTCGAAACCGCGCTCCAGTTGAAAAAAGCGATCGCGTTCCGCGCGACCGCGCACGTGCAGGACTTTCTGCCGATGAGCAGGCGCGACATCCTCAAGTTCGAAGGCTGTTCGGTGGCGTGGCAGCGCGCGCTGTCGGACGCAGGCCTTACGCTCGGCGATCTCTCGCTGGTGGAGACGCACGACTGCTTCACCGTCGCCGAGCTGATCGAATACGAGGCGATGGGTCTCGTGCCGGAAGGGCACGGCGCGCGCGCCGTCAAGGAGGGCTGGACGCAGAAGGACGGCAAGCTGCCGGTCAATCCGTCCGGCGGCCTGAAGGCGAAGGGGCATCCGATCGGCGCGACCGGCGTGTCGATGCACGCGCTTTGTGCGATGCAGCTTGCCGGTACCGCGGGCGACATCCAGGTGCGTGACGCCAAGCTCGCCGGCATCTTCAACATGGGCGGCGCCGCGGTCGCGAACTATGTGAGCGTGCTGGAGCGGATCAAGTAACGCGCTACTGCGCCGCGTCCTCGATGATGCGGCCCTGCGGCGGCTCACCGCCGCGCGGCGTCTTGCCTGATTCCTTGCCCGATTCCTTGCCCATGCCGTTGCCGGTGTCGTCGGCGACCAGGAACTGCGCCTTGGCGAGCTCCGTGAACGCGCCGCCGCGGCGGACCAGGTCGTCGAACGTGCCGGTCTCGACGATGCGGCCGTGATCGAACACCAGGATGCGCGTGGCGTTGCGGATGGTGGACAGCCGGTGGGCGATCACGAAGGTGGTGCGGTCGCGCATCAATTCGTCGAGCGCGGACCAGACCTTGATTTCGGTGGTGGCGTCGAGCGCGCTGGTCGCCTCGTCGAGGATGAGGATCGGCGGGTTCTTCAAGAGCACGCGCGCGATCGACAGCCGCTGGCGCTCGCCGCCGGACAGCATGCGCCCGCGCTCGCCGACCGGGGCCTCGAAACCCTCCGGATGGTTCTGGATGAAATCAAGCGCCTGCGCGCGCTCGGCCGCGGAGCGGATTTCCTCGTCGGTGGCATCGGGCTTGCCGACGCGCAGGTTCTCGGCGATCGAGCGGTTGAACAGCAGGACCTCCTGGAACACCACGCCGATGTTGCGGCGGAGCGGTCCGAGCTTGAGGCCGCGGATGTCCATGCCGTCGATCTTGATGGTGCCGGACTGCGGGTCGAACACGCGGTGCAGGAGCGCCAGCGCCGTCGACTTGCCGGCGCCGGTGGAGCCGACCAGGGCGATGATCTCGCCGGGCAGCGCCGTGAAGCCGAGGTCGGCCACCGCCGGCCGCTTGCCGTCGTAGGAGAACGACACGTCGGAGAATTCGACGAGGCCGCGCACCCGGCCGGGATCGACCGCGTCGGGCCGGTCGCGCACGGCGGGCACGGTGTCGGCGACCTCGAAGAACTCCTTGAGGCGCGGCGCGTCCAGCACCAGGCGGTTGGCGAAGCTTACCGCGTAGTCCAGGCGGTTGATCACCAGCCCGGCGAAGCTGGTGAAGGTGACGATTTCTCCGACCGTCGTGAGCCCGCGGATGTTCAGCCAGATGCCGATCACGAAAATCGAGAGCACGGTGAGCGTGGTCGAAGCCCGCGTCAGGACCGCGCATATGGCCCACCAGGACAGCACGGGCATCTGGGCGGAGAGCAGCTTGGTGACGACGCCGCGGATGCCGCCCACCTCGGCGTCGATCCGGGCGAAGCTCTGCACCAGGGCGACATTGCCGAGCGCATCCGACGCGCGTTCGGCGAGGTCGCTGTAGTGACGCTCCACCTCGCTCTGGCCCTTTTCGGCGCGGCGCACCACCAGCGCGGTCAGGCCTGAGAACACCACGCAAAGGATGATGAGGAGCAGTCCCAGCCGCCAGTTCAGGAACATCGACAACGGCAGCAGCACCAGGAGCGACACGAAGGCCGCGAAATGCTCGCGGAAGAAGCCGAGCCACAGCCACCACATCGAGTCGGTGCCGGTCAGCATGATCTTGAGCATGCGGCCGGAATGCACGGTGCCGTGGAAGCTCAGCGGCAGTTGCAGGATGTGCTCGAAGTAGTTGCTCATCACCACGTGCCGCTGGCGGTGCGCCAGCCGGTCGGCGTGGAGTGCGATCAGCGCGCCGCACACGATGGCGAACAGTCCGAACGCCACCCAGGCGCCGAGCAGCGTCGCGAGATCGGTCCAGGCGGGTGCCGAGCCGCGGGTCTGGGCGCCGGCCAGCGCATCGATGATGCGGCCGAACAGCACCGGCTCGGCGAACTGCGCGGCAGCCAGCGCCAGGTTGGCGACCGCCAGCGTCCAGCCAAGGCGCGCTTCGCCGCCCAGCATTTCCAGGACGCGCGTGTACAATCGGACGAAGTTCATGATCGGGATATCAGGTTGTTATTGCCATCAAGGCACAGGAATAGCTTGCCCCCGGCGCAGCGTGCGCCCCCCGGTTGTATTCCGGGTCGATTATGAACATTAGCACAATTTGGCGCGGTGGTTTCCAGCGGCAGGCGGGCGTTTCCGGTCGGCCAAGTCAAATTCACCATGAATGTGGGAACTGAGCATAATTCTCAAACTTACCTCGTACATCGTGTGGTGGAAATAGACTATAAGATGCCGTAGCATTGTTTGCCCTGCTGCATCGTGCGCGTGCGGCAGGCTTCGAAGGGAACTGCGGGTGGCGACGACGGCTCTGACGAGCCTTGGTGGGACGGCGATTTCAATCCAGCCTTTGCGGACAGATCGACCATGACCAACATCCCAACCGAGCTCCTGCGGACACTGGTCGCCGTGGTGGACTTGCGCAGCTTTACCAAGGCTGCCCAATCCCTCGGCGTGACACAACCGGCGGTCAGCGCGCAGGTCAAGAGATTGCAGGGCCTTTTGGGCGCCGACCTGCTCGACAAGAGCGCGCCGGGCGTGAGCCTTACGTCGGCCGGCGAACTGGTCGTCAACTACGCGCGGCGGCTTCTGTCGATCAACGACCAGATTCTCGATATCGCGGGTCCGCGGCTTGCCGCGAAGACCATCCGCATCGGCACCACGGGAGACGTCACCGCGGCCGGCGCGGCGCTCGGGCTTAAATGCGCCCGCGCCAACCGGCCCGACCTGCATTTCCAGCTCTATAGCGCCAAGATCGACAATCTGCTGCGCGATCTGCGCGAAGGCGAGACCGACCTGGCGATCTGGGCGTCGACCAGCGGTCCGACGCAGGACACGCGACACGTCTGGACCGAACCGCTGGTCTGGGTGCGTGCGCCGTCGACCGTGGTCGACCCTTCGGCTCCGGTGCCGCTGGTGTCGTATGGCGAAGATTGCCTGCTCGGCCGGGCCAGCATGAACGCGCTGAGCAAGGCCGGACGCAACTACGAGAAGATGTTCGTCGGCTCCAATCTCATCGCGCTGGCCGGGGCGGTGGCCGCCGGCCTCGGCGTGATGGCGGTGCCGCGCAGCCGCGCCGATCTGCCGGGCATCGCGGTGTGGGAGAACGCGCCGCTGCCGAAGCTGCCGGATATCTTTTTCGGCATCTATGTGCGCGGCGGCGCCGAAGTGGAAGAGCGCGAGCAACTGGCCGACGCGATCGCGGCGGCGCTCAGCCCGCAAGCCGCGACCGGCAGCTTCGCTCAGGGCCAGCAGCACTCGGCGGCCTGATTTTCCGACAAAGACTTACGCCTGTGCGAAGCCCGAGCGCTGCGCCCAGCGGGTCGAGCGCGCCTCGAGAATGGCCATTAGCCAGTACATCACGATGCCTTCGACCGCGAGTGCGACCAGGCCTGCGAAGATCAGCGGCACCTGGAACTGCGCCTGTGCCTGCAGCATCAGGTTGCCGATGCCGCGGTTCGAGGCGATGCTTTCGGAGATCACCGAGCCGACAAAGGCGAGTGTGATTGCGATCTTCAGCGAGCCGAAGAAGTAGGGCAGCGTGCGGGGGATACCGACCTTGCGCATGATGTCGAGCTTGCTGGCGCCCAAAGCCTTCAGCACGTCTTCGAGCTCCGGCTCGATGGTGGCGAGCCCGGTCGCGACGTTGACGACGATCGGGAAGAACGAGATCAGGAACGCGGTGAGCACTGCCGGCACGAAGCCGATGCCGAACCACAGCACCAGAATCGGCACTACCGCCACCTTGGGAATGGCGTTGAAGCCGATCATTAGCGGATAAAGACCGGCATAGATCGAGCGCGACCAGCCGACGAGGAGGCCGAGCAGCAGGCCGAAGCCGACGGCGAGGCCGAAGCCGATCATCGTGGTCGAGAGCGTGAACAGTGAATTGCGGTAGATCGGTCCCCAGAACTCGACGAAGGCCATCGCGATGGCCGTCGGCGGCGGCAGGAAGAAGGTCGGAATCCCGAAAACGTGGACCGCCGCCTCCCAGACGATGAACATCACCGCCGTGTAGATCCACGGTGCGGCGCGGACCATCAGGTCCTTCCGGTTCATTGCCGCGCCCTCACGATGTGCCCGCGCAACTCGTGGACGATGTCCTGAAAGCCCTGCGTGAACGTCACTTCGAGATCGCGCGGCCGCGGGATCTCGATTTTCTTTTCGACCAGGATGCGGCCGGGCCGCGCCGACATCACGAACACCCGGTCGGCGAGGAACACTGCTTCGCGCAGGTCGTGGGTGACGAGGCAGACGGTGATCCTGCGCACGGCGTGCAGGTCGCGGATCACGCACCACAGCTCCTCGCGCGTGAAGGCGTCGAGCGCGCCGAACGGCTCGTCGAGCATCAGCAGCTGCGGCTCGTGAATCAGCGCGCGGCAGAGCGAGGTGCGCTGCTGCATGCCCCCCGACAGCTCCCACGGATATTTTTCGCCCTGGCCACGAAGCCCGACCGAGGTCAGAAGATTCTCCGCACGCGCGGCATACTCGGGGCGCCTGCGCCGCATCTGGCTGCGGTGCGGCTCGACGATTTCCAGCGGCAGCAGCAGGTTTTCCAGCGTGGTGCGCCACGGCAGGAGCGTCGGCGCCTGGAACGCCATGCCGGCGATCTTCACCGGCTTGCTCACCTGAGCACCCGCGACCTTCACGGTTCCCTTGAACGGGAACTGCAAGCCGGTCGCGAGCTTCATCAGGGTCGACTTGCCGCATCCGGAGGGGCCGACCACCGCGGCGAATTCGCCCTCCGTAATCTCCAGGGACAGTCCTTCGACCGCCGGTGCATCGGTCGCGCCGCCGTATGCGTGGCTGACACCTTCGAGGGCGACGAACGCACTCACGAGATCGCCCCCTTCGCGCCCCCTTGGACCCTCCGCCTCAGTTCGCCTTGCGGTCGGCAGCCGACGGCAGGAACGACGAGTCGAAGGCGTCGGCGGCCTTGGGCTTGGTGTTCTTGAACTCGTAGGTCAGCCCGATCTGGTCGATCGCCTTGGTCATCCGGTCGGCATCGACGCCGCCGTAGCCGTTCGCCTTCACCTCGGGCGTGACCATGTTGTCCTTGAGCGCCATGTTGAGACGCTCGAGTTCGACCGGCTTCTTGGCAACGTCGTTGCGCTTGATCACGGAGTCGACGGCAGTGGACGGATTGGCGATCGTGTCCTTCAAGCCCTTGGTGAAGGCGCGCAGGAAGCCCTTCACGGCTTCCGGCTTCTCCGCCGCGAACTTCGGATTCACGATGATGGTGTTGCCGTAGAGATTGACGCCGTGGTCGGCCATCAGCATGACGACGATGTCGTCCACCGGCACGCCCATCGACTTCAGGTTGATGAAGGACGAGAACGAGAAGCCGGTGATCGCGTCGACCTGGCCGTTCTGCAGCATCGGCTCGCGCACCGGGAAGCCGACCGCTTCGACCTTCACTTTGGAGGGGTCGATGCCGTTGGCCTGGGTGAAGATCTTCCACTGCGCCCACGCACCGTCCGGCGGCGGCGCGCCGAGCGTCTTGCCTTCGAGATCCTTCGGCTTGGCGACGCCGCGGCTCTTGCGGCCGACAATGGAGAAGGCCGGCTTGTTGTAGACCATGTACACGGCCTTGATCGCGTTCGCCGGGTTGGCGTCGCGGAACTTGATCAGCGAGTTGATGTCGCCGAAGCCCATGTCGTAGGTGCCCGACGCCACCCGGGTGATCGGCTCGAGCGAGCCCGCGGCCGTGTCGATGGTCACGTCGAGGCCTTCGGCCTTGAAGTAGCCCTTGTCGATGGCGACCAGGAACGGCGCCGAGGGGCCTTCGAACTTGAAATCGAGCGAGAATTTGATCGCCTGCTGCGCGGCGGCAGGGCCGGCCAGCAGGGCGGTCCCGACGGCGGCAGCCAGGACCAGCCCGGCGTGCCTGCGATTGATGGACTTGAACGGATTCATGTCGCTACCCCTTACAGTGTCTTCGGTTGGCTCTCGGACCCTGCTTCGATGGGTGGCCAGGTCGCGATGCGCTCACGATGTCGATTGCAGCACAGCAAAGAACATGCCGAATGAAAGAGCAAGATCGGTCCATGTCGCATGCCGTTGTGGTAGCCGTTCTGCACATGAGATCGCCAGCGTGCCGTTGCGGCAGGCAATACGTGCGCCGGCGATGCCGATAGGTTGGGACATGACCGCGAAAAGGTCCGACCACAGGACGTCCGAGCACCCGGTTGGAGTGGCCCGGTGAGCGCCGCTGCCAAGACACCTTCGGGCACACCTGCGGGGATACCGGCGGGTGCAAGCCTGCCGGCCTTTGCCGCGCCTTATGCGCCACAAGACCGGTTGATCGCCCCGGACCTGCTGGCCGCGGGTTCGCGTGGCGAGGCCGCCGAAGCGCGGATCGACGCCCGGGCGCGCCGGCTGGTCGGCGCGATCCGGTCCGGCTCGGGCGGACTCGGCGGCATCGAGGACTTCCTGCACGCCTATTCGCTGTCGACCAAGGAGGGCCTGGCCCTCATGGTGCTGGCCGAGGCGCTGCTTCGCATTCCCGACGCCGCGACCGCGGACGCGCTCATCGAGGACAAGCTCGCCGCCGGCGACTGGTCGGAACCGGATACCTCCGGCAACTTCCTGGTCTCGGCCTCGGCCTGGACGCTCGGCATCACCGCGCGCGTGATCCAGCCCGGCGAAACGCCGGAAAATATCGTCCAGAGCGTGCTCAAGCGCCTCGGCCTGCCGACGGTCCGGCTCGCCACGCGGCAGGCGATGCGGCTGCTCGGCTCGCACTTTGTGCTCGGCCAGACCATCGAGGAGGCGCTGTCGCGCGCGGGCTCGCACCGCGAATTCCGCTATTCGTTCGACATGCTGGGCGAGGGCGCGCGCAGCGCCGAGGACGCCAGACGCTATTTCGCCGCCTATGCCGATGCCATCGCGGCGATCGGTGCGCGTGCCGGCAATGCGGCGCTGCCGGCGCGGCCGGGCATCTCGGTCAAGCTCTCGGCGCTGCACCCGCGCTATGACGCCACCTCGCGCGGGCGCGTCATGCGGGAGCTTGCGCCGCAGGTGCTGGAGCTCGCGCGTCTCGCCAAGAGCCACGATCTCAACTTCACCGTCGACGCCGAGGAGGCCGACCGGCTGGAACTCTCCCTCGACGTGATCGGCAAGGTGCTGGCCGATTCCTCGCTCGCCGGCTGGGACGGTTTCGGGCTTGCGGTGCAGGCCTATCAGAAGCGGGCCGGCGCGGTTATCGCCTGGCTCAACGACGCGGCGCATGCGCTCGACCGCCGCCTGATGGTGCGGTTGGTGAAGGGCGCCTACTGGGACACCGAGGTGAAACGCGCTCAGGAGCGCGGCCTTGCCGACTACCCGGTGTTTACGCGCAAAGCCATGACCGACCTGTCGTTCATGGCCTGCATGCGGCAGATGCTCGCGGCGCGGCCGCGGCTCTATCCGCAGTTCGCCACCCACAACGCGCTCACCGTCGCGAGCGTGATCGAGGAGGCGAAAGGTGTCGAGGGCTACGAGTTCCAACGGCTGCACGGCATGGGCGAAGTGCTCTACGACGCCTTGCTGGCGGAACAGCCCGGCGCGGCCTGCCGGGTCTACGCGCCGGTCGGCAGCCATCGCGAACTGCTGGCCTATCTGGTGCGGCGGCTCCTGGAGAACGGCGCGAACTCATCCTTCGTCGCGGTCGCGGCCGATCCGAGCGTGCCGGTCGAGACGATCCTGAAGCGACCGCAGGAATGGATCGTCGACGCCGCGCACGCGCGCCATCCGCACATCCCGCTGCCGCGCGATCTCTACCGTCCGTCGCGGATCAATTCCTCGGGTGTCGAGTTCGGCGATCGCGCGGCGCTTGCCGCCCTGCTCCATGAAGTGGCCCAGAGCGTGCCGAAAGACGCCAAGGCCAGACCGCTGATCGACGGCGTGGCGGGCTCCGGCACCACGCGCGATGTGCTCTCGCCGATCGATCGCGCACGGGTCGGAGAGGTGACCGAAGCCGACACGGCGGCGGCAAGAAAAGCGATGGCCGCGGCGCAGGCAGGCTTTGCCGCCTGGAACGCCACCCCGGTCGAGCAGCGCGCCGAGATTCTGGAGCGCACCGGCGAGCTGCTCGAAGTTTCGCGCGGACGGCTGATCGCGCTGATGCAGGCCGAAGGCGGCAAGACGCTCGACGATGCGCTGTCCGAGCTGCGCGAGGCGGTGGACTATTGCCGCTACTACGCGGCCGAGGCACGCCGCGTCTTCGCGCCATTGCCGATGCCGGGCCCGACCGGAGAGTCGAACGAATTGCGCCATCGCGGCCGCGGCGTGTTCGTCTGCATCAGCCCGTGGAATTTTCCGCTGGCGATTTTTCTGGGCCAGGTGACGGCGGCGCTTGCCGCAGGCAACACGGTCGTGGCCAAGCCCGCCGAGCAGACGCCGCTGATTGCCGCCGAAGCCGTGCGGCTGCTGCATCAGGCCGGGGTACCGGTCGGCGCACTGCATCTGGTTCCGGGCGAGGGCAGGGTCGGAGCGGCATTGACCGCCGATCCGCGCGTTGCGGGCGTGGCCTTCACCGGATCGACCGAAGTGGCCCGCCTGATCAACCGGGCGCTTGCGGCGAAAGACGGCCCGATCGTGCCGCTGATCGCCGAGACCGGAGGCATCAATGCGATGATCGTCGACGCCACCGCCTTGCCCGAGCAGGTCGCCGACGACGTGGTGATGTCGGCGTTCCGCTCGGCGGGGCAGCGCTGCTCGGCGCTGCGGCTGCTTTGCGTGCAGGAGGATGTCGCCGACCGCATCGTCGAGATCGTCTCGGGCGCGGCGAAGGAGCTTGCGCTCGGCGATCCGCGCGATCCCGCGACCCAGGTGGGCCCGGTGATCGATCAGGAGGCCAAGGCGCGGCTCGACCAGTGGCTGGTGGCGATGGCGGCGCAAAGGCGCGTCACGATGCGCTGGGACGACGGCCGCGCGCTTCCCTCGCGCGGACTGTTCGTGCCGCCGTCGATGATCGCACTCGATCGCGCCCGCGATCTTCAGGAAGAGGTGTTCGGCCCGATCCTGCATGTCGTGCGCTGGCGCGCCGACCGGCTCGGCGAGTTGCTGGACGACATCGCCGGCAACGGCACCGGGCTCACGCTCGGCGTTCATACGCGCATCGACGCGACGGCGGACAAGATCATTGCGCGGCTTGCGAACGGCAATGTCTACGTCAACCGCAGCATGATCGGCGCGGTGGTCGGCACGCAGCCGTTCGGCGGCACGGGTCTCTCCGGCACCGGGCCGAAGGCGGGCGGTCCGGATTATCTCGGGCGCTTCACCGCGGGGCAGACGGTGACGATCAACACCGCGGCCGCCGGCGGCAACGCGACGCTGCTCAGCGAAAACGAATAGCCGATTTGGTTGCAAGGGTGCGACAAAACGCGCACCCGATCGCGCGCGCGAAGATGAACATCCGTTCCACTACATTACGAAAACATCATTTGCCACGGCCTCAATTCGCCCGAACGGATTCCTATCTTGCCGGTTGATACGCAGCCTCAGTCGAGGGGCGTTCACGAACGAAAGGGCGAAGTCATGTTGAACACTCGTAGTCGCGCCATTGCTGCCGTAACGGCGGCTGCGATTGCGCTCACCTCTGTTGCGGTTGCGCCTGCGACGGCTGCTCCGGCATCCAAGCCTCAAGTCGAGACCTCCGGCGCGACCGACTTCAGCTCGCAGCGCCGCCGCTACTACGGCAACGATCGGGCGGCTGCCGCCGTGATGATGGGCATCATCGGCGCGGTCGGCGCCTATGCCGCGGCGCGGGAGTACCGGAAGGCCCAGGAGTACCGCTATCGCAGCTACGACGACGGTGGCTACTACGGCGGTCCGCGTCGATACGGCTACGGCGGCCCGTATCGCTACTACGGTTACTGAAGTCTTCGATAGGCCGCCGCCCGAAGCGGCCGCGTTGTGAAGTTGAAAGGCGCCGGCTTGACCGCGGCGCCTTTTTTCTTGCGCGCAGGAGTTGGCATTAACCGACAGGAGACGCCCTCCGGTGTATGAAGGATACATGAGCGATTCGCTGGCGCGGTTGTTCGAACAGGTCGTGGCGGCCAAGGACGCTGATCCTGCGGTGTCGCGCACCGCCAAGCTCCTGCGGGCCGGCCGCTCCAAGATGGCCAAGAAGCTCGCCGAAGAGGCGATCGAGGTCGTCATCGACGCCATGAACGGCGATCGCGAGGCGGTGGTCCGCGAAAGCGCCGACCTGCTCTACAACCTCGTCGTGGTCTGGTCCGAAGCCGGTGTCCGGCCGCAGGAAGTCTGGGACGAGATGTCCCGGCGCGAGCGCCTGTTCGGCCTTGCCGAGAAGGTGCCGAAGAAGGTTCAGGGCAAGATCCAGGAGAATGCCGGCCGCCGCAAAGTGGTGATGCTGGCGAGCCGCCGGTCGCCCAAACGGCGCTGAACCGGGCTGGGTGCGTGGACAAATCCGGTCCTGGCCGCTAGGCAAGCGGCCCATGTTGAAACGACTGTACGACTGGACGCTGTCGCTTGCCGCCCGCAAGAGCGCCGAATGGTGGCTCGGCATCATTTCCTTCGTCGAGAGCTCGGTCTTTGTCGTACCGGCCGAAGCTCTGTTTTTACCGATGGGGCTGGCCCGGCCGGAGCGGGCTTACCGGTATGCACTGATCGCGACCGTGGGGTCCGTGCTCGGTGGCGTCGCCGGCTGGCTGCTCGGATATTACGCTTATGAGCTGATCGCCCGTCCGGTGCTCGAGTTCTATGGAAGTCTCGACAAATTTGAGATCCTGCGCTCGTCAGCGAGCCGCGACGCCATCCTGCTGATGTTGATCACCTCGGGCATAGCCCATCTGCCGCCCATGAAGGTGGTGACGATCCTTTCAGGTGCTGCCGCGATCAATGGCTGGCTGTTTCTCGCTTCAGCCATCGTGGCCCGCGGCGGCAAGTTCTTTCTCATCGCCTGGTTGCTGCGGCGCTACGGGGAGCCGATACGGCATTTCATCGAAAAGCGCCTTGGAATGATTGCGCTTGCCGGCGTACTGGTCCTCGTTCTCATCTACTTCGCGCTCAAGATGCTTTTGGGCTCGGGCACCTGACCGGGTCGGGGGTCGGGACCGGGGTCCCTTGCATTGGCTCGGGATGCCGGGCAAAGCGGACCCGCGTTTATCCAACTCGCCGCCAGCATGCGACTGCGCTATACTTGAACTGAGCTTCGCCGCCTGTCCTCAATTTCGCCATCGCCATCCGGCATCTGCGGGCGGCGCGGGGGGCTTCACGAGTGTGACGGCCGGTTGAATTGAGCATCATGCGCGGTTTTGTACTTCAGGGCCGGATCTGGACGCGCTGCGCCGCAGCGGCGCTCGCCTGCGCGTTGCTTGCGCCTGCCGCCCTGGCGCAGGGTGCCGCGCCGCCGCCCGCGCCCGAGCAGAAGCCGGGCGTGTTCCAGTCGATCGGCCGCTGGTTCGATCAGGGCGCGACGAGTTTTCGCGAACATCTTCAGGGCGCCAAGCGCAAGATGGACGACCTGGGCGACGAGGCCGCGGCAAACAGCAAGGCCTTCGGCGACGGGGCGGCCACGGCCGGCAAGAACGCCGCCGATGCCACCAAGGGCGCGGTCGACGGCCTGGCCAAGCTTCCAACGGCGCGCGTGATGAACGGCCGCGAGAAGTGCGCCATCGCGCCGAACGGCGCCCCCGACTGCGGCGCCGCAGCCGAGCAGCTTTGCAAAAAACACGGCTTCGCGTCCGGCAAGAGCATGGACTTCACATCGGCGGAGGAATGCCCGGCCCGGGCCTATCTCAGCGGCGGATCTCCCGCACAGTGCGTGACGTTCGTCAACCGCGCGATGTGCCAGTAAAGGCTGGATTCTTGCGTTTGCGCATGTGCTTTTCGGAAAACCGGTGCCCACTTTTCCGGGACATGCGCTAGCGCCGTGCGATTCCCGTCCCGCGCACCACCACGATCTGCGTTCGCTGGCCGGTGATCCCGAAATCGTCGTCGTTGATCAGCACGAGCGCGCCGTCTCCGAGGAGCGTCATGCCCTCGGTCTTGCCGAGGATCGCAGTGTGGTCCGCGGTGTCGAACCGGATGGTCTTCTTCACCGGCGTTATCTTCACGGTGCCGAGTTCGGTCTGCTCCAGGCTCGGACTGGTCGCCGCATCGTCCCAGCGGCTGCCCGCGATGTCGGTCGCGCCGGCGAGCTCGATCTCATAGAGCTTGGTCGTCTGCTCGGTGCGTTCGAGCACGATCAGCCGGTCCGGCCCGATTGCCATCATTTCGCTTAGGCGCGGATCGCTCTGCCTGTTTGACGGGTCGCGGCGGAACGTTTTCGGATCGTCGAGCGTGTAGACGTATTCGCCAACGACCTTCATGGTCGCCCGCTCGATCTTGAACAGCCGTGTGTTGCGCGCCTTTTGGTAGGCCGCGGTGTCCGGGTTCGCCAGCGGGTTCTGCATGATGAAATAGAGGAAGCGCTCGTCGGGCGAGATCGAGACGGCCTCGATGCCGCGATTGGCCTGGCGCCTGGCGATGATCGGCGGCAGCGAGCCGACCGCCTCGTAGGGGGCGCCCGTGAAATCGCCTTCGGTGCCCTGCGGCACGTGCCGCGCGATCAGCCGCCCGTCGGCGGAGCAGTGCACGAGCGACGGCCCGTTCTCGTCGCCGACCCAGAATGTGCCGTCGGACAGCTTCACCAGCCCTTCGACGTCGATGCCGCGCACGTCCTGCTTCAAGGTCGCGCCCTGGCCGTCGAGCGGCGTTTCGGTCGTTGCCGTGCGCAGCGGATTGGGCATGCCGTTGAGCGGCACGCCGTCGCGGTCCTTCAGCGTGACGACGTCGGTGACGCGGAACGTGCCGTCATCGAGCAGCAGCACGCGGTATATCGACGGCGTGTAGGATGGTGTCGGATAGACCCGGCCGTTCTTGACCTCTTTGCAGGTGCGCTCGGTGCCCGCCTGTTCCTTCATATCGCTGCAGGCGATGTTCGGGCCGCGGTCGCCGAGCGTCCAGATCACGTTGGGCGGATCGTTCGGATGGCGGAACGCGCCGCTGCCGATGCCGACGCTGAGATTGACCGTCTTGCCGCCCGGGAAGCTGTAGGGACCGATTCGCAGCAGCGTGTCGTCGCTGGTGTAGATGCGGCTGGTTACGTCGGCGCCCGGTGCTGCTCCGGCCAAGCCAGTCATCACGAGTCCCGTCAATATCGAAAACAGCTGCCGCTTCATGATCGAGTCCCCGCCATCGCGCCCGGCCTCAATCAATGCACCAGTTGTGACAAGGTTCGTGACAGGGAGGCGATGGCCTGGCCGCGGCTACGGCGGCGGGTCGAGGCCCTTCGCTTTGTAAACCGCCATCGCTTCCGGCGTTGTCAGGAAACGCAGCAGGGCGCGCCCGGCTTCGGGCTCCTTCGCCACCGTGCTCAGGCCCGCCGTGAAAAGAACGAAGCTGTTGATTTCCGGCGGCAATAAACCCAGCCATTCGATATTGGGCGTGTCGATCAGGGGAGGCAGCCCCGACACCACGAAATCGACTTCGCCTGCGGCGACCAGTTGGGCCGAGCGGCCCGGTCCGCCGGACTTGATCTTGGGCTTGACCTGATCGGCAATGCCGAGACGTTCGATCAGGCCCGCGACGAAACGCCCGCTGCTGCCTTCGCCGGAGGTGGCGATGCTGCTGGCATTGAGCAGGGACTGCTTGAATTTCTCGACAGTGCTGAAATCGGGCTTCGGCGAGCCGGCGCGCACCGCGACGCCGACGCCGATCTGGCCGAGCACGCTGCGAGAGGCGGCTTCGACCTTGCCCTTCCTGATCAGGCCTTCGACGTCGATGGAGAGAACGATGACATCGAACGGTTCGGCCGCCTCGGCCCTGGCGACAAGTTCAAGCGGCAGGGCCGAGACGGTGACGAGCTTGTGCCCGGTGCTGCGTTCGAACTGCGGTCCGAGAATCTCATAAGCGCCGCGGGCGGCGCCGGTGAGGAACACCTTGATCTCGGCGGATTGTGCCGGGCTGTGCATCATGCTTGCCGCGATCAACGCCACCGACCCAAATACCGCCGCTCGCAAATTCGCGACGCGTCTTGCCGTCCGCATGTCTGTCTCCACCGCGACCGAAGGGCCAGGCCCGTCGGTTGCGGGGAGATTAGCACGGCAGAACCGGAGTAAAACCGCCCGGCGGACGCGGCGGGCTAGCCGGCGCGCTTCTTCTTGCCCTTCTTGCTGCTCTTGCTTCCGCCCTTGGGCTGCAACGCGGTGGCGCACGACGGGCTGAGCTGCCGCCGCTTGACCTTGAGGCACTTCACGATGCGGTCCGCATCGGGGACGAACTCGCTGCACAGCCGCATCACGTCGGGCGTGCAGCGCTCGGCGGCATCGGGCGCCTGCGCTGCGGCAGGGGTCGATCCGGCGACGGACAAAATCGCCAGAGCTCCGGCGACGGCCCCAAGGATCGCGCCGGACAAATTCCATTTCATATTTTGCATGATTGAGCTTCGCCCTTAGTACTGTGCGGAGATGGGAAGGTCCTCGGCCGGGAACAGGCTGATGACCGTGTGGCCCTTGTCGGTGACGACGACCTCTTCTTCGATGCGCGCGGCCGAATAGCCGTCGGTCGACGGGCAGTAGGTTTCGAGCGCGAAGACCATGCCTTCCTTGATGATGGTCGGGTGATCCAGCGACACGACGCGGCTGATGATCGGCCGCTCATGCAAATTCAAACCAAGACCGTGGCCGAATTGCAACCCGAATGCCGACAATTCGTTCGGGAACCCGAACTTGTCGGCGGTCGGCCACACCTTCGCGATCGTGTCGGTCGACACACCGGGCTTAATCAGCGCGATCGCGTTGTCGAGCCATTCGCGGCACTGCTTGTAGGCGTCGCGCTGCGCCGGCGTCGCACGGCCGACGTTGAACGTGCGGTAGTAGCAGGTGCGGTAGCCCATGAACGACTGCAGGATGTCGAAGAACGCCTGGTCGCCCGGGCGGATCATGCGGTCGGTGAAGTTGTGCGGATGCGGGTTGCAGCGCTCGCCGGAGATGGCGTTGATCGCCTCCACATCGTCGGAGCCGTGGGTGTAGAGGAACTTGTTCACCTCGGCGACGATGTCGTTCTCGCGCACGCCGGGCTTCAGCTTTTCGTGGATCAGGTGATAGGCGCCGTCCACCATCGCCGCGGCGCGGTTGAGCAGCGCTATCTCGTCGGACGACTTGATCTCGCGCGCCTCGAGCATCACCTGCTGGCCGTCCGCGACCTTCAGGCCTGTCTTTTCCAGTTCGAACATCATCGGCGGCTCGATGATGTCGACGCCGAGCGGCATTTTCGAAAGCCCCATGTCGCGCAGGATCGAGGCCATTTCCTCGGCATGATGCTTCATCAGGCCGAAGCTAGGGTCCACGGTGCCGCGCAGGCCGACCAGACCGGCTTTGCAGTTTTCCGGCTTGAGCCAAGGCGAATAGAGTTGGTGATGTACGGCGGCCGAGCCGAAGTCCCAGATGATCGGATCGCCGCCGCGCGGCAACAGCGCCCAGCGCGAGAGCTTGTCGCGCTCCCATTCGCCGATCTTGGTCGAGGTGAGATAGCGGATGTTGTTGACGTCGAACACCAGCAGTGCGCCGAGATTGGAGGCCTCGAGCGCGGCCTGCGCGCGGGCGAGGCGATAGCGTTGGAGCCTGCGGTAGTCGACGCGCTCCTCGAAGTCGACGCCCATGGTGCCGAGCACCGGCAGGTGGCGGCCCCAGTTGTAGCGCGGGTTGATGTCCTCGGCGCTGATCTTGCGCGGCTCGCGCTTGGTGATGTCGTCCATGGGGTCTCCTCTTGATTTCTTGATGGCCGGCGGTCCGGCGCCATAAAGCAATTATAGCGCGGGGTGCCAAGACGGGGCAGCGGCAATCGACGCCGCACCCACCCTCAATTCGTCAGGGTTGCCCCGCATTGTCGCGCCGCAGGCCGGCCACCAGCTTCTCGACATCGGCGCGGATTTTCGGGCCATGGGCGCGCATTTCGGCAAATTCGGCCTCCGAAATCAGGTCGTGCAGGCCGCGCCTGAAGCTCGGCCATTCCTGGACCTGCGCCCACCAGGCATTGATGCGCGGTCGGCCTGCAGTCCATGCTTCGAGCAGCCCCAGATAGGCGAGGCGGGCGACGAACGGCATCATGTTGATGTCGGCGAGCGTGGGACGCTGCCCGAGAAGCCACGGGCCGCGTTCGGCGAGCGTCGTTTCCATCAGCTTGAAGGCGCGCTCATAGGCCGCGATCGCGTGCAGCACGAACGGCGAATGCACGCCATGCTCGTAGGTCGACTTGAAGCGATCGGTGCGGCGCGGATCGCCGACGTTGCGGAATCGCTTCTCGCGCAGTTCCGGCGGCATGCTTTTCATCCGCTCGCGGAACATGGCGGAAAAGCTCAATTCGGTCGCCCCGTCGAACAGGCCCTCGTCGACGAACTTGCTCCACAGCCGCATCCGCGCCCGCTCGGCCGGCCTGTCAGGCATCAGCGGCGGATCGGGAAACGTCTCGTCGATGTATTCGCAGATCAGCGTGGACTCGATCACCGGCGTGCCGTCGTGCACCAGCGTCGGCACCACGCCCTTGGGATTGAGCTTGAGATATTCCGGGTCGTACTGCTCGGTCTTGAACAGGTCCACCCGCCGCGCCTCCCAGGTCAGCCCCTTTTCGACCAGCGTGATGCGGACCTTCTGGCAGCAGACCGAATTGCCGAAGTCGTACAGGACGAGCATGCGGGGAACCCGAAATTCACGTTTCGGTCCGGCACACTAAGGAAAAAGCGGCATCCCGTCACCGTTGAACCCGGAAAGCCCCGGCCACGACCAATGTTGGGCTGCAAACGGTATGCGGCCGCCGTGCTTTGGGGATTGCCATGCGAACTGTCCTGCCGTTTCTCACTGCCGTTTTGCTCGCGGGCCTGCCTGCTTCCGCCGTCAACGCCCAGTCCAGTGCCGATTCCGAGATCTGCGCAGCCGACGACAAGGCCGCCTATTCACCCGAGCAGCGCATCGCCGCCTGCACCATGCTGGTCGAGACGTTCAAGGACCAGCCGAAAGAGCTGGCGGACGTGCTGGTCCGCCGCGGCGCCGTCTACTACTTCGTCAACCGGATGACGCTCGCCTTCGCCGATCTCGACCGCGCCATCGCGCTCGAACCGGCGAACGCCCGCGCTTTCCGCGAGCGTTCGAACGCGCACCGCACCGCGGGCCGGCTCGACCGTGCGCTGACTGACGCCAACGAAGCCGTCAGGCTCGCGCCGGACGATGCGCAGATGTTCGACAACCGCGGCAACGTCTTCAACAACAACCGGCAATACGACCGCGCGATTGAGGACTACAACGAGGCCATCCGTCTTGACCCGAACTATGCGCAGGCGTGGCGCGACCGCGGGGTTGCCTATTACTTCAAGCAGGACTTCGCGAACGCGATCAAGAATTACGACGAGGCGATCCGCCTCGAGCCGACCAGCGCGCGGGCCTTCACCAACCGCGCCGCGGCCTACAAGAAGATGGGCCGCAACGACCGCGCGCTGCTCGACAACAGCGAGGCGATCCGGCTCGACCCGCGGATGCCGGAATATTTCGACAACCGCGGCCTCTCTTATGCAGCGAACGGTGACTACGACCGCGCGATTGCCGACTACAACGAGGCGATCCGCATCACGCCGCAGGCAAACTTCCTGACCAATCGCGGCGACGCCTACAACCACAAGGGCGATTTCGACCGCGCGATCGCCGACTACGACCGCGCGCTGCAACTTAATCCGGGCTTTGTTCTCGCCTACAACAACCGCGGCGCTGCGTACCGCCGCAAGGGTGACCTCGACCGCGCAATCGAGAATTACGAGCAGGCGCTGCGCATCAATCCGCAGTTTGACTCGGCCGCCGAGAATCTCGCCGCTGTCCGCCAGGAGCGGGATCGTCGCGGCATTCTGTCCGACTACAAGACGCCGACGTTCAACTGCCGCACGGCGAAGCGCGCGGTCGAGAAGGCAATCTGCTCGGATCCGGACCTGTCGCGGCTCGACCGCCAGATCGACGACGCCTACAAGGCCGCGCAATCCCGGCGTGACCGCAAGACTCTCGCCAGCCTCCAGGCCGGGCAGCGCGAGTTCCTCAGCACCCGCAACAAATCGTTCGGCCGGCCCGAATACAACCTCAAGCGCGAGATGGAAAAGCGCCTCTATGCGCTGCGCGCGCCGACCGCCTCAAACTGAAGGTCAGGTGGCGGCGACGACGGGCCGTGGCGCGGTCCGAAGCGCAGCCGCAGTTGGTTCACTGAACCTGGGCCGAGGCGCTAACGGCCGCGCTGCCTTGGTAGGAACGTCCACCGGAGGACAATTCGGACTTTGTGACAGATTCATGTTGCGTTGCGATATAAAAGATGCTGCACTGCGACTATCAAAGTCTCGGGTCGACAAATGGCAGGTTCCAATCCCGTGAGTGCCAACCGCCTGAAAAAGCAGGCTGCCCGTTGCCAAGCGCTGGCCAAGCAGACCCACGATGAAGAGGGGCGGCAGCGCTACCTCCGCCTGGAGCAGATGTATCTCCAGCTCGCCGCTGCTGAAGAAGGGTCTGCCGCGCCGGGCACCACCGGTATCCAGCCCGCAGCTTGAACTCCGGGATCTGAATTTTTCGCGGACGCGCTCACTCGAGCTTGATGTTCGCGGCCTTCACCACTTTGGTCCACTTCTCGATTTCGGCGCGCAGGAAGGCATCGGTCTGCCCGGGCGTCATCGGCATCGGCTCGGTGTCCTGTTTTGCCCAGTA
>Ga0247825_10000310_pt1 | contig 30078 bp, 22 predicted proteins | sample 13C_Vanillin_Day_FD_194413 | JGI IMG/M metagenome (GOLD analysis project Ga0247825, IMG submission 194413) | Soil microbial communities from agricultural site in Penn Yan, New York, United States - 13C_Vanillin_Day48 | ecosystem: Environmental > Terrestrial > Soil > Agricultural land | place... | reverse complement strand
GTAGAAACGCGATGGCGCATAGCGAAGTTCGAGCACGTGCTCGCCTGCCGGAACAGCAACCGCGGTGAACGCGAGGTCGGCCCGCATGGCAGTCGTCCGTCGGCCGTCGAGATAGGCATGGCGCTCGGGGTAGTACGGTTCGCTCAGGAACACGAATCCGTCCGCCGGTGCGATGACGCGAACGGAGACGTAGCCGTCCACACGATCGCTGGCCGTTACTGTCGCGCGCCCGGGCACCTGGCACGAAGCCGTGCCGACGAGCACCTGCCGCTCGGCGTCCTCGCTCACGGCAGACACATCGGGTTGAGCTTCGGGCAGCGACATGATCGCCCCCGTTCCTCTGTCAACGCCGTGCGTATCGTCGATCTCGGGGTCGCGGATGATTGCGAGCACGGCGTCGAGTGATGGATCGCCAAGGACGTAGCGCCATGTCTCCGGCTCCACCCAGACGCCTTCCTCGAGCCGATGCCGCGCGGCGATTGCCTCTCGATGGGCATCATCCACACCGTGCGCCCACCGCACTTTGATCGAATGACGGGGCCTCAGTTCTCCACTTGGCATGTACCGTCCAAGCAGCAGCCGCGAGATCAGCTGCGGCTTTGACACCTCTTCGGCCGCGCAGATCCAGCGCGCACGCGGCCAGGCGTCCGGATTGGCCTTTGTCACGAGGGTCAGGTCTCCCGAGGGCTGCCGATCGCACGAGACGACACGGGTGACGTTGGCGAGATCGAGGAGATCGCGCCTGACCGGCGCCGGGCCCTCGCTTCCGATCCGGCGATACATTCCGTCGGTGGGCGGAGCGTCTCCGCTCTTTGCGAGCGAGGCCCACTCGCCGTAGCCACGCAGGTGGAGTCCGGGCGGGCCATCAACGCTCGATTCGCGATTGAGAAGGAACTCGCGCGGACTGATGCGGTTCTCACACAGCGAAATTGCCCGACCCTGAGACGGAGGCCCGATTGCCTGACGGATAGACGCGGCCGAATCGAGCGGCGTCGTCGCCACCGCACCCGCGGTGAGCGTGGTCACGTCGAGGACGACTGCGGCAAGGGCGGCAACGAGAGCCAGTCGCTGCCATCCAGCAATCGCGGTCGCAACCACTCCAAGAACCAGAGCTGTGACGACAATCGGGACCCACGGCCAACCAGGAGCAGCGACGTTGACGCCAGAGGTCGGGTGGCTGGCGACGTAGGACGCCAACGCGATGGCTGCAATGCCAACGGCGCCGCCTGCCGAGAGGAGGCGCCACCGCCGCTGCGCCGTCAGGGCCAGGAGCGCCTCGAGTCCTATCGCGCCGAGCAGCGCGAAACCAACGGTCGCAAGAAAGAGGACGCGTCCAGGTACGCGAAGTCCGGGAAAGAGCAGGTGCTGGAGGCGGAAGAGCGGAAGCGTGTCGCCGAGCGCGAGCGCAACAGCCAGCAGCGTCAGGGCGCCGAGATACACGGCGATGCGCAGCCGCTCGCGGACGAGAAAGGCAAAGGGCACGAACGCAGTCAGCAGCCAGCCGACGAAGACGAGCCGGTCGGCAAGGTAGCGATGAGGGGGCTCGGAGGGCACCTGGTGAAACGGAAAGAAGATCGTGGCGAGATCGCCGGCCCGCCAGCTTCCTTCAAGCGCTTCGCTGTACGGAAGCCCTGCACTTCGCCCGGCTTGCGACACGAGCGTCGCGGTCGGCAGGAGCTGAAACGCTCCGGCAGCCGCACAGAGCACGGCCAGCAGCGCGAGCTGCACGAGCGGTTGCCATCGCGGTGCGCCTTCGGGCCACAGACTGGAATATACGAAGTACAGCGACAGCGCGGCTCCGATGTAGAGGCTGCCCTGCAGGTAACCGGTGAGGAACTGCAGCAGGAGCACCGCCACGAGACGACCATCGGGAACAACGCGTCCGGATCGTACGGAAACAATCGCGAGCCCCAGCACCCATGGTGCCCACGCCGCCGAATACAGCACCAGCAGGTGGCCGTTGTGTATCCACCCGGGAACGCTGCCGCCGAGCATCACGGCCACCGCCGCGGCCGCAGCCGCGAGCCAACCGAGCCCGATCACCCGCGCGGCGTACAGAGTGCCCGCGGCGGCGATCCACAGGTGCAGCGCCATCATCCAGCCGAGATACGCGGGCACCGGAAGCCATCGCAGCAGCAGGGCCGGCGGATACAGCACCGTGGTCTGCGGATCCGCCAGGTGCGGTGTGCCGGCAAAGTGATACGGGTTCCAGAACGGCAACTGCCCGCTGCCGAGCGCCTCGCGCGTGTAGACCTCCCATGTGTAGAGGTTTCCGGAATCGATGCCTGGCAGACGATCCGTCGACGGGCTGAGCAGACCGCGGAGCAGCACGCAGAGGAGCAGTGCCGCGCCGCCCAGGACGATGACTGCCGGGCGCTTCACGCCATCTGCGCTGACGGGCCGACGCGATTGGCGTTGGGTTCGGTGCTGTGTTTCACGGCGAGATGGCGAACCGGATCCGGCTTCAGCCGATCCACGTCGAAGACGTTCGTCGGCTCGAGCGTGGTGCAGTACTGAAGGTACAGGCACAACCGCGATGCGCCAGGCTGAACACGGCTGCCCATGTGCAGGCAACGCGACGTGTCGATGGCGACGCCGCCGCCCGCCGGCGCCTTGAGACGGACGATCGAGCCGTCGCCGCCGACGGCGGCGATCTCCTCATCCTGGTAGCGCCCGATATTCGGTTTCCCCTGCCGCCGGCGCAGCTTCCTGATCTCCGCCAGGATGCGCGTGGACTCGTCGGCTGGAATGAACGTGAACGGGCCTTCGGCCTCGCCGACGTCGAAGACGTGAATGAAGAATTTGACCTGCGTCAGCCCCTCAGGATCGACGTGGAAGAGCTGGCTGGAGATGTTGTCCGCGGCCGCACGCGGCAGCGAGTAGACCAGATCGACGCGGCAGAGATACGGAACCGTGCCGAGATACCGCGTCGCCATCCCGAGCACGGAGTCGCTCAGCGCAAAATCCACGAGCGTCGGCTTCTCACGCAGATCGGCGTCATCGAGCAGGTTCCGCAGGAAGTTGTCCTTCCGCTTCAGGTACTTCTGCCGCCGCTCCTCGTCCCATGAGTCGAAGCCTTCCCGCTCGGCGTCGATCGCGGCCTTCTTCCGCTGGAACAGATCGCGCGCGGCCGCGAGGACGGTGTCGAACTTCTCGAACTTCTCGACGGACGTAAACGCGTATCCCTTCGCCGGATCCATGACCGGGGGCTGTGCCCGCGCGACGTAGTCGTGCGCGGTCCGGCGACGCGTCCGGTTGCTGGACGGCGCGCGCAGGAACTCCGCGGTCTTCAGCAGCGCACGGCCCTGCGGCGTTTCGCGTACGCGGTAATACGCGTTTCGCTGCACCTCGATGGCCTGCACCGTGGCGCGACGAAACGCCCATGCGACGTAGTTTCTGGCGGCCTGGATCGCGGACATGAAGGGACGTTCTAACGCGTCAGACGGACATCTCGTAGTGGTCGGCCTGCGCGCGTCCGGGCTCGACGCTGTGGCTGACAGCCATCTGCCTCACCGGGTCACGCGCAAAGCGCGACACGTCAAACACGTTCGTCAGCTCGCGCGTCGTGCAGTACTGCAGGTAGAGCACGAGGCGAAATGCGCCCGGCTTGCAGCGGCTGCCGAGGTGCAGGCAGCGCGAGGTATCGACGGCCACGCCGGAGCCGACCGGCCCTTTGACCGTGACGATGTCCTGCGCCGCGTCGACCCCGACCACTTCTTCGTCGAGATAGCGCCGCGACTCCACGTCTCCGCGGCCATGGGTCTTCCGCCACGAGCGGACGTCGTTGACGACACGGAAGCTGGTGTCGGCCGGCAGGAACGTGAAGGGCCCTTCGGGTTCATCGACGTCGTACACGTAGATGAAGTACTTCACCTGGCGGAGCCCCTCGTGATCGAGATGGAACAGCTGGCTCTCAATCTTCTCTTCTGTGCCGCGCGACACGGAGTACACGAGATCCACCCGGGTGAGATACGGAACCATTCCCAGATACCGCGTCACCGGACCGAGCAGCGGCTCGCTCAACGCGAACTCGACGAGATCGGGATTGCGGCGGAGATCCTCGTCCTTCAGGAGATGGCGATAGAAGGACTGTTTTCTCGACTGGAACTTGGCCTGCTTCTCCGCGGTCCAGCTCTCCATCCCGGCCATCTGTTCGGCGATCTTGGCCTGCTTCACCGCAAAGAGCCGGCGGCACGTGGCGAGCACACCGCTGAACTCCGGGCTCGCGGGATCGAACGACACGGGAGCGTAGCCCTTGTCGGGATCGATCACCGGTGCGCTGATCCCTTTGACGTAGGCCGCCGCCACCCGGCGCCGGCCGCGCAGCTCCCTGCCGGCGCGAGCGAAGGTCGTAGCCTCGAGCAGCAGCCGGCCGGCCCGCGTGTCGCGCAGGTGGAAGAACAGGCTCTTCTCAGCGGAGCGCACGCGCCCAGCGACGAATCGCGCCATCTTGGCGCCGCGCTGCGCCTGCTTCCGCGCCTTCTTCATGCCGCGGATCGTCTTCTGCACGACGAGACCAGGAAGGCTGCTCACCATGCGGTAAACCCTCCATCGACGCGAAGCTCGGCGCCTGTGACGTACGCGGACGCATCCGACGCCAGGAACTGCAGTGGGCCGATCAGATCCTGGTGCACCGCCATCCGGGCCAGCGGGACGCGCGCGTTGAACTTGCGCTTGAACTGCTCGTCCTGCGCGCCCAGCACGCCGCCTGGCGACAGCGTGTTGACGCGGACGCCGAACGGCCCCCATGCCGTGGCGAAGTACTTCGTCAGATTGACCACGGCGGCCTTCGACGCGCCATAGGCCGGCGGTTTCAGGAAGGGCGGGTCGCTGACGATGTGATCGTAGAAGCGGGCGTCCGGCGACACCGACGCGTAGAGCGACCCGATGTTGATGATCGAGCCACGCCGCGCGGTGGCCATGTCCGAGCCAAACAGCTGCGTCACCTGAAAGAGCCCGAGCGTGTTGACCTCGAAGATGCGACGGTTCACCTCGAACGGAATCTCCTCCAGCGTGTGGCCGCCGCCTTTCGCGGCCGGAGGCGCGTCGATCCCGGCGTTGTTCACAAGCACGGAGGGGACGTCGAACCGTGAGCGCACGAGATCGCGCGCGGCGCTGAGCGCGGCACGATCGGTCACGCTCGCACCCACGAGCGTCAGCTTGTCGGGATGGGCCGATTGCAGCGCCGCGAACGCCGCATTCGGCTCGGCGCCTGGCAGGTCGAGCCCAATCACGGTGGCGCCGGCCTCGAGCAGCGCCTGCGCCCACACGGGTCCCAGGTTGCCCAGCGCACCGGTGACGACGGCGACACGGCCGTCGATCCGGAATCTGTCGGTCATCGAACGGGAGATGTCAGACGCCTGCGGTTGCCGCGGCGGGCCGGCCCACGAGCTCGAGCGTCAGCGACTGATCCGCCCGCACGTCGCGGGTGAGAACCTGGCCGACGATCTGATCGAGATAGAACGGGGCGAGACCGTCGCCGGGGCTCTTGATCCCGATATCCGCGGCGGTCAGGACATGACCGGCCGGCAGATCTCTGGCCGCCACCAGCTTCTTCCCCATCTTCAGCACGGGGCTCGCCTCGCTCGCGTACACCTTCTTGCGGCCGTCGCCGAGCGCCAGGCGGACGCGCTGCAGGTCCCGAATCATCTTCTTCATGCCGACCGGCTCGAGCGAGAACCGGTGGTCGGTCCCCTTCATCGCGCGATTCAGCGTGAAGTGCTTCTCGATGATGCGCGCGCCGAGCATGTAAGCGGCCACCGGCATGGCGATCCCGTTGTCGTGCCCGGAATAGCCGATGACGATCTCGGGGAACTTCTCGCGATACGTGGCGATGACGCGAAGGTCGAGCTCCGCGAACTCCGCCGGGTAGCCGCACGTGCACTGCAGCAGGCACAGCCGGGGGTTGATCGGCATGATCGTGTCGTAGGCACGCTGCACGTCATCGATCGTGCCGCCGCCGGTGCTGACGATCATCGGCTTGCCGATCTTCGCGACGTGCCGCAGCAGCGGGATGTTCTTCAGATCGCCGGAGGCGATCTTGTAGGCCGGGGTATTCAGCTCAGCAAGAAAGTTCGCGCTCGGGATGTCAAAGGCGGTCGAGAAGAAGCCGATTCCCAGGCGGGCTGACTCGGCCTGCAGCTCCTCGTACTCCTGCTTGCCGAACTCGAGGGCCTCGCGATGCTCACCATAGGTCGCGCCGAAGCTGTTCTCGTTGTCGTACGGCTTGTCGTACATCTCGCGCGTATACAGCGATCGGTTGTCGCGCTTCTGCAGCTTCCCCGCGGCGACGCCGCATTCGGCCGCGGCCTGGAACAGCTCCTTCGCCGTCTTCAGGCTGCCCTGATGGTTGTGGCCGATTTCCGCGATGACGTAGGCATCGCTGTCGTCGCTGATGACGCGATCGCCAATGATGAGCTGACGGTTCATGTCTCCCTCGTAACTGATAACTGACAACTGATGACAGACGCTCTATTTTTCGGCCGTAACCTTCTCGTAGACCAGCACCCGGCCCTTCCCCATCCAGTCGATGCGATCCTCGAGATCCTTCCGCTGGCGGAACCCTTCGAGCACGAAGAACAGGCGCAGCAGGTCCTTGTTCATCAGCGTGATGTGCGAGGGATCCAGCTCGTCGGACGTATTGACGTCGAGCAGGGTGTGCGGATCCGGATGAAACCGGGTCGTCGCATAGGCGAAGCGCGACGAGACGCGGCAGATGTTGCGGACCGCCTCGCGCACCTCGAGCACGGTCATGTGCTCGAAGACCTCCCGGCAGATCACCAGATCGTAGGCGTCTGACGGCAGATCCGGGCTCCAGGCGTCACCCATGATGATGCGGTCGCGCACCTCGGGCGGCGCCATCTCCCGCATGCCTGGCGCCGGATCCACGCCGTCGGCGGAGACACCGACTTCGTGCAGCAGGTACATCAGGATGCCTGGGCCGCAGCCGACATCGAGCACGCGCCGGGGGTCGAAGACCTCCTTGACCACCAGGGGATGGCGTCCTTCGATCTCGCGCCGCTTCTCGACCGTATAGACGTTGCCCGCCTGGCGCCACTGGTCGGTCCAGTAGGACTCGTCGTAGTGGGTCGCCTCGACGCGCTTCTGCGAGAACACCAGCGACTCGAACGCCGGGAGGTTGGGCCGGCCGTTGCGTCCCGTCTGAAACGTCGTGAGAAGCCGGGTCGACGAGTCCCGCACAGTGTCGAGGAAGACGATCTCGATGCCTTCTTTCTCGCAGATCCGCACCTGCTCTGGCGGCAGGCGGCCTTCCCAGTCCTTGCCCTTGATGTAATGCGTCGGCTGCAGATCGCGCAGCACGGTCTCAGTATCAACCGGGCTGACGTGTGTGTAGTCGATCGACTTGAGCGCATCGATGACCTGCGCTCGCTGCGGCGCCGGCAGCAGCGGCGCGTGCTTGGCAGCCGTGTACGAGTCGGGCGCGATGTTGCACAGCAGCGTGCCGCCCACCTCGCGAGCGCGCGCGAAGTACTCGATGTGTCCCTGGTGAAGCGGATCGAACCCACCGTCCACCATGGCCACTTTCTTCCGGTACTGCCTGAGATCCTTGTATCCGACAATCATCGTTTGTCATGCCGCCGCGTCCGCGTCGCGTGAATGATCCGCTTCGCGGCACCCGGCCTACACATCGATCAGCGCAAGCCCCGCGCGATCGAGCATTGAAAAGACTCCGCCTGGTCCGAAATCTGCGACCACGTCTGGCGCGATTGGCACGTCGCCGACGCGCAACGGGGGCAGGTCGCGCGCCAGGTCCTCACGCACGAAGAACGCGTTCACGCCGCGCGGCTCGAGCAGCGCCAGCCGGTATCCCTTGCGGGCCCCGAGCTTCGCCAGCGCCTGCAGCGAGGCTCCATAGTACGCCGCTCGAGGCACCTCGAATTCCCGCCGATTGAAGTGCGGATCGTAGGGAATGGTCACCGCGCGGTCAGTACCGAACAGCGGATTGTATTCGACGATGACAACGCGCGGGCGGCACACGGACAACTGCTCCCACACCCAGTAGTCGTTGCTGTCGATGTCGATGCTCAGCAGATCGACATCGCCGGCGAACCCGTTGGCGGTGATCAGCTCGTTGATGTTTTCCCTCGTCACCTGCGCCTCGACGACCTTTACGGCAGGCGCGAAGCGTCGCTGCAGGCGATCGATTCTCCCCGGATCGATCTCGAACATCAGGCCGGTCCACCCGCATTCCTTCGCCAGGAAGCCGGAGTTCCCGCCGTTCACGCCGGCGCCGATCTCGACGAAGCGCTGCGTGTCGGTGCCAACGCGATCGAACAGCGCGACGGTGATGCCGTCTTCCTCGTGCTGCGACAGCCCGCGAAACCTCCGCGACAGCAGCGCCTGCGGCTCGGGAAGGCGACCGTTGAGGAACGTGTGTCGCACGAGCGCATCGACGTTGTCGTCGATCTTGCGGAGCCGCCCGGTGCGGGCGATCGTATCGAGCCCGACCATCTGCTGGTTCAGCTCGGCGAGCTGCTGATCGAGCCGATCGAGACGCTTGGCCAGACGCACAGCGTTCCTGTTGACGGTCCCAAGCACACGCTTCGTCGTCGCGTTGAACTCCTCGCGCGAGACCACGCCGAGCATTCGGAGCACGGAGCGGCGGAAGGAGCGCAACATGTTAGGAGCCCACCGCCGCTCTGGTCACGTCGAGACGCTCCACGCCGCCGAGTACCGTCCGCAGAAGATCCGTCCCGCGCGTGTCGATGGCGGAGGCCGGAACGCCCATCATCCGGCTCAGGCGCCACCAGGCGTCCATGTGCGACGGAAGCAGTTCGTTCTGAGAGGAATAGAAGGCGAACGACGGCACGCCATAAAACGTCGCCAGATAGGCGAGGCCGCCATAGGTACCGACGAACGCGCGCGCGTTGCTGACGATCTCGGTCTGCACTTCGAGGTTGCGCTCGGCGGTCATCAGGCGATCCACATGGTGAATCCCCATACCCATTCCGGGCACGTTCAGATCCTCATGGTCATCCAGCCGCAGTCCGGTGTTCAGCAGCACGACCGGCATGACGCGGCTGATCGCGCGGACGGTATCAGCGGCGAACTGACGGTTCTCGGGAGTGTCCGGAAACGACGGCCGGAAATAGAAGCGCACGGCCACATAGTCCCGTGGCAGGTCCTTCAGCGCCGCGCTGCGCTCCACGCGCTCGAACGGCTTGTATTCGGTGTGCTGCTTGAGTACCCCGACGCCGGCCTTCTCGAACCAGTAGAACCGCAGCAGCCGGTACATCGGCCCCGGGTGCAGCAGCTCGACGTGCTCGAGCCCCAGCTTCGCCTTGACCCGATCGGCGATGTCGCGGTCCATCTTCTCGACTCGGTACTGCTTCTGGTGTCCGGCCTTGTCCCACCGCAGCTCGTTCGCTTCCCGGTACTCGTCGAGCGAGAACAGATCAAAAACGTCCACGTACTCGCGGCTGATGTGGCGATACCAATGCCGCGCCCCGCCACGCGAGACGATGATCAGGCGCCGCTGCTCGAGGCCGAACTCCTTGATGGCCCAGTTCAGAAACGGAATCCAGTAGAGGAGCTCGTATCCAACCTCGCCGACCCACGGGCCGATGACGATTGGCGCATCGCTTTTCGTGAGCGGCTCGATCTCGTTCCGCATCGCGTCGGCATGCGGCTTCGCTGGAAGCTCGTCGAATTCGTCCTTCAACAGCGACGGGATGACGCGGTTCTTCACGACCGGCAAGGCGCGCAGCGCACCGATGAACCACAGGCCCGGACGCCGCACGAGCTCGAAGGCGAGACGGCGCACGCGGCGTCCCAATCGTGCGCGCGCCTTTCTCGCCTTCTTCATGCGCGACTTCGTCACATCAACCACTCCTCGCCGCGCGACAGCGCGAAACCGGAGACGGACCGCACGTTCGTACGGGCGCAGGCCGACCAGCCTGTCGAGAATCTTGAACCTCAGCGCACGCAGGCTCTGCCAGATATGCAGCAGGCCGGCGAAGAAGAACACCTGCACCGCCGCCAGCGCGCCTGCCGCTCGCGACACGCCAGGAAGTCCGCGCCCCTGAACGGTGAAGGTCCAGAACAGGCTGACTGCGTGGCTGCACCACCACGGAAAGTACGCATAGAGCGGCTTGCCCTTGGGAAAGAAGCTGACCCGCTGGCGCTCGAGGCTGAAGATGTTGCCGTACCAGCGCCGGAACCAGAGGACCTGCGGCACCTGCTTGAACTGCCCGTACAGCGACAGCTCGGTGAACAACAGGCGGTCGGGCACCAGGACGTGGCGGTAGATGCCGGCGCGCTCGAGCGGTCCGATCCGGAACAGGCCGTAGACCATGTTGCCGGCCGACATGTCCTTGATGCCGCGCCGCATCCGGACCCAGCGGCTCGTCTCGCCGAAGGTGTCGAACGCCCACGGCCGCCGCTTGAGCACCTCTCCCTTGACGCCGATGCGCCGGTTGAGCGGATAGGTCAGCACCACGTCCGGATGCTCGTCGAGCGTCTTCACGAGCTGCTCGAGCCATCGCGGGTGCCAGAGATCGTGATCGCTCGCCCAGGCGAAGTACTCGGCGTCTGGATGCCGCTCTTTCGCGGCGTAGAACGCGCGGTGTGAGTTGCCGATGAGCCCGAGACGCTCGGTGTTGCGCTGGTACGACACGCGAGGATCGAGCGCCTCGTATTCGCGCGCAATCGCCGCGGTCTCGTCTGTCGAGCAGTCGTCGACGAGGACGAGCGCGAAGTCCGTGAATGTCTGGCTGAGAATCGACTCGATCGCCTCCGGGAAGTCCCCGGCGTGATTGAACAGCGGCGATCCGATGATGACTCTGGGCATCAGTGATTACGCGTCTGGAGTCTTGATGCGTTTCCAACCGACGATGTGCTTGTAGTCGTTCGTTCCCGGCGACTCGTCGAGCATCTTCTGATAGCTGACCTTGAGGACCGACACCTCCCGCGGCCAGTAGTACAGCGAGACGATGCGGCTGACGCTGTCGAGCTCGTCATTCATGCCCGACTTCTCGCGATTCAGGCTGTAGAGAAACCGCGCACCGAGCTCGTGCGCGCGCGCCACATACGACGTCACCTGCGCCGTCGTCATCTCCTGGAACGAGACCATGTTCACGGCCAGGTCGAGACGATCCGGAGTCAGGTCGGCCAGTGCGGTGTTCGGCGTGAAGATGAAGTCGTAGTCCTGCCAGTTCGCGAAGATCCGCTCGGCCGGCTCCTCGCCCCAGAACCGCACCCGGGCGCCGGGGAAAAGCGTCATCAGGTACGTGGCTGAAAACAGGAACAGTTCGGGGAAGTCGCTGATCAGGTACGTGGTGTTCGGGCAGAGCGTCTTGAACTGATAGGGGAACCCGCCCCAGCCGGCTCCGACTTCCCACACCAGCTTGCGTTCGCGTCCTTCGCGAAACTCGTCGAGTACCGCTCCTTTATCGAGCGCGAGGAACACCTCGAAGAACTTGAGCGTGTCGAGGTTCACGAGATGGCCGTCGATCATGTAGCCGTAGCCGCCCAGGGCCTCGGCCTCGGGAACGAACAGTTCCGGCCGGCCCAGCGCCAGCAGCGCGTGCAGCTTGTCGGCAAACCGCTGGCGCTTGCGCGACTGCCCGGTGCGATAGTCGTGCAGCTTCAGGCCGGTGATGTGGAACGAGTGATGACGGAGCTTGTCGATGAGGAGCGGCGAGGCGTCGAGCATGTACTCGAAGTTGGAGAGCTCCTCCTTCCAGTAGGCACTGGGTATGTAGTGCGGGTCGGCGTCCACCTGCGCCCGCATCTCGAGCACGCGGTCCCGGACGTACTGGTAGTTGCGGAATCCGGGGGCGTCGCGAAGCGCCGCAATGCGGTCTTCGAGAACCCGCGCCGGTGAAGCTGCGTTGATCACGTCGCTCACGCCCTACCCTGCCTTCGTCCCTACATCCGCAGCCGCGTCGGCCGGGTTGATTGCCCTCGTGTCGCCGCGCTTCCTGGCTGCCAGGCGCGCGTTGCGTGCGGCGGCGGCTCGGCGTTGCCGCTCGCGTTGTACCGCCCGATCGCCTGCGACCTTCAGCAACCGCTGCAATGGATAGAGGAATGCTGGAACACTCGCCCGCTCGCGGCGCGTCAACGCCAGGCGCTCGAGCGCCTCGACAATCACCGGCGTCGCCGGCACCTCACGTCCGAATGGCCGCACGAAGCGCTCCACGAAACGCGCGCAGGCGGCGCGACCGATCTCCGGCGCCTGAACCGTCTCGGCAACCTGCCCTGCATGCTCCGGCAGCGACTGGGCGACGCGGAGGAATCCACCGTTCTCCACGAGCAGATAGCGGAAGTGCAGCGTGCCCCCCTGCGTGTCCTCGAACTCGGGGGCCAGGACGGAATGCACCGTCCGGCCGACGATCGCCGCTTCGATCATCGCCGTGGTGTTCACGCCGACAACCGTGTCGGCGTGAAAAAGAGAATCGAAGTAATCCTGCCGATCGGCTTCGTTCACCGGGTTGGCGCCGCGCGGATAAATCGCGACGTTCGGCAGGTCGCTGAAATCAGCTTCCCGCCAGTGCGTCGAGTTATAGGGATGCGGACGGATCAGGATGCCGACCTCGGCCAGCTCCGGCACCGCGCGAAGCGCCGCGATCCAGCGGCGGACGAAATAGAGCTCCGCATCCGGCGCGGAGATTGACGCGGTCGAGCCGACGAACAGCACGATCGGCCGATCCGCGGACAAACCAATCTTGCGGCAGAACAGGGCGCGATCGGTTGGCGTGCGCTCGAACCAGCGGTCGAACGGCTGCGCACCGGTGACGACAATCCGCTCCGGGTCGATGCCGTGGAACTCGACAGCTTCGGCCTGCTGCTCACGGTTCCACACGGTGATCAGATCGGGCCGCACGCGGATAAGCCCCTTGGTCGTCAGGTGATCCCAGCTCGCAATGCATGCCGCGGCCGGAATGCCCAGCGCCTGCGCACCCTTCACATAGTCAGCCTGCCTCCCGCGGGCCGTCACGAGCGGCGTGACGAGCACGGCGTCAGGGCGGCGCGATTTGATGAATCGCTCGACGCGACGGCTGCTCGGGATCGCCCGCTCGCACAACGTGAAGAGCGCAACGAGCCCACGTGTGACGGTCTTCGTCGAGGTATTCCTGCGAGCGAGGAAGCCGAGCGCGGGCGGAACGACCTTGCGCATGCGATCGCGAAGGTAGGTGGCTTCGGCAAACTTCGGGTGGTAGTACCGCACGTAGTCGAGCGTGCCGCGAACCGCGCGCGCCACTCTGTCCCACGCCCGGTCGCCGCGCGACGGACTGCTCCCCTCGAGCAGCTCCACACCCGGAACACCCATCAGCGCTTCGGCGCCCTCGGCCTGCTTCTGCGGGGTGTCGAAGATGACGTCCACATGATGCCCGCGCGCCGCCAGGCCGCGGACTGTGGAATCGAAATACCGCAGGTAGCCCGGGTACTGCATCACGAACAGGAACCGGCGTTTCGCGTCAGGCCTTTTCATGCCGGCGGCAGCAGGTCGGCAATCGGGCCAGTCTGGCCGGTCAGCACATCAACCAGCGGCAGCCCCGCCTTCGCAATCTTCTGAAACACGTCCTTGCCGCGGGTGATGTTCAACGGCGCCCGATAGCCCCGTGCGACGTCGATCTCGCGGATCTGCGGGCCGAGGTCGTTGCGGAGGAAGAACGCGTTGACACGCTCGGTGGCGACCAGCCGGTAGCCCTTGGCCCGTCCCAGGTGCGCCAGCGCGGCCAGCGACGCACCGCGATATCCACGATTGCCGATCGCGCTCAAGTCGAACTCTGACGAGTACGGAATAGTGACGGCGCGTTCGGCGCCGAACAACCAGTTGTATTCGATGGCGACGACGCGCGGCGTGCAGGCGGTCACGGCCTCCCACACCCAGTAGTCCATGCCGTCGATGTCGATGCTGAGCAGGTCGAGCTCCCCCGTGAGGCCGAACTTCTCGAGCATCGGATTGACGCCCTCGCGCGTCACCCGCTGCTTGGCCACGCGCACCGGATGCCCCCTGAACCGGACCTGGACCTTGTCGATCGACGCGGTCTTCGCGTCGACCATCAAGCCGCTCCACCCACACTCCTGCGCCAGGAAGCCGGAGTTGCCGCCGTTCATGCCGCATCCGATCTCGACGAAGCGCTGGTCGGTCGTTCCGATGCGTTTGAACAGTGCCAGCAGGAGGCCGTCTTCCTCGTTCTGCGACAGATACCCGAATCGCTCCGACAGCAGGTCGTAAGGCGCCGGCAACGACGCACCTTCGAGGTACAGCTTGCGCACGATCGCTGGAATCAGATCGATGTTCTGTTTCAGGTCGGTGACGACGCGCTCGAGCTTGTCGAGCCGCGCCGAAATCTCCGCGAGTGTGTCGGCCGCCGCGTCGTTCCCGTCGGCGGACCGGACTTTTTTCCTAGGCGTGAACAGTTTCATGCGACGTAGTGAGCCAGCGGCTGATCGCCGGTTCGACGAGTGTGTGTGCGCGGCGATCGAGCGCGACGAATCCGCCCGGCAGCAACTGATCGAACACGCGGTCGGCAAGGTCGAGATGGTGGCTCTCGAAACCACCTCGACGCGAGAAAAAGGACACTGAGCGGACGCCGAGGAGCGGCGCCAGATACGAGAACCCTCCGTAGGTTCCGATGAAGCCGCGCGCACCGGCAATGATGCGCGTCTGCAGGTCGAGATTCCGCTCCGGCACCACGTGCGTGTCCACGACGTGAACCGCCGAACCGGACGAAGCGGCAAAGTCCGCATGTTCGTCGAGCCGGACCGCCGTGCTGAGGAGGACGACCGGCACATGACGGCTGATGCTGGCGAGCACGCCGGCCACGAACTCGCGGTTGGCCGTCGTATCAGGGAACGCCTTGCTGAAATAGAACTTCGACACGACGTATTGCGGTGGCAACACGAGGCTGCCGCCGATCGGCTCGGGCTCCGGCGGCAGCAGCCGCCGATGTGACGCAAAGGACTCCACGAGCTCGACGCCCGCTCGCTTTCGAAAGAGCGGCGCGAACAACCGGAACATCGACGACGGATGAATCTGGCCGGCCTTCTCCAGGCCGAGCTGGCGCTTGACCCGTTCGATCACATCGCGATCGAGCTCGCGCGATTTGTCGACCTGCTTCTTCGGCCCGGCTGTACGCTCGCGGAACTCCTCGGGAGTCATCAACTCGAGCAGATCGATATAGCGAGCGGCGAGATGGCGGTACCAGGACGCCGTACCTCCGCGCGACACGACGGTCACGCGACGCTGGGCAAGCCCTTGTTCGGCCAGCCAGCCGAGGAACGGAATCCAGTAGAGCAGCTCGAAGCCGACTTCTCCCGTCCACGGTCCGACGATGATGTCCTCGTGTTCGGCAATCGCGCGCAGCGCACGCTGCAGCGACTGCTGGTGAGAGGACTCCGACTCGTCCAGCCAGCCAGCGCGCCGCAGCGCCTCGCTCAGCATGTCCTCCTGCTGGTAGACGAGCCCGCGCAGCTGACCTACCTGCTTGGCAAGCGCATTCACCGATCGGTTCAGCTCGTCGATGGTCACCGCCACAGACGGCTTGACCGCCGGATCGACGGACGGTGGCGCCTGGTCGCTCCGTTTGCCGAACAGATCGCCGATGGCCTTCATTGGATTGCCGCCTGCGCTCGCGGGAACGTCAGCGAAACGGTTCCGGCATCGGCGATGTCGACGGCGAGAAACCGTCCGCCAGATCGGCTGCCATAGACCCGGTGAGCGTGATCGAGATGAAACGGGACGAGCTTGTCACGCTCGGAGAAGAACGACAGCGAGTCCACACCATACAGTGGCGCCAGATACGAAAAGCCGCCATAGGTGCCAATGAATCCCCGGGCCCCGGCGACGATGGCGCTCTGTGCGGCCAGGTTGTCGCGAACATCGGCGTGAATCGCCAGCACCCGCGAGCCGGGCTCGACGAGCGCGTCGCGGTGATCGTCAAGCTGTGCTCCGGCGCTGAGCAGCACGACCGGCAACCGTCCGGCGACTTCGGCAATGGAACGCTGCACGAACGCGCGATTCGCCGCGGTGTCGGGAAAGGATTGGCTGAAGTAGAACTTCGCGGCGACGTACTCCTGCGGCAGAGACGCCGCAAGTGGATGCGGTGGAGGCGCGGGCAGCGGCGCGTACTTCAGAAACGCACTAATCGGCTCGAGCGACGCCTCCTCCTTCCAGTACGACGTCAACAGGCGGTACATCACCTGCGGGTGAAGCAGCCGCGCACGCTTCAGTCCGGCCGCGGCAATCGCGCCGGCAATCAGGCGCCGATCGAACGGCGAGATCTGATGCTGCTTCCAGGTTGCGGCGTGGCCGCGAAAGGCATCCGCATCGATCAGATCAAAAATCTCGACGCTGCGGCAGGCGACATCGCGGTACCAGACGCTCGCGCCGCCGCGTGTCACGACGACGAGGCGCTGCCCCTCGATGCGCGACCGTTCCACGAGCCAGCGCAGGAACGGGATCCAGTACAGCAGCTCGAATCCCACTTCACCGCACCAGGGGCCAACCACAATTGGCCGATCCGAATCGGCCAGCAGCGCGGCCCGCCGCGTCGCCGCACGATGGTGCTTCGCATGATCGCGAAGTTCCTCGGAGCCTTCCGTAGCCAGGGCCAGCAGCCGATCCTGCTCCTTCAGGCGCCCCAGCAGCTCGCGCACCCGCAGCCGCAGGCTGGCCAGAGCCTCCGATTGGTCGGCCAGGCGGCGCTGCTGACGGCCGATCGCCGGAATGAGTTTCGCGGCCAGCCTGGAGAGCGCCACTACACCTCGACTCTCTCGCGGTCTCTATCGAGCTGGCTGCGCTCGAGCAGCCGCGCCAGCGGGCCGCGCTGCTCGCCGAGCGCGAGGCCGAGCACGCTGAGGTCGCTTGTGTCGAGCACGACGTACGAGCCGCGTTTGAAGCGCCCGAAGACGCGGCGCGCCAGCTCGAGGTGCTGCACGTTGAACCGCTCGCGATGCGAATAGAACGCGAGCGACGTCACGCCGTAGAGCGGCGCCAGGTACGACAACCCGCCGTAGGTCCCGACAAAGGCACGCGCCCGGCTGATCACCTTGGTCTGGATATCGAGGTTGTTCTCCGGCTTCATCAAGTCGTCGACCGTATGGATCCGCGGGTTGCGCCCCGGGCGGAGATCCCAGTGATCGTCGATGTGCAGGTCGGGATTGAGGAGCACGACGTCGTTCGTCTCGGTGAGCGTGTCGAGCAGGCTCGTGACGAAGAGCTTGTTCTCCTCAGTGTCGGGGAACGATTCGTTGAAGTAGAAGCGGACCGCGATGTAGTCGCGCGGCAGGCGGCCGGCGATGTCGGACGCATCGATGGCCGGGAGCCGCTGGAACGACGCGAACTCGTCCACGAGCCCGATCGACATCTGCTGCTTCCAGAACGGATAGAAGAGCCGGTACATGTACATCGGGTGCAGCGTGTCGAGGCCCCGGCTCCCGATGTGCTGATAGACGACCTTGAGGATTTCGCGATCGAACTGCGACATCAGCAGGTGCTTCTGTTTGGCCTCCGCCAGCCGCTGCTCGTTCTTCGTCCGGAACTGCTCCGGGGTGTAGAAGTCGAAGAGATCGATGTACGTCGAGGCGATGTCTTTGTACCAGGGCGCGACGCCGCCGCGTGACACCACGATCAGCCGCTCAGGGTCGAAATGCCGGTAGGTCTTGACCCAGTTCAGGAACGGGATCCAGTACAGCAGCTCGAATCCGACCTCGCTCAGCCACGGCCCGACGATGATCGGCTTGTCGTTGCGCGCCATCTTCTGGAGCATGCGCGGAACCTGGACCATCTCTTCCGTCGGCGCGTTGCTGTCGCCCATGTGCGGCACCACGCGCGGGACGATGTAGCGCTTGGCGAACCGCTTCATCGACGGCAGCTTGAAGATCCAGTCGAGGAACCAGAAGAACCGCTTCCAGAACCAGCCGCCGAACCCGATCGGCCGCAGCTGTTTCTCCCGCTTCTTCGACAGCCGAGTGATCGCCCGCACGGTCTTCATCACCCAGGCGACGGGATAGAGCGCCGCGCGCAGCGGATACAGCCATAGCGGCAGGCCTTCGGGCGCACGCTTCGGCATGCGCCCGAGCTCCTCGACGCGGTCGGCGAGGATTGGCGTTGCCGGCACATCGAAACCATTCGGCCGGATGAACGCCTCGACGAAGGCCCGGAGTTTCCGCGCGTCCTCTTCGGTGCGATCGAGGGCTCCCGAGAGCGCGCGTGCGTGCTCGTCGAGCGTCGCGGCCATGTGGAGAAGGCCGCCGCCCTCCTTCAGCAGGTAGTGAAAGTGGAGCGTCCCCTCCTGCGTGCCGGCGTACTTCGCCACCCGTACCGAGTAGACCGGCCTGCCCACGACGCCCGCCTCGATCTGCGCACTCGTGTTGACGCCGACGGCGGCGACGGCGTGATACATCGAGTCGTAGTAGTCGTTCTTTGATGACGCGTCGATCGGATTCGCGCCGCCGCGCGGCCACAACGCCACCCCCTGGAACTCGTCGAAGTCGAACCGTTGCCAGGGCTGGGTATTCTCAGGATGCGGACGGATCAGGATCCCGGCCTCGCGCACGCGCGGATCGGGCGCCGATCGGACGGCACGGATCCAGTCGGCCACGAACTCGGCTTCGTCCGGGGCGATGAACTGCGACGAGCAGAGGTAGAGGAAGAACGGCTTGTCCGGCGAGAGACCGGTCTTCGCGCAGAATTCCTGGCGGCTCGTGCTCGGGCGCCGCTCGAACCACTGGTCGTAGACCGGTGCGCCGGTGACCCCGACGTCCTCCGCCTTGACGCGGTGCATCGCGACCGCTTCGCGCTTCTGCGCCTCGTTCCAGACGAAGACGCGATCCGGCAGCACGCGGATCAGCCCCTTGTTCGTCAGGTTGTCCCAGCTGTGCACGCACAGCCCGCTGCGGATGCCGAGCGCGCGCGCCGCCTTCACGTACTCGACCTGGTCGGAGCCCAGATCCACGAGCGGCGTGATCAGGACGACGTCGGGATTCTGCGAAGCGACGATGTCGCGAATCCAGCGATCGAGCGGAAGCGCGCGCTCGATCGAGCGTAGCATCGCCGACGCGGCGGCCACGCCGGCGCGAGTGCGGAAGACCGGAATGCGGAAGAACAGGCGGATCGCCTTCGGGATTCGCAGCGCCGCGCGGTCCCGGAGCGCCGTCGCCTCGACGTAATCCGGCGTGAGGTAGCGGACATAGTCGGTCGTGAAGCGAAGCACCCGCGCCAGCCCGAGCCAGAACCGCCACGGCGTCTTCTTGCCGAGCTCGAGGTAGGTGATCTCCGGGTGATCGTTGGTCAGCTCCCACAGCAGGCGCCCGTCGCCGAGCTTGTCCTGCATCATGAACGCCAGGTGGATGTGATGACCGCGCCGCGCCAGTTCCTTCAGCGTCGACGTGTAGTTCCGCAGCGCGCCCGGATGGCGCATGGAGAAGAGGATCTTCATCAGTTATTGACGGCTCACAACTTGTCCACGGAGGCAGCTTCCTCGCGGTTGAAGTACCACAGCCCCGTCACCATCGTAACGACGAGGATCCCGAACGAGATCGCGGCGGGCACGACCTGAAACTGGTCGCCGCCGATCGTTCCCCACCTGAACGCCTCGACAATCGGCGCCATCGGATTGATGGCGACGAGCCAGGGATACTTGTCGTGGATCACCGACATCGGATAGACCACCGGCGTCAGCAGGAACCAGAAGGGAGTGACGTAGCGGAGCGCATACCGCACATCGCGATACCGCGCCTGGAGCACGGATGTCCACAGGCCGACGCCAATCACCAGCATCAGGCTGGCGACGACGGCGCCGGCCGACACGAACAGCCGCGGCGTGAAGAGGACGTACCACACGCCTGTTCGCTGGTGGAAGCCGACAACCGTGATCGCCAGCACGATCAGGAGAATCACGAGGTACATGAGACCCGGTGCGATCGCCGACATGGGCAGGATCAACCGCGGGAAGTAGACGCGCGTCACCAGCTTCCGATTGCGTTCCAGGCTGCGTGTCACGTACACCAGCGACCGCTCGAACAACGTCCAGGTAATAGTGCCGGACAGGAAGAAGAGGAAGTACGGGACGTGCTGGACCTTGGTTTGGAGATCGAAGATGCCGCCAAAGACCAGAGCGTTCAGGCCAACGGGCGCGACCACACGTAGCAGGAGCCACAGCCAGCCCAGCATGCTGCCGCGGTAGAGCGAGACGATCGTTTCCGAGGCGAAGTACCACCAGAGGTAGCGGTACGACCAGAGCTCGCGGAGGCGCGAGAACGCGCCATGCCGCCGCGGTTCGATGACCCACATCTCGGTGTGGGCGGCGGCCACTTCAGACCCGGACAGCATCAGGCTCCGTCTGCAGGGTCCACTCGAGCGTGGGATTCACCACGCCGGTTCGATGACGCCCGTCCTCCGCCGTCACGCCCTGCTCGCCGTAGACCAGGAACGCGATCGCTTTGTTGACGACGAGCGCATGCTCCTCACCCTCGCCGCGAATCAGCATGATGCTGACATTGACCGTGTACGTCGTTTCGGCCAGCAGGTTTGCAGGAAGCCGGACGAGCGCTTCGTAGGCCATATCAGCGGCCACGGGCACGAGCTCCGGCTGCGCGGACCGAAACACGAGAACGCCTTTCGTCATGAGGTCGATCGCGCAGCGTGCCCGTGCCTTCGCCCGCCGGGTGCGGAAGCGGATTCGCAGAAAGACGTCTTCCGACCGCGGCGGCGACCCGATCTCCCGTCCGTCCATCGTCAGGAGCTTCACGTCGACGATCTCGCCGTACTTCGCGGCGTGGCTCGTCCCCTTGTAGCCGGGCGCGACGGTCAACGTGTCCCAGGCCGCGTTCTGGTATTCGGTGACGACCTCTTCCGGAGAGCCGTCGCGGTGGAGCGCGCCTTCCTTCAGCCAGATCACGCGGTCGCAGATTCTCGACACGGCTTCCATGTCGTGCGACACGAACAGCACCGTGAGCCCGGTGTCGCGCGCCAGCTCCCGCACTTTCTGCAGACACCGCTCCTGGAACGCAAGGTCGCCAACGGCGAGGATCTCGTCGGCGAGCAGCAGCGACGGCTCCATGTTGATCGCCACTGAAAAGGCGAGCCGCAGGTACATGCCGCTCGAGAAGTACTGCAGCGGTGTGTTGAGGTGTTCGCTGATCTCGGCGAAGGTGACGATGTCGTCGAGGCGCCGCTGCACGACCGCGCGCGGGATTCCGTTGATCGCGGCGTTCATGTAGATGTTCTCGAGCGCCGTCGCCTCATCGTCGAAGCCGGCGCCGAGCTCGAGCAGCGAGACGACGCGGCCGTGTCCACGGATGCGTCCGCTGGTCGGCGCGATGACCCTGGCGATGATCTTGAGCAGGGTGCTCTTGCCGGCGCCGTTCGAGCCGATGACGCCGAGCACCGTGCCCTGATCGACGTCGAAGGCTGCGTCGCGCAGCGCCCAGAGCTCGCGCGCGTTGAGGATTTCGCGCGTCAGCGGAAGCGTGAGCGTCCGCTTCAGACGCGCGAGCCGCGTCTCGACCCGCGGCGTCTCGGCCTCGGCACGCGGAATCCAGTACCGCTTGCTGACGTTCTCAACGATGAGACTTTTCACGATATGGATGAAGCTTCGCCCTCTCAGTCACATGTGCGTACGTGCGACTGCCACATCACGGTGGCCGGGCGGTCAGCTGCGCGGCCGGTAACTCTCAGCACACACGGGCGTTATCAGCGGATGCCGCGCCGAGCTGGGATCAGGATCGGTCACGCGTCGACCGGCATCCGGCCAGGCGCTGAGCAAAAGCGCGCAAAGCCGTGGTGTGAGGGAAGAAAGACGGATGTCGATTGCCAGCTCGGCTGGGTCGTACAAACCGAGCATAGTCTACAGCATACGGAGACGCGCCAGCAACAGAACTGCGGGCAATTAGGGCATGTGCCTGATGATGGTCGACGGCATTCCGTGAAGCCGGAACCGGGGGAGGGACGCTCAGTCGATCTCGACCAGCTGCAGCCCGTGCTTCCCGGCGTAGCGGAACACGTCCTCGCCCTTCTGCATGAGGACGTCGAATTTCTCGAGCAGTCGATAGGCGCGCGACGGGTCACACGCGGGTACGTGCGTCGCGACATCGTTGCGGAGGAAGAACGCGTTGACGCCCGCTGGCTCCACCGCCACGAGGCGATACCCTTTGCGCGCGCTCAGCCTCGTCAATGCCGTCAGCGAGGCGCCGAAATACATCGAATGGTGCCGGTGCCTGTCGAATTGTGCGTCGTACGGAATCGTCACGCTTCGATCCGGCCCGAACATCGAGTTGTATTCCAGGATCAGGACGCGCGGCGTGGACGCGGTCACCGCCTCCCAGATCCAGTAATCGTTGCCATCGAGGTCGAGGCTGAACAGGTCGACCTCCCCGTCGTATCCATGCGCGCTGATCAGTTCGTTGATGTTCTCGCGCGTAATCCAGGCGGCCACGGCCGTCGTCGTCGGAAACCGGCGGCCCACCTGCTTCATGTGCTCGGCGTGGCCGTCCACCATCAGCCCGGACCAGCCCCATTCCTGGGCCAGGAACCCGCCGTTTCCGCCGCTCAATCCGGCGCCGATCTCGATGAAGCGCCGGTTCTTCGGACCGGCCTCGTGCAGCAGCGCCAGCGTGAGGCCGTCTTCCTGATTCTGTGAGTTGATGCGAAAGCGCCGTGCCGTCAGACGCTGCGGGTACGGCATGGAGTCGGAGTCGAAATACCGCGCACGCAACAACGCCTGCATGGCCGGCTCGAGATGCCGCGTGCGCAGCCAGATCTTGTGCAACGTGTCGCCCTGAGCCTCGAGACGCTCCAGTCGGCGATTGATCTGCGCCAGCTGCTCCGTCTGGCGCGCACCGGTCAGCACGTTGCGGATTCGTTTGAGCAGATCCGTCACTCCGTTTCCTGAATCGCGCGTTCGGCATCGCGTCGCGCCGCGGCCAGATCGGCCCGCGCCCCCTTCAGGCGCGTTGCTGCCAGACCGTTCAATGCCCGTGTCGTGCACGCGATTGCTGCGAGGTCGGTCAGCAGCACCTGCGCCGCCAACCGGTCAACGTCGTCCCATTCCTGGTGCCCGTCGCTGAGCACACGGGTCACCGCCGCCACGCGCTCGAGCAGTTCGTCTATCTGTCGTGTCGCGATCCGTTGCGTATCTGCTTCTTCAACGGAGCCGCCGGCCGCGTCGGGTGAATTCGCGACGGCCGGTAAACCGAGGGAAGCGATCACGGCATGCAGACGCCGGTGCCTGTCGAGTTCGCTCATCTGCGTCGCATCATATCCAATTCCCAACCTCCACCTTCCAACTCCCAAAAGAGTTGGGAGTTAGAATCGCACCCACGGCATGAGCCTTCTGCACTCAGTTCTCGGCGCCTTCGGCCTCTCGACTGCCGGCCATATGCGGACGCGCCTTGAAGCGGCGGATCGACGTGCCACAAAACTCGAACGGGAGGCCCACAACGCGCGCCAGGACGTCGAGCGCTGGAAGTCGAAGGCCGAGCAGTTGACAGCCCGCCTGTCGAAGGCCGAGGCTGCCCGCGCGAGCGTTCCACAACTGGAGCGCGATCTGAAACGGTGGAAGGCGCGCGACGAGAAACACGTCGCGCAGCTGGCGGAAGTCCGCGAGCGCATGGTTCGCGCCGAGCACGCCACCGCGTTGAGCCAGGAGCATCTCCTCGCCACCGAGACCAAGCTGGATGTCATCGAGGCGGCGCTCGGCGTCCTTGATCGCCGCACCCGCAGATCGCTGTGACGCCTTCGCTTTCCATCGTCATCACCGGCAGAAACGACGGCTACGGCGGTGACTTCAACGGACGTTTCCTCCGCACGCTGGCGTTCAATCACGATCGACTCAGCGAACACGGCGTCGCCCACGAATTCGTGCTCGTCGAGTGGGCACCGCCGGCCGATCGCCCGCGGCTCTCGGACCTGGTGCGCGAGACGCTCCCCCGTGTCCGGCCTGTGCTGGCGAGCTATCACGTCGACCCTCGGTATCACGAGGCCTGCAGCCTGAATTCGAGGCTCGCCTATATGGAGTTCCTCGCGAAGAACGTCGGCGTCCGGCGCGCACGGGGCAGGGCGATCCTGACGACGAATGCCGACATCTATCTGGGCAGCGGCGTCGTGAAGTTCCTGACGGGTGGCAGCATTGAGTCGCGCACGGTGTATCGGGCCACACGAACGGACGTCAAGCTCGGCGCCGACGAGAGCCACGTGCACTGGGACCTGCTGGAAGACCCGCGCAACCACACGACGTACAAGACGATTCAGCCACCGTTGTACTCGGGTGGCTCCGGCGATTTCATCCTGCTCGACCGCGACGGATTTCACTCGCTGCGCGGCTTCAACGAGATCTATCGCCTCGCGCGCATCGGCATCGACGTGAACTTCCTGGTCAAGGCGTACTCGAGCGGGTTCCGCATCACGGATATCGGGTCGGCGGTGTACCACACGTCGCACGCCGGCAGCTATCGCATCTCGAAGAACAACGCCGACGATGGCCTGGGACCGGTGTGGGGAAACCGGTGGCCGGCGCGCAGCGTCGTCTACGAAAACCCGGACTCGTGGGGCCTTCGCGATGCGCCGGAGCGCTCCATCGACGACGGAACCACGTGGCTGGATTTCTCGTGGGACGCCGTGCCGCCGCTCGTTGACCTCCGCCGGCTCGTGCTTCCGCCAGCCAGACTCGGCAGAGAGATGGCCTCCGACGCCGGTGACTGAGACGTCAGCGAAAACAGGGCCATCCGCTGACGCGATCCGTTGACGACGCCTGAGCATCCTTACGCACGAGAATGCTGTAGCGATCGCCGTCTTCCTCGAACACGACGGCGGGCACGTAGCGGCTTTCGATGAATTGCATGGCGGCGGGAAATGCCGCGCCCGCCGCTCCGTAGGCATTGCGGCTGGCCAGCACAATCTTTGGCTCGGAGCGCGTCACTTTCTCCAGCTCACGCCGCTGCTCGTCTTCGAGCGTTTTGAACGCCTCGAAGTAGTACACATGGCGGCCGGCCATCAGTCGATCGGCGTGGTAGTAGATCTCGGGCGCGAACCACAGGGCCAGGGTGCGATCCGATGGCGCGGTGCAGCGGCGGACGTACTCCGCGAGCCGCACCGTGACCGGTCCCGTGCCGGCGGGCCAGAACTGCGACGGCGGTGACGCCTGAAGACGGGCGCCTACTTCCCGCCACGCTCCCTTCGCCCGGGCCATCGACCGGCCATCGCCGAACAGCCACTCCACCCGTTCGCCGAACTCGCCTGCCACCGCGAGACTCTTCACAGCGAGAAGCATCATCAGCACGACCGCAACGCGGAGCGGCCATCGCACCAGGGCCGGATAGCCCGGGCGAAGCATGACGGCGAGAAGCACGCCAAAGAGAATCACCGGCAGCACGATGACGTCCGCAACACGCGATTCATATGGGTCGCGCAGGAGCCCGAGATTGACGATGGCGGCAAATGCCGCAAAGAGGAGGAGCGGCCTCGGGGTGACGGCCGGCGGCAGCAGACGCCGCAGCGACGGACCGGCCAGCAGCGCCGCAATAAGCGGCATCGCCTGCACGATCATCGCCGCCGCCATGCCAGCAAAGATCTGCTGATCGATTCCCGGCAGCAGCGTGAACCGCAGCGGGGCCACCCGGAACCGTATGCGATCCCATAGCGGCCATTGGCTCCAGGTGAAGAGTCCGGGTCCCCGTTCGACACCCGCTGTGTCCTCGACGCGGGGATCCTCAATGAGGACTCGCAGCGAACCCAGCGACTGGTCCGAGAGCTTGACGCGCTGGGCCTGCGGTCCGTCGGCTGCGACGGGCGTCAGTCCGTATTTCTCCAGAGCCGCGGCACGTTCCCGCGGAGGAATGTCTGCCTTCCACCGCAGCGTCATTTCCGGCGCATACACGGCCTGGGTCTCGCGCCGGAATACATCGTCCACCGCACGCAGCGGCCAGGACGGTGAGCTGCGCGTGCGCTCGTGCTCGTCCGAGAAGGAAGCGAGTTCGGCGCGTACGAAGCCAAGTGGACCGAGCTGGACGGCTGCGAACAGCAGATACGGCAGCGCCGCCGCGAACGCGACACCGCCGGCCAGTGCGACGCGGCGGAGGGCGAGCAACGAAAAGCCATGAGCCGCCAGCATCCCCAGAACCACTCCAGCCGCGACGAGCCCGCCGTGATCGGGCCGCCAGTAGAACGCGATCGCAGCGGACAATCCCGCCGCGATGGCCTTCCGTGTCGATGGCCACCACACATAGCTCCACCACAGCCAGCTGGCCACCCCGTAGACGATCCACTTCGGATAGGCATACGTGCGCGGAACGGCGACGATGAAGAACGCGGCACACACCGCGGCGATCGCCACCGAGCCGGTCATCTGCTGCAGCACCCGGAAGACGAGATAGACCGCCACTGCCGTGGCGACGCCGACGAGGATCGCCTCCGAGAGCAGGCGCTGACCGAACAGCAGCTGCGACACTGCGCTGAGCACATGCTGGAGCGTCGTGCTGATGTCCCAGAAGTCGCGCAAGGGCAAGTCGCCGCCCAGGAACTGCCGTGAGTACGCGAGATGCTGATAGTCGTCGTTGACCGGCGTGGCAGTCAGCACGGCCTTGTGCAGCCCGGCGACAGCCGCAATCGCTATACCGACCCAGTGCTCGCGGGGGCGAGGGTCGACGCGCATCACGGCTGCGCGGCGAAGCAGGGAACGGAGAAGACCGGATCGGTGCCGGTGGGCACACGCGAGCGCTGGGTCAACAACGTGTAGAGCGTTCCATCGGGATCGCCAAACGTCAATGAGCCAGCCTCATCGTAGCGGGCGCTCAGGTAGTCACCGAGCACAGGGTAGGTCTGGTGAAAATCATCGAGCCCGGCGCTCAGAAGAATCGCCACAGGCACCGATTCCGATTCCATCTTCGACACGATGCGCCGCTGGTGCCCGGTATCGCTCCAATGGCCGCCGAACGTTTCAGCCATCCCGCCGGCGAATGCCCGCTGACTGAAGTAGTACAGCTCCGGAATGAACCACCCCGCATAGACCCTGTCGTCCGGCCGGGTGCAGCGGCGAAGATACTCCACGATGCCAGCCACCTTGGGCTTGGGCAGTTCGCTGGTTGGGGGTGGAACCTCCAGCGACGAGGCCGCCAGGGTCTCGATGATGGGGATGCGCCTCTCGAAGCGCCTGATGCCCCATTCCCAATCCGTCGCAATTGCCAGCGTGGCGAGAACGCTTACCGCCACGACGGCGCGGGTCAGTCGTAGCCGGATGCTCCGGTGCCACAGCCAGGCCGCGAGCACCGCGGGAGGACCGATCACCCCACCGATGCGGGCGATGACCGGTTCGCGCATCACCAGCGCCAGCGTCAGCAGCGTGAACGCGGCGGCGCTCAGGATGCGAGCCCGGTCGCCCTGCGGATCGGCCGAACGGGAACGTACAAGCAATCCAATCGCGGCCAGCGCCGTCACGAGCACGATGTAGTAACTGGCCGCCGCGGCCCCTTCAGAGCTCCAGGACAGCGAGAAGCGGCCGAGAAACGGGATAAGCCGCCACACGCGGAGCCGTCTCGACTCCTGCGGGAGGAGTGTGAGCCTGGAGCGGTCGATCATCCCGGTGTCGACGACTGCGGCGTCGTTGACGAGCGCCCGCAGGTTGTCGGGGCTGGGATTGCCGATCTCGTACTCCCTGATGCGATCAGCTGGATCGCCATGCACAACACCGCCGTGCAGTGTGTACCGTGACTCGAGGGCCGCACGCGCCTGATCGTCCACAGGCGCCCAGCGAACCTGTACGCGTTCGGGTGGAGGCGGAGGCATCGGCGCGATGCGAAACTCCCGGAGTATCCCCGACGGCAGCCTGGCGACGTTGGTTCGAGCGCCCTCGTGCCTCGCGTACGTCGCCATCTGATCGAGCGCGTCCTCGAGCCCGCCGTTCATCTGGAGAAAGAGCGCATAGGGTGCCGCGAAAATCGCGGCTGCTCCAGCGAGCAGCGCGAGACGCCTGACGAGCAGCGGGCGGTCACGCAGGTGAACGACCGCAACCGCAACGACGGCGCTGGCGCCGATGAACAGCCCGTTGTCGTACCTGAACAAGCCCGCCACTACCGCAACCGCGGCGGCCAGTGCGAGATCTCGAACCGACCGCGTGTCGATGTACCGCCAGCACGCCAGGAGGCCTAGAGGATAGAACAGGAACTTGTCGTAGTCGTAGGGCCGGCGGAACGAGAGCACGGCCGCCACAGCAGTGACGACCGCGAGCGGCAGCGAGCCGGTCGCCCGACGCACCAGCAGCAGAATCGCGACTGCACCCGCTGCGACGAATGACGACGTCAGGATCATTTCGCCGACCAGGTTGTCGCCGAACAGCCGTTGCATGGCTGCCGAAGAGAGTTCGGTCAGGAAATATCCGGGATCGAAAAAGTCGCGGAACGGCAGCTCGCCGTACCGGCTGATCTGCCTGCCTGGTGAGATGCGCCCGAAGTGATCGTCGGAAAAGACGTAGGTGACGAACGAGAAGACGAGGGCCAGCGCTCCGGTAAGCGACGCTGTGACCGCCACTCTCAGATCGACTCGTCCCTCTCTTCCGGAACGCCTTGGCGACGTTCCTACGGGCGTGATCATCAGCGCTGTATCATGCCATCGATGTTGCGGGTCCGCTCAGGCCGTTGCGCCGCCCTCGCGTGGCTCACCATGTGGTCGGCCGCATGCGGCCCGACCGACCCCTCTCTGCAGATCGCCGTCGATCAGCGGCTTTCCCGCGACCCGCAGACCGCCTCCCTCAGTGTCGATATCAGCATCATGCGTGGCGTCGTTCGACTTGCCGGCGAAGTGGCGTCACGCGAACAGCAGCGGCGCGCCGTGGAGCTGACGCGATCGGTTGACGGCGTGAAGGACGTGGTCGACGAGATGCATCTCAGCGATAAGGCGATCGTCGCGGCGGTCAAGGCCGCGTTGACCGCAGACCCGCTCGTTGGCAGCGTTCCGATCGAAATCGATTCGAACGCCGGCAGCATCCGGCTGATGAGCGATCAGACCGACAGGGACCAGCGCGCGCGTGCCATGGAAATCTCGGCGAAGGTCGACGGCGTGATACACGTCGAAGACCGGATGCGCTAGGCCGCGGATTACGGCACCGGAGCGCGTTCGAACTCACGTTCGAAGAGCGTGTAGGTCCACTGGGGATCGCGCCTGGGATCAGCGGGCGGCTGAGCGAGTGCCTTTGCTCTCAGCAGCTCGAGCATGTCGGTCTGCGGGCGCGAGCGGCCGCCGAGTTCCTCGTACCGGGTCGTCCATTCCTGATAGTTCTCCCACGCCGTGTCTCGCAACTGGAGGTGGGCCTCGCCCGTCCTGACCAGCCACCCGGCCGCGACAATCGGCAGGGCAAACGTGACGACGACGAGGCGGAGAGGTGCCCATCCGGGCCGGAGCCGGCGCCGGCGCTCATGACTGTCCAGCAGCGCCACCAGTGCGACATACACGAGCATCGCGTAGCCGATACCCGCCCAGAGGATGATCCGGTCGCGCGTGTAGAGGAAGCCGAGCGCGCTGCCGACGGTGAGAAGCGTCAACCCCGCAGCCGCGATCTGCCGGTCTCTGGCCTCGGCGATGCGCGACGTCGCCAACGCGTACGCCACCACGCTCGTGGTCACCAGCGACGTGATCACGTGGACCGCTGTCCAGGCGGGAACGTTCCCGTGCAGGATCGATTCGATGAGGTGGTACTTGCCCGCGCGCGGCTCCGATACCAGCACGCTCAAGAGGCTCGCGACCACGTTGTAGATCCACAAGAGCCAGGGCGCCTGACCGAAGATCTGGTCGAGCCGGCCGGGATCAACATCGGCGAAGCCGAGGCCCGTCTCGGTGTACGTGGAAGCCCCTGCCTGCGCGCTGAGGCCGACGCGAACCACGACGTAGATGGCGGCGCCGGCGAGCGTGGCTGTGAGAGCCCGGGTGCTTGCGCCAGGCGCGCCGACCTTCCACAGCACCAGCATGACCGCCACAATCAGCGCGCCCGATTCGAGCATGAGCAGGGCGCCAAGCGTCAAAGGCAGGTACGCCAGTTCGACGGCCCGCGAACGTGGCGCCAGTGCCAGCAGCACCGCCACCATCAGCAGCACCGCGGTCATCGAATGGTTGTTCAGCGAGGG
>Ga0247825_10000309_pt1 | contig 30152 bp, 32 predicted proteins | sample 13C_Vanillin_Day_FD_194413 | JGI IMG/M metagenome (GOLD analysis project Ga0247825, IMG submission 194413) | Soil microbial communities from agricultural site in Penn Yan, New York, United States - 13C_Vanillin_Day48 | ecosystem: Environmental > Terrestrial > Soil > Agricultural land | place... | reverse complement strand
CTATCGCCCCTATGTGCCCGAGCAGGATCTGCTGCTGCCGCCGAGCCTGCGGGAGTGGTTGCCAGAGGATCACCTGGCGTTCTTCGTGAGCGACCTGATCGATCAATTGGATCTGTCGGCCATCATGACCGTGTATGAAGACGAGGAACGCGGCTACCCGCCGTATCACCCGGTCATGCTGACGAAGGTGTTGGTGTACGCCTACTGCGTCGGCGTCTTTTCGTCGCGGAAGATCCAGCGGCGGCTGACCGAAGACGTCGCCTTCCGCGTTCTGGCCGCCGGCAATGCCCCGGACTTTCGGACGATCGCGGATTTTCGCAAGACGCATTTGCCGGTCTTGCGTGGGTTCTTCGAGCAGGTGCTGCTGCTGGCGCGCGAACTGGGTGCACCGCGGGTCGGCCGAGTGGCGCTCGACGGGAGCAAGATCCAGGCGAATGCGTCGAAGCACAAAGCGATGAGTTACGGACGGATGCGCGAGAAGCAACGGCAGCTGCGCGAGGAAGTGAAAGAGTTGCTCGCCCAGGCGGAGGCGGCGGACGCGGCCGAGGACGCGGAATACGGCGCCGATCGACGCGGCGACGAACTGCCGGCAGAACTGCAACGTCGCGAGAGTCGGTTGAAGCGGATCCGCGAGGCCAAACGAGCGCTGGAGGCGCGGGCCAAAGACGAGGCCGCCGACGGGGGCACCGCCCCCGAGTCGGCGAAGCCGGATTCGAAGATGCAATACAACTTCACCGACCCCGAGTCGCGGATCATGAAGGGCCCCGACGGCTTCGTGCAGGCCTACAACGTGCCAGTCGCGGTGGACGACCTGCAACTGATCGTGGGCCAGGCGGTCACCCAGGAGACGAACGACAAGAAGCAGCTGATGCCGATGATCACTGCCATCGAACAGCAGTCGGGTGACACGCCCGCGCAGTTGCTCGCGGGCGCGGGTTATTGCTCGGACGAGAACCTGACCGCGATCGCCGAGACGACCATCGACGCGTACATCTCGACGCGGAAGCAGAACCATGGCGAGCGACCGGGGCCGTGCCCGCGTGGACCGCTGCCGAAGGGCGCCACGATCGTCGACCGGATGTCTCGCAAGCTCCACACCAAGACCGGCGCGGCCGTCTATGCGGCGCGCAAGGCGATCGTCGAACCGGTGATTGGGCAGATCAAACAGGCCAGGGGCTTCCGGCAATTCCTCTTGCGAGGATTCGAGAAGGTCCAAGGCGAATGGTCGTTGGTATGCACGACGCACAACATTCTCAAGCTCTATCGCCTCTGCCTCTGAGGGCCAACCGATCACGGTCTTCGAGCCTGGGCACGCGTCAGATACCAGTGCGGCCATCGCCGAACCCAGCAACCGACTCGTTCGGCGCGCAGCACGAGGGAATGTGACCATCACCGCGATTACTCGGACAGACTCCTAGCTTCTTCTGGGTGGTTGATGGTGAGGAGTTCGTGGTAGTGAAACCACGAACTCCCCATCTCAACCACCAACTACCAACCACGACCACCAACCAGCCTCCATCAACCGGCTATAATCGCTGGTCGATGTCCTCTGAAGCCGCTGTGCCCTCCACGCAAACTCCTGTCTACAAGCGCGCGCTCCTGAAGCTGTCGGGTGAAGCCCTGATGGGCGAGCAGCAATTCGGCGTCGACCCCGCCGTCGCCACGCGGATCGCGCTGGACGTGGAATCCATACAGACGTTAGGCGTCGAGACGGCTATCGTCATCGGCGGCGGCAACATCTTCCGTGGCCTCGTCGCGAGCGCCCGCGGCATGGATCGGGCAACAGCCGACTACATGGGCATGCTCGCTACCGTCATCAACGCTCTCGCGCTGCAGGACGCGCTCGAGCAGCAGGGTGTTGTCACCAGAGTGGTGACTGCGATCGAGATGCGTGCAGTGGCCGAGCCGTTCATCAGGCGGCGCGCCATCAGACACCTCGAGAAAGGTCGCGTCGTCATCTTCGCGGCCGGCACCGGGAGTCCCTACTTCACGACGGATACGGCCGCGGCCTTGCGCGCGATGGAGATCAAGGCCGAGGTCATCCTCAAGGGCACCAAGGTCGACGGCATTTACACTGCCGACCCGATGGTGGACCCCCATGCCACCAAGTACCCGAAGATTTCCTACCTTCAGGTACTCGAGCGGCAACTGAAGGTGATGGACGCGACGGCGATCTCGCTCTGCATGGACAACAAGCTGCCGATCGTCGTCTTCAACCTGCGGCAAGCAGGCAACATCCGCCGCGTCGTCCTCGGCGAGCCCATCGGCACGACTGTCTCAGTGTGAAGGGGTCAGACCCCTTCACAGTTTTGCGCTCATAGAGTGGAGCTATGGAATTCAAAGACCTGAAAGGCATGTTCACCGACGTGAAGACGCGGATGGATTCCGCGATCGATCGTGTGCGTCGGGATATGGCGCACATTCGTACCGGCCGCGCCACGGTCAGCCTGCTCGATGGCATTCAGGTCGAGGCCTACGGAACACGGATGCCCATCAACCAGGTCGCAACGCTTTCAGTGCCAGAGCCGGCGCTGATCATCGCGCAGCCGTTCGACCCACAGATGATGGGAGCGATCGAGAAAGCCATTCGCGCATCGGACCTGGGGCTCAATCCGGCGAACGACGGCAAGGTGGTGCGCATTCCGATTCCGGCGCTCACCGACGATCGCCGCAAGGAGCTCTCACGTCACATCCACAAGCAGGCGGAAGAGGGACGCAACTCGGTTCGTCAGGTGCGCCGCGACGCCAACGATCGGCTGAAGAAGCTGCTCAAAGACCACACCATTTCCGAGGACGATGAGCGGAAGGGACTCGATCAGGTCCAGAAGACGACCGACGAGCACGTCAAGCTGATCGACGACCTGCAGAAGAAGAAGGATCAGGAACTACTCGGTCACTAGTCTCCGAACGACACTCCCAGCGCGCGAGCGGTCAGCAGCAGGTCGTAGTCGAGCGGCACGGTCTTGATCTTGCCGACGACTTCGCCGATCGGGATGGGCACGAGGTCAGGGGGATGGTTCGCAACCATCTTCCCGAACTGCCCGCGCATGAGCAGGTCCACAGCCTTTCCGCCGAACCTGGTCGCCAACGTTCGATCGAACGCCGTCGGTGATCCGCCGCGCTGCAGGTGGCCAAGCACGACGTGACGCGTCTCTTTGCCGGCGCGGTCTTCAAGCTGTTTGGCGCACAGCGCTCCCGCTCCCCCAAGGCGCTCCGCGTGTCCGCCCTTCGCCTGTTCGATGAGCGACAGTGACCCGTGAACCGGGCGCGCACCTTCGGCGACGACCACGATGCTGAAGCGAGCGCCTCGCTCGTCGCGGTCGCGGATGCAGGCGGCCACCTTGTCCACGTCGTAGGGAATCTCTGGAATCAGAATGACGTCGGCGCCTCCGGCCACACCGCTGTGCAGGGCGATCCAACCTGCGTATCGCCCCATCACTTCGACGACCATGATGCGGCGATGTGCTTCAGCAGTCGAGTGAAGTCGATCGATCGCGTCCGTGGCAAAATCGACCGCCGTGTCGAATCCGAAACAGCTCGTCGTCCCCACGATATCGTTGTCGATCGTCTTCGGCACGCAGACGAGCGGCACACCCATCTTGTAGAACTCGTACGAGATCGCAAGCGTGCCGTCGCCACCGATGCACACGAGCGCATCCAGCGACATCTTTCCGAACATGTCCACGACACGGTCGGCGTAGTTGAACGTTCCCTGCGGCGTGATGATCGGCTCGATGAACGGATTGCCACGGTTGACCGTGCCGAGCATCGTTCCTCCGAGCCGGAGGATGCCAGTCACGTCACGCGGTACGAGCGGCCGGGACTTCTCGGGATAGATGAGACCGTCGAAGCTGTCCTCGAGGCCGATGACCTCGACGCCTGCGTTGTACGCGGATTTCACGACGGCGCGGATCACGGCATTCAGCCCGGGAGCGTCGCCGCCTCCGGTAAGGACTCCGATTTTCTTCATCTTCGGCATGGGCGGCGGGTACGTCTGCCGGCGCGGGGTCGCGTGGCGAGTCACCTGGAGTATAGCAGTCGCACCGGCCTGTTATGGGCTCAGGCCGAGGCACAACGATGTCGTAACAGTCGATTTACGACGACAGCGACGTAGGAAACTTGCTACGGGGGCAACCTTCGCCTGCTACGAACGCGAAGGTTGGTGGACGGCGCGAGGCTCGAACTCGCGACCTCCGCATTGCGAAACCGTTTCGGGGTCGGTCAGTGCGAGCGGCGGCAACAGCGGACACGCACTGTTTGCCGTGGACCTGCCGAACGACCAGACCAGCGACGCGGTGATCAAGCGCGTGCTCGACGTGCTGGCGGCGCGATTCAGTGACGATGGCGTCCACGTCGATAGCAGTGTCCACAATCCGGCGCGAATCTGGACGCTCTACGGGACGCGCAAACGGAAAGGGGACTCGACGCAAGATCGTCCGCATCGTCGCTCGTGGATCGACTCGCGCCCGAACCCGCTCATCTGCGTCTCGTGCGAGCAGCTCGACGCCGTCGCGCAGTTCGCCAGCGCCGGCCCGCATGCGACGACGACGCGCACGACAACGGACGCCGTCACGGTGTTGGACAGGCGCGCTACTTTCGACAGCGCGGCTGGTATCGAAAAGACCTAGGCGGCGGCAAGCACGCGGTGAGTTGTCCGTGTGTCTCTGCGCACAGCGGCGAGAGCGGCCTGACGGAAGCCTGTCTCTTCGGCCCACGTGAGCCCGGGGGTGGACCCGCCGTATGACGGACCGCCGCTGGTCGAACCCACGACTGACGTGCAGGTCGCTCAGCCAGTTCGACGCCAAAGATGGCGAGCGTGACGATTTGGTTGGGTCCCAATGTTGGGACCGGCAGTGAGCGGTGCCGTGACACCGGGCCGGGTCGTTCGTCGCTCCCGCCACGGCCCCAACCAGAACCGGGCATCGCAGAATCCGCAGTGGTACGGCTTCCGGCGTGACACAAGACGAAGGGGCCGTTCCCACCATAACGTTCGAGACCGACGACTGGTGCCGAACCGCTGGCAGTCCGGACAACGAATCTGCAACGGGTCGCCGCGACGATCAGGCAACGGCATGTGCCAAGGCTACGCGGCGCCGTGTGAGTGTTCAAGCACAACGGTCAGGGGGGACCGAAAATGTTTGCGCGCATCGCCCGCCGCGCGACCGCGGGGCACGAGCACAGGGTGTCAGCAAATGGGGCTGCAGGTTCGGGGAGTTACTGGCGCTCGAATGGGCCGATGTTGGCGAGACGGATCTGGCGTTCTCGAAACGAAAAACGACCGGGCTCGGCGGATCCCGATCTCCCCGGCCATCAAGGCCGTGCTCGAACCAGTGCTCCAAGACGCGATCGCCGTCGGTGTTCACGAACTCGAGAACGCACGAGGCCTGCACGGTGAACTTTGTCGCCCATACCTTCGGGCGGGCGCTGAAGCGGGCCGGGATCACGACAGGGGACGGAGCCTGCCCACCGACCTCGGCGAGGAAGCTCGACGCACTCACCGTCGATCTGGATGGGCAGAATCTGGGCAGAACGGAAAACGACGACGCAAAAAAGATTGGTGGACGGCGCGAGGCTCGAACTCGCGACCTCCGCATTGCGAACGCGGCGCTCTCCCAACTGAGCTAGCCGCCCACTGTTTTTGATGCGTCACGCACCCCGCACACATCGCGTGGCGCGCATCCGATTACTGTAGCACTTGGTACTTGCAGGGGCAATCGCGGCGTGTATGCGGCTGCGCCGTCTCTCACTTCTCGCGCTCGAGCGTGAGATACAACGGCGCGGCACCCAGCACCATCAGAAAGCCGAAGCTTCCCCAGCCGGCCCTGTTCGCTGCCATGAAGCGCGCGTGCTCCCCTGGTTGCAGCACCAGGTCGTACGTCTTCCAGAACAGCGTGTTGTGCACGCGAATCTTATGAGGACCGGCTGGTAGATCGTGTGTGATCGCCTCGCCGTTCTTCAGGATCGCAATCTGTTCCGAGTCAACTGATACGAAAATCTCCCGGATTCCCGCATCGCCGGGCGCCTGTCGGCTTACGGTGATCGTTGCAACCTGCTCGGCGCGCGGTTCGGCCTTTGCCAGCGACGCGCCCACTTTCCCGCCCGGCGGGCGTTCACCTGAGCCACTCTCGCGAAAAGCCATGATCACAGACCGATCCTAAACCAGCCGGCAGCTACCCTCGTGAAAACCTGCGGCCGATAACATCCTAAGATCGATGAAGACAGGATGGTGCTGAAGAACTCGAAGATCCCGCTCGGCCGTGCAGATGCGCTCGCGTCACAGGCCATTCGTGAAGCACAACAATCACGTGTTCCGGCGACGGACATCATCCCGGTAGGCGGGCTCCGTCGCTATGCGCCGGCGGTTGACGGCGCAGTGCTCGTCGCGATCGTGAGCGAGGCACGGCGACCGGAGGTGCTCGACGGCTTCGCTCGCCTGTCGCTCGTCCGATCGGTTCTTGGATCGACGGCCTCACACGTGCGTGCCATCACCGATCGCGGACTGCTCGAAGTCCACACTTCGTCTCCAGACATGGCTGGAGCGGCGCTGGTCTGGTACACAGGCACGCGACGACACACGAAGTGGCTTCAGACTCGCGCCACAGCATTTGGCCTGGCGTTCATCGATGGCCGTCTCTCGCGCAACGGCAATCCCTCACTATCAGTGCCCGATGAAGAGACCTTCTATCGCCTGCTCGATCTCCCCTACATTCCTCCTGAACTTCGCGAGGGCGAGGATGAGATCGTTGCGGCCGAGCGGGGTCAGCTGCCGTCGCTGATCGACACGCGACACATCCGCGGCGATCTGCACATGCACAGCAAGTGGAGTGACGGTCGCGACTCGATCCTGCAGATGGCGCGAAGTGCGCGTGCGCTGGGCTACGAGTACATCGCAATGACGGATCACTCCGAGCGATCGTGGGCCTCGCGCAAACTCCTGTCAGTGGAGATTCCGCTGCAGCGTCAGGAAATCGAGACCGTTCGATCGCAGGTCTCCGGCATCGAGATTCTGCACGGCATCGAGGTGGAGATCATGCCCGACGGCACTCTCGACTTCGACGACGAGACACTCGCCGGCTTCGATATCGTCCTGGCATCGCTGCACGATCCCGCAGGCGATGACGGTGCGCAGCTGACACAGCGCTACGTGCAGGCGATGTGGCACCCGCTCGTGACGATCATCACGCATCCGGCCAACCGGTCGCCCGCGCTCTCGAATGGCTACGAGCTCGATTTCAATCGCCTGTTTCGAGCCGCAGTGCAAACGAACACGGCCATGGAGATCGACGGCGCCCCCGGTCATCTCGATATGGACGGACGCATTGCGCGGCGGGCGGCGGCCGCCGGTGTCACCCTCGCGGTCAACAGCGACTGCCATCGGGCGGAGGCATTGGGACGGCAGATGAGCTTCGGCGTCGGCACGGCCCGCCGAGGGTGGGCCTCCCCCGAGCAGGTGCTGAATACCCGTGGAATCGATGGCATACAGGAATTCATCGCCCGGAAACGGGGACGCTCGACGCGCCCGTAAGCATCGCTGACGCCTGCCCTCCTATCGACTCATTCAGGCACTCGCCTTGCTGTATCGTAGGCATGGCAATGAACAGGGCGCGCGTGCCCGAGCGTTTTATGCGACTGTCCGCAGTGCTGGTCGTGCTACTGTCGTTACCTGTTTTGGGCTCTGCCCAAACAGGGCAAAGCCCCGAAGCACTCGCAAAGGCGCTTCAGGCCAGATATCAGAGCGTGCGCGATTTCACAGCGGACTTCGTCCAGATCTATCGAGGCGGCGTCTTACGCACCGAAACCCGCGAGAGTGGGACTGTGGCGGTGAAGAAGCCGGGCCGGATGCGATGGACTTACACCAGTCCGGAACGCAAAGAGTTCGTGTCGGACGGCCTGAAAATGTATGCCTACATCCCGGAGGACAAGCAGGTGACGGTGTCGAATGTCCCGGCCGATAGTGAGGCCCCGACACCGGTGCTTTTCCTGGCCGGAAAAGGCGATCTGGTCAAGGACTTCAGGGCGGAAAAGGCCGAGAGTCCCGTGCAAGGGGCGATTGCGTTGAAGCTGACGCCCCGCCGGAGCGAGCCCGAGTACGAGTACCTGATCGTGGCGCTGGACCCCGGAACCCTCCAGATCCGGGCGCTGACGACCAAGGACCGCCAGGGCGGCGAATCGACCCTCAGGTTCGAAAACCTGAAGGAAAACAAGGGCATATCCGATAAGGACTTTGCATTCCGTATTCCGCGCGGTGTCGACGTCATCACGAATGGCCAACGCAACTAATCGACTGCTTCTCCTGTTGGCGCTCTCTGGGGCGATCGCCGGATGCGCGGCCAGTGCCGCCATGCGGGCTGGCCAGAATGCCGATCTGGCCAGAGACTACGACCGTGCGATCGTCGAGTACACCAAAGCGCTGCGGGAGGATCCGGACAATCGCGCCGCGCGAGAAGGCCTCGAAATGGCCAAGGTGCGCTCCTCGCTCGACCACTTCTCACAAGGTCGGCGACTCGAAGCCACAGGCAAACTGGACGAGGCCCTCGTCGAGTTACAGCTCGCCGCCGAGTTGAACCCCGGCAACCCCGAGATCGACGAGCTCCTGCGCAATGTTCGGACGCAGCTCCGCAACAAGGTCGCCTCACGGGACGGCAAGACCGAGCTGCAGACGCTGGTCGAAAAATCGCGAGAGCTGATGCCCGCGGGCCAGGAGTTGCCGACCGATATTCGCATGCCGGAATCGCTGACGTTCCGTGACGCGAACTCGCGCGACGTCTTCACGGCGCTCGGGAAAATTGGCAGCGTCAACGTGATCTTCGACCCGCAGTTCAGCGCGCGGCCGGTGAGCATCGATCTCAAGAACCCATCGTTCGAAGAGGCGCTGCAGGCGGTGTCGACCGCCACCCGAAACTTCTATCGCGTCACGGCGCAGCGCACGGTGACGGTGATCCCGGACACCGCGGCCAAGCGCCAGGAGTACGAGGAAGAGATCGTTCGTCCCTTCTTCCTGAGCAACGCCGATCTCAAGGAGACGATGGACCTGCTGCGCGTCGTGATCGATGCGCGACGCGTGGCGCCGGTGACGGCGACCAACGCGATCATGATCAAGGACACACCGGAGCGAGTAGCGGCCGCCGGCAAGATCATCGCCGCGATCGACAAGGCGCGGCCCGAGGTCATCATCGACGTCGAACTTCTCGAGGTCGATCGGACACGCCTCAAAGAGTTCGGTCTGCAGCTGGCTTCTCCCGGCGACCCGCCGACCGGCATCGATGGAGTGGTCAGCATCAACCGAAACCCGCTGACGTTGGCAGATCTCGGCAACCTGTCCCAGTCCGACATCCTCCTGACAAATCTGCCGAGCCTGTATTACCGGCTTCTCAAGCAGGACACCAACACGAGAGCCCTGGCCAATCCACAGCTCCGCACGTCGGAAGGGATACCCGCTCAGGCGCGTTTCGGCGAGCGGGTGCCGGTGCCGGTCACGATCTTCTCGCCCATCGCAACCGGCGGTGTGAATCAGCAGCCGATCACCTCGTTCAACTACGAGAACATCGGCGTGAACATCGACATCACGCCGCGCACCCATCACGACGACCACGTGACGTTGGCGCTGAAGATTTCCGTCAGCAACATCTCCGGAACCGGCTTCGGGGATCTACCCACGTTCGGCAACCGCGAAATCAGCACGGTCATCCGCCTCAAGGATGGAGAGACGAACCTGCTGGCCGGGCTCATTCGTGACGACGAGAGACGGACCCTGCGTGGAATCCCAGGCCTCAGCGATCTGCCGATCATCGGGCCGATGTTTGCGCACACGCAGCGTGAATCTCGTGAAACGGATATCGTCCTCACGTTGACCCCCCACGTCATCCGGGTACTCGACCTCAGCGAGGAGGATCTGCGGCCGTTCCGCGTCGGCGACACCGTGGCGGGAGCAATCGCGTTGCCTGTGCCGGTTCCGCTGCCTGCGGCGCCTCCGGTCGAGCGGGAGCCGGCACCGACAGCCCCGCAAATGCCGGCTGGTCTGCCGAACGCGTCACCGATCCTGCCACCGCCGCCCGTACAGCCACCCCCAAAGTAATCACCGACACTCGTCGGTGCGATCGCCATCTCTTGTCGGTGCGAACCCGACACGTGTCGGTGCGATCGTGATTCCTGTCGGTGCGAGTTCGATGCTTGTCGGTGCGATGCTTGTCGGTGAGCTCTGATTACACTGCGTCTGCTCACGGCTTGCCAGCTCGGAGTCGATAGAGCACGTGCCTCCGTCGGTCTGGTTGTGCCGGGTGATCGAAGTCATCTGCCGAATCGTGCGTCATGCCCAGACGATTCATCACGCGGCGGGAGCGTTCGTTCTCCGGCACCGTGAATGAGACGATCTCTTCCAGGGAAAGCTGTCCGAATCCAAACGTAACCGCCGCGCGAGCGGCTTCGGTTGCGTAGCCCAGCCCCCAGCACTGCTGCGCCAGGCGCCACCCTACCTCCACGCACGGAGTGAAGTGTGCCTCGAACGACGGAACCGCGAGCCCCACGAATCCAATGAATGAGCTTCGCTCACGCACTTCGACGGCCCACAATCCAAAGCCGTAGCGCTCGAAGTGAGCCTCGATGCGTTCGACCATCGCATCGCTCTCTGCGCGTGTCAGAACACCGGGAAAGTGCTCCATCACACGAGCGTCAGCGTTCAGGTCCGCGAAGGGACTTCGATCAGCGGCCACCCATCGCCGCAATAAGAGGCGGTCGGTGCGGAGCTCAGTTGGCAGGCTCACGAGTCGAACCGGGCACTCACAACGCACTGACGCGAAACGCAGTGGCACCTGCTAGACACGGACTTGCACCGACACGCGTCAGACAATTCGCACCGACAGGAATCGACCTTGCACCGACAAGGATCGAGTTCGCACCGACGAGTATCACTCTACTTTCGCCACCTTGGCCCCGAGTGCCTTGAGACGCTCGACGAGCCGGCTGTATCCGCGCTCGACAGTCTCGAGTGGCGCGACACGTGTCTGACCCTCTGCAGCCAGGCCGGCCGCGATCAGCGACATCCCTGATCGCAGATCCCGACTGTCGAGCGTGCGTCCGCCGCGCAGCTTGCTCGGCCCCGTGACAATGATGCGGTGAGCGTCGGCGAGGAAGAGATCGGCGCCCATGCCGCTCATCTGCTCCAGCGCGAACAGTCGCAGTTCGTACATCCAGTCGTGCACGAGCGTTCGACCCGCGGCCTGCGTCGCAAGCACGGTCACGAGGCTCACGAGGTCGCTCGGGAACGACGGCCACAGCCCTGTGGCGATTCGGCGAACGGCTTGCGGCTTCGATGGCTTTACTTCGAACACACCATCGCGCATGCCGCACTCGACGCGCATCCGCTGCATCACCGCGGCGACCACCTCGATGTCTTCGGCGCGACACCCTTCGATCGCGATCTCTCCGCCGGTGATTGCACCAACCACCGCCCAACTTCCGGCTTCGATGTAATCGCCGCCGAGCTGATGCGTCGCCCCTCGAAGCTTCGATGTGCCTTCGATACGCAGCTTTGAGCTGCCAATACCCGACACCGCCGCGCCCATCTTCGTCAGGAACTCGCAGAGCTCGACGACATGCGGTTCGGTGGCGGCGTGGCGGATCTCAGTGACTCCCGGCGCACACGCCGCGGCGAGCAGTGCCGTCTCGGTGCCCGTGACGGATGCTTCGTAGAGATACATCGAGGCCGGCTTGAGGCCATCCGGCGCCTCGAGGACGTGATCGGGGCCATGACGTTCGCGCGCGCCGAGCGCGTGCAGCGCCTCGGTGTGTGTCGAGATCGTCCGGCGCGCGGGGAAATCACCGCCAGGCGGCGCGATGTGCGCGCGGCCCGTGCGCGCGAGCAACGGCCCGAGCAGGAGCACCGATCCTCGCAACCGGCCGACGAGCGCTCGATCGGGTTCGTCGGTAATGATTCGCGGCGTCCGAATCTTGAGCGTCGTCGTGCCAATGCCCTCGACTTCGGCACCGATGTCGAGCAGCAGCCGCGCCATGACCTCGACGTCGCCGATACGCGGCACGTTGGTCAGGACGCATTCCTCCTCGGTGAGGAGACACGCCGCCAGCAGCGGCAGTGCCGCGTTCTTGTTTCCTTCAACGGCCACGCGGCCTTCCAGCCGGTGTCCCCCTTCGATCAGCAGTGTCGACATCAGCCGCGCGCTTTCTGCAGGAACTCTACGTCCTCGTTCTCATCCAATCCAACAAACACCGGCTCGGGCCGCAACCACACACCGCACCAGTCGAGCACAGCACGTTTGACCCTGACCGCAAACCCGATCACATCGCTCGACGTCGCGCCGCCGCGATTGACGATCGCCAACGGGTGCTTGGTCGAGAGACCGACAGTCCGTTCGCCCGTGCCCTTGCGCACACCCGATCGCTCGATGAGCCACGCTGCCGATATCTTCACCCGGCCATCAGCCATGGTAAAGCCAGGTACCGCATCGCCGGCCGTCGAGGCGATGCGTTCGCGATCGTCCAGTGTCACTACCGGGTTCATGAAGAACGATCCCACGCTGCGCGTGTCCGGATCGCTGGCGTCGAGCACCATTCCCTTGCGGCGCCGGATCGTCAGCACCGCATCGCGGACATCGATCGGAAATGGGCTGCTGACGGCGCGCCTCTCGAGCTCCGCGACGAGATCCGGGTAGCTCACCGTCGGCGTGGCATGTGCCAGCCGAAACGATACGCCGCACACAATGAAACGACGCGAATCGTCGGCTTTGAAACGACTCATGCGATACGAGAAACGGCAGTCGGCGGGAGAGAGATCCACCAACTCGGCCTGCGTGCGATCAAACGCGATCACGCGATCGATGACAGTCGACACCTCTTGCCCGTATGCGCCGACGTTCTGAATCGGTGTGCCGCCCACAGTGCCAGGGATTCCCGAGAGACATTCCACGCCGCTCAACGCTTGCGCGACGACCGTTTCGACCAACTGGTCCCACGGTTCGCCGGCGCCCGCGTTCACGATCGTGCTGCCGGGCCCCTTTGTCATCGTCACGCCGTTCACGGCCATCGACAACACGAGACCGTCGAAGCCTTCATCAGAGACGACAAGATTACTTCCGCCCCCCAGCACGAAAAGCGGGATCTCGTGCTCCGCGCACCACTGATGAATGGCGCGGACGTCGTCGTTGGTGTTGGCCCTGGCAAACCAGCGCGCCGCGCCGCCGACGCCCAGCGTGCAGAACGACTCGAGCGGCACGCGCTCGCGCAGAACGAAGGGGCGGCTATGTGAGACCACCGAGCCTCGCTTCCTGATCGCGAAGGGCCGCGATCGCCTCGGCTCGTGTGCAGCGAGCGAACTCGACCCAGTCACCCGGAGCAAGCTGTCCCGCCAGCGGAAGATCTGCAGTGATGACAGTCGCTATCTGCGGATAGCCGCCGGTCGTCTGTCGATCGCTCATGAGCAGAATCGGCTCGCCCGACGCTGGTATCTGGATGGCGCCCACGAATGTCGCGTCAGAGATCATCTCCCGATCCGAGGTCCGTGGGATCCTCGCTCCAGACAACCTGTATCCCATCCGATTGGACTGTGGCGTGACGAGGAACCGTGTACGTTCGAGTAACGTGAAGGCGGGCGCCGCGAAGAAGTCATCCTGAGGTCCAAGCAGGATCCGCAGACGCGCACCGCCGTTCGGGATTGCAGGCGCGTCGAGCGACCACGGCGCACGGCCGTCGCTTGCGGGTCCCAACGGAAGTCGATCTCCGGCGGCGAGCGCTCTGCCATCGAGCCCACCAAGGGCTGCACCGACGTGCGTCGCGCGACTGCCAAATGTCATCGGCACGTCAATGCCGCCATCGAACGCGACGTAGGCTCGCGTCCCTGAGCGTCGCTCGCCGAATCGGAGCACGCTTCCTGGACGACAGCGTGTCGCGACCCCGATCGGCGTTACGCCCCCATCGATTCTGGCCTGCAGATCGGCGCCCGCGATCGCTACCCATGTTTCCTGCTCAACGCGCAGCTCAGGACCAGCCAGCGTGACTTCGAGCGTCGCGGCATCGTCGCCATTGCCAACCAGCAGGTTCGCGACGCGATGCGAGACGAGATCCATCGCACCACTGACGGGCACTGCGCTCCCCTGTTGTCCCCAACGGCCGCGATCCTGAACCGTCGTGAAGAGTCCCGGCCGAATGACGCTAATCGCTCGCAGGCTGTTTCCGATGCGTGTCGCACTCGCGCGCGGTGCATCGTTGCTCGGCATCGCCTCGCTCGACGACACCGGCTTGAACCGCACGATGTCCCCTGGGGCAAGCAGGGCCGGCTGTGTGCGAGTGGTGTCGAAGACCTTTACCGCGGTCCGCCCAACGAGCTGCCAGCCTCCCGTTGACTCGCGTGGGTAAATCCCCGTTTGTCGTCCAGCGATACCGACGGAACCTGCCGGAACTCGCACGCGCGGCGTGCCGCGGCGAGGAGCGGCAATCGTCGCGTCGACCGAGCCGAGATAGCCAAGGCCTGGCAGAAACCCCAGCATGAACACGCGATAGTCGGTGCCGGAGTGTCGCTCGACCACAGCGGCAGCACTCAATCCAGCCCACTCGGCGACCTCCGCGAGATCAGGTCCGGCTTCCCCACCGTACGTGACAGGAATCTCAATCGTCTTTCCCTGCGCGATTGGCTGCCGCTCATCGCTCAATTGCACAAGCGGGGCGCGCAGCGTGTCTGGCTCGACCGTCAACGGATCGAAGAACACCGCAACCGATCGATAGGTTGAGACCACATCGCGCAGGCCAGATATACCCGCGGCGCGAATGGCTGCCGCCGTCGCAATCGCCCGCGCATTGATCGCTGGATCGATCGCTTCATCCCATTCGATGAGCAGCGCGGAGTCGCCCGCGTCACGAATGCGCGGTGCGTGCGGATTCATTCAACGCGTTCAGGAGCTTTCCGTGAATGCCGCCGAAACCGCCGTTCGACATCAGCACAACCACGTCGCCGGGTCGATGCTCGCGAACGACGGTATCAACGATGGTGTCGATGCCCGGGATGTGACGGGCCTGCTTGCCGCGCGCCTGAAGATCGTCGACGAGTTGCGTCGCGTCGAGGCGCTCGGACTCCGGCAAACTCGATCGGAACACGGCCGCGAGAATCACCTGATCGGCCTGCCCAAACGCGCGCGCGAAATCGTCCTGGAACACGCGACGACACGACGACGCCGACCGCGGCTCGAAGATCGCCCAGACTCGCCTGCCCGGGTAGCCCGATCGCAGGGCGGACAACGTCTCGTGCACGGCGGTCGGATGATGGGCGAAGTCGTCGAGCACCGTGACGCCATCGGCAACGCCGACCGTCTCAAGCCGGCGCTTGATGCCCTTGAACGATCGCAGGCCTTCGGCAAGCGCCGACGGTGACAGCCCGAGATGCGCTCCAACGCCGATAGCGGCCAGTGCATTACGCACGTTGTGCTCACCGAGCAGTGGCGACTCAAATCGACCGAACACGTCGTTCTTCCGCAAGACGGTGAACTGCGTCAGGCCATCGTGATGCTGAATGTCCTCCGCCCGCCAGGTCGCATCTCCACCAAGACCAAATGTCTCGACCGGGCTCACGGCCAGACGGCCAAGCGCGTGCGCGTGTGTGCTGTCTGCGCCGAGCAGCAGCAGCCCGTTCTTCGGCACCAGGTTCGCCAGCCGGCGGAACGCCAGCAGTACCGCATCGAGATCGGCGTAGATATCCGCGTGATCGAACTCGATGTTCCCGATGACCGCGACGTCCGGGAGGTACTTGAGGAACTTGGCTGTCCTGTCAAAGAACGCGCTGTCGTATTCGTCGCCCTCGATTACGAAGTCTCGGCCCCGCCCAACGCGATAGCTCGACCCATGCTGCCCGAAGTTGAGGGCGATGCCGCCAACCAGGAGCGACGGATCGAGTTGCCCGCTTGTCAGCAGCCACGCTGTCAGCGATGTCGTCGTGGTCTTGCCGTGCGTGCCTGCGAGGACGATCGACCGCGAGCCCCAGAGGAAGTGATCACGAACCGCTTCAGGCAGCGAGCAATAGCGAACCTTGCGCTCGAGGACCGATTCGAGCTCGGCGTTTCCTCGTGAGATCGCGTTCCCCACCACCACGAGATCGATATCTGGAGTGATGTGGTCCGGCGAGTAGCCGCTGAACGTCGTGATGCCCTGCTCGACGAGGAAGTCGCTCATCGGCGGGTAGACGTTCTGATCCGATCCCTGAACGATGTGCCCGCGGCTTTTCAGCAACGCGGCAAGCGTCGCCATCGCCGTGCCGCAGACACCGATCAGATGAATTCGCTTTGAATCACTCAACGGGCGCTTCCTCGATGACAAGGGCAGGTTTCGGGCCTGTGGACACGGCGACGGTGACACCGAGCGGTAACGTCCACGTCGGCCCCGTCGTGTGCCCCGACGGGAAGCCGACGACGACCGGTCCCGGGAATTCGCGTGTCGTGCGTCGAATCGCATCGAGCGCGCTCACATTTCCGCCAGGCTCGTCGCATCCTCGCATCTCACCGAAGACGAGTGCTCGCGCTCTTGCGAGGAGACCACTCAACGCCAGCTGGGTCATCATGCGATCGATCCGGTACGGACGTTCGCTGACTTCTTCGAGGAACAGGACGCACCCTTCGGGCGGATCGAACGCGAACGGAGTACCGAATGAGGACACGAGTTGCGTGATCGTACCCCCGAATAGTGGACCTCGTGCTTCCCCCGCCCGCAGTACGGTAAGCCCTTCTGGTGCCAGTTCGAGCCCACGGCCGCCAGAAAGGAGCTCGAGAAACGACCGCTTGTCGTACCCTTCGCCACCGGCAAGACGTCCTTCTAGCATCGGTCCGTGAAGGGCCGCAATGCCGCACTGGCATGTCAGCCAGGAGAGCATCGAGGTGTTGTCGCTGTAGCCGATGAACAACTTCGGTCGGGCGACCATTCGTGCGCGGTCGAGCAGCGGCAGAAGATGGACGCTGCCGTATCCGCCGCGGACTGCGAGCAGCGCCGATACTTCCGGGTCGGTCCAATACCTGGTGAACGCCTCAGCCCGGACCTCAGGTGAGCCAGCCAGATAGCCGGACTCGCGCGCGAAGACCGAGTCGTCAAAAACCGGAGCGAATCCGAGCCGTTCGATTTCCGCGATGCCGCGTGTGAACTCGTCTCGGCTGAAGGGGCTGGCCGGAGCCACGATTGCGATGCGATCGCCTGGCTTCAGGGCTCGAGGTTTGCGCACGGCGCCTAGAGGTACCTGGCCATTTCGTCGACGATGCGCCGATGCGCATCGCAGCCGAGCACTTGCCTGATCCGACTGGCTTTGTGAGATGAGACTGGTGCGGCCAGGAAGCGCTCTTTCGCACGTCGCAGACGTGTGAGCGCGTCCTCGAGGCGCTTGTAGGGGACGCGCGACCGCTCGACGGCATAGACGAGCGCTTCGAGTGTCTCCGCCTGCGCGTCCACGTCACCGCTGCAGATCAGCAACCCGTCACAGCCTGCGGCAATCGCACCCACGGCGGCGTCGGGCACCGTGTAGGTCTTCGCGATCGCCTTCATCTCGAGATCGTCGCTGAGGATCACACCCTGGAACTTCAGCTCGTCTCGCAGCAGCGCTTGCACGATCCGTGGCGAGAGCGTAGCTGGCTTCTCTTCATCGAACGACGGCACGAGCACGTGCGCCGTCATGATGAAGGCGACTTCAGTGCGAATAGCTTCGCGAAACGGGACGCACTCGACGCGACGGATTCGATCCGGCGGATGCTCGACGAGTGGCAACTCCAGATGCGAATCGACCGACGTATCTCCGTGACCCGGGAAATGCTTGCCGCACGCGGCGACCCCGTTGTCCTGCAGTCCCCGAATGATCGCCGCCCCGAGCTTGGCAACGCCGTCCGCGTCCTCGGCGAGGGCACGGTCGCCAATCACGGGGTTCTTCGGGTTCGTGTGAATGTCGAGAACGGGCGCGTAGTCCAGCGTAATCCCAACGGCTTTGAGCTCGGCGGCCAGCGCGGTGGCGAATCGTTCCGCGAGCTGAACATCGCCGCTTCGTCCGAGCACTGCCATCGGCGGCCACTCGGTAAAGGGGGCCTTGAGTCGAGCCACTCGCCCGCCCTCCTGGTCCACGCTGACCCAGAGAGGCAGATCGGTCGCCAGTTCCTGGACGTCCACCGACATCTCAGCCACCTGCTCCGGCGCCTCGATGTTGCGGGCGAAGAGGATCACGCCGCCGAGTGAGAACTCCTTCGCCAGTGAACGCATCTCCGGCGTGATCGTCGTTCCTGGCAGGCTGCCGATCAGAAGCTGGCCAATGTCGTGGCGGATGGTGCTAGGCACGGAAGCATTATAGAACTGGCGAGTTCTATAATCCTGTGCGTGATCATTCGGACGTCAGCGCCGACGCGCATCGATCTGGCTGGAGGCACGATCGACATCTGGCCGCTCTACCTCTTTCACCCGGGCGCGCAGACGCTCAACGCCGCGATCAGCCTTCGCGCCAGCGCGCAGATCGAGCCGCGATCCGATTCACGGATCACGATCAGGTCGCTGGACACCGGCGCCACCGTGGAAGCCGAGGACTGGCGAGAGCTCCGCCACGTTCGAGACCTGCGTCTGCTCTCGCTCCTGGTGCACTTCTTCGAAGTCAGAGGCCTCACGCTGACGACGACATCGGAGTCTCCGGCGGGTGCGGGGATCGCGGGCTCGTCGGCGCTGAACGTCGCGGTCTGCGCAGCACTTGCCGAGTGGAAACGCACTCACTACGAGCCGGAAGCGCTCCTCCAGATCGCGATGAACGTCGAGGCGCAGGCGATTGCGGTCCCGACCGGACTGCAGGACTACAGGCCAGCGCTCTACGGAGGAATCGCCGCGATCGAATTGGAAGCCGACGGTGTGCGACGCGTCCCGCTCGATGTCGATCTCGGAGAGTTGCAACAGCGGATCGTGCTCTGCTACACAGGTGAGCCGCGCAACTCGGGAACCAACAACTGGGAGATCACCAAGCGACACATCGACGGTGATCAGTTCATCTTCGACTGCTTCGAACGCATCCGTGACACGGCAGCGACGATGAGAACGGCGCTCACGGCTGGCGATTGGGACAGTGTGGGTCGGGCGATCGCGGAGGAATGGGACAACCGCAAGCGTCTTGCTCCAGGCGTGACGACGCCTGCCATCGACGACCTGATCGCACGCGCGAAGGCCGCTGGTGCGACCGCCGCCAAGGTCTGTGGTGCCGGCGGCGGAGGCTGTCTCTTCTGTTACGGCCCGCCGAGTGCCCGCGAGGCGATTCGGCGCGTGCTGGCCGGAGGTGGTGCGCGCATTCTCGACTACACCTTCGAGCGCCACGGGCTCGGGCGTGGATAATCGCGCGCTATCGCAGGTACTGGGCGAGATCGCGGACCTCCTCGAAATCAGAGGCGACAACGCCTTCAAGATCAGGGCATACCGGACGGCAGCGGAAACGCTGGCCACCTGGCCGCAGGCTGTTGCACAGCTCAACGAGCCGCAGCTCCGCTCGATTCCCGGCATCGGCAAAGACCTCGCCGCTCGCGTCCGCGAACTGGCAGAGACCGGTACCTGTGCGTATCACAAGGAATTGCTCGAGCAGTTCCCGCCGACGATCCTCGACCTGCTGCGCCTTCAGGGCGTGGGTCCGAAAACGGTCGCGATGCTGCACGCGACGCTGAACGTCAAGAGCATTGACGACCTCGCTGGCGCCGCAAAGGCTGGAAAGCTCAAGGGCCTCAAAGGCATGGGCGCCAAGAAGGAGGCGCAGATCCTCGCATCGATCGAGGAGCGCGCGAAAGACAGCGGACGACATCTGCTCAGCGACACGGCCGCGACTGCAGCGTCATTGGTCGACTTCCTCCATGTCCATGACCGTGACGTCGAGTTGATTCCCGTCGGCAGCTTGCGGCGTGGACGCGAAACGTGCGGTGACGTAGACATCCTCGCGGTCGGCGGTCAGCCAGGGCTGATGGATGCCCTCATCTCGCACCCGCATGTCGAGCGCGTCCTCGGCCAGGGTGATACGAAGTCGAGCGTGTTACTCCGAGGCGGTTATCAGGCCGACTTGAGGTTGGTGCCTCCCGAGAGCCGCGGCGCCGCGATGCAGTACTTCACGGGCTCCAAGGCGCACAACATCAACGTGCGCGACCGCGCCGTACAGCTCGGGTTCAAACTCAACGAGTACGGCCTCTTCCGTGTGGACGATGACAGCCGTGTCGCCGGTGACACGGAAGAGGGGATCTACCGCGCCCTGGGCATGGACTGGGTCGAACCCGAGCTCCGCGAGAACCGCGGCGAAGTGGAAGCAGCGCGGGCCGGAACGCTGCCAAAGGTCATCACGCTTGCCGACCTGCGCGGCGACCTGCACATGCACACGACGGAGACGGATGGCAAAGACGACCTGACGGCGATGGCGCAGGCCGCACACCGGCTCGGCCGCGAGTACATCGCGATCACCGATCACAGCCAGGCGCTCGCCATGGCGAACGGGCTCGACGAGAAGCGCGCGCTCGCACACGCTGCTCGCGTGCGTGCGCTGAATGGTCGCTTCGCGAACCTGACGCTGCTCGCCGGGATCGAATGCGACATCCTCTCGGACGGCCGGCTCGATCTCTCCGACGACTGCCTCGCCCAGCTCGACATCGTCGTCGCCTCGATCCATTCGAACTTCTCGCAGGAGTCGCAGCAGATGACCGACCGGATTCTGCGCGCGATTGAGAATCCATGGGTCGATGTGCTCGGGCATCCGACGGGACGTCGGCTGTTGCAGCGGGACCCTCTCAAATTCGACATGAGCGCAGTGATGGATTCCGTGTCCCGCCACGGGGTGACGCTGGAAATCAACTGTCAGGTTGAGCGACTGGATCTGAACGATTCGCATGCGCGCGCCGCGCGTGAACGTGGCATCCCGCTCGTCATCTCAACTGACGCACACGGCGTCAACGCGTTGTCACGTCTTCAGTGGGGCGTGCAGGTAGCCCGTCGCGCGTGGGTGCAGGCCGGCGATGTGATCAATACACGCCCGGTCGACGAGATGCGCGCCCGGCTGCGGCGGAATCGGAGGGCATGACGTGGCCAAGACCCCGGACGGGTTCGTCTCACTCAAGTCGCTGAAGCAGGGTCCGTCTTCGCCGCGCGACACGCTCGCGCTGCTTCGCCGCATTTACTTCAAGACGAACAAGGAGACGATCGAGCACGACTTCGCTCACGCGATCGAGTTGCTCAAAAGTCTCGAGACGGAAGAAGAGCGCGAGAAAGCGACCGCCTACATGCACGGCCTGTCGGAGTTACGGAGGGAATGGAGCACCAGGAAGAAAGTTCCAAGTCGGCAAGGTCACAGGTCCAAGTAGTCGATCATTTCTCGATCACGACCTTCCTTCGTGCCGTCGTCCGAAGCACTTCGGGAACGTTGCGATTCGTGGACAGCACTTTTAGATCCTTGTCGTTGAGCCGGTTGAGCAGATTCATGGAGATCGGCAGCGGCGTCTTCGGGTTCCTCGCCAGCGCAGACACGACGACGTAGTTCTTCATCCAGTTCCGGTTGTGCGAGATGATGCGCAGGATCTCGTCGGACACACTGGACATTTTGGCGATCGCTTCCACTTCCGAGTCCGTCAGTTTTGGGCTGCTCAGCACCGCGACGGAGATCAGTCTGTTGGGATCGCGAACCAGGATGGCCCGTTCCTCGCGCGTCCCTTTGGTGGCGCGCGACATCTTCTGCGGAACGCTCATCTCCTGCAGGCGCTGCAGTGCCGACTTCTCGTCGTCTTCGTCGTCGGCGATCTCGGGCCCTTCGGCAGTGTCTACCAACGGCTGGTCGGGTTCGGCCGCTGTCTCGCTCGATGGCACAACGCCTCGCTGTGCGAAGAACTCGCGCATTTCCATCGATACGTCAGGCCGTGCGAGGAATGCGGCAAGAGTTTGAGGAGGAATCAGCCCGATCGTGGCGTTGGCCGCAGCCGCGACTTCAGCGTCCGCATCGCCGGTGAGCATGACAAGGAGCGCCATCTGCTCGTGCGCGCGCGTTGCGATCGCCCCCTGCGCAGCTTGCAGGCGCACGTCACGAGCCACGTCGCCCTTGCGGAAGAAATCGATGAGCGGAGTCTTGACCCCTACGTCCATCTAGTACCGCTGATTGTCCCACGCTCCGAGCGCAGCGGTCACCGTGCGCGGGATGTCGTGCTCTGGCACGTCGGCGAACTGACCAATCGCGGCGAACCCGGCGCATCCCGTTTGATGCAACTGACCAACAGTATCGAGAGTCATGCCGCCAATGCCAAGCACCGGCACTCCCTTCGCGGCATCGACGGCGTCGGCGAGGCCCGCAACACCGGCTTGAGGGAGATTCGGCTTCGATGCCGTCTCGAACACTGTTCCGAATAGCAGATAGTCGACATCGCCTTCAGCGCAGACCTGCGAGATCTCGTCGCGCGTGTGCACTGAACGACCGATCAGAAACGATGGCGGTGCCACTTTGCGTACGCGTCGAGCAGGCGCCGAGTCGGCCCGGAGGTGCACACCGTGCGCGCCCGCAACCATCGCGACGTCAACACGGTCATTGACGATAATGCGGGTCCGCGTGCCGCGAACGGCCTCGACGGCCTGCATGACCAGCGTCAGCAACTCGCCGTCTGACATGTCCCGCTCGCGAATCTGGATGAGGTGCATGCCGGCTCGCGCCGCTGCCGCCACGCGACGAATTAGCGCGGCCCCGGCGCGCTCACCCAGGCGCCGGCGATCGGTAATCATGTAGACGACGGGATGCACGCGAGGAATTACTCCTCGGCTGCGCGGTTGTTGAGTGAGATGACGTGCTCGATGCGGCGCTCGGCGAAGAAGGAGTGCATCTCAGCCACGGCAGCCAGCATGTTGACGATACCGAGACCGGATACGGCGCCGCGCACGAAGTTGTTGATCATCAACGTGTGGATGAAGGGAAGCCCCTGCGCAAAGTAGTTCCGATCCCAGAACTGCGACCACGGTGCCAACACCAGGACCGCGCCAGTTTCCAGGAAGAACGCAGTCAGGATCAAACGCATCAGGACTTCCCGATTTCCGCCTGTGATAGTCGAGCGATCCGGTCGCGCACATCCCGGTAGCCCGACAATTCCGACTCGACTTCCATGAAGAGGGCCATCGCGCGCGAACCCTCTCCCTGTCTGGCCAGCGTGTCAGCCAGGTCGTACATCCGCGCGATGCGATCCTCCGGGGCAGGCGCGGGCGCTTCGAGCGCTCGCTCGAGCCAGTCGACTGCCGCCTGAAGTTCGTCACGTCCGAGACAAATGCGAGCCAGATGTGACGACGCCTCGAATCGCACCGCTGGCGTGCGAGCCGCCTCTTCGAAGCTGGCAATCGCTTCGTCCAATCGACTGTCGGCCAGGCACTCGAGCCCACGATCGAGTCGCTCGCGCGCACGCACTTCCTGATCGCGCGCGACCTTCCCTCTGAGCTCCTCGAAGAACGACTCGAGCGGCAGCGCATCACCCAACGGCCCGATCGGCTCCGGCATGGCGGGCGTCGGCGCAGGCTCTGCGACGGGCTCCGCTGCTGCGACAGGCGAGGGCGACTCCTGCGCCGGTTCCTCTATCGCCTCGACAGGCGGCGCGGGTTCTTCGACGGATGCAGCCGCTGTCAACTTCCCCTCAATCTCTGCGTCGCCTGGCTCGAGTTGGGCCGCTTCCCTCAAGGCCTCGATCGCCTTTGGCACGCGGCCTTCCTTGGTGTGAAGATCGGCGACACTGAGAATCAGGCGGGCTGCCGATCTTGTCTCGCCGCGATCAACGAGGGCCTTGGCCGCCAGCCTCTTTGCGTCGACGCTGGCGTCCGCGAGCTGCCCAAGCCGAATCACGCAATCGACGGCGCCCTGTTCGTTGCCGGCCGCGCGACGATCCTGAATCAGCCGGTTGTAGTGCGACCGAGCGTCGAGCAACAGACCGTTCCGGCCGGCAATGTCTGCCAGTTGCCAAAGCGCGTGATCGTCGTTACTCCGGACCTTGAGCACTTTCTTGTAGACGGCAGACGCGCGCGGGAAGAACCCCTCACCGTAGAGATGGTCAGCGGCCCGGTTGAACTGCTCCGCCGCGCGATCCGCCTGACCGGCTTTGACGTAAAGGTCGCCAAGGGCGTTGGCGGAGTTCCAGTCGTCAGGCTTGTCCTCGACGAGACGGACGTACTCCTCGATGGCCGCGGCCATCTTGCCTTGCTTGAGAAGCTTCTCCGCCTTCTTGAGTGTTTCGTCTCGGTCGACTGCCACTCAATCGATCCTATCAAACAGGCTCGCCTGCGGCTTGAAGGAGCGGCGATGCAGTGACGAGTATCCGAACCGCTCGACGGCGGCCCGGTGTTCAGCGGTGGCGTAGCCCTTGTGACGATCGTATCCGTAGCGCGGATCGTTCGTGTGCTCGGTCATCATGTGCCGATCGCGCGACACTTTGGCGACGATCGACGCGGCAGCGATCGCCGCACAACGTCGGTCGCCGTGCAGCACACCACGTTGAGCGATATGGAGTTCGGGAATGCGAAAGGCGTCCACGAGGACGGCGTCGGGCAGCGGCGCGATGGCCATGACGGCGCGGCGCATCGCCTCGAGCGATGCGCGATGGATGTTCAGCGCGTCGATCTCGGCAGGCTCGACGAAGCACACCGACCACGCAAGTGCACGCGCCTTGATCAAATCGTTCAAGCGCTCGCGTTCGTCGGCGCTCAACATCTTGGAGTCGGCCAGCCCGGGAATGTGAGCGTCCGGATCGAGCACCACCGCGCCGGCGACGACGGGACCTGCCAGGCATCCCCGGCCCACTTCGTCGGACCCGGCGATGCGGTAGAACCCCCAGCGTCGCAGCGCGTTCTCGATGGTTCTCGTCGCGCGGACCAGGACCATGGCCCTGACACTAGGCGCGCTTGGTTTCCTTCATGCGCGCTGCCTTCCCCTTCAGGTTGCGGAGGAAGTACAGCTTCGCGCGTCTCACTCGTGCCGACCGCACAAGGTCGACCTTGGCAATCGTCGGCGAGTGCAGCGGGAAGATACGCTCGACACCCTGGCCGAACGACACCTTGCGAACGGTGAAGGAGGCTCTCAAGCCGCCACGGTGCAATCCGATGATGATGCCCTCGAAGATCTGGATGCGTTCCTTATCGCCCTCGCGCACCTTGACGTGCACGCGGACGGTGTCTCCAGACTTCATGTCCGGCCTCTCGGTCATCTGGGACTTTTCCGTCAACTCAATCGCGTTCATTGCTTTCTCCTCACCAACAGGTCCGGCTGAAGCCGAACTCTCTGCTTGCTGGTCCGGCGCGTGCCGGACTACTGCTCTTCTCGCTCGGACCGTTCCCACCGAATCTCGTCGAGCAACGCCCGCTCTTCTTCGTCGAGCGTGGCCGTCGCAATCAGCTCCGGACGGCGATCCAGCGTCCGAACGAGCGCCGCCTTCCGGCGCCATCGACGAACGTCCGCGTGATGTCCGGACAACAGCACGTCCGGCACACGATGACCGGCGATCTCCGCCGGTCGCGTGTAGTGTGGATAGTCGAGCAATCCGCGCGAGAACGAATCCTGCGCGACCGACTGCTCGTCACCCACCACACCGGGCACCAGGCGGCTCACCGCATCGACGACGACAAGCGCCGCCAGTTCTCCACCGCTCAACACGTAGTCGCCAATCGAGATCTCCTCGGTGGCGACCATCTCTCGCACCCGCTCGTCCATCCCCTCGTAGCGACCGCACAACAGCACGATGTGCTCGAGGCGACCCAGACGCTCGGCTTCTACCTGCGTGAACGTCCGACCCTGAGGTGAGAGCAACACCACCGAGCCCGGCGTCCCGCGTGTCTCGCGAATCTCACTGACCGCGCGCATCAGCGGCTCGGCCTTCATGACCATTCCCGGTCCGCCGCCGTACGGCACGTCGTCCACCGTCCTGTGGCGATCGGTTGTCCAGCGGCGGAGGTCGTGCACCGCCACATTCAGCAGGCCGCGCTCGACGCCCCGGCTCACCACGCCCTCGCCAAGACCCGCTTCGATCATCGAAGGAAAGATCGTGACGATGTCGAACTTCATTGCCTACTTCTGATTCAGTTCCAGCAGTCCCTCGGGCGGGTTGATTCGAATCCGCCGCCCGGCGATATCCACCTCAACGCAGATATCGGCAGCGAGAGGCACCAGCACTTCCCCCCGCTGTCCTTCCACACTCAACACGCTGGCCCCGGCTCCGCCCTCAACCCGCCTGACCTCGCCAACGGGTTCGCCCGAGATCGTCTCGACGGCACATCCCACGAGGTCGTGCACGTAATAAGCCCCCGCATCAAGGGGCAGCAGCGAATCTTCCGGGATCCTGAGATCGAGGCCCGCGAGCCGCTCGACGTCCTCAATCGATCCGAATCCCTCGAACCCTATCACCGGGCGACCGTTCTGCACTCGCGCCGAGTTGACGGTCAGGACCTCCTGACCGCGCTCCGATCGGGTCCAGAACGTCGCGCCCGTCTTGAATCGATCCTCGACGAAGTCTGTCTCGGGCGTGACGATCACGTGCCCCCGGATACCGTGTGGCCTCGCGATACGTCCCACGAGCACCATGCGGTCCCACTCGGGATCTGGGATCCGGGATCCGGGATCCGACGAGTTCGTGGTTCGCCCGAGCCCCGAGCCTCCAGCCCCGGGCCCCGGATCCCGAGTCCCGGACATTTCAGTCCCGAATATCCAGCTGAGCCCGAACCCCGTGGCGCTCGGCGGTCAACGCGACCAGCGTCCGAATCGCCGCGGCGGTTCTCCCCTGACGCCCGATGATCTTTCCCATGTCACCCGGTGCAGTCGACAGCTCGACGACGGTCATGCCGCGACGCACCGACTCGGTCACCTTCACCGACTCGGGATGATCGACCAGCGTCTTGACCACCACCTCGACGACTGCACGGAGTGGGCTGCCCGGCCCGCCGTCCTGCTCCGCCATTACTGCGCGGGAGCCTCCACCGGCTTCGACATGTCCTTCGTCAGGTGCTTGGCCAGCAGCGTGCGAACCGAGTCTGAAGGCTGCGCACCGAGCTTGATCCAGTGCTGAATCCGTTCCTTGTTGATTTCCACAACGGCCGGCTTCGAGCGCGGGTTGTAGGTTCCGACGTTCTCGACGAAGCTGCTCTCGCGCGCCGACTTCGCTTCCGTCACCACCACGCGAAAGTAGGGCTTCTTCTTCGACCCTACCCGTCTCATTCGAATCGCTAGCATCTCTCGTCTCCAGTCCTCGGTCCCCGGTCCACGGTCTTCGGTCTTGAATCCTCGGTCACAGCCCAAACTGTGGACTGAGGACCGTGGACTGAGAACCTGAGACCTATCGTGACTTGATGAGCCCCCAAGGCCCGCCCTTCTTGCGCTTCTTCCCAGCGCCATGCGGCGTCGCGAAGCCCTCGTGCTGCTGGATCTTCGGCACGCCTTTCATGCCGCGTACGGCCGCCGATCCGCCTCGACTGAACATCTGCAGCATGCGCTTCATCTCGGCAAATTGCTTGAGCAGACGATTGACGTCCTCGACCGACGTGCCGCTACCCGCGGCGATGCGCTTGCGGCGGCTGCCGTTTATGAGCTGGTCGTTCTTCCGCTCTGCCGGCGTCATCGACGAAATGATCGCCTCGATGCGCGCCAGCTGTTTTTCGTCCGGCTTGTTCTGCGCGAGCTCTTTCAGGTTCCCCAGTCCGGGGATCATGCCCAGGATGCTCTCGAGCGGACCCATCCGCTTGAGCGTTCGCAGCTGTGTTCTGAAATCGTCGAGCGAGAACTGATTCTTGCGAAGCTTCTCTTCCAGCTTCTCGGCTTCGTCCTCGCCGATCGCCTGCTCCGCCTTCTCGATGAGCGAAAGCACATCGCCCATCCCGAGGATGCGTGACACGATGCGGTCGGGATGAAAGAGCTCGAGATCCTCCAGCCTTTCACCGCTACCGATGAATGCCACCGGCACGCCGACGACAGACACGACAGAGAGCGCGGCACCGCCACGCGCGTCGCCATCGAGCTTCGTCAGCACGACACCGGTCACGCCGATGCGGCGATTGAACTCACCCGCGCTCTTGATGGCGTCCTGACCGGTCATCGAGTCGGCGACGTAGAGGAGATCGGACGGCTTGACCACATCCTTGATCGCCTGCAACTCGTTCATCAGGTCGTCATCGATGTGCAGACGGCCCGCGGTGTCGACGATGACCGTGTCGAATCCCTTAGCCCTGGCTTCGGCGAGCGCGCCGGACGCTCTCGCCACCGGATCCATGGTCTCAGGCGCGTAGACTGTGACTTCGGCTTGCTCACCGACGACGGAAAGCTGCTGGATGGCCGCGGGACGGCGTACGTCGGTCGATACCATCAGCGGATGCTTGCCCTGCTTGCGCAGCCAGCGTCCGAGCTTGCCGCAGGTCGTGGTCTTACCAGAACCCTGGAGCCCGAGCAGGAGGACGACACGCAGTGAGGGCGCGTCTTTCTTCAGTCCACCTTCAACTTCGCCAAAGAGCGCGAGCAGTTCGTCGCGAACGATCTTGACGACCTGCTGGACCGGGGTCAGGCTCTTGAGGACGGCCTGATCGGTCGCCTTGTCGCGTACCCGGTCGATGAAAGCCTTGACGACCTGGAAGTTGACGTCGGCTTCGAGCAACGCGAGCCGAATCTCGCGCAGCGCCGTTTCGACGTGCTCTTCGTTCAGGCGCACCTCACCCCTCAGGGATGTGAAGGCGGTCTGGATTCTGGTGCTTAGTGATTCGAACAAACCCTTATCTTATGGCGACTTGACCCATCATCGCAAGCCGGAGTCGGCCTATAATTCACGCATGCTTGCTCTTCTACGCTCGATTTTCCTCGTCGCAGCGCTCGCCGCCGTCCTGATTCAGGGAACCGCCACGCCCGCTGCGCAGGCGACCACCAGCGGCACGGGCATCTCTGCGAGGGGGAACTGGACGCCCCCGACGGGTGCGGCGCCGCGGTTGCCAAATGGCAAGCCGGATTTCAGCGGCGTCTGGGATCACCAGTACGTGCCGGACATGACGGCGACCAACAGAAACCCCGCGCTACAGAAGGGACCGAAGGAACTGCCCTTCTCGCCGGCCGGGCTCGAGAACATGAAAAACTATGACCCGGTCAGAGACGGCGACTACACCGGCATGTGCATGCCCTACGGGTTGATGCGATCGATGAACGCCCCCTACCCGATGCAGATCTTTCAGAACGACAAATACATCGCGTTCCTCTTCGAGGTCAGCACCTGGTTCCACGTCGTCCCGTTCAGGAACGAACATCCCAAGGAGATTGATCCCACATGGTTTGGCAATTCGATCGCCAAGTGGGATGGCGACACGCTCATCGTGGACACGATCGGATTCAACGGGTATACACGCCTCGACACCGTGGGCCGTCCGCATAGTGACAAGCTGCACTTGACGCAGACGTTCAAGCACATCGACGCTGGTCATGTGACGTACACGGTGACCGTGGACGATCCCGTCTACTACACGCAGCCGTGGACCAACGAGCGGACGATGACGTTGTCCAACGGCGAATTGCTGGAGTACTCGTGCGAGGAGAACAACAAGTCGCTATGGGAGGGACGCATCAAGCTGTGGATCCCGCCGAACGCGAGTCAGCCGCGCAGCACGCCATCATTCCCCGAGGGCAAGAAATAGTAGGGCGGTCTTTGCTGTGTAGACCCGCCATCAAGCCGGGTCCCAAAACCAGGACCCGGCCTACGATTACCCAATGAACGAATCACTGCGTGAAAAGGCTGCGCTGTACGGCATCCCTGTCGCTCGGCGCCACATCTTCCTCTGCGCCGAGCAGACCAAACCGAAATGCTGCGACATGGAGCGCGGCGTCGCGGCGTGGGAGTACCTCAAGCGCCGGTTGAAGGAGCTCGGACTGTCCGAGCAGGGCGGCATCCTTCGCAGCAAGGCGAACTGCCTTCGCATCTGCGAAGGCGGCCCGATCGCCGTCGTCTATCCGGAAGGCGCGTGGTATGGAGAATGCGATCCGCCCGCTCTCGAGCGGATCATCCAGGAACACCTCATCGGCGGACGGGTCGTCGAGGAGCTGCTGATCGCACAACACCCGCTCGGATGAAAGCGCAACTTTTCTATTTCACCACCCTCAGCGTCACGCCAATCCTGATCACCTCTCCGCTCACACGGTCGGTGGCGGCCGTGAACTCCCGACTCTGCCC
>Ga0247825_10000308_pt1 | contig 30152 bp, 30 predicted proteins | sample 13C_Vanillin_Day_FD_194413 | JGI IMG/M metagenome (GOLD analysis project Ga0247825, IMG submission 194413) | Soil microbial communities from agricultural site in Penn Yan, New York, United States - 13C_Vanillin_Day48 | ecosystem: Environmental > Terrestrial > Soil > Agricultural land | place... | reverse complement strand
GGCAAGGACTGGCGGTCAGCGGAATCGCTCAGTTCTGCTACGAAGTGGCGGACGCCGGGTGGCAGTTGCCCGAGCGGGACGCGTTGGTGGTCAACTACGCGGCTCCCTCGGACAGTGCGTGGGCAGGTGCGCTGGACGCATTGTGCAGGGTGATGCCCTAGACAAGGCGCTGCCCCAGCCCGATGCTGCTCACAGTCGGTTCGCACCCGAGGCGCCAATGTGTTCAGTGCGGCATGATTCCATCACCGGCTCCCGAGGGAATCCTCGAGGTGGGCGAGTGCGTCGGCACCCTCGTTGGCGATCAAGACCAGCTCCACTAGGGGCACCGGCAGGAACCCCTCGTCCTCCATCCGCCGAAGCTGAAGTATCAACCCGTCATAGAAGCCCACCGTGTTCAGCAGAGCCACCGGCTTGTCGAGCAGTCCGTGTTTCCTCAACTCCAGGATTTCAGTCGCCTCATCCAGCGTGCCCAGGCCGCCGACCATCACCACCACGGCATCCGATCTGGCGAGCAGCAGCGCTTTGCGTTCGGCGAGATCCTTGGCGATCACCATCTCGTCGGAATCCTCCCTGGCAAAGTCCCGGAGAAAGTCGACCGAGATCCCGACGAGCCGCCCGCCGGACTCTCGTACTCCGTCGGCGACAACCTTCATCAGCCCGGTATCGGATCCGCCCCATACCAGGGTATGGCCGCCGCTTCCGATGAGTTCTGCGAACTCGCGGGCCGGTCGGGTATAGCGCTCATCGAGGTCGGCGGAGGAGAGGAAGACGCAAATGTTCATGGTCGAACTATAAGACTCTGATAAGAGTGCGGCGATGCGCGATGCTGAAGGTGCAAGGGGGACACCGTAAAACGAGTCTTGATCGCCGCAGACGGGCGCACCGTCACGGTCGAGCATGTGCGCGTGGTCCGTCATTGGTCATCCCGATCAGGCCGGTGAAGTCCGGTCATCGGCGGCCGTCTCCGGAGGTCGATGTGGTCCGGCAGGGGCCCTTGCTGATCGCGATGGTGGTCGGAGGGAGGTGGGTAGAGGTCAGTGTGAGCAGGAGCTGCATCCAGAAGCAGAATCGCGCACCGCGCCCGTTCGCAGGACGCTCCCCCGGAACGCCGGAACCCGCGGTCCTTCGACACCCCGCGGTCGAGCGCGTGCGTCTTCGCGCGCTGGGTCGCGGTGGACCTACGTGTGGTGGGGACAGCCCTGTACAAGACTCTGACACAAGCGCACTCAGCCGCCGGCTGCGAGGTCGCGGGCGTTCTCGTCCTCCTCGGAGACCCGATACCGATGGCGTGAAACCCTTGACTCGAAAGTGTGTTCGAACTAGGATTCAAGGATGAGTCTCGGGGGAGATATTCAGGGGGCGTTGTCGGACGAGATTCTGGCGACCGCGGTCGGTGATGCGTGGCGTCTGGCCGAGGCGGAGTTGCTCGAATCGGTCGTTCGTATCTCGGAGGAGATTCAGCGACTCGAAGCCTTGCGCGTCAAGCTCGTCGGTGCCGTCGACCACCGATGCAAGGTCGAAGTGCTGGGATTTCCGAACGCCAAGATGTGGCTGGCCTCCAAGACCCTGCTCGAGGTGGGGGCGGCGGGGCGAATCGTGCTGTTGGGCCGAGGTTTGCGTCTCCAGCCGGAGATCGCCGACGAGTACTTCGACACCAACATTTCGGCGGAGCACGCAGCGCTGATCATGAAGTTCTGCGAACGGCCACCCAAGGGCATGCCGCTCGAAGCGATGGACGACTGCCGAAATGCGTTGCTGTTCGCGGCAACCGGCCCTACCGCCAACACTGATGCGGTGCGCGCCGTGATCGCCAGGTTGGAACGTGCCTTCGAGTCCGACGATCCGCCGCCCAGTGAAGACACCGAACTCAACGAGTTCCACGCGTCCAAGACGCTCAACGGGCGCGTCGCCGTCAAAGGCGACCTGGATGCCGTTACCGGTGAAATGCTGCTCTCGGCGCTCTCCGGACTGTCCAAGCCGCGACCCGCGCAGGATGGAACCAAGGACCCCCGCACCCCTGGGCAGCGGCGGGCCGATGGGTTCACCGAACTCCTTCGCCGTTACCTCGACTCCGGGATCGCTGGCGAAGAAGGCGGAGAACGTCCACACGTCTCCCTCCACGTCAACGCCAAGGATCTCGCCGACCACACCGATTGCGGCACACGCACACAGCAGGATGACGCTTCGTCCGACGACTCGCTCTTCGCCGTCGATGGAGTCGCGTGGACCGAGTGGATGGGGCCGCTGAGTCTCAGGGCGGCCCGGCTCCTCAGCTGCGATTCGATCTACACGCCGATCGTGCTCGACGACAACGGAGCGCCACTCGACCTCGGCATCTCCACCCGGACAGTCACCAAGAGACAGCGAAAAGCGTTGGTGGCGAGGGATCGAGGATGCGCGTTCCCCGGGTGTGGTGCGCCGCCGTCCTGGTGCGAAGGTCACCACATCGTCCACTGGTCCGCAGGCGGGCCGTCCGACATGGGCAACCTGGTGCTGCTCTGCGGCTTCCACCACCGACTGCTGCACCACAGCGACTGGGAGATAGAGATGGGAGCCGACCGGCACCCCACGTTCATCCCACCGCGGCAGGTCGACTGGGAACGGAAGCCGATACCGGCGTACAACCGCGCTCGGCCCCGAGCGTCCTGACCCAGGGCGCCGCACACATTGCCGACTCGGCAACAGGACAATTCCTGTCGCCGAGCCGGCATGCCGTCGTGGCGGGTCTGCCAGCCACCCCGTGGGATCCTGGATCGGTGGCGGCTGCAACAGCCGGCACCGGCGCCATCGGACGGCAGATAAACGCCATACGGCCCGGATGCAGCCGTCACGACTGCGGCGTCCAACCATGCGGACCCCACTGTCTACTGTGAGGATTCGAACGAGGCTCACTCACCGCGATCCGGTGGAGTGGGGCTCTGCCGACGAGACCGCTCGGATTCTCACGACTCCCGGGTTCGGTTTGCCACATGTGTTGTGTGGATCCTGGCAGCAAGGCGGGTGGATGCTCACCTCTGACGGCATGTCTGCCCCTGAGAAATGAAACAAACCAATTGGCCCGTTTTCTGGTAACGTCTGCTCCGTCATGGTGGTCACATGACGACGCGGACGTCTCGGGCACACGAGGCGGTTCACGCGAGGGGTGGAGTGCAGGTGTCGTCCGAGCTGCTGGTTGGGCGGCACCTGCACCCAACGCCCTCCACGACGCGCTCGCACACGCCGACCGCGGCTCCCCGATCGCACCGGGGGTGGCTGCGGCCAGGTGTCGGTTCGGCACCTACGTCAGCGAGGCGGGGTCGAGGTGTCGCATCCTGATGGGTCGACATCGGCTGCCGCGACACTCCGTCAGCGTAGGGGTCGCCCAGAAGTGTCGGAGAGAAAGTAACCGGGAAGTCTGGGTGAACGTTCTCGGGCGTCTCGGTGGTCGAACTCCCGGCGCCCGCAACGACTGACCCGCTCCGCGCTCGTCCTGCCCATCCTGCCACGAACTAGCAGGTCAGCGGGGGCGGACTACACGAAACGCTCGTGAACGTCTGAACAACTCAAAGACGTCGAGGGGCTCGAATGGTTACGCTCTGCATGCTTTTTCGTATCGGTTGCAGTACGTACTGAATGGGGATTCTCATGACGAACATCAGCACAGCTCGACCCGGATACAAGCCCTTCACCCGTTTGGCGGCGGTCGCAGGTATCGCCGTACTTGCCATGGTGATGGGTAACGGCACCGCCTCGGCAGGTGTCGACAACTCCAGTTCCGTCATCGACGCGGACGGCAACCGCATCGAGGTCCTGCAGGGCGACACGCAGTATCAAGTCGTTCCGCCACTCGACGGCGTGCCGACCAGCGTCGAGTTCTTCCACAACGGATACGCCGGGGTGAACATCAGCGGTCCCGGCGCCGCGGAGTTCGAGGGCACACAGCTCACCGTCGGATACCAGATCGGTTACCCGGTTGCGCTGGCCGGTGCGACCATCGTCCTCAATTCGCCCGGCCTCGGGTTCGCGATCGGGTCGGACACCGGAATCGACCTGGGACTCGTCCCCGATTTCACGCTGGATCTGAGCGCGGGGACCAACGCGGAGCTGGCGGGTGACATCATCCCGTCGCAGGAGCTGGACATCGACCTGGAGCCGGGCGGTATCACCGAGGTCCCGCTGCTCGAGGGTCAGGAGTTCGACGGACCCGAGGCGCTGGTGCGGATGCAGGGCGTTCACGGTTCCATCTCCGGAGCGATCGGACCGGTCACCATCCGGCCGTACGCGAAGGCCGTGACGGCCAACGGTGACACCGTCATGACCTACGGTGTGCCGCAGAAGCTCAACTGACCGGTGCCGGAACAGGTTCCGTGGCACGCACCGGGTCGCCATCCCGATCGCGGATGGCGACCCGGCGCGGTTGTTCGCCTAGTGACGACGCCTACGACGTCACCAGTTCCTGGATCTTCTCGCGGGCAGCCCGCTCGACGAGCAGCGGCACGAAGTCGCGTACCTTCCGGTCCGCGAATTGGCCGTGTGCAGAGCGCACTACCTCGTCGATGGTGTCCCGGGAGACGTCCGGGTACCGGGTCTGGAGGCGATCGATGACCCTGGTGAGATGGAGCTACTCTTCATCGTTCAACATTCAATGATCTTCCGCCGAATTCGGCGATGGGGTCAAGCCGCATCGACGTCACCGATTCGCCTCGTCGTCGGCGGCTCCCGGCCAGGCCGAGACGCTGTTCGAGCCTCCGGCCGAGCGCTGACATGGGCAAACTCACCGCAAGGCAGCGCCTGCCGATCCCGCTCAGAAGTGTGCGTCACGTGGGATGCGAGAACTGCTCGCGAATCTGTGACGAAGGACATCGCCGGAGTGGATCGTCGAGAACGGTCGGTGTCCGTGGCTCGCTCTACAGGCGCCGGCGTCGAGCCGAAATCGGGGGTGAACTGGGCGAGTACGGCCCTCGTCGCGGATGTGACTTCTTATTTCTTGTCTTCGGCCTTGCCGACGCCTCCGTGATGCGCGGGTCCGACTCCGGAGTCGCTGCCCTCGGTCTCGGCAGCGTGTGCGGCCGGCTTCTCCTCGGCCGGCGAGGCCACCGCGCCGCGTGGGGTCTCGCCGGGTTTCGGCGACTGCATTCTGCCGGAGTCCACATGGTCGTCGTGCTCCGGGCGTCCTTCTTTCGTGCTGGTCGTCCGGCCGTCGTACGGCGGTGTGGCCGGCTCCGCGTCGCCGGGAGGCAGCGAGCCGCCGGCGGGCGCAGGGTTCGTGCCCGACTCCGCGGAGGAGGTGACCTCCTCCTGGTCCAGGGACCCCGGCTTGCGGTCCGTCTGGCCAGTTCCAGCCCGGTCCGGGCCCGCGTCTCGTGAGCCCTCGGGGCCACGCTCGGACTGTGGTTCCTCGTGCAGTTGTTTGCCTGGTTCGGTACCCATGATCACTCCTTCCCGACGCAGCAGAACGCCGGATTCTAGGTTCGTTGGTGATTGACATCTGCTGTAGCTATGCCCTGGGGCGCGAATGCGAAACCGCGTCTCTCGATCGGGGCACGGTGTGGCGCTGGGCCCATCCTGATTCGGTTTGCGAACGTTTGGGCACTCGGAGAAGAGCGGACCGTTCAGCAACGATGCGGCGCCGATCCCACGGATTCTCAGCGAGGAGCTACGCCGTGCCCAAGAAGAACCCGCCCATTCCCGGAACACCCGGTTCCGGTACCCCGACGCTCGCCGAGCCCACGGAACCCACTGATCCGTTGCCGCCCAAGCCCGATCAGCGGGCTCCCGCGCTGGGCACCGCGACCGGGCAACCCGTCGAAGGTCCGGACACGGCCCGCGGCCAGCAGGGGGAGCACCTCACCACGGCGCAGGGCGCGCGGCTGTACGACACCGATCACTCGCTCAAAGCGGGAACCCGGGGACCGACCCTGCTCCAGGACCATCATCTCCGTGAGAAGATCACGCACTTCGATCACGAGCGGATACCGGAGCGGGTCGTGCACGCACGCGGTGCGGCCGCGCACGGCGTCTTCCGCGGATACGGCGCCGCCGAACCGATCAGCAAGGCGGCGTTCCTCGGCAAGGACGTCGAGACGCCGGTCTTCGTCCGGTTCTCCACCGTCCTCGGTTCCCGCGGATCGGCCGACGCCGTCCGCGACACACGAGGGTTCGCGACCAAGTTCTACACCGGCGAAGGCACTTTCGACTTGGTGGGAAACAACATTCCGGTGTTCTTCATCCAGGACGGCATCAAGTTTCCCGACGTCATTCACGCCGCCAAGCCGCATCCCGATCGCGAGATTCCGCAGGCGCAGAGCGCTCACGACACGTTCTGGGACTTCGTGTCCCTGCACACCGAAGCCACCGCGCACACGTTGTGGAACATGTCGGATCGCGGCATACCGCGGTCGTACCGGATGATGGAAGGCTTCGGCGTCAACACCTTTCGGATGGTGAACGCGGCGGGCGAGAGTTCGCTCGTCAAGTTCCACTGGAAGCCGAAACTCGGTGTGCACTCACTGGTGTGGGAAGAAGCGCAGATCGTCAACGGCATGGACCCCGACTACCACCGCCGCGATCTCGCCGACGCGATCGAGTCCGGCGCGTACCCGGAATGGGAACTGGGCATCCAGGCGTTCCCGGACACCCCGGACCAGACGTTCGAGGGCATCGACCTGCTCGACCCGACCAAGATGGTGCCGGAGGAACTGGCCCCCGTGCAGCCGATCGGGCTGATGACGCTCGACGCGAATCCGACGAACTTCTTCGCCGAGACCGAGCAGGTGGCGTTACATCCCGGGCACCTCGTTCCCGGGATCGACGTCACCGACGACCCGCTTCTGCAGGCTCGGCTGTTCTCTTACCTCGACACCCAGATCAGCCGGCTCGGTGGGCCCAACTTCGGGCAGATACCGATCAATCGGCCCCAGGCGGAGGTAAACGACATGCTGCGCGACGGCATGCACCAGACGGGAGTTCATCCGGGTGTCGCGCCGTATCGGCCGAACTCCCTCGACGCCGGTTGCCCGTTCCTGGCCGGCGCGGACGCTGCCTTCGTGGAGGTTCCGGTGCAGATGCCGGAGTCGACGAAACTACGCGCCGCCCCCGCGAGCTTCGACGACCACTTCTCGCAGGCCCGACTGTTCTACGCCAGCCTCAGCCCGGTCGAGCAGGCGCACGTCGCGGAGGCTTACACGTTCGAGCTGGGCAAGTGCTACGAGCAGGTGATCAAGGAGCGTGCACTCGAGGTCGTCGCGAACATCGACCCCGGTCTGTGCGAGCAGGTGGCCGCGGGTCTCGGCCTCCCGGCGCCCGCGCCGACCGTCGCCTACGACGTGGCGCCCACGCCCAGTCCCGCGCTGTCGCAGGTCGGTGCCGAGTGGCCGCTGGACGGCCGGATCATCGGCATCGTCGCCGACGACGAGTCCGATCTGTCCGAGGTGGCCGACGCCGTCGAGATGATCGGCAAGAACGGCATGGTGCCGCTCGTCATCGGGCCGCACGGTGGCGAATTGGGGTCGGGTAAGGGCGCCGTCCCCGTGTCCCGGACGTTCCTCACGATGCGGTCGGTGGAGTTCGACGCGATTCTCGTCGCGGCGCCGGCGTCGGACCCGCGGCTGCACGTGTTGCTGATGGAAGCATTCCGGCACTGCAAGGCGATCGGGGGATGGGCCGCCGGTCGCGGCCTCCTCGAAGCCGCCGGAATCCCGGCCGAGGCCCCGGGCATCGTGATCGCAGACGAGGCGTCCGAACTGTTCGACGGCATCACTGCGCTGATGAAGTCCCACCGGGTCTGGGAGCGCCAGGTGTGACGTGACGCGGTTGTGAAGTGAAACGGTCTGGACGAGGGTCTCGGGGCCGCCGATGGCGATCTCGAGACCCTCGTCGACATGGTTGCGCACCTTCATGATTGGCGAGTTCGGAAGAGCGGCAGCGTAACCGGAGGAACTTGCGGTCCGCGCAGTGCGCCCGTCCCCGGTCGAACTATCCGGCGTCCGGCGCGTCCTCGACCTTACGGCGCACCCCGAACACCCGACCTCCGGAGCAAAGCATGAAAGACAAAGACAACACGCCATTGCGGGTGGCGGTACCGTCGCCCGCCCGAATACCAGGAGGACATAGTCATGAACGAGCAGAACACGTCCGGACAAGCACGCAAGGGTCTCCTCGACACGGTCAAGGGCAAGGTGAAGGAAGTGGCCGGCGCGGTGACCGGCAACGACTCGCTGGCCTCCGAAGGGCAGCTGCAACAGGCGCAGGCGCAGCAACGTAAAGAGGCGAACAGTGCCGAGACCGTGGCCAGGGCGGAAACCTCGCAGGCTGCAGAGGAACTCGGCCAGGTGCGTCGCGAGAGTGCCGAGGAACGCGCTGCGATCGGTGCCGAGACGGCGGCCGCCGAAGAAGCTGCCCGGAACCGGCAGCAAGCAGAGCACCGGGCCGCGGAGGAGCAACAGCACCGCCAGGTCGCGCAGGAGCAGTCCCGCGCGGCGGCCGACGCCCGCGACGAAGCGGCACGGGCGGAGACCGTCGAACGGTCGAAGACGGTCGCCGCCGCCGAAGAAGCCGTCGACGCCACCGACGAACACCGGCGGGCTGTCCGTGAAGCGAACGCGGCCCGCGACGAGGCAGAACGAGTCAGGCGCGCCGCCGAGGGCCTCAGCAACGACGCCGGCCTGTCCTGATCCACTCCCCACGAATCATCGGAGATTCCATGAACATCCTCACCGTCCCGATCAGGCTCTTGCGGTTCCAGTACACGATCCTGCGGATTCCTCTGCAACTCGTCGAAGACCAGTTGATGTCCCGGCTGGCAACCGAATCACCGGCCCGGCTGATGTACGAGCGCACCCTGGGCGTGCTCGACGGCGCCGTCGGCAGTGCACTCGGCGACCGTGACACCGAGCGGCGCGGCGACGCACTCACCGAGCGCAGCGACGCACTGGCCCGGGCGGCGGAACTCGACGAAGAGGCGGCACGCACCGAGGCCGAGGCCGACACCGCACTGGAAACCAAGCGCAAGCAGGTCCAGGACGAGCAGGCGGCAGCGCGCGAGGCGAAGCAGCGCGACGTCGAACAGGCACGCCGGCGTGAGTTCGAACGCAAACAAGCGGCCGAACGGGATGCCGAGCACCGCAAACAGGTCGCGAAGACGAACGCCGATCAACTTGCCGCCCAACGCACCCGGGTGGCAGAGGCCGAGCACCGCGCCGAGCAGACCAGACTCCGGGAAGCGGAGAAGGCGGCGGGAGCGCCGGCCAAGGCCCAGCTGAAGGACGCCGCGGACAAGCAGGACGAGGCGGCGGACAAACGAGCTCGCGCCGACCGCGTGGAGAAACTGGCCGAGGCGGAAAAAGACAAGCGCCGCAACGAGACGGCACTCAACGGGTGATCTGACACTCAGGCTCGCCCGCCGCGAGTCCCGTCCCTTCTGAGTCGAGCGTTGTCGCTCTCGAGCCGGTTATTGGCCTCGACGAGGCGATCGTTGTCGCTCGCGAGCTCGGTGTTGAGGTGCTCGAGATCGAGGACGCGAGCGATGCCCGTGAGGTTGACCCCGTCCGCGATCAGCTCGGCGATGCGCCGCAATCGAATGAGGTCGTCGTCGCTGTAGCGGCGGGTTCCGCCGCTGGTGCGGGCCGGGTTGATCAGGCCGTGCTGCTCGTAGAAACGTAGCGCCTGGGTGCCGAACCCGGAGAGCTCGGACGCCACGGTGATGCCGTAGACCCCCTGTTTGGCTCGCGACTTGTCGTCGTTCGACATCGCGTCCTCCTCGAGAATCGAGTCCGCCGAACCCTCTTGCGAGGAGCTAGAGCGTTTGCTATAACGAATCTACAGCATTTGCTGAAGGTTACCTATTACGATTCGGGTTTCTGGAGGTGGAGACAATGTTGATGCGCACTGATCCATTCCGCGATCTCGACCGCCTGACTCAGCAGATCCTCGGCACCACGGCGCGACCGGCGGCCATGCCGATGGACGCGTGGCGCGACGGCGAACAGTTAGTGGTCGAGTTCGACCTGCCAGGGGTGGACGCCGATTCCGTCTCGCTCGATGTCGAGCGCAACGTTGTGACCGTTCATGCTGAACGCCCCGCGCGCGCCGACAACCAGGAAATGCTCGCCTCGGAGCGACCGAGGGGCGTATTCAGCCGGCAGCTGTTCCTCGGCGACAACCTCGACACCGACCGGATCACGGCCAACTACCAATCGGGGGTGCTCCGGCTGACGGTCCCGGTGGCCGAACGTGCCAAGGCCCGGAAGATCGAGATCACCCACAGCGACGACAGAAAGGCCGTCAGCGCCTGACCCGCGCCGATCCGACACGCAGCGGGAGGGATGACCACGATGGTGTACGCACAGAACAGCCCTTCGACCGTGGAAGCGGAACTGCCACAGGTCGAGTACGTGTGGGATGACCTCGAGTGCCGGCTGTTGGCAGCCGAGGTGGACCTGATCTTCGCCGACGCGCCCGCACCGGTCCTCACGGACTTGGCACCGACTTCGACAGCGGACGTCCACGGCGAGAACACGAGGCCCCCGCTGCACGCGGTGGCACCCACCACGCGGCGCAGGGGTCCGAACCCGGAAGTAGCAGCCACCCAACGCTCTCCGCCGCACGGGAACACGTGACGTTGTCCATCCGTAGTCCCCGGCCTGCCGTTCTCGCGCTGGACGGGCCGGGGGCTGCTTCGCGCTCGCACGCCGGGCATTTCCCTCCGCGTGCTCCTTGCGTTGAGACGGACCGAGTCGCACGATATCTTTATCTGAAGCCATAGATTAATTGGTGTAAGCTATATAGAAAGGGGTTTGGCGTGTCCGCGCACGGCGGTTGGGGCGGAGATGTCGAGGCGGTCGGAAAGGCGCTCGACGCATTGCGTCGACTTCTCGAAGAAGAAGTGTCCGGACACACTCTCCTGCACCGACTGTGCGAGTGGGCAGTCGATGCCTTCAGCGGCGCGGAGATGGCCGGGGCGGTTCTTTCCTATGACGCTGGGGGCAGTGGGTCGGTGGCGTGCGCGGACCCTCGCGTCGCCTCGATCGAGGATGCCCAGATACGGACAGGCAAGGGCCCGGGTCCTGTCGCTGCTGACACGTGCACGGTAGTGAGGGGTGAATTCGGTGAGGGGGTGGTTCGGCGATGGCCCGCGTTGGCGTCCGCGGTTGAAGCTGCCGGCTTCGAGTCGGGCAGCTTTCTGTGTGCTCCACTGTCCGTGGGAGACGGACTGGGATCGCTGAATCTGTACAGCCGCATCGGCAGCGCCTTCTCGGAATTCGATGCTGCCCTACTCCGGGTGTACGCCACCCTGATTGCGTCGACGATTCGGCTCGCGCGAGATGGTCGGGAGGCGCGTGAGGAAGTGGCGGGTCTGATCAAAGCCATGGAGTCGCGCAGCATCATCGAGCAGGCGAAGGGAATCGTCATGGCCACCGGGGGTGTGTCCGCGGACGAGGCCTTCGATTTCCTCGTCGTCAGCTCGCAGCAGAGAAACATCAAACTCGCTCGGCTGGCGAAGGAACTCGTGGATCTGACGTCCGGTGCCGACGGGGTGAAAGCAATTGCGAGGACACGGTATTACTCTCGCTCGCGGCAGGGTACTTCGATACTCACGTCCTCGTCGTGTCCGGACGCGACGACGGCCAGGCTCCCCGGTTAAGCCCATAGCCGGCGGAGCCGCCCAAAAGGGATGTGGTGAGCGTGCGGAACGGCGCGTCGGTGAGGGACTTCCTCATGGAGGACCAGACGCTCGGCCTGGGGTGCGCAGACGGGGGCATCGATTCGGTGATTACCGTTCTCGGTGAGGGGTATTCGGCTTCCATGAGTAGCGAGCGCGGACTGACGGTCCTCGGGCCTTCCTCGCATCGAGCTCGCTCGACGAGGGAGGGGCAATCCGTGATGATTCGTTCGGGCAACGGGGTGTGGGAAGTGCGCTGCGATCGGTGCGATCATGGATTGCGCACCGGTATCGGAGATCGGACTGCGGCGGCCAGGGCGGCACAGATCAACGGCTGGGCCTTCACCGAACTCACCTTGTGCCCGAGCTGTGCCACCACCGCGTACCACGACGCGCACCGCTGACACGGCGACAGCGGAACGGGTGCCACGGCGTCATGCGCACCGATGCTGCTTCATCCCGACCACCGCGAGAAGGGCTTGCCCTTTCCTTCACCGAAACAGCGCCGCATTCCCTGCCAACGGAAGGAACCTGCTTTTCCGGTCCGGCACAGGAGCCGGGGTGCTTATGGTGGTGTGGGTGGCATCCTGCAGCCATCTTTTTCGATCGAACCGAGGAGCGGTAATGAGCGATTCCGGCGCGGGGGACCTCAGCCGCACCATGGCCGAGTTGGCCCGCAGTCTCTCCGGTCCACGCACCCTCGACGAACGCCTGCGCGCTGTCACCGCCGCAGTTGTCGAGCTGATGCCGCACGAAACGTGCGCGGGCATTCTGCTCATCTCCGGTGGCAACAAATTCGAGACCGTCGCGCCGACATCCGAGCTGCTCCGAAAGCTCGACCACGCTCAGCAGCAACTCGGGCAGGGACCGTGTGTGGCGGCGGCGCTCAACAATCTCGTGGTGCGAAGCGAAGACCTTCGCTCGGAATCGCGATGGCCGCAGTTCGCTGCCGCCGCCGTCGATGTGGGGATTCTCAGTTCGATGTCCTTTCAGCTGTATACCTCCGAGGGAAAGATGGGAGCACTCAACCTGTTTGCATTCTCGCCGAACGCGTTCGGTCCCAACGAGGAAGCAGCAGGCGAGGTTCTCGCCGCCCACGCCGCGTTGGCACTCACCGCTGTACGGACCGAAGAGCAGCTGCGATCAGCGGTTGCCTCACGCGACGTCATCGGGCAGGCGAAGGGAATGCTGATGGAGCGATTCGACATCGACGCGATCCGTGCGTTCGAGCTGCTCAGCAGACTCTCCCAGGAAACCAACACCCGGTTGAGTGTTATCGCGCAGCGGATTACCGAACGCAGATGAGAGAACCGGCCACGAACCGGCACTTGCCCCATCCTCCGGCGATCTTCAGACTCCCGCCCGTGCACGAAGCGCTGTCAACAGCCCGCGGCGATTGCCCGTGACCGGATCGATCTGCGGGGGCGAATCGGTGAACTTGCGTTCCGATGCAGTCTCGGGTGCGTCGTCGGCGGTTGCGCTGAGGAACTTGTTCGGCAGCGCCAGCTTGGCGATGGTCCGCCACGACTTGAAGTACTGCACCAGCAGCGAACCCGTCGTGTAGGGCAGGTCGTACTTCTGGGCCAGAGCCCGCACCCGCATGGAGATCTCGCGCAGGCGGTTGCTCGGCAGGTCCGGGAACAGGTGATGCTCGATCTGGTAGCAGAGGTTGCCACTCATGAACTCCATGACCGGGCCGGCCTCGAAGTTCGAGCTACCCAGCATCTGCCGCAAGTACCACTGGCCCCGCGTCTCGCTCTCGAGGTCTTTCGTAGTGAACTTCTCGGCGCCGTCAGGGAAATGACCGCAGAAGATCACGGCGTTCGTCCACACATTGCGGATCATGTTCGCCGTCAGGTTCGCGGTGAAGGTCGTCAGGAACGCCGGACCGGTGAGCGCCGGGTAGACGACGTAGTCCTTGCGCACCTGGCGGCCGACCTTCTCGAGCACCTCGTGGCACCTGCGCTCGAACTCCTCACGATCGACACGACCCATAACCACCTTGCCGAGCTCGAGGTGCTGGAGGGCAACGCCGTACTCGAAGAACAACTGCAGCAACAGGTTGTAGACCGGGTTGCCGATGCTCAGCGGTGTCCACCGCTGATCGCGAGTGACCCGCAGCATGCCGTAGCCCACGTCGTCATCCATGCCCAGCACATTCGTGTACTTGTGGTGAACGTAGTTGTGGGTCTGCTTCCAGTGCTCCGACAGGCCGGCGATGTCCCACTCCCAGAACGACGAGTGGATCTCCGGATCGTTCATCCAATCCCACTGACCATGCAGCACGTTGTGACCCAGTTCCATGTTCTCGATGATCTTGGCGGTGCCGAGCATCGCGGTACCCCCAAGCCACGCCGGTGGGAACAGGCTCGCGAACAACAGTGCACGCCCGCCGATTTCGAGTGACCGCTGCAGCCGGATGGCGTTTCTGATGTACAGGGCATCACTCTCCCCGCGCGAGGCTTCGATGTCTCGTCGGATCGTGTCGAAGTCGATCCCGAGAGCTTCGACATCGGCCTCGGTCAGGTGGGCGTACATCTTGACATCCGAAATCGCCATATCGTGACGCTACGGCAAGTTACGGAACCGTAGGTTACGCGCAGATGAGATGTGAGTTAGTTCGGAAGTCGTCGCCGGCGCGGTTTGGGTTCGGCAGCTGAGGGCAAGCTGTGCAGGAGGGGCGTTCGGACGATGATTCGGCTGACCGCTCGGGCCACACAACAGTCAGGAGATGTCATGCAGAAAGTGTTGATCTTCGCAGCGGGCGCGGCCGCGGGTTTCGTCCTGGGCACTCGGTCCGGTCGACAATCCTACGAGAAGATGCGGCATCAGTCCCTCGAGCTCTGGCACAACCCCACCGTGCAGGAGAAGGTGAGCGAGGCGACGGAGATCGTCAAGGACAAGGCTCCGCAGGTGCAGCACAAGGTCGGCGAACTGGCGAAGAAGGCTACCCACCGCGGCACGGACACGAGCGCGACGGGCGCCCCCACCAACGGAGTGTCACTGGAGGAAGCTGCGGGTCGCACTCCGACGACCACGGAACCGGCGACCGTTACTTCGCCGACGGAGGGCAAGCACACCCAAAGCCCGAACTGACCGGACAGGCAGTGTTGCGGGCGGCTGATTCCTGCGCATTCCGACATGAGTGCGCGGCATACTGTGGCAGTGGTTGCGAGGCGAGGATGGTCGAGCACGCAGTGCCGTGGGGGTCGCTGTGGACACTGATGAGCTCCGCGGCTCGAATGCACCCCCGCAGGGTGGAAGTTTCCGGTTCTACCTCGACGGCCAGCGCTGGGAATGGTCCGACCCCGTCGCCCGGATGCACGGCTACCACCCAGGCGAGGTAACCCCCACCACCGAACTGCTGCTCTCCCACAAGCATCCTGACGACCAACCTCAGGTCGCGGCCCTCTTCGACAAGATGATCCACGCCGGTGAGCCGTTCAGCAGCAAACACCGCATCATCGACACCGAACGGCGCATCCACCACGTCATCGTGGTCGGCGATCGAATGCTCGACGAGAACGACCAGGTCATCGGCACATCCGGGTATTACATCGACGTCACCGAAGCGTTGGAGACCGACCTCCGCGAGTTCAACGCGGCGCTCACCGAGGCCGTCGCCGAACTCGAACAATCGCGGGCGGTGATCGAGCAGGCCAAGGGTGCACTCATGCTCGTCTACGGCATCTCCTCGGAACGCGCCTTCGGCATCCTCACCTGGCGTTCACAGGAGACCAACACCAAACTTCACACCCTCGCCGAGCGTTTCGTCGACGCACTCGCCGCCGAGGCGACCCTCCCCGAGTCGTTTCGCGCCCGGTTCGACCACTTGCTCCTGACCGCACACGTGCACCCCGACGGCCAGCCGGGGGCGCAGGACTGACTCACGGCCGACACCCCAGCACGGAACCTGGACCGAGTCAGGCATCCCTCCCTATGCGGTGGTGACGTCGGGCGGGTCGGGAAGGTCGACGCCGAGAACGAAGTCGAGCCAGATGAGTGCGTCGGCCAGGGTTTCCGCGCGCATGGTGAGGTCGAATTGTTGCTCGGCGGCGGTGAGCGACCGCTCCACTTCCGCGTGATCCTCGGCGAGGAAGGCCGACACGGTCCGCAGCACCCACCGCGCCGATGCCGGTAGGGCGTCGACGTCGACGTACCCGCCGTCTGTGAAGCGGAGGTCGAGGATGAACCGCTCCCCTGGACCCGCGGCGCCCAGGCGCGCGATGACCACGCCGACGATGGCATCGACGACCCAGGCGAGCACCTCGCCGTATTGTGGCCGCTCTCCGTCTGGGTGCGGTTCGGCGCACACTCGGGATATCTCGAACGAGAACTGAGCGGCGTCGCGGTCCCCGACCAGTTGCATCAGCCGACCCCCGAGAGCTGCGGCAGTCGGGCTGGTGGGGCGGCCTGCGTTCGATCCCATACTGGAGAGTGCCCGGCCCCGGGAGCAGTCACACAGGCCGCCATCACGCTCTTGCGCACATCACTGGCTGCTCCGACAACGTCGCAGTTGGCCGGACAGGTACCGCTCGGCGCGGCGCTACCTCTGCCTCTCCGCCTTGCATGTCGTGAACGGCAGCACGAGGCGGGACCGGTGCGCGGCGTCCCGGTAGATCTTGTGGGTGACCGGGCGGCCCACCGGCAGATGGAAGGCATCGGGCGGCAGCAGCGCGTTGTGCGCGTCGGCCAGCGGTTCGTTGTTCGAGAGCTCCACGGTCAGAGCGTGTCCCGGCCGGAACGTCGCGGCAAACGGGTAGAGGCGCAGCACGTACTCCTCGATCGTCCCGGGCTCGACCGGCACAGCGCGGGTATGCGGGTGGTGCGGGTTGCCCTCGGTGGTGCGCTCGTCGAGTTCGCGGTGCGAGGCCTTGAGGTAACCGGACGTGATCAGCTGGCGCCTACCGTCGGGCGCGGAATCCCACAGACGCAGAATGAAGTTCGTGTCGTCCTGGTCGATCTCGGCGAAGATGTGCGCGGCGCCGGTGCCGATCAGTTCCGTGGGCTCCTCGAACGGCTCGGTGCTCCAGCGCAGCATCGACACTGTATCGGTGACCGTGAGCGGCGCCTGGTAGAAACCGTCCGGTGCGGCGTATTCCGCACCCATCCGCTCGGGCTCCGTGGACAGCGTGCCGCGCGGGCGCAGGTACAGCGACCGGTACTCCACGTCCTTCGGCGGCCACTGACTTCCGGTCACCCGCTCACGCGAGCCCTCGACGAAGACGTTCACCGCGGGCTCGTCCATGATCCCGTTGTCGATGCCCTTGATCCAGTAGTCGTACCACCGGAACATCTTGTCGTGCTCCTCGATGAAGGGGCGCGACTGCATCGGCGGGTAGGGGCCGATGTCCAACTTCTTCGGGCCGCTCAGCCGGTCGAAGAGTTCGATCGTGCCGTCGACCGTCCAGCCGCGACCCTGGTCGATCTGGAGATAGACGGGGATGTCGATGTTCGGGGCCAGGGTGACGGGGTTGCGCTCCTCGTACCAGTCCCCGTCCAGGTCGTTCATCACGATGTCGAACCAGGCCTCGTGGTGCTTCGGGTAGTTCAACACGTGGACCAGGTTCGGCCAGGCGGCCACGTCCGGATCCTCGAGGCGCTCGGCGACGCGCTGCTTGATCTCCTCCGGGGAGTACGTCTCGAGCACGCGGGACTTGACGTTGTCGGTGAAGGCCCATCCGGAGTCGCCGCCGCGGCCCTCGCGGGCGGCGCGCGGCATGAACCACATGATGCCGCCGTGGTAGGTGGTCTCGTAGAAGTCGTAGTGCCCGCCGCTGACGAAGATCGCCTTCAGATGCGGCGGACGCTCCGCGGCGGCGAGCACCTGCATCGACCCGAAGTAGGAGATGCCGATCATCCCGACGTTGCCGTCGCACCATGGCTGCTCGGCCACCCACTCGATGAAGTCGTACGCGTCCTGACCCAGGGAGACGCCGCCGGCGTTGTAGTTGCCGATGTGCTCACCCTCGGACCCGCCGGAGCCGCGGAGGTCGCCGATCACGTGGACGTAGTCCTCTTCGACGACGCGTGCGATGTCGCCCGCCTCGATGCAGCCGTCCCACATCGGGCTGGGGCGTCGCTGCGGCGGCGTGGTGAGGGCGAGGGCCTGCAACTCCTTGCCGTACGGGCTCAGGGCGACCAGCGCGGGCCGGGGCTTGTCCTCCACCCCGGAGTACGAGTCGGCGACGAGCGTGACACCGTCCCGCATCGGCACCCGGAGGTCCTTGCGGACGGCGATCTTCTGCCCACCCGCATCCAACGTTCGAAGATCCGTCATGAGTGCGCGACTCTCTTTCTCTGTCAAGACTGTTGGTTGAACTGCGTGCGATGACCGTGCAGCGTCGTGAAGAACGGGGACGGTTCGAGCGTGGGGTCCCCCTCGTAGCCGAGTTCCTCCGCCACCCGGGCGAACGGCGAATACGCCGAGTCCGTTTCCTGCAGACCGTCCCGCAGATACCGATGGGCCGCGTCGCTGACCCGCGCCTGGATGTCCACACTCTCCTGGAGGGCATGTCGAGCCTGGTCGCTGTCGAGCTCTACTCCGTAGGCCACGCCGTCCGCCCGGCGGTACGGATGCCCCAGATACAGGTGCTGCGGACGGATCTCGTCACGCAGATACTGCACGCTCGACCGGTAGGCGACCGGATCCTCGTAGCCGGGAAAGCCGTTGGCGGCGCCGTGGACCTGGACGGCGTCGCCGACGAACACGGAGTTCTGGCCGTCCACCACGTAGGCGACCGATCCGGCGGTGTGGCCGGGGATGGAATGCACCGAGACGGTGACATCGCCACCGAGGGACAAGGTCTCGCCGCCCCGGAGCAACCTGTGCGGCTCCATCTCCCCGGAGATGGCCGCCTGCGCCGTCGCCGTCTGCTTCGCGGCACCCTGCGGGTCGTGCAGGTACTGCCCACGCACCGCCACGTACTCGTCCACGTGCGCCTGCCGCGATCGCAACAGGTGCGCGTCGGCCTCGTGGATCACGACCTGGGCACGCCTGCCGGTGAGTTCCCACAGGGCGTGCGCCCCGCCGAGGTGGTCGATGTGGCCGTGGGTCAACAGGATCCAGCGGACATCCTCGATGCGCCGCCCGAGCGCCGCGAGCGCGGGGGCCATTCCCGCGGCGGGCGACGAGGCGATGCCGGTGTCGACGATCGCCGGCTCAGGGGCGTCGATGAAGAAGCTGTACAGGCCGAATCGACCCCACGGCGAGACGAGGGGGTGAATCTTCACGTCCTGCGTCATGTCACTTCCCCGGAGCGGACTGAAGGAACTCGGCCGTCTCCTCGAACACCCTCTGGTACTCCGGGATCCAGGAGAAGTTCTGGACGAACCCGTGGTTGGCACCGGCATGACGACTGACCGTCGCGTCCACTCCGGCCTCGTTCAGCCGCGCGCCGTAGAGTTCGCCCTCGTCGCGCATGGGGTCGAACTCGGCGGTGACGATCAGCGCCGGGGGCAGCCCGGTCAGATCCTCACGCTTGATCGGGGAGACCAGCGGGTCTGCCGGATCCGCACCGCTGTCGAAATAGAAGGCGTTGAAGGGCTTCAACCCCGCGGTCTCCACGCCGTACCCTTCGGCGTTCTCCCGCAGGGAGGCGTAGCGGTCGATGTCGAAGTCCAGGTCCAGCGACGGGTAGAACAGGACCTGGTGGGTGATGCGATCGAATCCCTCGTCGTGGGCCGTCGCGGCGACGGCGGCGACGAACGTGCCACCCGAACTGTCGCCGGCCAGTGCGAGTGTCGAGCCGTCCCACTCCAGGTCCCCGCCGTTCTCCGCCACCCACCGGACCACCCCGAGGCAATCCTGGAGGCCGGCCGGGAATGCCGCCTCGGGTGCCCGGCGGTAGTCGACGGAGACGACCTTCAGCCCGGTCTCCTTCGCCAGGGACCGCGCGACGTGGTCGTGCGTGTCCAGGCTTCCGAGGAAGAACGCGCCGCCGTGGAAGTACACCAGCAGTCCGTAGGAGTCGGCGTCGACCGGTGTGTAGATCCGGACGGGTACGTCCCCTGCGGTGCTGTCCTCGACTGCGTGGAGCGGCAGGCGCTCCTCGACGGGAGTGACCTGTGCCTGCTCGCCGGCGCGCATGGCCGCCGGGTCGAGCGGGCCCTCGGGCGGGGCGGGCAGGTTCGCGATCACCTGGGCGATCTGGGGGTGTAGCGGCATGTCAGTGACCTCGTTTCTTACTTCGCGGCGGACTGCTGAGCAGCGGGCTGCTGACCGGGGAAGACGTCGTCGACCTCGTCCTCGGCCCACCCCTGACGCGAGATGCGCTGCAGCTCATCTGTCATCGGCTTGCGGGTCGCCTGGTACAACGCCAGCGCGTCTTTGACGGAGTCGGCTTCCTGCAGGGCGTCGGCGAGTGCGCCGGCGTCCAGGATCGCCGAGTTCGCACCCTGCCCCTGGTGGTGCAGCATCGAGTGCGCTGCGTCGCCGACGAGGACGACCGAGTCGGAGTGCCACTGCTCGACCGGGTCGATGTCGTAGACCGCTCGAATGCTCACGGTGTCCAGGTCGAGGCCTCGTGCGATGTTCACGATCCGCTCGTCGAAGCCCTCGACGGTTGCCATGATGTCGTCCTTCGTGATCTGCGGCGCCCAGGTATCGTCGGGGCACAGGGCGGTGATGTCGAAGGACACCTGGCCCCGGTGGCGCAACGGCAGCAGGTACACCTTCGTACCCCTGCCGATGTACATCCGGAGGTTGTCGTCGACGACCATTCCGTGGGCGTCGTCGACGGAGATCACGGCGCGGTAGGCGTGCTCCCCGGAGAACACCGGATCCTTGTCGCTGAAAATCTGCTGGCGCACCACCGATTTGATGCCGTCGGCGCCGATGACCAGATCGGCTTCGACGGTCTCGCCGTTGGCGAACGTGAGGACGGAGCGGTCGCCTCGGTCCTCGACGGTCTCGAGCTTGTGACCGAGGCGCACCATGCCCTCGGGGAGCACGCCGAGGAGAGCGTCGATGAAGTCCCCGCGGTGGATCAGGTGGGTCTTGGTCTCCTCGTCGTAGTCGTCGATTCCCGGCCACGCCTCCTTCAAGATCGGATCATTGGTGGCGGTGAGGATCTCGAAGTAGTCGCTCGGCGAGCTGACCTTCGCGATCGCGTCGAAGATCCCCCACTGACGGAAGCGGTGCATGGTGGAAGGACGCAGCCCGATGCCGGCGCCGACCTCCCGAACCGCGGAGGCCTGCTCGTACACGGTGACCTCGGCGCCGAGCAGGCTCAGGGCCTTGGCCGCCGCAGCGCCGGCGTACCCCGCGCCGACGATGGCGATGTTCAGGTTCTTCAGCTCTGTTGGCTGCATGTTTCTCGTCCTTGTCAGTTCTGAATGGTCAGGAAATCGGCGGGGTTCTCGACGAACAACTTGGTGATCGTTGCCTCGTCGATACCGGCCTCACGGAGGTCGGGGATGAGGTCCTCGAAGAGGTAGTTCACGGTGTGGCCCTTGACTCCCGGCCACCCGAGCGGGCTGCAGTTGGCGTCGACGCCGGCGAGCGCCTTGTCCAGGTGGCCTGCTCCGAGGAACCGGAGGAAGTGGTCCAGGCGCTCCTTGCGCGGACGGGCCCAGAACGGCGGATCCTCGAGTTCGGTCTCGTAGCCGAACGTGTCGAAGCCGACGCGACCGCCCTGTTCGGCGATCCAGGTGTCGCGCGTCTTCTCCGCGTTCACGCCGTCGTCGACATGCCCGAACAGCACGCGGTCCAACGGCAGGCCCTCTTCGTGGAAGATGGCGATCGCGTTCTCGGCGTCGATGGCCAGGTGCGTCAGGATCGGCACGCCGGTGCTCAGGGCGGCGCGAGCCGCGGCGCGGTAGATTCGCTTGTCCAGCTCCGTCATTCGGCCACCGCGGCTCACCCCGACCTTGATGACGCCGGCGCGGCTGCCGGTGTCCCCGATGCCGACGGCGATCTCGTGGACGAACTGCCGCGTCAGGTACTCCACGCTCGCCCGCTCGAAGAACGGCAAAGCGGTGTCGCCGCCGACGAATCCGGTGCACGCGACGATGTGGACTCCGGTCTTCGCGGACAGCGACTTGTAGTAGTCGACGTCACGACCGTTGCAGATTCCGGTGACGTCGACGAAGGTCCCGCCCCCGTACTGGTGGAACTTGCGCAGCTTCGGGACGGTCTCCTCGTACCGCTCCTCGGGGGTCTTCCACCATCTCGTATCCAGCTCGGAGCCGGGCATGCCGTACCCGATGTGCTCGTGGATGGCGACGATGCCCAACTCTTCGGTCGGGATCGGCCCCAGGACTGTATTGACTCTCGACACAACAACTCCCTTCGGGAAAGACGACACTTCGATTGCGGATTTCGCGCGGTCAGCGCACCGACAGCAGTTCGCGCGGGTTGTCCACGAGGATCCGCTGGACGTCCGCGTCGCCGAGCCCCTGCGCGGTGAGGAGGGGTACGAACGTCGACAGGACGTAGCTGAACGGGACGTCGCAGTCGGGCTGACCCTTGGCGACGCCGATCGTGCTGCTCGAGAGCAGGATTCGGTCCCCGTGGCCGGCCTCGACCAGCTCGCGCACCACGACGGCGCGTTCACTGTCGGTGATGTGGGCGCCGTTGTCCGGGCCCACGTGGTCCAGGGCGACGAAGGCGCCGCGGCGGGCGATCTCGAGCGGGGCGCCGGCGGCGACCGCGTCCTTGCGGTCGAGCCCGCCGACGACGACGCGGTGGGCGGGCAGCTGCTCGTCCACGACGATCTCGAGGTCAGCCGCCGCGTCCTGCCCGTAGCGGAGGGAGACCGCGACGCCGGTCTGCAGGGCGGCCCGGGCCGCGCCGCGGAACAGGCTCTCGTCGGTGGCGGTCATGCCTCCGCGGGTCGCGGTGGTGGTCACCAGACCCGCGGCGCCCCGTCGTTCGACCCGTGGGATCACCATGCCCTCGGTGATCTCCTTGGTGAAGAGCTCGGCGAACTTCTCCGCGGGCCACGGCGTCGGCGGATTGGTCTGCGGCGTCAGGAAATAACCGCCGAGCATCTCTTCCGGGCCCATGCCCGTCGACGCGACGATGTGCACTCCGGTCGAGCGGGAGAGCGCCTCGTACAGGTTCACGTCGCGACCGTGGAACATGCCGGTGCTGTCGACGATCGTCCGTCCCCCGTGGTCCCGGAATTCCGTCAGCTTCGCCGCCAGGATCTCGAAGATCTCGGCGCGGTCCATGGCGATGTCGAACGCATGCTCTGCGCCGGGAATCGCGGAGAGCAGCGCCTCGTGAACCGAGACGACTCCCAACTCGTCGGCGGGAACGGGGCCGAGGACGGTGTTGACGGTGTTGCTCTCGGCGGTCTGGGAGCCCTTCATCGGCACTTCCTTTCGTCAGCGTCATGTCTGCATGACGTGCTGCGCATCACAGTAGGGATTAACATTACAGACTGTCAAGTGAGTGCATGGGAAGGCATGTGACTTTGCGGGCAGGTTCGTGGCTGTACTGCGGATAGAATCCGGGCCATGTCTCTCCGTGCCGCACAGAAGCAGATGACCTACGAGCTCTTCCTCGCGAAGGCGCTCGAGCTGTTCGGCGGGAAGGGCTACTCCGCGACCACGATCGACGACATCGCCACCGCCGCCGGCTCCACCCGGACCACCTTCTACCTGCATTTCTCGTCGAAGGCCGAGGTGATGAGCGCGCTGCTGACGAAGGTCGACGCGATCCTCACGACGGCCGACGACCCGACGCTGAGCGCGGTGGTCGCCTCCGGCTCGCGCGACCTGATCCGGGAGTGGCTGGACCGCAAGTTCTCGCAATGGGACGAGATCAAGCCGTACCTCACCGCGTCGTTCCAGGCCGCACACGAGCCGGACGTCGCGGCCAAGACCGAGCAGTGGTTCGAGGACGCGGTCGGTCAGATGACCGCGGGGCTGGATCGGGCGAAGCGCTTCCCGCCGGACCGTCGCCAGGTGCGCTGCGTGCTCGCCTTCGGCCAGCTCGAGTACCTCTCGCGCCGCTACTTCTCGGTCGGCTGGCGGATTCCCCGCGAGGTCTGCCTCGACGAACTCACCGACTCCTGGTGCCACCTGCTCGCGTCGGACAACTGAGGCTCGAACGTCGTCGCTTCGACGAGGATCTCCCGCAACCAGCCGATGAACGCCGCATCTGCCAGACGCGGGTTCCACACCATGTCGACCCTCAACGGTGACAGCGGCAGCGGGAATTCCTCGATCCGGAGGTCGACCCGTTCGCGCATCGCGACCGCGACCCGAAGGGTGTGCACGGCCACGCCACCGGCCGTCGCCACCAGATGCGGGATGAGCAGGTGATCGGAGACGAGTTGTCCGATCCGGTATTGCACGCCGTGCGCGTCCATCGCCGCGTACGGCGCCACCCGGTGCCGCGAGTCGTACGTGACGTGCGGCATCGAGGTGAGTAGGTCCAGAGCAGACGCTTCGGGATCACTGTCCGGATGGGCGATCACCACCCAGCGGTTCTCGTACAGCCGTTCGCGCGGGTACGGCGAAGTGAACGCCTCGGACAGGAGTACGACGTCCACCCCTTCGTCGGTGAAGTCGCTTGCCTGAGGCTCGACGAAGTTGCGCACCCGGAGGGTCGCATTCGGTGCCCGCTCCGCGATCAGACGCGCCGACGCGGGCCCGACGACGAATGCGGTGCTGGTGGTCATCGCCATCGTGATGGTTCGGCTGTCGTGGGCAGGGTCGAAGCCCGGAAAGTTCACCACCTCGGCGGTCTGCCGCAGCACTTCACGCAGTGGCGCGATGAGTTCCAACGCACGCGGGGTGAGCACCAGGCCGCTGCCCTGCCGAGTCACCAGGTCGTCACCGATCATTCGGCGCATCCGTCCCAGGGCATGACTCATCGCGGGTTGGGACATGCCCACCCGGGCCGCGGCGCGGGTGACCGATCCCTCTTCGAGGAGCGCCAGGAGCGGCACCAGCAGATTGAGGTTGACCGAGGCGAGCCGCTCCAGGCCGAGATCACTCGAATGATCCCTGGGTTGGTTCATCCACACGAAGTTACGCGTCCTTCTCCCGAACCGTCGGCGTCATGCTCCGGCCGAGGCCATGCGGCGCAGTCTCGGGATCGGGATCCGGTGGTTGACGGCGATCGCGACACCGTGACCGTCGTCGTGAGTCCAGCGCATCACCGACGGTCCGCGCGGGCTGTCCCCGAGGAGGAACTCGGGTTCACCGGCAGCCGGCAGGTCGCCGGTGGCCTTGAGGTTCAACCCGAATTGCTCGGTCCAGAAGTACGGATCGAAGTCGAGTTCCGGCGCCTCGTCGCCGGCCAGTAGTGCGAGGGCAGCGACCTTGGCCTGTTCGATGGCGCTGCTCCACAGCGGAATCCGGCGCACTCCCGTCCGCGTCGGGACGGCCGCGACGTCCCCGGCCGCGACGATGCCGGGCCCGATCCGTCCCCGAGAGTCCGCCTCGAGGCGGCCGCCGGTCATCAGTCCGCAGGCGGCCAGCCACTCCGTGTTGGGGATGTCGCCGATCGCGCTGACGAGCAGGTCGGCCGCGACCCGTGATCCGTCCCGCAGGACCACCCCACGCGCATCGTCGATCCCGGCGGCCGAGCCGACGACGATAGTGAGTCCCCGGGCGACCGCGGCCGCGGCGAACGCGTCGGACAGGCAGGGCCCCAGATGCGACAGCATCGGCCGGCCGTCGGCCACCAGCGTGACCCGGCATCCCGCCGACAGGGCGGCGGACGCGATTTCCATGCCCAGCGGACCGGCCCCGACGACCACCACCGACGGACGGGCAGCCAGCCGTTCCCGGAGAACCAGGGCATCGTCCAGGGTGCGCAGGGTCAGCTCGACGCTGTCTTCGCCACCCAGACGCCGGGCCCGGGAACCGGTGGCGATCACCAGTCCGTCGTAGGGCAGATCCGAACCGTCGTCGAGACTTACCCGGCGGGACTCGACGTCGAGGCCGACTGCCGCCACCCCGAGCACCTCGGCGGCCTCGTGCGTGGGCGGCGCCAAGGCGTGGGAACCGCCGTCGACCAGGAGCCCCTTGGAGAGCGCTGGTCGCGAGTACGCCGCCCGGGGTTCGTCGCCCACGATGGTCAGGTCGCCGTCGAAACCTGCGGCACGGAGGCTGTCACACGCGGTCTGGCCGGCGATCCCGTTGCCGATGACCAGAATCCTCCGGGGAGCTTCGGTGAGTTTCATGCGAGTGTGAGTGCGGCCACGGGACAGACCCGGACAGCGGCGCCGGCGTCAGCGAGTTCAGGGCTTCCCTCGGAGAGCTCTTCGACGTCGAGGATCAGTTCGCCCTCGTCGTCGAGGTGCATCAGATCGGGAGCGATCTCTTCGCACAGTCCGTGGCCCTCACAACGGGGCCGATCGATCACGATTCTCATGCCGGGACCACCTTCAGGATCTCGAGTGTGTTGATGGAGCGGGTGATGTTGCTGGGCAACCGAACCGGATCGGCGGCCACCAGACGCTGTGCGTGGACGGCCAGTGCCCCGATGACGGCGTGAGCTTCCAAGCGTGCCAGGCCCTGGCCTGCGCAGCCGTGCGGGCCGTAACCGAAGGAGAGGTGGTCGACCGGGTTCCGTTCGACCAGAAAGGCGTCCGGGTTCTCGTAGTGTCGCGGGTCGCGGTTGCCGGCACCGAAGAGGATCGCCACCTGGGAGCCGGCAGGCACCAGGGAGCCGTCGATGATGACGTCCCGGGTGACGAGGCGCCCCCAGGCATGCACCGGCGCCCAGAATCGGAGTATCTCGTTGAAGGCTGCCGGCACCAGGGCGGAATCCCTTCGTACCAGGTCGAATTGGTCGGGGAAGGCCGAGAACAGTGCGACGATGTTGCCGAGCGCAGCGATCGTGGTGTCCACTCCGGCGCCCAGGTACTGGTGGATGATGTGGCCGGCGGTTCCGGGAGGTATGGCGCCCCGGTCCGCGGCGTCGAAGATGCGGCGACCGACCGACCCCGGCGCCAGATCCTCGGCCCGGACGCCGGTGCACCAACCGTAGAGTTCGCCGGCGATCGGGAAGTTTTCCGCAGTCCGCTGGTTCATCGGGCCGATGACCTCCATCGCGGCCTGTCCCCAGCGCAGCATGTTGTCGCGCACCTCGCCGGTGAAGCCGATCAGGTCCGCGACGACCGCGAGCGGAAAGACACGGGCCAGCGCATCGATGGCCTCGAACGAACCCCGCGCTACCAGGTCCGCGACCAGCGCATCGGCCTTGGTTTGGATCCTGTCCCTGATTCCCCGCAGCGCCCGTGGGGAGAGGTTCTCGGTGAGCGTCGCGCGCAGTTCGGCGTGGATCGGCGGGTCGGAGGCAAGCGACGTGCCTTGCAGTGCCTCGTTGACCATGGGGTTGAAGCCGATCGTCCGGGACGAGAACGTGCCGGGGTCGGCCAGTGCGTCGCGGATGGCGTCGTACCGGGTCAGGGCGTAGACGTCGTTGGCGGGCAGATGCACCACCGCGCCGAGATCGCGGAGTTCGGAATATGTCGGATAGGGGTCGGTCAGGATCTCGTCGGCGAAGAGGTCGATAGCGGAACTAGCGGGTGTGCTGGTCATGCACCCAGTGAAGTGACTCCACTCACATAAATCCAACTCATATTGTGCATATTGGAACATGCAGCCTATTGATGTGAATGTCCCGCGCTTCACAGGAAAGTGCCAGCGACTTCACGGGTCGACCGGATTCTGTCTACTTACGCTCCTCCCATGCGAACTCAGAACTCCCGTGTCACCCCACCGAAGAAGTTGATCGTCGTGTCCTCGATGGTGATGCTTCTCGGACTCTCACTCGCCGCATGCGGGACCGACAGCGACACCACCCAGACGACTGCGTCCACGTCCGCTTCGAGTTCTGTCGCATCGACTGCTGCCACTGCCGACGCAGGCAGCGTCGTCGCCAGTGCCGAGGCCTTTGCGGCGACGTTGACCGACGATCAGAAAGCGTCACTGCAACAGGAGTATTCGTTCGAGAATGCGCAGAAGTGGTCGAATCTGCCGCAGGCACTGCTCCGAGGCGGTCAGGGGCGGATCGGCCTGCAACTCAGCGACCTCGACGACACTCGAATCGTCGCGCTCGACACCCTCTTGCAGGCGGTCACCGGATCGGCGGCGGGCGACGGGTACGACGAGATCCAGCAGCTGCTCAACGCGGACGACTACCTCGCGGCCAACGGCGGCGGAACCGACTACGGCCGCGGCAACTACTACATCGCCTTCCTCGGCACCCCGTCCGATTCCGGGACGTGGGAATTGCAGTTCGGCGGACACCATCTGGCCTTCGCCAACACCTACGTCGACGGCGCTCTCGTCGGTTCCACCCCATCGTTCCGCGGGGTCGAACCGTTCGGCACGTTCGAGCAGAACGGCACGTCGAATTCCCCGCTCGCCAATGAACAGTCTTCGTTCGCGGAAATGCTCGCAGGAATGTCCACCGAGGAGCTGGCCACGGCGAAGCTCGATTCCGTGTACAGCGATCTGGTGCTCAAACCCGGCAACGACTGGGCATTCCCGACCACCAAGGAAGGCGTCCAGGTGTCGACGTTCACTCCGGAACAGAAGCAACTGGTGATGGCCGCGATCGCCACCTACGTCGACGACATCGACGACGCGGACGCGGCGACCATCTTGGCGAAATACGAGAGCGAGCTGGACCAGACGTACGTCTCGTACTCGGGTAGCACCGGTGTGACGGAGCAGAACGACTACGTGCGGATCGACGGACCGTCGGTCTGGATCGAGTTCTCGATGCAGCACGGCATCGTGCTGTCCGGGAACCACCCGCACTCGGTGTGGCGTGACCGGACGACGGACTACGGCGGAACGCAGGAGTGATCTCCCCTCGGCTTCGCAAGTCGGTTGCGCGGTTGATGCTGGTGCTCTCATCGATCGGACTGTGGCTGATCGGTGGTACCGCGCAGGCTCACGTTCTTCCGACCACCACCATCGAGCTCGACGTTCGCGCCGCGGAAATCGATGCTGCTCTGACGATTCCACTGAGCGACCTGGAGGCGGCAAGCGGGATCGACCTCGGATCCGCCGGTCAGAGCGGGATCGACGCGCATTCGAGCGAACTGCTGGACTATCTCGAGAATCATTTCGCGCCGACCACGCTGGACGGCCGGCCGTGGGCGGTCACCTTCGACGAACTCAACCTGAGCTCGGCGGAGGACCTCGGTACCGGAATCTATGACACCCTCACGACGGCGGCGCATCTCGTTCCCCCCGCCGGAGCCGATGAACGCTCGTTCGATCTCGGCTACGACGCGGTGATCCATCGCGTCGTCACCCATGTCGTCATGGTGACCGTACGATCCGACTGGTCCACGGGAACAATAGATTCCGGGCGAGAGATCGGCACCGTCGGAGTGGACTCCGTCACCGGCGACATCACACCACTGACAGTGCACCTCGACGACGGAAGCGCCTGGCAGGGATTCGTCAGTATGGTCTCGCTCGGCATCACGCACATCCGGGAAGGAACGGACCACCAACTGTTCCTGCTCACGTTGTTGCTACCCGCTCCGTTGCTCGTCGCCGCGCGGCGCTGGGGTGGGCCGGCGCGGCCTGGAGTGGCGGTGCGCAAGATAGCGGCGATCACGCTGGCGTTCACCGTCGGCCACTCGGTGACTCTCGCGTTGGGCACGATCGGCTTTCCGGTTCCGCAGCAGCCCGTCGAGGTTCTCATTGCGATCAGCATTCTCGTCGCTGCCGTTCACGCCGTTGTGCCGATCTTCGCCGGCCGCGAAGCGTTCACAGCCGGGATCTTCGGTCTCGTCCACGGGCTCGCGTTCTCCGCGACACTCACCGAGCTCGACCTCACCGGTGGGCAACTCGCAGTGAGCCTGTTGGGTTTCAACATCGGCATCGAACTGATGCAACTCGCCGTCGTCGCGGCCGTACTGCCGCCGCTCATCGTGCTCGCGCGGACCCGCATCTACCATCCCGTTAGGGCAGCCGCAGCCGTACTGGCCGCGGCAGCCGCAGCCGGATGGGTGTTCGATCGGGTGGGGTTTCCCAACATCGTCGCCGACGCGGCAGACAGCCTGGCCGACGTGACGCCGTATGTCGTTGCCGCTCTGTGGATTGCCGCGGTCGCTGTGGCTGTTCTACTCCTGCGGGGCCGCCTCGTCGGGACGGCCGGGCCAGACGCGTTCCGCAAGGGAGAGGACCGGCGGCAGGGCCGGGTTGTCCGAGGTCGGGCGCCACGCCATGCGCAGATGGATCGGCAGGGTCTCGTCGAGCACCCGCAGGAAGTGCACATGCGGGGCGGTCACGTTCTCCGCGACTGACGACACTGTCCGAGAGCATCCGATTTCGGCGCCCACGAGTGCCATGGCGGTCCACGAGTCGGGTGCCCTCTGCACGATGTCGGGATCGAACCCCGCCCCCAGGCTCAGTCTGCGCAACCGGTCACCCAGTACGGAGCCCTCGTGCGGAGACAAGGCCACGAACGGCTCTCCGGCAAGCCGAGGGGCCCTGGCCGGTCCCGGCCGACGTTCCCTACGATCACGCGGTAACTATGGGGTCGGGTTCGATCAGCCCTGTCCGCGTGATTCGCTGAAGC
>Ga0247825_10000307_pt1 | contig 30172 bp, 34 predicted proteins | sample 13C_Vanillin_Day_FD_194413 | JGI IMG/M metagenome (GOLD analysis project Ga0247825, IMG submission 194413) | Soil microbial communities from agricultural site in Penn Yan, New York, United States - 13C_Vanillin_Day48 | ecosystem: Environmental > Terrestrial > Soil > Agricultural land | place... | reverse complement strand
CCCATGACGATCTCGAGGATGCCGGGCTCGGGCCGGCGAAACTTCAGCTCTTTGTACTGGGAGTAGTCCATGCGGGCATTCTACAATTCGCCCCATGGTCTCCTTCGACGACATCGCGAAAGCCCACGAGCGCATCAAGGCGCACGCGAAGCGCACGCCGGTGCTGACCTCGGCCACCGTCGACGCGCTCACCGGCGCCTCGGTGTTCTTCAAGTGCGAGAACTTCCAGCGCATGGGGGCGTTCAAGTTCCGCGGCGCCTACAACGCGCTGTCGCAGCTGCCCGAGGACCGGCGCCGGAACGGCGTGATCGCGTTCTCGTCGGGGAATCACGCCCAGGCTGTTGCTCTCGCAGGAAAAATGCTCGGTATAAAGGCATTGATCGTCATGCCCGAAGACGCGCCGAAGGTGAAGCTCGACGCGACGCGCGGCTACGGCGCGGAGATCGTGCAGTACACGAAGAGCCAGTCGCGCGACGAGGTCGCCGGCAAGCTGGCGAGCGAGCGCGGCCTGACGCTCATCCCGCCCTTCGACCACGAGCACGTGATCGCCGGCCAGGGCACCGCGGGCAAGGAGCTCGCCGAGGACGCGGGGCCGCTCGACGCGCTGCTCGTGCCCTGCGGCGGCGGCGGGCTGCTCTCGGGCTGCGCCATCGCGGCGAAGCACCTCGCGCCGAAGATCAAGGTCTACGGCGTCGAGCCCGCGGCGGGCGACGACGCGACGCAGTCGTTCGTGAAGAAGCGCCTGGTGACCATCGCCATTCCCGACACCATCGCCGACGGCGCGCGCACGCCTTCGCTCGGCAAGCTCACCTTCCCGATCGTGCTGCGCTATGTCGACGACATGATCACCGTGACCGACGACGAGCTCGCGCGCGCGATGTTCTTCCTGTGGGAGCGCATGAAAATCGTGGTCGAGCCGACCGGCGCCCTTGCCTTTACTGCTTTATTTGCTGAAAAGCTGAAAGCAAGGGGCAAGCGCGTGGGCGTGGTGCTCTCAGGCGGAAACGTCGACCTTCGCTGGGCGGCCGCGCAGATGAACAAACGCCAGGATTGACGCGCCGACGAGGGTCACGGCGAGGGTGAAGTCGAAGCGCGGCGAGACCGTGCCCACCGCGCAGGCGAAAAGCACGACGCGCAGCGGCCAGGCGATCGTCCTCAGGCCGAAGAAGCCCTGCAGCGCGAAGGAGGCGAAGGTGCACATCGCCACGGCGAAGAGCAGGCACTCGAGCACGTACAGCACGCCGCCTTGCATGTTCAGCCCGGGGTTGAAGAGGAAGTAGAACGGCAGGATGAAGCCGCCGATCGCGAGCTTCACCGCGTAGGGCCCGAGCGCCATCGGGTTCACGTCGGCAATCGCCCCGGCGGCGAAGTTCGCCACCGCCACCGGCGGGGTGATGGCGGAGAGGCAGGCGAAGTACAGCATGAAGAGGTGCACCTGCATCTCGGGCAGGTTGAACACGCCACGCAGCACCGGCGCGAGCAGCGCCGCCCCCATGATGTACACCGCGGGCGTGGGCATGCCCATGCCGAGCAGGATGAGGAACACCGCGGAGAGCAGCAGCGTCGGGATGAGCAATCCACCACTTATCATGTGGATGAGCAGCGTGAACTTGCCGGCGAGCGCGCTGATCTCGATCGCGCCGATCACCACGCCGGCGGCCGCCACCGCGCCGACGAGCGGCACGAGCTGCGTCACGGTGTCGGTGCAGCACTCGACGAAGCGCCGCGGCCCGATGGCGCTCGGCCGGTGGAACCACGACAGCACGATGACCGCGGCGGTCGCGCCCGCCGCCACGTAGACCGGCGTGTAGCCCGCGACGAGCAGCGCGATCAGCGCGCCGAGGGGCAGCAGGTGGCGCCATCCCGAGGCGAGCGCGCGCGAGAGCGGCACGATGCTCTCCTCCGGCATGCGCGGCTCGTCGTGGCGCACCGCCTCGTTATGCACGAGGAGATAGATCGAGTAGTAGTAGATGAGCGCCGGCAGCAGCGACGCCCAGGCGATGCTCGCGTACGGGATGTTGGTGAGGTCGGCCATGATGAACGCCACGGCGCCCATTACCGGCGGCAGCATGGCGCCGCCGCTCGAGGCGGTGGCCTCGATCGCGCCCGCGCGCGCCGCCGGGATGCCCATCTTCTTCATGATCGGAATGGTGAGCGGGCCGGTGGTGGCGACGTCCGCCGTCGGGCTGCCCGACACCGAGCCGTACAGGCCGCTCGCCGTGACGCAGGCCTTCGCCGCGCCGCCGCGCATGCGCCCGGTCACCGCGCTCGCGAGGTCGAAGAAGAGCTGCCCGCCGCCGGATTTCTCGTAGAAGCTGCCGAACAGCACGAACAGGAAGGCGTAGGTCGCCGCCACCTCGAGCGGCGCCCCGTAGATGCCGTTCTCCATGATCGTCATCATCTCGATGAAGTAGGGCACGCCGAAGTTCTCGTGCTTCAGCGCCCCCGGCATCCATTGGCCGAACACGGTGAAGGCGAGGAGCAGCAGCACCAGCGTCGTCAGCCCCCAGCCGACCGAGCGGCGGCACAGCTCCACCGTCAGCGCGAGCAGCGCGAAGCCCGCCGCGATGTCCCCGCTCGTCGGCTGCGAGAAGCCGCGGCTCCAGTTGAGGAACCTGTCGTCGAGGACGATGTAGTAGGCGGCCACGGCGAGCGAGAGCGCGGCGAGCGCGACGTCGGTCCAGGCGAGCCGCCTGCGGCTCTTGTGCGCCGTCGTGGTGAGGAAGGCGATCGGATAGGTGATGCCGATGAAGATGGAGATATCGAGGTGCCAGTTGGCCGTGAACGCCCGGGCCCAGCTTGCGAAATCGAGAAGGAATGGAAACGGAAGAAAACCCGACAGCTTCAGTGCCGCATTTCCCGCGACCTGGGCGAGCGCGCCGATCCACAGCACGTACAGCGCCGCAGCGGTCGAGGCGACCTTGATGAGGACCGCCCAGGCGCCGCCCGGGCGGTGGCGCGCGCCCTCCCAGTTGAGAAAGCGCACGCCCTGTTACTTCAGCAGGCCCGCTTCCTTGTAGTAGCGCGCGGCGCCGGGATGGAACGGCAGGTTCGCCGGGTTGGTCGGCATCTTCGCGCGCGAGAAAGCGGTCTTCAGCGAGCCGCCGACCGCCTGCACGCGGGCCTCGTTCTCGGCGATTGCCTTCACGTACTTGTAGACCACCTCGTCGCTCACGTGGGCGCCGGCGAGGAGCGCCACCCACATGCGCACCGTCGGGTAGGGCTTCTCCATGAACGGATAGGTGCCCGCCGGCACCATGTCGGCCTTGTTGTTGAAGGTGTCGGCGGCTTTCTGCACGGTGGCCTGGTCGCCGTCGATCCACAGCAGCGAGCGCTTGCCGGCGATGTCCTTGATCAGCGCGTCGCCGAGGTTGCGCGCGTTCATGAACACGTCGGCCTTGCCGTCGGTGATCGCCGCGAGGCCGATGGCGCTGTTGCCCAGCACGTAGCTGCCGCCCCACTTCTCGATGTCGTCGATGCTGAAGCCGTGCGCCCGCATCACTTCGTACGGCCCGCCGATGGTGGTCTGCGGGTTGTCGGGCCGGTTGATGGCGAGGCGCATGCGCGGCTTCTTCGCCGCGATGTCCTTCCAGGACTTGACGCCGTTGGCATCGGCCCATTCCTTGGTCATCAGGAAATGGATGTACTGGTTGTCGAAGAGCTGCATCGCGAGGCTGAACTTGCCCTTGAGCGGCTCCTTGAACGGCGCGGCGCCCTCGAGCGCGAGCTTGACCTCGGTGCCGGTGGCGGTGGCAGTGAAGTCCGCCTGCCCCGTGGCGATCGCCTGCACGCCGCCGCCCGGCGAGTTCGGCTTGAACGAGACCGCCGAGCCCGGGTATGCGTCGCGCACCACCGCGTTCAGGCCCTCGACCATGGTGCGCGGGTAGCCGCTCGGCGTCGCGCCGGTGACGGTCGCGGTGACCGGGTTCTTGTCGTTGAAGTCCGCAGCCGCCGGCGTGGACGCGAGCAGCGCGGCGGCGAGCACGGCATGGATGGCTTTCATTTGCCCTTCCTCCTCTTTGCTTTCTTCGCGGATTTTTTCTTCTTCCGCTTGGGTTTGGCCTTGGCTTTCTTGCGCGGCGGCGTGCCAGGCTTGGGGAACTTCAGGATCGCGTCCTTGAAGAGCTCCACCAGGCCGAGCACCGCCGAGGCCTGCGTCGGATAGAGCGCCTCGGTGCGCACGATCAGCTCCTGCTGGTTCTCGGGGTCGTAGAGCTCGGCCAGGTACTTGCCGCTCGCCTGGTCGAGCACGAACTCAACGCGAAATTGGGCCACGCACGCCTCCTCTCATCAATTAGTATCGCACGCGATGCGCGCCGTCGAGATCACCAAGCCCGGGCCTCCCGAGGTCCTCAGGCCGGCGGACCGGCCCAGGCCCGTCCCCGAGCCCCACGAGATCCTGATCAAGGTCGCCGCCGCCGGGGTCAACCGCCCCGACGTGCTGCAGCGCACCGGCAACTACCCGGTGCCCCCCGGCGCTTCGGACCTCCCGGGTCTGGAGGTCGCAGGCGAAGTTGTTTCGATTGGAAATTCAGTAAAGCTGTGGAAACCGGGCGACAAGGTCTGTGCTTTGGTCCATGGCGGCGGGTACGCGGAATACTGCGTCACCCCGGAGGTGCAGGCGCTGCCGGTGCCGAAAGGCCTTTCGCTCGTCGAGGCGGCGTCGCTGCCGGAAACCTTCTTCACCGTCTGGGGCAACGTCTACGACCGCGGCCGCCTCGCGCCGGGCGAGTCGCTGCTCGTGCAGGGCGGCAGCTCCGGCATCGGCGTCACCGCGATCCAGATGGCCGCGGCGACCGGCAACCGCGTCTTCGCCACCGCCGGCTCCGACGAGAAGTGCGCCGCCTGCGTGCGGCTCGGCGCGGAGCGCGCGATCAACTATCGAACCCAGGACTTCGAGAAGGAAATCCTTGCAGCGACCGGCGGCAAGGGCGTGAACGTCATCCTCGACATGGTCGGCGGCGACTACGTGCCGAAGGAGCTGAAGTGCCTCGCCGACGACGGCCGGCTGGTGTTCATCGCCTTCCTGCGCGGCCCGAAGACCGAGCTCGACATCAACGCGCTGATGCGCCGGCGCCTCACCATCACCGGCTCGACGCTGCGCCCACGCACCGTCGAGTTCAAGGGCTACCTGGCGAAGAACCTGCGCGAGAAGATCTGGCCGCTCATCGAGGCGGGCAAGATCAAGCCGGAAATCTTCAAGACCTTCCCGCTCGAGCAGGCGGCCGAGGCGCACCGCCTGATGGAGAGCTCGCAGCACATAGGCAAGCTGGTCCTGACGCTGTAAACCGTTTGTTGCTTACTCCCTAGCAGCGGCTTCCTTCAGCCACTCGACGAAGGCCTGCACCTCGGGCCGGCCTTCGGCGCGCCTGGAGACGATGGCGAAGTAGGCGCGCGCCGGGTCGGCGCTGCTCTTGAACGGCGCCACCAGCTCCTTCGACGCGAGGAGATCGCGCACCAGCGGCGTGCGCCCCAGCGCCACGCCGTGCCCGGCCACCGCCGCGGGAATGATCTGCTCGTAGCCGGAGAACGAGAGCGTGCCCGAGGGCCGCAGGTCGGCGATGCCGGCGACTTCCAGCCAGGTCTTCCAGTGCAGCCAGGGATGGCGCCCGTCTGGATCGTCGTACTGCAGGAGCACGTGGTTCTTCAAGTCTTCTGGTTTTTTCAGCTGCTTCCTGGCGAGCAGCTTGGGGCTGCAGACCGGGAAGACGCGCTCGCCGAAAAGCCGGATGGCGTTCGGCCCGGCGAGCGAGGGCGGGCCGTGGCGGATGGCGATGTCGAGCCCGTCGCGCTCGAGGTTCTGCACGCGCGTGTCGGCGGTGATGCGCACATCCGCTTCGGGGTGCGTGCGGGTGAACCCGGCGAGGCGGGGGATCAGCCACAGCGCGGCGAAGGAATGGGTGGTGGTGAGCGCGATGGCCTGCCGGCCGGTTCGCGTACGCAGCCGGTCGGTGGCGGCGCGCATGGTCACCAGCACCTGCGCCGCCGCGGCGTAGAACTGCTGGCCCTCGGGGGTGAGCGCGAGCGCCCGGTGCCGGCGCTGGAATAGCGCCACGCCGAGCTGCTCCTCCAGATCCTTGATCTGCCGGCTCACCGCCGACTGCGTGAGGAAAAGCTCCTCGCCCGCCCTGGTGAAGGACAGGTGCCGCGCCGCCGCCTCGAACCCCACCAGCAGGTCGAGCGCCGGTAACGCATTCCGATTACGCATGCAAAGCCTGCATATTTACCGTTTGAGGCGCAGGAGCCAAGGATGCATCCTGCGCATGTCAAATGCAAGGAGGCCCCATGAGGCTGGAACTCGACAAAGGTGCAGTAAGGCTCTCTCCCCACCAGACGCTGCGGCTGCGCGACAGCGCCGGCAGCACGGTCTGCGCCGTGGAAGGCTCGGTGTGGATCACCGAGGAAAACCAGGCGCGCGACATCGTGCTCGCGCAGGGCAATTGCTACCGCCTGCGCAACCGCGGCCTCGCCCTCGTCAACCCGCTCGGCGGCACCGCGTCCGTCGAGCTCACCTGAAGGAACCGCCATGGATCTCATCGATCGCTCCACCATTCCCGGCCTGCACGCCGCGGCGCGGCGCCACCGCTCGGTCTACGTGAGCTGCCTCTTCTCCCGCTGGGCAGCCGGCGTCGCCAGCCTGTTTACCGAGCGGCCCGCGCCGCGCCCCGTGCCCTGCGCCTGAGCGGCCATGTACGACCACATCGGCCTGCGGGTGAAGGACATCGAGGTGTCGAAGCGCTTCTACCGCGCGACGCTCGAGGCGCTCGGACTGGTGCAGGACGGCGCGGGCGGCTTCGGCCCCGCCGGCGCCCCCGGGCTGTGGCTTCACGAGGAAAAGCAATCCGGGGGCGGCGCGCACATCGCCTTCCGCGCGAAGGACCGCGAATCGGTCGAGCGCTTCCATGCCGCCGGGCTCAAGGCCGGCGGCATGGACAACGGCAAGCCCGGGCTGCGCCCCGACTACAGCCCCTGCTACTTCGCCGCGTTCCTCGTCGATCCGGACGGCAACAACGTCGAAGCGGTCTGCCAGGAGTAGGCCATGCCTCTCGTGCGCATCTCGGTCCTGAAGGGACGCAGCGCGGCACAGAGGCGCGCGCTCGGCGATGCGGTGCATCGGGCGCTGGTGGAAACCATCGACGTTCCCGCGCTCGACCGCTTCCAGGTCATCACCGAGCACGAGCGCGGCGACCTGGTCTACGACCCCGAGTTCCTCGGCATCCACCGCACCGACGACCTGGTCTTCATCCAGATCACCCTCAGCCGGGGGCGCAGCCTCGCGCAGAAGCGCGCGCTCTATCGCCGCATCGCCGCGAACCTGCACGAAAGCACCGGCTTGCGGCCGGAAGACGTGCTCGTCAGCCTGGTCGAGGTCGGCCGCGAGGACTGGTCCTTCGGCAACGGGATCGCATCCTATGCCCAGGAAGCCGGAGAAACTGCGTCCGTCCCGCTTTAGAATCATGAGGTGTTCAAGCCGGACCTCCTGAAGGGCAAGCGCATCCTCATCACGGGCGGCGGCACCGGCCTGGGCAAGGAGATCGCCGCGCGGTACCTGCAGCTCGGCGCGGAGCTGTGGCTCGCCGCGCGGCGCGGGCCGGTTCTCGAGGCCGCGGCGAAAGAGCTGATGCAGGCTCATGGCGGAAAAGTCAAAACCCATGCCGTCGACATCCGCGACGCGCAGGCGGTGGACGCGATGGTGCAGCGGATCTGGGACGAGTCGGGACCGCTCACCGGCCTGGTCAACAACGCCGCCGGCAACTTCATCAGCCCGACGAAGGACCTCTCGCCGAACGGCTTCAACGCTATCGCCAACATCGTCTTCCACGGCACCTTCTACGTCACGCACGCCGTGGGCAAGCGCTGGATCGCCGGCAAGCACAAGGGCTCGGTCATCACCATCCTCGTCACCTGGGTGCACACCGGCTCGCCCTACGTGGTGCCCTCGGCGATGTCGAAGGCCGGGCTGCACGTGATGACGAAGTCGCTCGCCGTCGAATGGGGCCGCTTCGGCATCCGCCTGAACGGCATCGCCCCCGGGCCGTTTCCGACCGAGGGTGCATCCAAGCGCCTGCGCCCGGAGGGCGGGTTCGAGCCCTCGAGCAAGATGAATCCGATGCGGCGGATCGGCAGAATGGAAGAGCTGCAGAACCTCGCCACCTTCCTCATGGCCGACGGCTGCGAGTGGCTCACCGGCGAGACGATCGCCGTCGACGGCGCCGGCTACCTCGCCACCGGCTCGGGCGCCTACTTCACGGAGCTCGACCAGCTCTCGGACGCCGACTGGGAGCGCATGCGCGCGCTCATCAAGGCGCAGAACGACAAGGACCGCGCGGGCCGCACGGCGTGATCGGCAAGCTGCTCGGCATCGGCAAACCGGTGGTGCTCGCGCCGATGGGCATGGTCACGGGCGGCGCGCTCGCCGCCGCGGTGTCGCGCGCCGGCGGCCTCGGCCTGATCGGCGCGGGCTACGGCGACGCCGACTGGATCCGCCGCGAGTTCGACCTGGCGCGCGGCGCGCGCGTCGGCATCGGCTTCATCACCTGGAGCCTGGCAAAGCAGCCGCAGCTCCTCGACCTCGCCCTTTCGTACCGGCCCTGCGCTGTCATGCTCTCCTTCGGCGATCCGCTGCCGTTCGCGCAGAAGGTGCGCGACGCCGGCGCGAAGCTCATCTGCCAGGTGCAGGACCTGCGCACCGCGAGACAGGCGCTGCGCGCCAAACCCGACGTGCTGGTGGCGCAGGGCACCGAGGCGGGCGGCCACGGCGGAACGCGCTCGCTCTTCGCGCTGCTTCCCGCGATCCGGGATATTTCCGGAGGTATCCCGGTGCTTGCTGCCGGCGGCATCTCCGACCGGCGCGGCGCGCAGGCGGCGATGGCGCTCGGCGCAGAGGGCGTGCTGCTCGGCACGCGCTTCCTCGCCGCAGAGGAGTCGCTCGTGGCGCGCGAGGCGAAGCAGCGCGTGGTCGAGGCGAACGGCGATGCGACGCTGCGCACCACCGTGTTCGACATCATCCGCGGCTACGACTGGCCCGACGGCATCACCGCGCGTGCGCTGCGCAACGCCTTCAGCGGCAAGTGGCACGGGAACGAAGACGATCTCGAGGATGCCCTCGCGACAGAAAAACCAACTTATGAAGAAGCAGTGCGCCGAAGGGACTTCGACACGGCGCTGGTCTTCGCGGGCGAGGGCATCGACCTCATCGACGCGGTGCTGCCGGCCGCCGAGATCGTGAAGCGGATCGCGCCCTGATGGCCGCGCCCGTGCCGCGTCCCGCCGCGACGCTCGCGCTGCTGCGCGACGCCGCGGGCGGCCCCGAAGTGCTGATGCTGCAACGGACGAAGGAGGCGGTGTTCCTCGGCGGCGCCTACGTCTTTCCCGGCGGCGCGCTCGACGTGGCCGATGCGGGCGCGCGCATTGCGCGGCGCGTGATCGACCCGCCGCCCTCCGATTCCCTTCCTTACTACGTCGCCGCGATCCGCGAGTGCTTCGAGGAGGCCGGCATCCTGCTCGCCTGCGACAGGAACGGCCGCCAGATCGACGCCGAGCGTGCGGAACGCCTGATGAGCTTCAGGAATGAGTCTTTCGTGAGGATGCTGGAAGCCGAGGACCTCTACCTGCCCGCGCGCGAGCTCGCCTTCATCGGCCACTGGATCACCGCGCCGGGGCGCGCCCGGCGCTTCGACGCGCGCTTCTTCCTCGCCGCCGCGCCGCCCGGCCAGCAGGGCAAGCACGACGCGAACGAGACCGTGCACGATGTCTGGATCACGCCGCGCGAGGCGTTGGCGCGCGCCGAGCGCGGCGAGATCGAGCTCGTCTTCGCGACGAAGCACACGCTGAACGACCTGAAGAGATATGCTTCTGTAGAGGAGGCAGTTCTGGCTTGCCGCGCCCTGCCCGAGGTCGAAGCGAACCGCGCCTGCTGGGCGAAGGGCAAGGACGGGCCGAAGCTCTTCCGCCGCGCCGACCCGCAGTACTTCGAGATCCACTGGAGCGACCCGGAGGAAAGCGGCGAGTCGAGCTACGAGATCGTGCCCGGCGAGCCCAAGCGGCTCGATCGCTGGGTGACGCGCCTCACCGCGCCCAACCCGGGGATGATGACCGGGCCGGGGACCAACAGCTATCTCGTCGGCGAGGGCGAGCTCGCGGTGATCGATCCGGGGCCCGACGTGGCTTCCCACATAGAGCTTCTTTCAAAATACAAAATCAAGTGGATCCTGTGCACGCATACGCACATGGATCATTCGCCCGCCGCCGCGGCGCTGAAAGCGGCGACCGGGGCGCAGGTGCTCGGCCGGCCCGCGCCCGAAGGCCAGGACGCCACCTTCAGGCCGGACTTCGTCGTCGAGAACGGGCAGCGGATCCAGTTAGGGAAAATGAGAGGCGGTCTGACGCTGCGCGCCATCCACACGCCGGGGCACGCCTCGAACCATCTCTGCTACCTGCTCGAGCAGACGAAGATGCTCTTCACCGGCGATCACGTGATGCAGGGCTCGACGGTGGTGATCAACCCGCCCGACGGCGAGATGCGCGCCTACCTCGCCTCGCTCGAGCGGCTGCTCGCCGAGGACATCGCCATCATCGCGCCCGGGCACGGCTTCCTCATCGGCGCGCCGCACAAGGAGCTTCGCCGGCTGATTGCGCACCGCATGGCGCGGGAAGCAAAAGTCGTTTCGAACCTGAAAAAACATGGTCCAGCATCAGTGGAGGACCTCCTACCCCTGGTCTATGACGACGTGCCGGCGAGGATCCATCGCGTCGCGGCGCGCTCGCTCACCGCGCACCTGGAGAAGCTCGTCGCCGACGGCGCGGTCCGCGCCTCTGGCGGGCGGTTCGCGCTGGTACAATCGCCGTCCGAGAGGAGCGCGCCATGAGCGACACCGAGAAGACCGTAAGGCTCGTCAGGAACCTCGACCGCGGCGCGATCGAAGGCAAGCTAGCGGAGGTGCGCAGCCAGGCCCAGGCGGCGAACCTCGCCGAGCTCGCCGCCATGTTCAACGGCGTCGAAGGCATGCCGCGCGCGCAGATCGAGACGCGCGTCGCCAGCGCCCTCAAGTGGCTCGCCGACAAGCCCGCGCACCAGAGGATCGCCGCGCAGCTCGAGCTGGTGGAGCTCAATCTCCCGAACCTGAAGTAAAGCAGAACCTGGATCACGACTTCGACCTCTTCACCCTGGGAGGCGGATCGGGCGGCGTACGCGCGAGCCGCGTCTCCGCCGGCTACGGCGCGCGCGTCGGCATCGCCGAGCCGGGCCGCTTCGGCGGCACCTGCGTCAACGTCGGCTGCATCCCCAAGAAGCTCTTCTCCTATGCGGCGCACTTCCGCGAAGATTTCCAGGTGGCGGCCGCCTATGGCTGGACCGTGGGCGAGCCGCGCTTCGACTGGCAGACGCTCCTCGCCAACAAGGACCGCGAGATCGCGCGCCTGAACGGCGTCTACGAGCGGGTGCTCGTCAATGCCGGGGTTCATATTTTTCGTCAGCGCGCGACCGTGCGCAGTCCCCATGAGGTGGAAATCTCGGGGAAAACCTTCACCGCGAAGCACATCCTCGTCGCGACCGGCTCGTGGCCGCAGGTGCCGCAGATCCCCGGGCGCGAGCTCGCCATCACTTCGAACGAGGCGTTCAGCCTGGAGCGCCTGCCGCGGCGCGCGCTGGTGGTGGGCGGCGGCTATATCGCGCTCGAGTTCGCCTCGATCTTCCACGGCCTGGGCGTCGAGACCACGCTTTCCTACCGCGGCACGCGGCTGCTGCGCGGCTTCGACGCGGAGCTCGGCACCCGCATGGCCGAGGAGATGCGCGAGAAGGGCCTGCGCATCCATTTCGGCGCCGAGCCGGCCTCGCTCGCAAGGCGCGCCGGCGGCATCGAGGTGACCTTCGGCGACGGCTCGCGCCAGGAGGCCGACCTCGTCATGTTCGCCACCGGCCGCAAGCCGAACAGCGCCGGCATCGGCCTGGCGGCGGCCGGGGTGAAGCTCGGGCCCGACGGGGCGGTGCTGGTCGACCGCTTCTCGAGGTCGAGCGTCGAGTCGATCCACGCCATCGGCGACGTCACCAGCCGCATCAACCTCACTCCGGTCGCCACCGCCGAGGCGATGTGGCTCGCCCGCACCCTCTTCGGCGGTGCAGCAACGCCGGTCGACCACGAAAACGTGCCCACCGCGGTGTTCGCCAACCCCAATCTCGCCACCGTAGGCCTCTCGGAGGAGCGCGCGCGCGAGCGATATGGCGACGTGGATGTGTACAAATCCTCCTTCCGGGGGCTTAAGCTCACGCTTACCGAGAAGAAGGAGCGTACGTTCATGAAGCTCGTCGTCGAGCGCGCCGGACAGCGCGTGGTGGGCGCGCACATGATCGGCCCGGAGGCGGGCGAGATCATCCAGGGCGTCGCCATCGCCGTGAAGCTCGGCGCCACGAAGGCGCAGTTCGACGCCACCATCGGCATCCACCCGACCGCCGCCGAGGAGTTCGTGACGCTGCGCGAGAAGGCCGCCGGATGATCATCGAGGCGCAGGTCGAGAAGGCGATCGACGGGCTGCGCGCGCACGGGCTGCCGCTCGCCATCGAGCTGTGGAACGGCAAGCGCTACCAGCTCTCGGGCGACACGACGGTCACGCTGCGAATCCCGGGCGCCGGCGCGCTCAAGTACTTCATCGGCGCCGACCTCGCCAAGCTCGGCGAGGCCTACGTCGAGGGCCACATCGACGTCGACGGCCCGATCCGCGAGGTGCTGCGCGCCGCCGAAGGCCTGTCGCGCTTCCTCGGCGGGGACAAGAAGGGACGCCGGCCGCGCCTTCTCAACCTGCACACCAGGGCGCGCGACGCAAGTGCGATCCAGTACCACTACGACGTCTCGAACGAGTTCTACGCGCTGTTTCTCGACCGCGAGATGGTCTACTCGTGCGCCTACTACAAGACCGGCGACGAGGACATCCACACCGCGCAGGCGCAGAAGCTCGACCACATCTGCCGCAAGCTCCGCCTGGAGCCCGGCGACCGCTTCCTCGACATCGGCTGCGGCTGGGGCGCGCTGGTGCGCTGGGCGGCGAAGCACTACGGCGTGGATGCGACCGGCATCACGCTCTCGCGCAACCAGCACCAGCTCGCGAACGAGCGCATCGCCGCCGAGGGCCTCTCCGAGCGCTGCCGCGTGCTGCTGCAGGACTACCGCGACGTGCCGGGCGAGGCGGTGTTCGACAAGATCTCCTCGGTCGGCATGTTCGAGCACGTCGGCCTGAAGAACCTGCCGGTGTACTTCGGCGCCATCCACCGCCTGCTCAAGGACGGCGGCATCGCCATGAACCACGGCATCACCGCCATCGACCCGGACAGCCGCGCCGTCGGCCTGGGCGGCGGGGAATTCATCGGCAAGTACGTCTTCCCGCACGGGGAGCTGCCGCATCTCTCGCTCGCGCTGCGCGAGATGGCGGCCGCCGGGCTGGAAGTGATGGACGTCGAGACGCTGCGCCTGCACTACGCAAGAACGCTGTGGCAGTGGTCGGCGCGCCTGGAGGCGAACCTCGAGGCGGCGCGAGCGCACACCGAGGAGAAGCGCGTGCGCATCTGGCGCACCTACCTCGCCGGCTGCGCGCACGCCTTCGAGAAGCGCTGGGTGACGATCCAGCAGGTGGTGGTGACCAAGACCGGCGACCCGCGCGCCAATCCGCTGCCGTGGACGCGCGAGCACCTGTACCGGACTTCGAGATAAGAGCGTCGCGCTAAAACCCGTCATGATGTGCCGCAGTGAAGCGGCTCATCCTTTGCTGCGACGGCACCTGGAACAGCGCCGACCAGGAAAAGAACGGCGCGCCCTGCCCCACCAACGTCGTCAAGCTCGGCTACCGCGTCGCCAAGCGCGACGGCGAGATCCCGCAGCTCATCTACTACGACCAGGGTGTGGGCACCGGCAACACGCTCGATCGCATGACCGGCGGCGCCTTCGGCGACGGCCTGGAAGAGAACATCCACGACGCCTACCGCTTCCTCGTCGCCAACTACGAGCCCGGCGACGAGCTGTACCTCTTCGGCTTCAGCCGCGGCGCGTTCACCGTGCGCAGCGTCGGCGGCATGATCCGCAAGTGCGGCATCCTCGAGCGGCGCGCGGTGCGCTGCTACCGCGACGCGATCGCGCTCTACCGGAACGAGCAGCATCCGGATGACGCGCAATGCGCCGCTTTCAGAAAGGATTACTGCCTCTCGGATACAACAGCCATTCGCATGATCGGTGTCTGGGACACCGTCGGCTCGCTCGGCATCCCGCTGCGCGGCCTGCGCTGGCTGACGCGCCGCGAGCACCAGTTCCACGACACCGAGCTCTCCGGAGCCGTGCAGATCGCCTGCCATGCGCTCGCCATCGACGAGCGGCGCGCGCCGTTCGCGCCGACGCTGTGGGACTACAAGCCCAAGCCCGGCCAGCAGGTCGAGCAGGTGTGGTTCTGCGGCGCGCACAGCGACGTCGGCGGCGGCTACGCCGAGACCGGCCTCTCCGACATCGCGCTCGAGTGGATGATCGGCAGGGCGCGCGCGGCCGGCCTCGCCTTCGACGCGGCGGCGATCGAGGCCTACCCGCTGAAGCCCGACCCGCTGGGGGAGCTGCACAACTCGAAGACCGGGCTCTACCGGCTCACCGCCGGCATCGACCGCGCCATCGGCGCCGACCCCACCCAGTCGGTGCACCCATCGGTGCGCACGCGCTGGGATGCAGATCGCGGCTACCGCCCGACTTCGCTGCGGACCGTCTTCGCCGGCTAGGCAAGCTTCTTGCTGTAACTGAACTGGCTAACCGCTTCAGGAGTCAATCCCGATGCACCGCCACCAATCCGTCTGGGCAGCCACCGCGGAGATGCCCGCCTGTTCTCCCCTCAAGGAGAACGTGCATGTCGATGCCGCAATCGTGGGCGCGGGCATCGCAGGGTTGACCACCGCGTACCTTCTCGCCCAGGCCGGGAAGTCGGTGGCGGTGCTCGACGACGGCCCGCTCGCCGGCGGCATGACGCAGATGACGAGCGCGCACCTCTCCAACATGCTCGACGACCGCTACTTCGAGCTGGAGAAGCTGCACTGGCAGGAGGCGGCGCGCCTGGCGGCGCAGAGCCACACGGCCGCGATCGAGCGCATCGACGCCATCGTGCGACAGGAAGGCATCGACTGCGACTTCGAGCGCGTCGACGGCTACCTCTTCCTAGCGCCGGAAGACCGGCGCTCGACGCTCGACGAGGAGCTCGCCGCCGCGCACCGCGCGGGCCTCGCGGGGGTGAGGCGCCTCGACCGCGCCCCCTTCGCCTCGTGGGACACCGGGCCGTGCCTCGCCTTTCCCGATGTCGCGCAGTTCCACCCGCTGAAGTACGTCGCCGGCCTGGTGCAGGCGATCACCCGCATGGGCGGCCGCATCTTCTGCCAGAGCCACGCCGACCATGTCGAAGGCGGCGTGCCTGGGCTCGTCCACGTCGGCCGGCACGTGGTGACGGCGGACCACGTGGTCGTGGCGACGAACGTCCCGGTCAACGATCGCGTCGCGATCCACCTCAAGCAGGCGCCCTACATGACCTACGTGATCGCCGGGCGGGTCCCCGAAGGCTCGGTGCCCAAGGTGCTGGCCTGGGACACCGGCGATCCGTACCACTACATCAGGCGCTACGAAGACCTGCTCATCGTCGGCGGCGAGGACCACAAGACCGGCCAGGCCGACGACACGGCAGCGCGCCACGCGCGGCTCGAGGCCTGGACGCGCGAGCGCTTCCCGATGATGGGGCCGGTGGAATTCGCCTGGGGCGGGCAGATCATGGAGACGCTCGACTACCTCGGCTTCATCGGCAGGAACCCGATGGACCACGAAAACGTGTACGTGGTGACCGGCGACTCGGGCATGGGCCTCACGCACGGCACCATCGCCGGCATGCTGATTACCGACCTCGTGCGCGGGCGCGCGAACCCCTGGGAGCGGCTCTACGATCCCTCCCGCGTGCCGGTGCGCGCGGCCGCGGAATGGGCGCGCGAGAACTCCAACGTCGCGCTGCAGTACACCGACTGGCTCACCGGCGGCGACGTCGACTCGGCAGACGATATCCGCCCCGGCAGCGGCGCGGTGATGCGCCGCGGCCTGGAGAAGATCGCGGTGTACCGCGACGACGCCGGCCGGCTGCACGAGCGCTCGGCGGCGTGCACGCACCTGGGCTGCATCGTGCACTGGAACTCCCCGGAGAAGACCTGGGACTGCCCCTGCCACGGCTCGCGCTACGATAAGATGGGCAAGGTGATCAACGGCCCGGCCAACAAGGACCTCGCCCCCGTGCCGCATGTGAGCAAGCGCGCCGCGTAGTCAGCATGAGATGAGCGGCAGCAAGACCCAGCCGGGATTCACCGTGCGCATGACCATCGAGCGCCCGGCGACCGAGGTCTACAAGTTCGTCGCCAGCCCGCAGAACCTCCCGCGCTGGGCCTCGGGCATCGCCAAGAGCGCCAAGGTGCGGTTCGTCGAGCCCAACCGCTACGGCGTGCTCGACCACTTCGTCAGCATCGACGGCGGCCCCGAAGTGTATATGCCGATGCGCGTCGTCCCGAACGGCGAAGGCGCCGAGGTGCTGCTCACCGTCTTCCACCGGCCCGGCGTGAGCGACGAGAAGTTCGGCGAGGACACGCAGTGGGTGCGGCGCGACCTCGAGGCGCTCAAGGCGCTGCTCGAAGGCTAGAGGCTGCGCGCGAGGAGCGAAATCCCGCTCCCCAGCAGCACCAGGTAGATCAGCTTCATGAGCAGCGGCCGCGAGACGCGGGCGTAGATGCGCCGCGCCACCGCGATGCCGATCAGCGCGGCCGGCACCGCGGCGAGCGCGGTGAGCCAGATGCGCGAGTCGAGCAGGAGCCCGGTGAGGAGGAACGCCACCGCGCGCAGCGAGATGCTGGTGAGCGTGGCGAAGCCCAGCGTGGCGCGCAGCTGCGCCTGCGCGAGCCCGCGGCGCGAAAGGTAGATCACGTAGGGCGGCCCGCCGGCGCCGAACACGGTGCTGGTGATGCCGCCGGCGAACCCCGCCAGCCAGGCCCAGCCGGAGGAAACAGGTTTGCCGACATGCGGGGTCTTCAGCGCATACAAGGCGTAGAGGATGATGAACACCCCCAAGGCGATCGTCGCCGCCTGGCGCGGCAGGTTGACGAGCAGCGTCACGCCGACCGCGGTGCCGGCGACGATCATCGGCACGAGCCGCATCCATTCCGCGCGCACGGCGTTCTTCGGGTTCTCGAGGCCCACGCGCAGCGCGCAGGCGAGGTCGACGAGCACGAAGAGCGCCAGCGCGAAGCGCAGCGGCACGAGGTGGGTGGCGAGCGGAATGGTGATGAGCGCCGCGCCGAAGCCGGTGATGCCGAACACCAGCGCGCCCAGGAACGCGATGCCGGCCAGGTAGAAAAAATCAGGACTCAACATGAGATCAGGATCTCTGTTGCCGTCCAGCGGTTCATGGCCCGCAGCCGCGAGGCGTAGCGGCCGAACGGCAGGTCGAGGCGCGCCTGCAGCCGCTCGGCGCGGCGGCGCAGCGCCTCCCAGGGCACGCGGGCCGGCAGCCCCTTGAAGGCGAACACCAGCACATTGGGGTCAGTGAGCGCCTTCATCACCAGCACCGCGCCGCCAAAGGCGCGCTCCAGGCGCGCGAGCGTCTGGTCGAAGCGCGGGTCGTCGTCCATGAAGTTGACGACCATGGCGCCCGGCTCGCGCAGCGCGAGGAAGGCGCCGTCGTAGAACTCCGCGCTCGCCAGCCGCGGCACGTGCAGCTCGTCCTCGAAGGCGTCGAGCACCAGCAGGTCGCAGCACTCGGGGGCGAGCGCCTCGGCGCCGTCGCCGATCTCGACGCGGAAGCGCTCGTCGTCGGGCGGCAGCGCGAAATGCTCCCGCGCCGCGGCGAGCACGCGAGGATCGAGCTCGACGACCCGAATTGAAGTTTGTTTGAATCTTTTGAAAAAAAACTTGGCGAGGGAACCGCCCCCCAGGCCGATCATCAGCGCCTCGCGCGGCTCGGGGTGGAACAGCAGGAACGCCATCATGCAGCGCGTGTAGTCGAGCGCGAGGGCGAACGGATCGTCGATGCGCATCGCGCTCTGGATCGCCTCGCCGCCGACATGCAGCGTGCGCACCCCGCGGGCGTCGCTAACCGCGACCGGGGAGCTCTGCTTCTTTGCCATGGGTTTTTTCGGTGCGGATCAGAAGCGCCACGCACGCCGCCGCGAGGAACGACAGCGCTGCGCCGGCGGCGATCGGCAGGTCGTAGGCGCCGAGCGCGTCGTAGGCCTTGCCGGCGAGCCAGGGGCCGACCAGGGTGCCCACGCCCGCGCCGGTGTAGAGGCAGCCGATGATGCCGGACACGGAGCGCGCGCCGTAGAGGTCCATCACGATCGTCGGCAGCAGCGCGACGTAGGCGCCGTAGAACATGCCGAAGGCGGTGGCGAACAGCGCGAGCAGCCACCACGCGCTGGCGGCCCACCAGACGAGGAGCATCGCGCCCAGGCCGGCGTACATCGCCGCGAGCGAGGGCCGGCGCCCGAGCCGGTCGGCGAAGGGCCCGACGGTGAAGCGCCCGAGCAGGCTTCCCAGGCCGATCAGGCTCACCAGCGTCACGCCCTGCGCCTGCGTATAGCCCAGGTCCTGCGCGTAAGGGCCGAGGTGCACCATCGGCACGAAAAGGCCGACGCAGCTGAAGACGAGCGATGCATAGAGCAGCCAGAAGGGTCTGGTTTTCACAGCCAGCGACAGGGGCACGCCGTCGAGGGACATCCGCGTGGAGATGTTCTCTTTTGGCTTGATGAGCGAGGCCGCAATCGCGCCGAGGACCAGAACGAACACCGCCATGGCGACAAACGCGCCGCGCCAGCCGTAGAGGCCGATCCACCACGCGGCGAGGAGCGGGCCGGCGATGTTGCCGGCGCCGATGCCGGCGATGGCGATGCCCGAGGCAGCCGCGCGGTTGGCGGCGAACCAGGGCTGCACCGCGCCCACCGAAGGCACGTAGACGAGCCCCACCCCCAGCCCGATGCCGATGCTGTACGTGGCGTAAAGGGCGCCGACGGACCCGACGCGGCTCGCGAGCCACAGCGCGATCGCCAGCGAGGCGACCCCGGCCGCGGCGACGCGCCGCGGCCCGAAGCGGTCGGCCGCCATCCCGCCCGGGGCGCCGAGCAGGAACCAGAGGAAGGCCGCGACCGAGAAGACGAGCGCCACGTCGCCGCGCGAAGCGCCGAACTCGGCCTGGAAGGCGGTGAAGAACGCGGCAAAGCAGTAGGCAGCGGCGAAGCCGACGAACATCAGCGTGAACGCGGCGGCTACGACCACCCAGCCGTAGGAGGCGTCCTCATTTCTTGCGGGGCTCAAGTGAGCCGCATTCTGGGTCATTGTCGCCGTGTCGTCGTCTTACGACAGCGAAATCGACGTTCCGGCGACTTTGCCCCGCAGGAAATTCGGGCACCATCCCCCGAGCCGCTGCGGGGCCCGCGGCGGCGCTAGCAGGAATAACGACTAGCAGGAACAACGAGACATGCCGCTAAACAAGGACGAGCTGCTGAGCAAGCTGGCCCAGATCCAGGAGCAGGCCCAGATGACGCTCGACGAGCTGCCGATGCGGCTCGCCAAGGATCGCCTGCGCCTCATCATCGGGCTGGCGAAGTACCTGACGACGGCGGTAAACATGAGCCCGCTCGATCCGCCCCCCGGGATCGAGAACTCGGCGCCCGAGCAGCCGCGCCTGCAGCGCTAGGCGGGCCGCATCCCGAGGCCCGGCGCGCCCGCCTCGACCTGGTTGCCGATCGGAAAGCGCCGGAAGCTCGACCAGAACTCCGAGAGCAGCTCGACCTCGCGCGCGACACAGGCGCGCGTGATCTCCCAGCTGTAGTGCGTCGCGCCCCGCGTGGTGGCGCCGCGCGTGCCGGAAATATAGTCGATCAGGCACGACTTGATGGTCACGTCCTCGCCCGAGGCGCGGCCGTAGTAGATGACCTGGCCCTCGCGCCAGAGCGCGTAGACCCCGGGCGCGTCCGGCGCGTACCGGACCATCGATTCGTCGAGCGACCAGATCTTGGTATGTATCGGCTGTCTCCCATCCATGGCGTGACTTTTTAGCGGGAAACAGGGCGCCGGTATATCGGTGCGCCCGCAAATTTACTGTCGTTGCCCCACGACAGTCAGTACCCCGCGCCCCGGGCGGTGATCGGCCACAGCGCCTCCACGGCGCCGCGGCGCACGCAGACGTACCAGTCGTAGAGGTTGATGGTCGGGTCGCAATGGCCCGGCACCAGCAGCAGCTTCTCGCCCAGCCGGGGGACCTCGGCGCCTTCCACCCAGCCGTGCTCGTCGGAGGCATGCGTGTAGGCAAGGCCCGGGCGCTGCCAGAGGCCCGGCAGGCCGGAATCGACGCTGGAGGCTTTCAGCCCGGCGTCCACCACGGCGAGCGTCGGCGAGGGCCGGCTCATGACGGTCGTGAGCACGAAGAGCGCATGCTCGAAGCGCGGCAGGGGGGCGGCCCACTCGTTCCTCGCGTAGTCGGCGTCCATGAAGGCGTAGGAGCCGGGCTGGATCTCGTCCCAGGCGCCCGACTGCACTTCGAACATGAACGTGCCGCTGCCCGCACCCGTGACCGTGGGGCAGGCAATGCCGCTTTTCTTCAGCAAATCCTTCGTCGTGCGGACCGCTTCGGCAGCCGCGGCAATCACGGCATGGCGCTCCTCCATGGTGCGCAGGTGCTGGGCGCGCCCGTGATAGGCCTGCAAGCCGGAAAATCTGAGATCGGATGCAATGATGGCGCGAGCGAGATCCACTGCCGGCTTGCCAGGAGGCACGCCGCAGCGCTTCATGCCGACCTCGATCTCGACGTAGACGTCGACGTCCGCGCCCGAGGCCTTGAGCTGCGCGAGGCCTTCCGCGCTGTCGACGCAGATGCCGATGCGCGCCTTCTTCGCGAGCGCCGCGAGGCGGGCGAGCTTCTGCGCGCCGACCACCTCGTTCGACACCAGCACGTCGCCGATGCCGCCCTCGACCATCGCCTCGGCCTCCGACACCTTCTGGCAGCACACGCCCACCGCGCCCAGCGCGATCTGCCGCTTCGCCACGTCCGGGCACTTGCTGGTCTTGGCGTGGGGGCGGATTCGCACCGCATTTCCCACGAAAGATTTCAACGTGGAAAGGTTCTTCTCGAAGGCATCCAGATCCAGCACCAGCGCCGGGGTGTCGACCTCCTCCAGCTTCTGGCCCACCGACGCCGGCGCGCGCACCGTCATGCGACCGCCGCCTTGCGATGAGCGCGCTCGCGCAGCATGAACCAGAACAGCGCGGCCGCGACCACCGCGACCATCGGCACGGCCATGAGGTTCACGCGCTCCCAGCCCGCGGTGGTCACCGTGGCGCCCGAAGTGAGGGACGAGATCACCATCATGATGAAGATCGCCTGGTCGTTCGCGCCCTGCGCCTTGGCGCGCTCCTCGGGCCGGTAGGTCTCGGTGAGCAGCGTGGTGCCGCCGATGTAGAGGAAGTTCCAGCCCACGCCGAGGACCACCATCGACCACCAGAACTGCGCCACGGCGATGCCCGAGAGCGCGATGCCGATGGCGGCGAAGTTGAGCAGCACGCCCACGAGCATCACCGGCAGCACGCCGAGGCCGCGGATCAGCCTGCCGGTAATGAAGGACGGCGCGAACATGCCGACCACGTGCCAGGACACGACGAACGCCGCGTCGCCGTAGGGATGGCCGCAGGCGCGCATGGCGATCGGCGTCGACACCATGAGGAAGTTCATGACGCCGTAGCCGATGGCGCCGGAGAGCACCGCGACGATGAACTTGGGCTGCGCCGCGATCTGCCCGAGCGCTCGGCCGCTCGCGGTGCGCTCGGCGGCGGTCGGCTCGGGGATGCGGATGAAGCGCAGCAGCACCATGGTGACGAGCGCGAAGGCGATGAGCGCGAGGTAGGCGCCCATGAACCTCGGGCCGGCGAGGTCGATCGTCCAGCGCGAGAGCGCCGGACCCAGGAGGCCGCCCACCAGGCCGCCGGCGAGCACCAGCGAAATGGCCGTCGAGCGGAAGTCCGGGCTCGAAACGTCGGCGGCAGCGAAGCGGTAGTACTGGCCGTAGGCGTTGTAGACGCCCCACACCAGCGTGGCGAAGCAGAGCAGCCAGAAGCTCTGCAGCCAGATCGCCGTGGCTGCAACCAGCGCTCCCGCCACCCCCCACAGCGTGCCCCAGCTCAGGCCGCGCTTACGGCCCACGCGCTTCATGTGCAGCGAGGCCGGCATGGTGCCGAGCGCGCCGCCCAGCACCCAGCAGGTCACCGGCAGGGTTGCGAGCGCCGCGTAAGGCGCGAGCGCGAGGCCGGCGAGGCCGTTGATCGCGATCAGGGTGGCGTTGTTGGTGAACAGCATCGCCTGGCAGGCGGCGAGCAGCCCGACATTCCGCCGCGTAGAAGAAGAAGCAGTACTGTCCATTTATACAGTAGTGGGATAGGATCGCATCAATGGATTCTAGCGACGATCGGCTGCATCTCCGGGGCGCGCGCTCCTTCGTGGCAGGGCGTTTCGAAAGCGTGGAGCGCGAAGTCTTCGACGACGGCTGGACGCCGGAGGAGAAGGACCAGCGCGAGCTGCAGACACGCGTCGCCATCGAGCGCGCGCGCTCCATCCTCTCGCACAACGACTCGCCCGACGTCGGCTTCGACCGCTCGATCAACCCCTACAGGGGCTGCGAGCACGGCTGCATCTACTGCTACGCGCGCCCCAGCCATGCTTACCTCGAGCTCTCGCCCGGCCTGGACTTCGAGACCAGGCTCTACGCCAAGACCAACGCCGCGGCGCTCCTGCGCGAGGAGCTCGGCAAGCCCGGCTACCGGCCCGCGCCGATCGCGCTCGGCGCCAACACCGACTGCTACCAGCCGATCGAGCGCAAGTACAAGATCACGCGCCAGATCCTCGAGGTCCTGGCCGAGTGCGAGCACCCGGTGACGATGGTGACGAAATCGGCGTTGATCGAGAGAGACCTCGATTTGCTCACAGAGCTTTCTTCCAAGAATCTGGCGAAAGTCTTCGTCTCGATCGGCACCCTGGACCGCACCCTCGCCCGCAAGCTCGAGCCGCGCGCGGCGAGCCCGCAGCGCAGAATCGACATTCTGAAAAAACTGTCTTCTTCCGGTGTTCCCTGCGGCGTGATGGTCGCCGCGCTCATCCCGGCGCTGAACGACAAGACCCTCGAGCACGTGCTCGAGGCCGCGGCGGCGGCGGGCGCCACGGAGGCCGCCTACGTGATCATGCGCCTGCCGCACGAGCTGAAGGCGCTCTTCAAGGAATGGCTCGCCGCGCACTACCCGGAGCGCGCCCAGCACGTCATCAGCATCGTGCGCCAGATGCGCGGCGGCAAGGACAACGACCCCGGCTTCGGCAGCCGCATGACGGGCACCGGCAACTACGCCGAGCTCATCGAGAAGCGCTTCGACATCGCCTGCCGGCGCCACGGCCTGAACGGCCACGGCGCGGGCCGCAACCGGCCCGAGCTCGACTGCAGCCGCTTCCGTCCGCCCTCGCGTCATGGTCAGATGACGCTATTCTGAAGACCAGGGCCATTCCCCTTCTCGTGGGGTGGGGCTGGGCGGCGGCGATCGTCTGGCTCTCGCTCACCCCCTCGCCGCCGCGCGTCGACTTCACCGCGAGCGACAAGCTCGGGCACCTGCTCGCCTACGGGCTGCTGATGTTTTGGTTCTCGCAGATTTACCTCTCAGGAAAGCTGCGTGCTGCGCACGCCGCCGTATTTCTTGCTATGGGCATCGGCCTGGAGGTGCTGCAGGGCCAGTCGGGCCTGCGCGAGTACGACGTGATGGACATGCTCGCCAATGCCGCTGGCGTCGCCGCGGGCTGGCTCGCCGCACGCCTGCTGCCCCGCCTGCTGCCGCCGCCTTGAGCCTGCGCACCGAGCGGCTGCTCTCGGCGCCGATCCTGCCGACCCTGGCGCGGCTTTCCGCGCCCGGGCTGCTGCTCGTGCTTTTCCAGACGATGGTGTCGATCGGCGACACCTACTTCGTGTCGAAGCTCGGCACCGAGCCGCTCGCCGGCCTGGCGCTGGTGTTCCCGCTGCTGATGCTGCTGCAGATGACCTCCGCGGGCGCCATGGGCGGCGGCGTCTCCTCGGCCATCGCGCGCGCCCTGGGCGCCGGCGAGGCCGCCATGGCGCGCCGCCTCCTCGTGCACGCGCTGGTCATCGCCGCAGCGATGGCCGGCGCCTTCACCCTCCTGCTCCTCGCCTTCGGGCGCCCGGTCTACTCGTTGCTCGGCGGCCGCGGCGCGGCGCTCGAAGCGGCGCTCGCGTACTCCAACATCATCTTCGCCGGCGCCGCCACGGTCTGGCTCGCCAACACGCTGGCGAGCGTGCTGCGCGGCTCGGGCAACATGGTGGTGCCGGCCGTGGCGCTCGTCGCCGCCGCGCTGGTGCACGTGCCGCTCTCCGGGCTGCTGGTCGCGCGCATCGGCATCGCCGGCGCCGCCATCGCCTACGTCACCACCTTCGGCATCGCCGCGGCGGCCATGGCCGCCTTCGTGCTCCGCCGCTCGAGCCCGCTGCGGCCCGGGGCGGCCGACCTGCGCCTCGAGCCGCGCCTGTTCCGCGAGATCCTGCGCGTCGGGCTGATCTCGACGGTCTCGGCGGTGCAGACGGTGCTCACCGCGGTGATCCTCACCGGCATCGTCGGGCGCTTCGGCGCGCCCGCGCTCGCCGGCTACGGCGTCGGCGTGCGCCTGGAGCTCTTGCAGATCCCGCTGGTGTTCGCGGTCGGCCAGGCCATGGTGGCACTGGTCGGCACGCACGTGGGCGCCGGGCGCATCGAGCGCGCGAGGGCGATCGCCTGGACCGGCGCCGCGGTCGCCTGCGGCAGCAGCCTCGCGATCGGCGCGGCGGTGTGGCTCTTTCCGCTCGCCTGGGTGGGCCTGTTCAGCACCGACCCCGGCGTCCTCGACGCGGGCACGCGCTACCTTCGCATCGTGGCGCCGTTCTTTCCCTTCCTGGCCCTGGGCATCGCGCTGTACTTCGCGGCGCAGGGCGCGGGGCAGGTGGTGAGGCCGGTGCTTGCCGGCACGGCGCGCCTGGCGATCATCCTCGCCGGGGCTTTTCTCCTCTCGCTGACAGGCATGCTTACCCTGAGTGCCCTGTTCGCGCTCATCGCCGCGGCGATGCTCGCTTTCGGCGCCCTCAGCGCCTGGGCCGTGGCGCGCGCGCGCTGGGTAAAATGAACCTCATGCCCGCGGCGGCTGCCGAGCTTCGCCGGTGAAAGAGCTCGCCGGACGCGTCGCGCTCGTCACCGGCGCCGGGCGCAACATCGGCCGCGCCATCGCGCTCGAGCTCGCGCGCGCCGGGGCCGCGGTGGTCGTGAATGCGAAGTCCTCGTCGAGCGAGATCGAGTCCGTGGCCGCGGAGACCGGCGGGATGGCGGTGCTCGCAGACGTGACCGACGAGGCCGCAGTCGGACGCATGGTGGCGCGCGCGCTCGAGCGCTTCGGCCGACTCGACATCCTGGTGAACAACGCCGCGATCCGCGCCGTCGAGCCGATCGAGGGCATCGATGCCGCGCGCTGGCGCGAGATCACCGGGGTGATCCTCGACGGGGCGTGGATCTGTGCGCGCGCGTGCCTTCCCCACATGGCTGGAGGCAGCATCGTCAACATCGGCGGCATGTCGGCGCACACCGGCGCCGCCGGCCGGCCGCACGTGGTGGCCGCGAAAGCGGGCCTGGTCGGCCTCACGCGAGCTCTCGCGCACGACCTCGCGCCGCAGGGCGTCACGGTCAACTGCGTCGTGCCGGGTCTGATCGAGACTGTGCGCACTTCGCCTTCGGTGCATCGTTCAGAGAGTCTCTTGGGCCGGCGCGGCACGCCCGAGGAAGTGGCGGCGGCGGTGCGCTTCCTCGCCGGGCCCGGCGCGCGCTACATCACCGGCCAGACCCTGCACGTGAACGGCGGCGGCTTCCTCAGCGCCTGAGGAACGCGACCAGCGCGTCGAGCGTGGCGTCGGGCGCCTCGCCCATCAGCCCATGCCCGGATAGCTCTGCGATTTCGACTTTCGAGTTCGACAGCTTTTCAAGCAACACCTGCGCAGCGCGCGGCGGGGTCATGACGTCGCGCTTGCCCAGGATGAAGAGCACCGGGCACTGCACGGTGCCGGAAAGCACGAAATCGTTGCTCGCCTTGAGGTCGCTGTGGAGCACGCCGGGCGCGAGCCGGCGCAGCCGCGCGAGGTTGTCGCCGTACATCCACATGCCCGGGTTCGGGTTGCCCCCGAGGGGCACCTGCGCCGCGTGCCCCCAGATGGTGTGCATGTCGAACGCCGCAAGATCGTTGCGCCGCGCCGCGTCGAGGAACGGCTCGGTCACCTTCATCGGGTAGGCGACGGCGACGAGGGCGATCTTCTCGACGCGCTGCGCGTGGCGCGCCGCCGCGTCGAGCGCGATGAGCGAGCCCATCGAGTGGCCGACGAGCACTGCCTTTTCAATGTTCAATTGATCGAGTACTTCCACCACCCAATCCGCCATCGCCGCTATCGTCGCGAGCGGCGGGCCCTCCGAGCGCCCGTGGCCGGGCAGGTCGAGCGCGAGGACGTTCCAGCCGTGGTAGCCGAAGTAGCGGCTCTGCAGCGCGAAGGAGGAGTGATCGAGGCCCGCGCCATGGATGAACACGACGCTCGGCTTGCCCGCCTCTAGCGCGTGCGCGGCGGTGTAGGCAAATGCTTTTTTATCCTGGAGAAGAATCTCCATCAGGCCTTGGCGGCGGCCTTGAGCGATCTGTCCAGGTCGTCGATGAGGTCCTGCGCGTCCTCGAGGCCGACCGAGAGGCGCACCGTGCCGGCGGTGATGCCGGCCTTCTTCAGGTCCTCGTCGCTCATGCGGTAGTGCGTGGTGGTGGCGGGATGGATGACGAGGGACTTCGCGTCGCCGACATTCGCCAGGTGCGAGAACACGCGCAGCGACTCGATGAAGCGCTTGCCGGCTGCGCGCCCGCCCTTGATCTCGAAGGAGAACACCGCGCCGCAGCCCAGGGGCAGGAGCTTCCTGGCGAGCTCGTGGTCGGGATGTTCGGGCAGCTCGGGATAGATCACTCTGTCGACAAAAGAATTGTTCTTCAGGAAAGCGACAACCTTGCGAGTGTTCTCGACGTGCCTCGGCATGCGCAAGTGCAGCGTCTCGATGCCCTGCAGGATCTGGAAGGCGGTCATCGGCGCCATGCAGGCGCCGAAGTCGCGCAGGCCCTCGCGCCGCGCGCGCAGCAGGAAGGCGCGCGTGCCCGACTCCTCCTCGAAGTCCATGTTGTGGAAGCCGGAATAAGGCGCGGTGAGCGTCTCGAACTTGCCCGAGGCTTCCCAGTCGAAGCGGCCCGAGTCGACCAGCACGCCGCCGATCGCGGTGCCGTGCCCGCCGAGGAACTTGGTCGCCGAGTGGTACAGCAGGTCGGCGCCGAGGTCGAAGGGCTTCATGAGGTAGGGCGTGGTGAACGTCGCGTCGACGAGCAGCGGCAGCTTCGCCGCGTGCGCGATCGCCGACACCGCCGGGATGTCGAGCACGTCCAGCCCCGGGTTGCCCAGCGTTTCGCCGAAGAGAAGCCTGGTGTCGTCTCGAATGGCTTTGCGAAAATTCTCTGGTTTTGGAAGAACAAAAGTCGTATCGATGCCGAAGCGCTTGAGCGTGTAGGCGAGCAGGTTGTGCGAGCCGCCGTAGAGCGAGCCGGAGGCGACGATGTGGCTGCCCGCGCCCATGAGCGTCGCGACCGCGAGGTGCAGCGCCGCCTGGCCCGAGGCGGTGGCGATCGCGCCGACGCCGCCCTCGAGCGCCGCCATGCGCTCCTCGAGGACCGCCACGGTGGGGTTGGAGATGCGCGAGTAGACGTGCCCGGCGCGCTCCATGTTGAAGAGCGACGCGGCGTGCTCGGTGTCGCGGAAGACGTACGAGGTGGTCTGGTAGATCGGCACCGCGCGGCTGCCGGTCGCCGGGTCGGGCGACTGGCCGGCGTGCAGCGCCAGCGTGTCAAAACCGGGGTACTTCGGTCCCGCCACTTAGTGCAGGTTTTTTCTCGACGGACGCGTGTAGCTCTCGAAGGCGCGCTCGGGCTTCTTCTGCTGCGAGGCCTTCTCCTTCCAGTCGCGGTCGAAGAGCTCGTTCACCAGCGCGCTCACCTGCGCCACCTGCGTCTTGTCGAACTGGCGGCCGAGGATGGCGGCGACGTCTTCCAGCATGCAGCGGCGCTGCGCCTCGTGGATGGCGTGCGCGGTGGGGCCGACGAAGAGCAGCTTCGAGTCCTGCTCGCCGTTCTCGTGGTACTCGGTGATCTCCACCTCGACCGCTTCGTAGCAGTACGGCCCGAGCGCTTCGAGCGCCGCCTCGAGCGCGCCGTGGAAGCTGCGGCCGACCTCGCCGGTCCAGCACACGTAGAGGATCAGCTCCTTCTCGTCGTACTTGATGCCGGGCTCGTCGGGCTCGAGGCTCTTCAGGTCGGCCATGCCATCGGCGTCCAGGTACTCGAGCAGCGGCGCGAACGCCTGCTCGATCTGGCGCCTCGAGACGCCTTCGAGGATGGGAATGTCTGCGTGCAGGTGGACTTCGTGCCGCATGGCGAACACCTTTGGTGGGAACGGCCCCGATTCTACGCCTAAATCTGCGCCTGAATGGTCGCCTAGAATCGCACTCTCCATGCTCCCCGACTACACCGGCGGCAGCCTCGTCAACCTCATGGCTTCGCTCGTCGACGCCTGCGGCGGAACGCCGGCGCATCCCCGCCTGAAAGATGTTTCATTTGAAAAGACGAGAAACATCATCCTGCTGATCGTCGACGGCCTGGGCGATCGCTTCCTCGCGCGCCACGGCGCCGGCGGCGAGCTCGCCCGGCGGCGGCGCACGGCGATCACCTCGGTGTTTCCGTCGACGACCGCGTCGGCGATCACCTCGTCCTATACCGGGCGCTCGCCGCTCGAGCACGGGCTCACCGGATGGTTCACCTATTTCGGGGAGGCGGGCTGCGTCGCGGCACCCCTGCCCTTCCGCAGCCGCGGCGACAACGCGAGCCTGAGAGCGCGCGGCTTTTCCCCCGAAAAGGCTTTTCCCGGAAAGACCGTTTTCGACGGGCTTCCCATCCGCTCGATCGTGGTGACGCACCGGGACATCGTCGACTCCGATTACAACGTGCGGCACTGCGCGGGGGCCGAGCGCCGCGCCTACGCGACGCTGGACGAATGGATTGCGCAGGTGGAAGCAGCGGTGAAATCCTCGAGCGAGCGAAAGTTCATCTACACCTACTGGCCCGACTACGACGCCACGTCGCACCGCTACGGCTGCGAGAGCCCGGAGGCGCTGCGCACCCTGCACGACATCGACGCCGCGTTCGGCACGCTGCTCGCGCGCCTGTCCGGAACCGAATCGCTCGTCGTCGCCACCGCCGACCACGGCTTCATCGACGCCGAGGACTGCCTCGAGCCGCCCGCCGCGATCTCCTCGGTGCTGCGCTTCCCTTTCTGCGGCGAGCGCAGGGTCGCGTATTGCCATGTTCATGCTGTCGACGATTTTTTGAAAAGGGCTAAAGACTGGCTCGGTGACGCTGCCGACGTGCGGCCGAGCCGCGAGCTCCTCGCGGAAGGCTGGTTCGGGCCTGGCACGCCGCACCCGCGCTTCGCCGAGCGCATCGGCGACGTATCCATCGTCATGCGCGGCCGCCACACGGTGAAGGACTGGACCCCCGGCGAGCCGCGCCACCTGCACATCGGCAACCATGGCGGCACGAGCGAGGACGAGATGCTCATTCCCCTGATCCTGGAGACCACATGAAAGCGACAGTGAACGGCCTCGACACCTACTACGAGATCCACGGCCCGGAGAACGATGGGAAAAAGCAGGGCAAGCCCTGGCTCGTGTTCAGCCACTCCCTCGCCTGCAGCACCCGCATGTGGGACGGGCAGGTCGCGGCGTTCAAGGACCGCTACCGCGTGCTCGTCTACGACGCGCGCGGCCACGGCCAGACCGCGGCGCCCGGGGGGGCCTACACGCTCGAAGGATTGGCAGACGACTTACATGCTCTCTTGAAACATTTGAAGATTGAAAAGCCGCACTTCGTCGGCCTTTCCATGGGCGGCATGATCGGCCAGACCTTCGCGCTCAAGTATCCCGGCGTCCTCGCCTCGCTCACGCTCGCCGACACCACCAGC
>Ga0247825_10000306_pt1 | contig 30210 bp, 31 predicted proteins | sample 13C_Vanillin_Day_FD_194413 | JGI IMG/M metagenome (GOLD analysis project Ga0247825, IMG submission 194413) | Soil microbial communities from agricultural site in Penn Yan, New York, United States - 13C_Vanillin_Day48 | ecosystem: Environmental > Terrestrial > Soil > Agricultural land | place... | reverse complement strand
TCGTGTGCGTCATCGGCGGACTTGGCAGCGTGCCCGGAGCGCTGGCGGGCGGGATTGCGCTTGGGCTGATCGAGAGCGTGTCCGGAAACCTCGTCGGGCCACAGCATGCGATGACGATCGGATTCTCCTTGATGATCCTGCTCCTCATGACACGGCCCACAGGCCTCCTCGGCACACAAGGGTACGAATGAAGCGCGGCCTGACGATCTTTATCGCCTGCACAGTCGTGATCGCCGCGGCTCCCTTCGTTGCAGACAACTATGTCGTACGGCTATGCACATTTCTGTGCATGTACGCGGCGCTCGCGCTGTCATGGAATGTCATCGGAGGGTACGCGGGCTACCCGTCGTTCTCCACCGCTGGGTTTTTCGGCCTCGGCGCCTACGCCGGCGCACTGTTGCAGCATGCCGGTGTGACTCCAATCCTGTCGTGGCTCGCGGCGACGGTCGTGGTCGCCGCGCTGGCTGCCTCGATCGGACGCTTTATCCTGCGGATGAAGGGTCACTACTTCGCAATCGGCTCGCTCGCGATTGTCGAAGTGCTGCGACTGGTTGCCTCGTCGTGGGCCTCGCTCACCGGCGGAGGCGACGGACTGAACGTCCCGATTCTCCAGGGTGGTCCTGACTTCATCGGACGGATATTCCTCTTCTCGATGATGGCGATGATGATCGTCTGCTTCGCCATGACGGTGCTCGTCGACCGCACACGCCTCGGCTTTGGGCTTCGCTGCATCAAACAGAACGAAGACGCCGCCGACATGGTAGGAATCGACGTCACCTCCTACAAAACTGCAGCGTTCGCACTCTCGGCGATGTTCTGCGGAACGATCGGCGCCATCTACGCCTCGTGGGTCGCATACATCGACCCGTCAGATGCGTTCAGCTCGCTGCTCAGCCTGAAGGTCCCGGTCATGACACTGCTCGGCGGACCAGGCACCGTGCTCGGGCCGGTTGTGGGCGCGTGGATCTTCGTCATCCTCGAGGAGATCATCTGGGCGCAGTTCCTCGAATTGCATCGCGCGATCCTCGGGATCGTGATCGTGCTGCTCATCTTCGCGCTGCCGGGAGGGCTGCTGGGCCTGCGGCCCCCGGCGTGGAACTGGCGTGCGCTCGTCGGGCTGCGCAACCGCGTGCCGGAGGCACGATGAGCACCGCGGTTCTCGAAGTCGACAACCTTTCGCGCGCATTCGGCGGCGTGCAGGCGGTCGACGGCGTGAGCTTCGCGCTGCAGCCCGGTGAGATCGTCGGACTCATCGGACCGAACGGCGCAGGCAAGACGACGCTCGTCAACCTCGTGACCGGTGTCGTGAGCCCTTCGTCAGGGACGGTGCGATTCGACGGTCGCGACGTCACGCGACAACGGCCATGGCAAGCCGCGCGGAATGGGCTGGCGCGCACGTTCCAGGTTGTTCAGCCGTTTCCGGAGATGACGGTCCTGGAGAACGTCGCCGCCGGGGCGCTGTTCGCCGGTCAGGCAACAAGTCGGGCAGAGGCCGAAGCTGCGGCACTCGATCATTTGTCGTTTGTCGGTCTCGCCTATGAGGCGCACCGGCCTGCGGCCGCGCTGCCACTCCCCGGCCGAAAGCGGCTCGAGCTCGCGAAGAGCCTGGCGATGAAGCCGAAAGTGCTGCTCCTCGACGAGGTCAACGCCGGCCTCAACAGCGGCGAGGTCGACCACGCGTTGACGCTGATGCGCGCGATCGCCGACCGCGGCATCACCATTCTCATCATCGAGCACCTCATGAAAGTCGTCCTGAGCCTGAGTCAGCGGATCCTCGTGCTTCATCGCGGGAAACTCGTGAGTCAGGGCGACCCGAACACCGTTATCCAGGATCCCGTCGTCGTTGAGGCGTATCTCGGACGCAAGTTTGCCGAGCGTCAGAGCAAACTGGCCCATGGCTGAACCGCTGCTCCGCGTCCAGAATCTGTGTGCCGGCTACGGTCAGGTGCAGGTGCTGTGGGGCGCCGACGTCGCCGTTGAACGCGGCAGCATCGCGTGCCTCGTCGGGTCGAACGGCGCGGGCAAGTCAACCTTGCTGCGCGCAATTTCAGGCCTCATCAAGCCGACTAGCGGGCGCGTGCATCTGGGCAATCGCGATCTGACGAACGCCACCCCGGACGAGATCCTCTCCGCCGGGATCGCGCATGTTCCCGAAGGCCGCCGACTGTTCAAGGGACTGAGCGTCCGCGACAACCTTCTACTTGGGGCCTACCTGCGACGCGAACCGATGGTCGATCTCGAACGCGATCTCGAAAAGATCTACATGCTGTTTCCGATTCTCGGCGAGCGTCAGCGTCAGGATGCGACGACGCTCTCTGGTGGCGAACAACAGATGTGTGCGATCGGTCGCGGCATGATGGCTCGACCACGGCTATTGATGATCGACGAGCTCTCGCTCGGCCTGGCGCCGCGCGTCGTTGAACGTATCGCCGAAGTCTTGCGCGAGATCAATAGGTCCGGCCTGACGATCCTGCTCGTCGAGCAGGACGTGCTCACTGCATTCGAACTGGCCGACCACGCCTATGTCCTCGAGACCGGCAGGATCTCCGTGGCCGGTGCGACCAGCGTGCTGGCCGACGATCCACGGATTCGTCAGGCGTATCTGGGCGTATAAGCAGTAGGCAGTACTGTCTACTATTTCGAGGATGCTTCCTGCAGCATCAGATCCGCGCTGCGCTCGCCCTCGTGACACGCTGACTCCCACGGCTCATCGTCCTCCGACGGCTTCACGCGAGTATTGGGGACGGTGATCTTCCACGGCTGTGTGAACACCTTCGGATCGTCGATCTCGATCTTCGTCAGCGTCCCGCGCAGCGTGATCGGTTTGTCAGCGTCGAACTCCGCCGCGAACGAATGATGCGCGTCCAGCACCGCCGAGGGAAGCCACGCGAGCGCGACAAGGAACGAGAAAGTCCGGAGTCTTGTCATGGCGGCCGATCGAGCAAGACAAAGGCCATGGGTGATGAAAGGCTAAGACAGAGCAAATCTCGCCTGCGTCATGCGAGCACGAACAATCCCGTCGATCCTGCGCTCGCCATGCGAACGGAATTGTTCGTTACTTGATTTTGATCTCGTAGGTGCCATCGTCGGTTCGCACGCGATGCGCCATGTGACACGAGGCACAGGTCGCGTTCAGCGCCGTCGATGCCTCGAGGACCAACCTGTAGTCACGCTCCTTGGCACCGGCCTCGAGAGCGGCGACGTGCTTGAGCGCCTTCTCGCTAAGCGCAACTGCGCCATCCACTTTCTGCGCCTGCCAATAGGTCAATGTGGTGGTCAAGGACGCCTTCATCGTCGCTGCCGCCTTTTCGAACGGATCGAAATCCTGTGCGCCGGCGCCGGATTCCTCGAACTCCTTGGATGCGACCCGGATCGCTCGAGCGGCATCGGCGTTATCGCGCATGGCCTTCATGAATGCATCTGACGGCTTCTCGTTCCCCTGCGCTGAGATCGTCACGACGACAAAAGCAATGACGGCAATGAGACTTTCTCGCATGGCTTCTCCTTGATAGACGAAGAGGCGAACGGCGGGTCCACGAATCGTGCCAGCCGGTGTCGGGCGAGATCGTCAGTTTTGTCGAAGATTCCTGCGGATGCGGACCGCGATTGAACTTTCACACCGTCGCGCGAGCGACGAAGTTGAATGCTGAAACTGTCGATACGACAAAGACGGCGGACAGGCCCCCACAATGGGGTCGGTGTGCTACGGTACCCCAGTTTTTCGAGGGGGCGGGCCGTGATGCACCGCTCCGTGTTTCAGGCGTCCCGAGTCGTGCGCCATGCCAAGAACCTTTGCCTGCACCGCGACGGCAGCTCTGCTTGCCGCGTCACTCGTGACCGTCGCCGTCGAGGCGCGCGAGGACAGCGCCACCCTGATCATCAGGGTCTACGACACGACTGACACGCCTTCGAGTCTCCGAACCACGGCGATTCGCACCGCCTCCGAGATTGTGGCTGAGGCCGGCATCACCGTCGAATGGCGGGATTGCACGAGCACCAGCACGGAGTCCGGCTGTCAGGACGTGCGACCTGGACGGGACCTCATCGTCCGAATCATGCCCGAGGTCACGCCGGCCGCCTCGTTCCGCGGAAGCGCGCTTCAGTTGAGGACGGTTCCAGGCGGGAGCCTCCAACTCGGTGTTGCCGTTATCAATCCGGTGACGCTGTCAGGCGAGATGGCGACGATCTTTCACGAGCAGGTGCGTGCGGTCGCGAAGCGAAGCGGAGTCGACGATGCCGAGCTGCTGGGCCGTGCGGTTGCGCACGAGGTTGGCCATCTGCTGCTGCGCGTCCGCGAACACAGCCCCACCGGCATCATGCGTGGCGCCTGGAGCCTCGAGGAGTTGACGACGAACCGTCCCGAGGACTGGCAGTTCGCACCGACCGATCGCGAGCGGATTCAGCGCACTCAGAACCCTTAAATGCAGTAGGCAGTAGGCACTCAAGACCCCTGCCTACCGCATACCGCCTACTGCCCTGCCCGGGGCACTCAACTCACATGCTGATACACGCGTTCTTCGACACCCTGCAGGATCTTGATCGCCGCATCGTCGTAGAAGGGCAGGATCTGCATCAGGACGATCACGCCGATCTGCTTTTCAGGATCGATCCAGTAGAACGTGTTGTTGATGCCCGCCCAATTCATACTTCCTGGGCGTCGCCTGTTCGACGCCGGCTTGGCCGGCGCCGCGATCTGGAAGCCGAGGCCCCACACATCCTCGCCTGCGCCAAGTGGATACGGCTTCGAGCGCAACGGCTCGGCGGTGGGCTGCAGGCGCACCTTGACGTTGCCGGTCTGGTTGCGCGACATCTCGCGAACGGTCTGCTCCTTGAGGATGCGCACGCCTCCGAGCTGCCCGTGGTTCAGGATCATCTGCACGAAGCGGCCGTAGTCTGCTGCCGTTGAATACAGCCCGCCGTCGCCGCGAATCGTCGGCGGAATCGGGTCGGGGTTCGGAATCTCGACGATCTTTCCGTCGGTCCGCTGGTTCCGGCTGACGACGCGAGCGGTTTTCGAGGACGGTACGGCGTAGGTCGTGTCCTTCATCCCAAGCGGACCGAGAATCCTCGCCTCGAGATATTTGTCGATCGTCAGACCGGAGATCTTCTCGATGACCATGCCGAGGACGCGCGTGCTGGCTCCATACGTCCATTGAGCGCCTGGCTCGTTGACGAGCGGCAGATCGAGGTCGGCCGCGCCGGTCTTCTTCTGCACGAGCGCGAGCCCGGGATCCGACCACGAGTACCCAATCCCGGACGTGTGCGTGAGCAACTGACGGATGGTAATCGGGCGCGTGGCCGGTCGCGTCTCGTACGTGCCCGCCGCCACATCGACTTTGCTCAGCACATGCGGGGCTTTGAACTGCGGTAGGTACTTGGACACTTCATCATCGAGGCCAAGCTTTCCCTCGTCGACGAGCATCATCACGCCGACCGAGGTCACCGCCTTTGTCATCGACGCGATGTTGAAGATGGTGTCCTTCTTCATCTCGAGAGCCTTGGCGGTGCTCGTCTTGCCGAACGCCTCGTGATAGAGCACGCCGTCCGGTCCGGTGACGAGCACGACGACGCCGGGGACATCCCCCCGGTCGATCGCCGTTTTGAGGAACGCCCCAATCGCCGCGCCGCCCTGCGTGTTGAGCGCAGGCGGCGCCGCGGCCCCTATGTCGATGATGGCGAACAAGAACGCAACGACGACAAATGCGCGCTTCATAAGATCCTCCGCGTGCGTTCCAACTTGGCCTATCAACTCCCAACTCCCAAGATCCAACTCTCAAATAGCTTCGTGTTTGGAGGTTGGGAATTGGAAGTTGGGATTTTGCGTAGTTACGCCAGCTTCTGCTTCGACAACGGGAACTCGCGCACGCGCGTGCCGGTTGCTGCGTGAATCGCATTGCATAGTGCCGCGAGCACCGGCGGCAAGCCGGGTTCGCCGACACCGGTGGGCAGCGCATCACTGTCCACGAAATGGACGTTCACCTGGTACGGCGCATCCGCCATGCGAGCAACCTGGAAATCGTTGAAGTTGCTCTGCTTGATGCGACCGCCGACCGCCGTGATCTCTCCCAGACGCGCCAGGCCGACCGCCATGACAGCGGCACCTTCCATCTGCGACCGGACGCGATTCGGATTGACGATCACACCGGCGTCGACGACTTGCTCGATGCGCGGCACCTTCACAGCGCCCTTCCCATCGACTTCGACCTCGACGACCGACGCCACATAAGTGTTGAAGCTGCGGTGCGCAGCGATCCCCATGCCCCAGCCGTTGCCCGGCTTGCGCTTGCCCCAGCCCGCCTTCTCTCCGGCGACCTCGAGCACCTTGCGAAGCCGTCGCGTGTCGATTGGGTACTTGTCGTACGGCGCGCCGTAATTCGAGTAGTCCACTCCCTGCGACTTGAGGTCGATCACCTTCCCCGGCCCCAGCAAGTCGAGCAGGTACTCGAGCGAGTCACGTCCCGCCGCCTTCGCCATCTCATCGGCGAAGCTGTGCGCCGCAAACGCATGGAAGTTGTTGCTGACGGCACGGAACCAGCCGATACGCACGTGCGCGTCAGCGGGACCGTTCTCGGCGCGAATGTTCGGCACGTCGAACGGAAGATCCGTGAGTCCCAGATCGAGCTCGAAGCTGAGTGGCTCGCGAGCGCCCGGCGCGAACGTCGATGCGATCGGGGGGAATGCCGATCGATGCAGCCACGCGGTTGGCTTGCCGCGGCCATCGACCGATGCTTTGTGATACACGGCAGCGGTCGTGTGGTAGTAGTCGAACTTGATGTCGTCTTCGCGCGTCCACACCACCTTTACCGGCTTGCCGAGTTTTCGCGAGAGCACTGCCGCTTCCGCTGCGTAGTCCGGCTTCGGTCGAAAGTCGAAGCCGCCACCAAGCAGCGTGACGTGACAGATGACGTCCTTCTTGTCGATACCGAGCACCGCAGACACGGCATCCTGGACGGCCTGCGGATTCTGTGTCGGCGCCCAAATCGTCGCCTTGCCATCGCGCACTTCGGCAACAGCAGCCGGTGGCTCCATCGACGCGTGCGCCGCGAGCGGCGTGTAGTAGGTGGCTTCGAGAACCTTGCCGCCCTTCGCAAACTCGGTGTCCACGTTTCCGAGGTTCCGGACGACCTTCGCGGGCTGACTGACGGTCTGCACCAATTGCTTCTTGAACGCGTCGGACTCGAACGTGCCATGGCCGCCGTCGTTCCAATCGACCTTGAGCTTTCGACGGCCCTGCAACGCTGCCCACGTGTTGTTCGCAATGACAGCGACGCCACCGAGCGGCTGAAAGAGGTGCGGCGGCTTGAACGTGTCGAGCGTGACCGTTTCCCGCACACCCTTCACCGCGCGCGTGTCTGCGTCGTTGACGCTCTTCACCGTCCCACCGAGCACGGGCGGATGCTCGATCGACGCGAAGACCATTCCGTCGCGGAACACGTCGAGACCGAACTGCGCCTTGCCTGTGACGATGTCGTGCTGGTCGTACGTGGACGTCTGCTGACCCACGAAGCGCCAGGCAGCCTTCGGCTTGAACACCAACGTCTCTGCCTTCGGCACCGAGAGCTTCGCAGCCGCCGGTACCAGCGTGCCGTACGCCAGGCGCCGGCCGCTCGCCTGATGCCTGACCTCGTGATTCGCCGTCGTGCATTCAGCGACGGGCACGTTCCACTGCGCCGCAGCGGCACTCACGAGCATCGCTCGCGCGGACGCGCCCGCCTGCCGGAACGCGACGTAGAAGTCGCGAATCGATCGCGAACCGTCGGTGTTCTGATCGCCGTATCGGGCATCGCCAATGCCCTGCTCGATACGAACGCGACTCCAGTCCGCATCGAGCTCGTCGGCCGCAACGAGCGGCAGACTCGTGCGAATGCCAGTGCCCATTTCGGAGCGATGCGTGACGATGAACACGGTGCCATCGGGCTGGATGCCGAGATAGACACTCGGGTTGAGCATCGCCGTGTCGGCATTCGTGCGAACTGCTGCCCCGACGGCCTGAGCCCACGCGGACTTTGGCAACACCTGTGCAGCCAGCACGAACGCGCCGGTCGCGAACACTCCCCCGATGAATTGACGACGGCTGACGTTTTCGATGGTGCTCATGACCGCTCCTTTGCCGCGGTCTTGATCGCCGCTCGAATGCGCTGATACGTGCCGCATCGGCAGATGTTGCCGGTCATCACGCGGTCGATGTCCTGATCGGTCGGGTTGGGCGTGCGCGCCAGGAGCGATGCCGCCTGCATGATCTGGCCGGTCTGGCAATAGCCGCACTGCGCAACATCATGCGAGACCCACGCCCGCTGGACAGGGTGGCTGCCATCCGGGCTCAACCCTTCGATGGTCACCACGCGCTTGTTCTGCAGCGTGCGCAGAGGCGTCTGACATGAACGGACGGCGGTGCCGTCCAGATGCACGGTGCACGCGCCGCACAATCCGGCGCCGCAGCCAAATCTCGTCCCCGTGAGCCGCAGATCGTCACGGAGATACCAGAGCAACGGCATGTCTTCGTCACCATCAAAGGTGCGTGCCGTTCCATTTACTGTGAACTTGACCATCTCGACTCCCAGCTCCCAAAGCGAGTCTCGAGACTCGCCTCTACGAAATCCCACCAACCACTGACCACCAAACCACTGACACTAACCAGCTCACGCTCCAGGTGCTTTGTATTTCACCGTCTTCTTCCCCGCAGCGTCGATCTCCTCCGGAGTGATCAGAGGAATCGTCGTCAGGCGAACAGCACCGGACGCGTTGACACTCAGACTGAGCGCAATTCCCGCTTTCTCGTCCGGTAAGTCTGCGATGATGAACGCATCGTCAGCACCCCAGGCGTAGTAGAAGGCTTCGAGCTTTCCTCCCATGCCTTCGATCATTTTCTGCACGACAGCCCGCCGCTTGGATCCACCTTCCTTGATGAGTCCGCGGACACCGTCCGGGTTGTAAGACGCCTTGAGCATGAACTTGGACATCGCACCTCCTGCGTCCGGGGATGGTAGCACTCGCACTGTTCTGTTAACAGCGGTCGGCTCGCGCGGTGAGGAGTGCACGGGCCCCACTCGTAGACACGTCGTACAACGTGAACCACTTGCTGGTCCCGGACTGGCCTTCCATGACCCAGACCGACCGTTCGCCGTGGGCGACGACTCCGAGCGGCGTGAAATCCGGGCGGCTCGGGCCAGCAGGCAATCCGTCCTGTTCCCATCGAAGCTCGCTCTTGGTACCAAGCGGGGTCAGGCGACCGGATGCGTCGTGCAGAAACCCAGCGACGGTGATCCGGACGGTCCCTGGAGGATCGGTATCGAGATCGACGTCGGCAGAGGCGCTCGCCACCCGTCGCGACGCCTCGAAGTAGTAGGTTCGTCGAGCACTGTCTTCGTTCGCGTAGATCCAGTCCACGGCACGCGGTGCGTCAGTGGTCTTGTCTGACAGGAGTCGCTGTTCGCGCTCTCGCCGCTCGAAGAGATCCACGATTGTCGGCGCCAGGCGCAGCCACTCGGGGGAACCTGGCACGACTGCGCGGACCGGCGACTGCTGGAGACCTCCACTCACTTTCAGGCGAGGCTGTGGAAATGGGCTCGTCCCACTTGATGCACACGCGGTTTCGGCAACCCACTGCCCCGAGACCAGGCGAGCAATCGGTCTGACCTCCGTTCCATCGTCCACGGTGACCACACTCTGGCCCTCTTGGGCGACGACCGTGGCGCTGGCAGCGAAAGCCGATATGAGCAGGCGAACACACAAGACGCGATAGTGGATCACGTTTGCAGAAGCGTACCACGCGACCCGGCGCTTACGGTTTCGCAATCCAAACAGATGTGGTCCCGGATCCATCGGGCCGTCGATCGTCGGCAACGGCCACCTGCGACCGTCCGGTGTCTAAAGCCACAGTCAGGGTAAACGGAGGCACGAGCTTTGCGATGTGCCTCGCGCCACTCGCCGATCCGGATCGACGACAACGCCTGCCTGGGAGGTGAATGCCATGCGCACGCGCATCTGGGCTTCTATTGTCGTCGTTGCGTTCGTCGTCCCGCTCCTTGCCGCGCAAGTCGACTTCGGTGCCATCAATGGAGTCGTCACCGATAGCAGTGGAGCCGTTCTACCCGGTGTCACGATTGAGCTGACTGGGCCTGAGAAACGTACCGTTTTAACCGGCGATCGCGGAGAGTTCTCAGTCGTAAGACTGCGACCTGGCGAGTACGACGTTCTGATCACCCTCGCCGGATTCAGCACGGTTCGCACAAAGGTCGTTCTCGCTGCCGGCCGCACCGAGAGACTCACGATCCAGATGCGCGTGGCCGCGCTCGAGGAGACGGTGACCGTCACCGGCGAAACACCCCGGGTCAATACGCAACCCGCCGCCGCTCAGTTCCGTACAGTTGTCGGCGGCGTCATCGGCGGCGTTGTCGGCGGTGTCGTCGGAGCTCCCCTGGCCGGCGCGCGTGAGGCCTTCAACACCGAGTCGTACGATCACATCGAGGCGAATCGATTCCGGCGCGTCGAGGCCGATCCGCTTTCGACGTTCTCGATCGATGCGGACACCGCCTCATATGCCAACGTGCGGCGGTTCATCACCGATGGGATGCTGCCGCCGGCCGGCGCCATTCGCATCGAAGAGCTCGTCAACTACTTCCGCTTCGACTATCCACAGCCATCGGCGAACGAGCCCTTCTCGATCACCACCGAGCTCACACCGTGCCCGTGGAATCCACGTCATCGACTCGCACTGATCGGACTGCAGGGACGCGAGCTGAAGAATCGAGAACCGTCGCCGCGGAATCTGGTCTTTCTGATCGACGTCTCCGGCTCGATGATGCCGCCGGACAAGCTGCCGCTCGTGCGCACGGCGATGCGCATGCTCACCGACGTGCTCACTGAGCGCGACCGTGTGGCGATTGTCGTCTACGCCGGTGCGAGCGGCCTCGTGCTGCGGTCGACAACCGGCGAGCACAAAGACCGCATTCATCAGGCACTCGCACAGTTGGAGGCAGGCGGCTCGACCAATGGCGCCTCCGGCATCCGGCTGGCCTATCAGGTCGCGCGCGAGAACTTCATCGCCGGCGGCGTCAATCGCGTGATCCTCGCCACCGATGGCGACTTCAACGTCGGCGTCACGAATCAGAGCGAGCTCGTCAGCCTGATCGAACGCGAGCGCGAGAGCGGCGTCTTCCTGTCGGTGCTGGGCGTCGGGACAGGCAACCTGAAAGACTCGACGATGGAGAAGCTGGCGGACAAGGGGAACGGAAACTACTCGTACCTCGACACAGTGCACGAAGCGCGGAAGGTGCTCGTGCGCGAGGCCGGTGCGACACTCGACACAATCGCGAAGGACGTCAAGATCCAGGTCGAGTTCAATCCGCGAGCGGTCTTCGCCTATCGGCTGATCGGGTACGAGAACCGGCTGCTGAAGAACGAGGACTTCAACGATGACAAGAAGGATGCGGGCGAGATCGGCGCCGGCCATTCGGTCACGGCGCTCTATGAGGTCGTGCCGGTCGGTGTCACAGTCGCAACCTCCGACGTCGACCCGCTCAAGTACCAGCGTGAAACGCGACCGACGCGTGCCGCAGCGTCTGGCGAGCTGCTGACAGTGAAGGTGCGCTACAAGGCGCCCGATGGCGACACGAGCCAACTGCTGACGAGGGTCGTGATGAACAAGCCCGCATCGATGTCAGCGAACGTGGGATTCGCATCCGCAGTCGCTGAATTCGGCATGGTGCTGCGCGGTTCACCCGACAGCGGAGATGCCAGCGTCCAGGCTGCCGTTGCGCGGGCACGTCGATTCCGCGGTAGCGACAACGAAGGCTATCGCAGCGAGTTCATCGTGCTGGCCGAGCGCGCGTCGTTGTTGCGCGATCGTGACGGCTCGATACAGTCGCGACGCTGACTCGCCGTCACTTTGGCTGTTGCGTGCGCTGTTGCGCGCGCTGCCGGCGCTCTTCTTCGATGGCGCTCAGTCGTTGGGCCCGTCCAGGTTCGAGCTGGGTGCCGTCGGCGCGCACCAACTTCACAAAGGCCATGCGCTGGGAGCTCTGCCACGCAGGATTCCCGGTGACCTTCACGTGTTCGCCGGGCTTGATCGTTTGCGCGTTCCAGCCCGCCTCCTCGAGATTTAGCCGGCCTGCAAACTCGACGTTCCACGTCTCGGCCTTTCCAGCCTTGTTCTTGACCTCCATCAGCATCATCGCGTGCGGATTCACGAACCGAAACTGCGTGACCACACCGTCCACGGTGATCGTGCGCTTGGCGTCGTAGACCGGCGAGAACGCGTGGTGAGCACCGGTCTTCACGGCCGTAACGACGAGCAACGGGAGTACCAGCAAGAACACGCGCAGCAGTCTCATGGCTCGCTCGTTCCCTTCTTGAACTCAGTTGCCGGCTCGCATGCGTCGTAGGGCGTGATCTTCTGGTCGGGCGCCCACCGCCAGACCTTCTTGGCGACCACGGGCTCGCGCAGACTCCACGGATCTTCGATCGTCGCAGTCAGCATCAATGTGTCGCCGTCGTCAGACCGCGTGAACCGTTCCACCACGCGCAGTTGATCGCTGTGCTGCGCGTCCCACCAGGTGATACCGGCTGCCACTCGCGACGTCTCGACGACCAGCGTGTCACCTTCGAAACGTCCCACGGAGTGACCGAGCCGGCTGGGCGGACCGGCCGGAGCCGCGCGACCATCGAGGTAGACCGTGCGTACCGCTTCCCATTCGCCGTAGCGGAGCTCGATCTGATCGTCACTGACCCGGCGGACCTCCAGCTGATGCGGCGCAAACATCTGCTTCGAGAGTCCCCACGGCTCACAGCGAAGGAACCCAGGATCGTCCGCCGGATCGAGCGGGTACGTCTTCAGAGCCGCCTCGGTCATTCGCGGACGCAGATAATTATCGGTTTGATACTTCGCGGCCGCTGCCTGGAGTTGAGGGAACGGGCGTGTGTCGTTGGCGGGATCGTCGAGCAACGCGTTCAGCCGCTCGATGCCCGCGTCCGTGCAGGAAAAGAAGCAGAACGTCCCCACCGCGGTGGCTGGCGGATCGCTCCACATCCCCTCGAGTTTCGACGGTACGCGCGCCGCCGGGGGTGGAGGAGGCGCCTGAGAGCAGGCGACGGCAAAGACAGCGAGCAAGACCGTTGTGAGTCTCATATCGCTATTCCGAATCGCGGTGAACGGTGTCGGGCGAGAAGGCCGGCAGGCATACAGCCATGTATTCTGCGCCATCCGCCTCGGGACTGCTGTAGCGAATCCACTCTCCGGGAGAGGTGACAACCGCCTGACCCGCACGCACGTCGACGACGCCACCTTCGTACTCCACGCGGACCATGCCGCGCAGTACGACGGTGATCTCTTCGAACTGCGGGCGCTGCCCGGGCTCGCGCCAGCCGGCGGGCGAGACCATGCGCGCCACGCTGACGCCGCTGTGCCCTGAGTTCACGCGGCCGGCGAATTCCTGAATCTGCTTCGGTTTGTTTCCCGCGGCTTGAACTATCGTGGGTCGTTCGATGAGTCTCGGCATGTGGCCCACGATTCTACAGAGTTCGTCAAGTCTTCACGGAGCATCAAGAGCCCGGATTGAAGCTCCTGGCGATCAAGTACGGCGCGTCCCTGCTGGTGCCGCCCCTCCGTTAGTACTGCCGGAAAGTGAGATTGATGCGCCCTGGCAGTGCCAGTTCGGCGGGTGCCGTGCCAGGCACGATGCGCGAGACTCCGTGATATCGAAGACGCGCCTCACCTCCGAACACGAAGACATCCCCCGATTCGAGCATCATCGTCTCGACCGGCTCGCGCCGCCTGAGTCCGCCAAACAGGAATCGAGCCGTCTCACCTATCGACACGGACACGACCGGGAATCCTGCATCGAGTGACGCGGAGCTTTCGTCCTTGTCCTGATGCAGTCCCATCCTGCCATCGGCCTGATAGAAGTTGATGAGACAGATGTCTGGTGTGCAGTCGAAGCCAGCCACGAGGGCTGCTGCTGACGCCAGACTCACCCACTTGGACGGCACAGGGGCGACCGGCAGATCGTCGTGATCGGCTCGCGTCGCTTCGTAGGTGTACGTCAGCGGATTCCAGTGACGGCCAAGACACATCATCTGCACGCGCATCTTGCCGCCGCCGCGAACCGTCGGCGTGTAACCACCACCGGGTCCCTCGAGCAGCGAACGACACTGCTCGCCCAACTGCGCCTGCACGTCGAGCGAGAGCCAGTTGCGCAGCCACACCGCCCCCGGCGCAACCAGCACCAACTGGCGTTCGCGCGGTACTCCGGCGAATAAGCCCGGCATTCGATCAATTGTTGTTCTTTGATCTTTGATTGTCGAATCGTTTAGTGATTGTTGATCGGTGATTCTTGATTGGTTGGCTGGACCGAGGGCTGGAACGAATCAGAGATCAACAATCCCCAATCACAAACGAATCACAAATCAACGATCACTCATTGTCAAATCGACTGTGTCACCACCCGCCGGCGCTTCCAGATCAAGGCATCGACGATGTAGTGGTGGAAGTTGATGCCCATGTAGATGCCGACGGTGATCGCCAGACCGCCGCCCATCGCGGACACCACGCTGCCGAGACTCAGATAGACGACCGTTGAGATTGCGATGCAGCTCACGAAGTAGGTCGCGAGCCGTCCAGGTTGGCTGATGCGGGAGAGGAACCGCGCCGCGGGATCGATCCCGTTCGCGTACTTCTTCGTGTTCATCATCCAGACCACGAGCACGTACTGAAAGTTGTGCCACACGTTGATCGCCAGCCAGCCGGTGTTGGCATCTTCGATGGCCACGTACGCGACCAGGAAGATGGCGATGTGCGAGAGCACGAACCCTGCGTACAGCGGATCGAGCGTCCCGCGCGTGAAGGCAACGGTGCTCCGAACTGCCCACATGACACCAGCGACAGCCGCGGCAAAACCGAGCGCGGTGATCGCCTCGCTCGGCAGCACGAGCGCCTTCACTGGCAAATCGAGAAATGTCTGGCCCATCGTCGCCGACCGTGCAGCGATCGCGTAGATGGGGACGAGATAGATAACGAGATCCGTCGTGATGTCGCGTGACCCGGCGACCTGCCCCTCGGGCGTCGCGCGGAAATACATGCGCGAGAGGCCATAGCCTTGGCGCATGTAATGGAACCACTGCAGATACAGGAACGAGGTGGCGACAACCCACGCGCCCGCTGTGAATGCGATGCCCAGGGTGACCACCGTCATCAGCAGCAGCAGATCGAAAGCCAGAAACCGGTTGCGACGGAGGGCATCTGCTGTGAAGGCCAGCCTCGTATACGTGGCAACGACGTGGTGATAGCCGAGCAGCCAGAGGTCGGCCAGCAGCAGTACCGTAAAGAGCTTCGGGGTAGAGAGGACGGCGGCGGCCGCAGCCAGTCCGGTCGCAAGCGGCAGGATCAGGAGACTGAGGTCGAACGCCTCGCTCTTGATGCAGGTCCGAGCGGCACGGAGCAACACCTTGCCCGTATGAATCGTGGTGTCGAGATAGAGCGCCATGCGAGGGACAGCATGTGCAAGACCGGTACTCAGCGCGAAGCTGCCGTTCCGTAAAACTGCAGGCAGACGCGGAACGATCGCGCGACAGTTCTGAAACTCACATCACAATCCTGACGCTACTATTCCCATCGAAACATGCGGGAAGAGATCGCGGTGAAGGCCAGAAAGAACAGCGTGAGCGCCGCGACATCTCCGACGTGCGAGGCCCACCCCTGGCCTCTCCAGATGCCGTCGAGCAGTGACACCGCGTAGCCGAGCGGCAAGGCGCGCGCGGCGACCTGCATCCACTGCGGCAGCACACTCACCGGAAAGAACAATCCCGAGACGACGATCATCGGGTAGAGGATGATCGCGGCGAGCGGCTGGGCAAAGCGCGCCGTCGGAACGATGCTGGCGATAAAGAACCCGATCGACAGGATCGCCCACGTCGTGAAAGTGAGCGCTACAGCGTAGGAGAACAACGGCACCGGCGCACCCGGCGGGAAGTACCTGCGGCCGAGCAGAACCATGATCGCGAGCGTGAGGATCGTGAAGATCAACTTTACGAGCACGTGCGCGGACAGGATCACAGTTGGCGAGAGAGGCGTGGCACGCAGGCGCTTCAGGATGCCGCCTTCGCGATAGATGGAGATGATCGTGACGAGCGACGAAATCGCGCTGAGCGCCATCAGAATGGACGCCAGCACCGGCAGCACCGCAGAACCTGGTCCCCCGCCCGTCTGAATCGCTGTCCGCGCGATACGAGGCCCAAGGAGCCGGCTCGCGATCAGGAACACGACCACCGGGATGCCGATGGTCCCGATCACGCCCATTGGCTCGCGCACGAAGATCTTGATCTCCAGCCAGGTGAGCTTGAGGAGGGCGCGGATCTCATTCACGGATCGAATGCCCTGTGAGCGTGAGAAACACGTCCTCGAGATTCGGGAGCTCGGTCTTGAAGCTCGTCACCTGGATGCGATGCTCTGCGAGGCACTGAATGACGTGCGTCACCAGATCGCCACCACGTCCGCGGATCGTGCACTGGTTGTTCTGCCAGGTCACCGACTCCACGCCGGGAATGGCCTCGAAGCGTTGCGACGCTGAGGCATCAGTCGTTTCGAGCACCACCGCTTCGTTCTGGCAATGCTTCCTCACGAGGCCGGCGGGCGTTCCGATGTCAATCACTCGGCCACGCTCGACGATGGCGACGCGGTCGCAGAGACGCTCGGCTTCCTCCATCAGGTGCGTGGTGAGGAGAACCGTTTTTCCGCGCGTACGGATTTCACGCACCAGGTCCCAAATGGCACGCCGCGCCTGCGGATCGAGGCCGGTCGTCAACTCGTCGAGGAGGACCACGTCGGGATCGTGGATGAGCGCGAGCGCGATGAAGAGGCGCTGCTTCTGCCCACCCGACAGCGTCATGAACCAGGCCTTGCGCTTGTCGGCGAGGCCCAGACGCTCGAGGAGCGCGTCTCCATCGACGGCACGCGGATAGAGCGAGGCCCACAGATCCACCGCTTCGCGGACGTTGATGCGCTTCTGGAGTTGCGCCTGCTGAAGCTGGACACCGACCTTCTGCTGGAGCCTGCGCGCATCGCGGATCGGATCGAGCGAGAGCACCGAGATCGAGCCGCGATCCGGACGCCGCAATCCTTCGACGCATTCCATGGTCGTGGTCTTCCCCGCGCCATTCGGGCCGATCAGACCGAAGATCTCGCCCTCTTCGACCTCGAACGAGACATCGTCGACAGCGACCGTCTTGCCGTAGGTTTTACGGATGCTCGAGACGCGGATGATCGGCGTCACGCTACAAACCGAAGACGCGCTCCGCGTTGGTCTGGAACAACTTCGTTTTGTCGGCGTCGCTGATCGGGACGGCGTCGGTGGCCGTCACCTCGTCTGGCTCGAACTGATACGGATAGTCCATCGCGTACATCACGCGATCCATCCCGAGCACCGACTGCACGAAGGTAATGACTGGTGCCCACGGCATGCCGCTGGTGGTCACGTAGACGTTCTCTCGCATGTATTCACTTAACGTGCGCTGCAGGCGGTCGGTTCCGTTGCGAATGAACGGCCGCGCGGTCCGATTCATATAGTCGAGGCGATAGAGCCAGAACGGCAACGCCTCGCCGGCGTGACCCACGACGATCCGCAGTCGAGGGAAGCGGTCGAGCGCACCACTCCGCAGGATCGCGAGCAGGTGGAGACCGGTCTCGGCGGCAAAGCCCCACAGCGCACCTTCGAGTCCCTTCTCGACGTACGGAGCGGACATCGCCGGCGGCGGCGCCTGCGGGTGAATGTAAATGGGAACGTTGAGCGCTTCGGCGGCTTCGAAGATGTCCCAGAACTTCGGATCGTCGAGGAACTCGCCCTTCGTGTGCGAGTTGATGATGATGCCCTTGAGTCCCAGCTTGCGGACGGCGCGTTCGGCTTCGACAGCCGCGCGCTTTGGATCCTGTGGGGCAACGGCGCCGAGCGCGGCAAACCGCGTCGGATATTTCCGGACGGCCTCAGCGACTTGATCGTTGGTGCTGGCGGCCAGCCCGGTGGCCGTATCGGCATCGAAGACCTGAACGCCGGGCGAGGTGAGCGAGAGGATCTGCAGATCGATCCCGGAGCTGTCCATGTCGGCGATACGGCGCTCACCGATGTCGGCGAGTCGCTCAGACAGCTGTCCCCGCGCGCCGAGCCGGTTCCAGAGAACGATGAAGCCGGGATCGTCAATGGACTTCTTCGCAGCCATTGAGCGATAGGTATCCAGCAACTCGGCTGGCGCCCAGGCTTCTTCCGTGGCTATTCGCTTGTACGCAACTGCCATTGCCGCCAGCCGAAACGCGGAACCCGAAACGCGGAACCCGAAACGCGGAACCCGAAACGCGGAACCCGAAACGCGGAACCCGAAACGCGGAACCCGAACTCGGAACCCGAACTCGGAACCTGGAACCTGGAACTTGGAACTTGAGATCCCGGATCCGACCCGATCTATTTCAGATGCTTCCCTACAAGCTTCGTCATCTCGAACATGTTCACAGAGGACTTTCCGCCGAAGACGACCTTGAGCGGGGCGTCAGCGTTGATCATCCGCTTGTTCTTCGCATCCTGCAGCTTGTTCTTTTTGATGTAGGCCCAGAGGCGCTTGGTGACCTCCGTGCGCGGAACAGCCTTGGACCCGATGATCTCCGCCAGCGCTGGGCTCGGCGAAACGGGTCGCATGAATGCGGCGCTCGGTTTGCGTGCGGACTTCTTCTTCTTCGCCGTCTTGGTAGCCTTCGCCTTCTTCGTAATCTTCGACTTCTTCGCCATCTGACCTCCTCGGAAACGTTCGGAGTCGCGTGTAGGGTTGCGCCGGATGGTAGCACGGCCCGGCGCGCACAGCGCGCCAAAGCAGGCGCTGTGAAGCAGCCGAGGGCGCTTCGCAGATGGCAAAGAAGAGTCTCGTTGCTTCGACTGGACACGCACATCGCAGTCGAAGCACCCTTGGACAGAGATGTCGACGCCGCTGTTTCACATCCACGACCTCGCGAAGGTCTACCGCATGGGCGAGGTGGAGGTGCACGCGTTGCGTCAGGTGACGCTGACACTCGACGAGGGACAGTTCGTCGTGCTGCTCGGGCCATCCGGCTCTGGCAAGTCGACGCTCCTCAACATCATCGGCGGCCTGGATGTGCCGACGAGCGGCCGCGTGCTTTATCGCGATACCGATCTGACCCAGGCAGACGAAGGCGCACTGACCGCCTACCGGCGTCAACACGTCGGCTTCGTCTTCCAGTTCTACAACCTGATTCCAAGCCTCACGGCAGTCGAAAACGTGGCCCTCGTCACCGAGATCTCCACAAATCCCATGGCACCGGCGGACGCGCTTGGCCTCGTCAAGCTCGAGGGACGTCTCGATCATTTCCCGGCGCAGCTCTCTGGCGGTGAACAGCAGCGCGTCGCGATCGCCAGGGCCATTGCCAAGCGGCCCTCAGTCCTCCTCTGCGACGAGCCCACCGGCGCCCTCGACATCTCCACTGGCATCGTCGTCCTCGAGGCGCTTCAGCGTGTGAACTCGGACCTCGGCACCACCACCGTCGTCATCACGCACAACGCGGCGATTGCCTCGATGGCCGACCGCGTCGTCCGTCTCGCCGACGGCCGCGTCGTCTCTGTCGAGGACAGAACGGAGAAGCTGGCGCCGAAGGAGCTGGCGTGGTGAGCCTCTCCGCGCTGAACCGCAAGCTGCTCCGCGACCTCTGGCTGATGAAGGGGCAGGCGCTCGCCATCGCGATGGTGGTGGCGGCCGGCGTCGCGATGTACGTCATGTACCAGTCGAACTTCGCCTCGCTCAGCGAGACGCGTCGTGCCTATTACGAGCGGCAGCGATTCGCGGACGTGTTCGCCTCGCTCAAGCGCGCGCCCCAGCGCCTCGCGGCTGATATCGCGGCCATCCCGGGCGTCTCGGCGATGGAGACACGCGTGGTGTCACGCGTGACGCTTGATCTCGATCAGCTCGACGAGCCAGCGGGCGCGCAACTGGTGTCAATCCCGGTCAACCGCCGGCCGCGGGTCAACGACCTCTACCTCCGAAGCGGCCGCTGGATCGAGCCCAACCGCCCCGACGAGATCCTGGCCAGCGAAGGCTTCGTCATCGCCAACAAGCTCCAACCTGGCGACCAGGTGCCCGCAGTGATCAACGGCCGTCTGAGGCGGCTCACCATCGTCGGCGTCGCGTTGTCGCCCGAGTACGTTTACAGCATCCGGCCCGGTGAGCTCATCCCAGACGACCAGCGATTCGGCATCTTCTGGATGGACGAGAAGGCGCTGGCTGCCGCCTTCGACATGGAGGGTGGCTTCAACGACGTGGCTCTCGCGTTGTCGCCTGGAGCGTCGAGTGAAGAAGTCATTGCGCAGATCGATCGCCTCCTCGAGCCGTACGGAGGTCTGGGCGCAATTCCCCGCGCGCTCCAACTGTCAAATTGGTCGGTCGAGAACGAGCTGTCACAGCTTCAGAGCTTTGGCTTCCTGCTCCCGCTGGTCTTCCTGCTCGTCGCCTCCTTCATCCTGAACGTTGCCCTCACGCGCGCGCTGGCGCTGCAGCGGCCGCAGATCGCAGCGCTGAAGGCCCTGGGCTACGACAACATAGCTATCGGCTGGCACTACCTGAAATGGGCCTTCGTGATCGGCGCCGTCGGCGTGGCGATTGGCGTGGCCGGGGGAGCAGTTCTCGGCACACTCATCATCGGCCTCTACAACATCTACTTCCGTTTTCCGGATTTGCGGTTCATGGTGCCGCCGAGCGTCATCCTCGGCGCGGCCGCGCTGACGTTTGCGGCGGCCGGGGCGGGCGCCTTCGGCGCCGTCTCCCGTGCGGTCAAGATACCGCCCGCCGAAGCGATGCGCCCCGAAGCGCCGGCGAAGTACCGGCGCACGGTGCTCGAGACACCCTTGCTCTCGAGATACCTTGGAACGGCGGGACGAATGGTATTGCGCAACATCGCCCGCCATCCTTTTCGCGCGGGCGCATCCATCTTCGGTATCTCGTTCGCGGTGGCCGTCCTGATGATCGGCTTCGTCTTCAACGATGCGATCGGCCGCCTCATCCTCATACAGTTCTGGGAGGCCGAGCGGCAGGACGTCACCGTCAACTTCGTGGAGCCCAGGAGTGACGATGCCAGGCACGCTCTTGCCCGCCTCCCCGGAGTCATCGCCGTTGAACCTCAACGCACGGTCGCTGTTCGCGTACGAGCTGGTCATCGTGAGCGTTACCTCGCTATCACCGGCGTGCCTCCTAATCCCCGATTCAAACGGATCGTCGACCGGAACGGCGAGCCGATCCATCTGCCCCCCGGCGGTGTCGTCCTCTCGTTGACGCTGGCGAAGGTGCTCGGCATCACCACTGGAGACATCGTCACGATGGAGGTCCTCGAAGGCCTCCGTCCCACCCGGCGGGTCGAAGTGTCCGGGCTCGTCGACGATGTCCTCGGTTTGTCGGCGTACATGGACATCGACGCCTTGCACCGGTTGATGCAGGAGGGAGACGTCACGACTGGCGCCCTGATGCTCATCGATCAAGCGCAGGAAGCAAAGCTCTCGACCACGCTGAAGGGCATCCCGAGCGTGGCAGGTACCGGGTTCAAACGCGCAGTCCTGAGGCGGTTCAGAGAGGTCATGGCCGCAAACATGGGCCTATCGATTTTCATCAACCTCGTGTTTGCGGGAGTGATTGCGTTGGGTGTCGTCTACAACGCGGCGAGGGTCTCACTCTCCGAGCGCAGCCGCGAACTGGCCAGCCTTCGCGTGCTCGGCTTCACGCGGGCGGAGATCTCGCTCATTCTGATGGGAGAGCTCGCGCTGTTGACGCTGGTATCGCTCCCGGTGGGAGGCTTTCTCGGCTACAGTCTGGCTGCTGTCATCGTGGGATCGATCGACAGCGAGGTCTACCGGTTCCCACTCTACGTGTCTCGACAGGCCGTCGCCTTGTCATTCCTTGGCATCATCGGAGCTGCGCTGATATCGGGTCTGATCGTCAGACGAATGCTGGATGCACTCGATCTGGTCGCAGTGCTGAAGATACGGGAGTGATTTTCGAGGAAATGGGACAGGACTCGGCATGCGCTTTCTGAAGAACAAGAAGCTGATCGCTTCTGTGCTGGTCGTTGCGGCGATCGTCGCCGTGGCCATCTGGCCGCAGTCGATGGAGGTGTCCGTCGTCCGTGCGGAACGTGGACCGATGCAGGTCACGGTGGACGAAGACGGCGAGACACGCGTACGCGACAGGTTTCTCGTCACCGCACCGGTGTCAGGTCGTGTGCAGCGCATCGAGATCGAACCAGGCGACAAAGTCGTCCGTGGCAAGACAGTGCTCGCCCGCATCACGCCGGCAGAGTCACCGCTGCTCGATCCGCGCACGCTGGGAGAACTCTCGGCCGCCGTCGAGGCCGGCACCGCGGCAGTGGGACAGGCACGCGCCGAGCGCCAACGTGCGGTCACCGCACTCGACCGTGCGCGTTCGACGCTTCGCCGCCAGCAGGAACTGATGAAGGCGGGTGCCATCTCCAGTGACGATCTCGAAGCCTCCGAGACGGCCGTCACCTCAGCTGAGGATGCGCTGCGCGCAACGGAGTTTGCCGAGCGACGTGCCGAAGGTGAGCTTCAACTCGCCCGCGCCCGCCTGGCGGCGCCGAGCTCGTCGGGACGATCAGTGGACGTCGTCGCTCCGATCGACGGCACGATCCTCAAACGACTGCGCGAGAGCGAAGGCGTCGTTCCCGTAGGTGAGCCGCTCCTCGAGATCGGCGAGCCGGGCCGGATGGAGATCGTCGCGGACCTGCTGTCGACGGATGCCGTTCGCGTCTCGCCCGGCGCCGAGGTCCTCATCGAGCAGTGGGGCGGCGGTCACACCCTGCGCGGCCGCGTGCGGCGCGTGGAGCCGTCGGGTTTCATGAAGATCTCCGCGCTTGGCGTCGAAGAACAGCGGGTGAACATCATCGTGGACTTCGTCAATCCTGCCGAAGCCGCCCGACTCGGAGATGGCTACCGCGTCGAAGTGCGCGTCGTTCTCTGGAAGGACGACGACGTGCTCAAGGTTCCTGTCGGAGGACTCTTCCGTCAGGGCGAGGGCTGGGCAGTGTTCGTCGTCGAAGGGGGTCGCGTACACCGGCAGACAGTGCAGCTCGGTCAGCGCAACGAGAACGAAGGACAAATCACCAGCGGGCTCGAGGCCGGCGCGACCATCGTGTTGCATCCACCCGATACGCTGACCGACGGCACGCGCGTCACCGTGCGCGAGGGCTGATCGCCGGGTCCAAAGAACAGGACGCGGCCTACGAATCGCAGGGCGGGTCTTGTCTTATAGACCCGCCTGTCTAGTTGGGCCAAATCCCAAGCAAACGCCGCACGAGCACGATCTGCCCGATGTGATAGGCGGCGTGATCGACGATGAGCAGCACCGCGCGGATGTAGGTCTGATGCGGACTGCTTCCATGCGGGATGCGTGCAAACAAATCAGGCTGAGTGCGCACTAGCTCCTTCATCTTCTCGAGGTCCCGCTTATACGCGGCAACGCTCTCATCCCACGCCTTTGCGTTCGGCGGCGCACTGGCCGGCCAGTAGTTATCCGGCCACTTCATCTCCTTGTAGTTGGGGTTCACGCAGAAGTCGTGGATGTCTTCCTGCGCGATCCGAAGGTGATCGAGGAGCTGCCAGGGCGAATGCGGAAACCCAGGAGGCGTGGCGCCGCGCTTGTCCGGCGGGATGCCACCGATTGCGCCATCAAAATCGACGTGCGCCTCCTTCCAGTCAAGGAATCGAACGAGCTGGTCACGAAGTGGATCGGACTTGGCCATCTCTGACACCCTCACTTCAATTGATCCGCCACCTTCGCGATGCCGGCCTTCGCACAGGCATCGTCCTGTGTCTGGCTGGACCCGGAACTGCCTACTCCACCGATCACTTCGTTGCCGACCAGGATCGGCACGCCGCCGCCGAGCGCAAGCATGTCGGTCACTTCCCGCTGTGCGGTGTACGCCGGATCTTCGGTTCGCTTCTGAAACTCGAGCGTCGAGGTACGAAACATCCGCGCGGTGTATGCCTTGCGGCGTGACATCTCGAGCGTGTGCCCGCCTGCCTGTTCGTCGCGCAGGAGCACGAGTGGCTGTCCGGAGCGATCGACAACGGCCACCGAGGTGTGGAAGCCTTTGGCCTGACACTCCGCGAGCGTCGCGTCGGCGATCGTTCGCGCCAGCGCGAGTGACAGGTTTCGTTGCATCACGACGCCCTGCGCATGCGTGTGAACACCAGCCATGCCAAGAAACCCGATCGCGATCAATGCCGCCGCCGTCCGTGCCATATGCACCTCCTGACGTTTAGGAAGACGAGCCCGTCCATTCCCAACTCCCAACATCCAACTCCCAAATATGCGGCTTGGGGGTTGGGAGTTGGAGTTTGGGCGTTGATGCGTTTTCAACGCCCTCTCAGAGCCAGCAAGACCACGCCCACAGCGACGAGGGCGATCCCGAGCCAATCCCTGGCCACGGGCCGTTCACCCAGAAAGACAACGGCAAAGAGCGCCACCAGCACGACGCTGAGTTTGTCGACCGGCGCCACGTTCACGGCATTCCCGATCTTCAGCGCGCGGTAGTAACAGACCCACGACGCGCCGGTAGCAAGGGCAGACAGCACGAGAAAGAGTCCCGACTTCCCTGCTATCACCGCCAGCCCCTGCCATTTGCCCGTCGCATAGACGAACGCGCCGAGCACGGCAACGATCACGAACGTTCGGATCAGTGTTGCAAAGTCGGAGTCTACGCCTTCCAGTCCGACCTTGGCGAAGATAGCGGTGAGCGCGGCGAAGACCGCCGACATCAGCGCCCACGGCAGCCAGCCCGCCTGCAACGGCACCTCGTTCATCGTGTGCTCGCGCTCCGTTCTTTGCTCGCAACCGGCATCGGCCGCACGTCAACCTTGCTCGACCACAGTTGTTCGATCACCGCCGCGACCTGCTCCGGCGAACCCGTCGTCCAGAACGTCTCGGTGCCGATTCGCGACTCCGGTGCGAGCAGACCGCTCACCTGGAGACGCCGACGGACCTCGCGCGCAACCGGACCGGCCGAGTCGATGATGCTGACGGACGGCCCGGCGACCTCTCGAATGAGATCGCTGACGAAGGGATAGTGCGTGCATCCCAGCACGATCGCGTCGGCGCCCTTGTCGAGCAACGGACGAAGGTACTGTTCGACGAGCGAACGCGTAGACGCAGAGGTCAATGCTCCGCGCTCTACCTGTTCAACCAGGCCGGGACACGCCTGCGTCAACATCTCCACGTCGCCGGCGTATGTGCTCACAAGCTTCGCGAACTTCTGACCCGCCAGCGTCTGCGTCGTCGCCAGCACGCCGACGACGCGCGACCGCGTCTGAGCAGCAGCGGGTTTGACCGCAGGTTCGATCGCAACGATCGGCTGCGTGTAGCGAGCGCGCAACGCATCGACCGCGATACCTGTCGCGGTGTTGCAGGCGACAACGACGGCTTTCACATCCTGAGCTCGCAGGAACTCCATGATGGCGAGTGCGCGCCCGCGGACGTAGTCCTCAGGCCGATCGCCGTAGGGCGCGTAGCCCGAGTCTGCAACGTAGATCAGATCCTCGGCGGGAAGCTCGCGTCGAATTTCACGCAGGACGGACAGACCACCGACGCCGGAATCGAACACTCCAATAGGCTGGGTGTTACTCATGACTGGGTAGCTGGGTAGCTGGGTAGCTCGGTAGCTGGGTAGCTCGGTAGCGAGGTAGCTAGGTCTTTCATTACTTAGCAACCCAGCTACTTAGCAACCCCGCAACCTATCTCCCAGCAACCGTCGACGCGACGCACGCGAAGTTCGCGGCGTCATCGGTGCTGCCAGTGCCGCTCCATCGTGCGACCTGACCGAGCGGGCAAAGCGGGCGCGTGCGGTCGACAACGCCGTTCGTGTAGTGTGCGGCCTCGATGCGAGCTGGCGCCGAACCAGTCTTGATCCACTCCTCGAGTGCTCCCACCTTGTCGAACACGTCGGTGCCTGGCCCGCCGGCGCAATGGTTCATCCCGGGCACCATGTACAACTGCATCGACGTGCCGAGGCCCGCGCCACCCTGGGTCGCGAGCACTTTGTGGAAGAAGTTGATCGTGTTGTAGGGCGTGACCTGCGGATCAGACCAGCCGTGATACATCAGCAGCTTTCCACCGCGCGCAAAAAACGGCCGGAGGTCTGCGTTCGTCGATCCGAGCGCATCGTCCGGATCCGAGGCGAGCGCCACATCGATGTCAACGCCGGCGTTGAACCGCGACGCATCCCACGTGCGATCCTTCATGAACACGTACTTGAAGGCATCGACTGCGAGGCTGAGCGGCTGCGTGTTGCCGAGCACGTTCCAGCCCAACTCGGCGCCTGGCGCGAGACCGGGCAACACCAACGCCTTGGTGTCTGGATGCTTCGCGCCCGCGTACATCTTCGTGGCAGACTCGACCTGGGCGGCCGAGAGGCACGTCGAGTCTTCATACGCTGAGCACTGCAAGACTTTCGGATCGAACGCACACGCGCCAGGATTCTCGAGCACTCCATCCGCGACGCCGTCTTTCGCATCGCACGCCGCGAGCACCGCCTGGTGAATCAGCGGGTACTTCACTGCCGGAATGACTCCGGCAGGCGTGGCATTCACGGAACGATTCAGCGCCACACGGCCGGCGTGGAGATTCAAAAAGTTCACGGCGGGTGCGCCAACGACGATGCCGTCGAAGTCAGTCGGATAGCGGACCGCTGCAGTGACACCCTGTCTTCCGCCCTGCGAGCATCCATTCCAGATCGAGAGCGTCGGCATCGATCCGTAGAACGCGTCAACGATCGACTTCGCCTTCACCGTCATCTCGTGAACGGCGCGATAGCCGAAGTCGATCACTTTCTCAGGATGGCCGAACGCAAACGATGCGGAATTGCCGACGTGCCCCGTGTCAGTACCCGCGGTGGCGTAACCGGCAAGAACTGCGTTGGCGAGTGCCGCATACGGAATGTTGCCGTTCCATCCACCGTTGCCCACTGCCTGGAACTTGCCGTTCCACGCCGATGACGGGAGCCACACTTCGATCTTGATGTCGGAATCGGTTGACGGTGTGAGCGTCGCCGTCACGCGGCAGAACGAAGGTAGCTTCGCGTAAACGGGCGGCGCAGGGCCCGTCGGACCAGGAGGCGTGAACGCACCCGGCGCGACCTGTTGCGCAGCGGTGACCTTCGCGTTCGGAAGGCTCAACGCTGCGATTGACTCGCAGGTCGCGCTGGAGGCGCTCCGCACGGAGATCACGAAGAGCACGAAGCTCACGAAGCTCACGAACCTCGTTGCGGCCAGCGCATTCTTGATGATCTTCGTGCTCTTCGTGATCATCGTGGCCTTCGTGTTACTTACAGACGAAGTTGCTGGCGTCGTCGATGCTGCCGCTGCCCTTGTAGCTCGCGACCTGCGGGTACGGGCACAGCGGACGCGTACGATCGACCTTCCCGTCTCTCGTGTGCGAAGCGGGAATCATGTCCGGCGCTTTCCCGTTCTCGACCCACTGCTCGAGCGCGGTCAGCTCGTCGAAGTCGTTCGGCCCCTCTCCGCCGCCGCAGTGCGCCATTCCCGGCGCCATGAACAACCGGTACGACGAGTGCACCTTCGACCTGCCGCCGTTCGCGGCCGCGACCTTGTCGTAGTAATGGGTGCTCGCCAGCGGTGTGATCTGCGGGTCGCTCCACCCGTGGTACTGAATCAACTTGCCGCCCCGGTCGAAAAACGGTTTCAGGTTGGTGTCGCGCGCGTCGATCGCCGCGATGTTGCCATTCTCGGTCAACCGGGCGACGTCGGTTGCGATGTTGAACTTCTGCGCCTCCCACGTCGGGTCGGCGAACACCAGGAACCTGAAGTGATCGAGACCGGTGGCGCGCGCCGACGCCGACCATCCCATGTCGGTCCATCCCAGCTCGCTGCCCGGCGCCAGACCAGGAATCTCGCGCTTCGTCTTGGCATCGACGATCGGCGAGTAAATCAGCTTGGCCGTGTCGACCTGCGCCTGCGTGAGGCACGCCGGCTCTTCACCGCCCTTGCAGACGAGTACCGCAGGATCGAACTTGCACGCGGCGGGATTCTCGATCAGACCATCCTTCAAGCCATCGAGTCCGTCGCACGCATTGACGACCGCCGTGTGCAGCACCTGCGCCTTCGCGGGAGTGAGCCGTGCTTCTTCCTTCTGCAGCGCCTGCGCGATGCGGACCGCCTGTGCCGTGCGTCCAGACCAGTCGAGGCCTGGCGAGCCCGCAATGATCCCGTCGAAGTCGTTCGGGAACATCTGCGCTTCCTTCATCGCCTGTCGCCCACCCGCCGAGCATCCGTTCCAGTAGGAGAACTTTGGCGCGTTGCCGTAAAACGCGTTGACGATCGCTTTCGCGCTCACGGTCATCTCGTGTTCGGAGCGATACGCGAAATCGGTGACCTTCTCGGGGTGCCCCATTCCGAAGCTGGCGCTTCCGCCGACGTGACCGGTGTCAGTAGAGCTCGTCGCGTACCCGCGTCGAAGCGCCTCGGCCATCGCCGCATACCCGATCGATCCCTGCCACGCGCCATTGCCCACAGCCTGGAACTTGCCATTCCAGCCGGAGATGGGCAACCACACTTCGATCTTGATGTCCGAGTCGCTCGAGGGCGTCAGCGTCGCCGCGACACGGCAGAATGCGGGCAGACCCGCGAATGCCTGACCCGGCCCGCCGCCCCGTGCGGCCGGACCAGGAGGTGCGAACGCGCCAGGTGCCACTTCCGACGCCATAGTGACTTTCGTATTCGCGAGATTCAGCGTCGATACGCTTTCGCACGATGCCGCGGAAGCGTGGGCCGCCGGCCAGAGACAGATGATGGCGAGTGCCGACAAGAATGAGGTCATTCGCTGCATACGTGTAACCACTCCATTGAATTACGGCGGAAGTGTGGCACCGGGGGCAGAAACGGTCAACTCGGGATTCTTGACTCGGGATTCGGGATTCGGGGCTCGGGATTCGGGGGCTCGGAATTCGAGGTTCTAACGCTCGGGCGCCACCGTAATCCCGACGACGCCGCTCCGTTCGACCGATGTCTTCAAGAGACCTGAGCGGCGAACCTCGTCGATGAACTGATTTGCGGCGTCGAGCGCGTCGCGACGGCCGCCGGGCACGATGATCGCCTGCTCGACACCGTAGAGGTCGTCAGAGAGGAGGCGCACGCCCTTGGCGTCTTTCGTCCAGTCGGTGAGCCGCTGCCGGTTGGACCCGTACGCGTCGATTGCTCCGTCGCGCAACAGACGCTCGATGGTGTCGCGGGCGGTGTCGTCGAGCTCGATCAGCGTTCCCTGCTTCAGCGAGCGGCGAAGATACAACGCGATCGAGTCCGCCCTCGTGGCGCCGAGCTTGCGCCCCGGGTGATCGATGTCGGCGATCGATTTGATCGGGGAGTCGCTTTTCACGATAAACGTCTGGTTCACGAGAAGGTAGGGCTTCGTGAACTCCACCGGCCCGGCGCGTTCGGGGTTGTAAGCAACGAAGCCGATCTCGGCCTCGCCGTTTCGAACCGCATCGATTACGCGCTGCGGGTTCGGCTGGCCGACGAGCGTCACCTTCACGCCACGCGTACGCTCGAGCTCGCGCGCGAGATCGACAACGACACCGCGGACTTCGCCCGTCGTGGGATCTTTCATCGCCTGCGCGGGATTCGATGCGAGATAGGCCGCGCGAATCATGTCGTTCTTCGAGAACGGTGTGCGCTGCGCCGTCAACGATGACACCATCACCAACGACAAGAGGAGCGACGTCAGTAATCGCATAGCTAATCCGTTCCAAATGCGAGGAGCACGTTGCCCGGCGCGCCGCCGAACCGCATGTAACCCGAATTCACGAACACCATGCCGTTCACGACCACGGGTCCTGGGCCGTCGATGGCGCCGCCGCTTCCCTTCACGCCGTTCACGGTCTTGTAGTCTTGCACAGTGTCGAAGTCCCAGAGGATCGCCCCGTCGCGTGTTGAGTACGCACGCAGGTGTCCGTCCTGAGAGCCTGAAAAGACGGCGCCCGGGATCGCTGTGACCGCTGCCAATTGTGCCGGACTGCAGTTGGGCCGCGCGCCGCACGGCACCGGCGCCGCAGACCACGCTTTACTGCCGTCGGCGATCTTCAGCGCGGTGAGTCCCCCACCCATGGTCGGATCGAGCTGTCGCGCCGTCGGCGTGCGAATGACGACGACATCGGAT